>OGCI01000086.1_pt1 | contig 109267 bp, 64 predicted proteins | sample 1570021 | NCBI WGS metagenome assembly OGCI01 (sample SAMN06264664, study PRJEB24512) | hot springs metagenome | isolation source: Hot spring water | place: South Africa: Tshipise | collected 2015-06-21
AGGTTGGTTTCTTTACATCGAGGTTGGTTTCTTTACATCGAGGTAAATCTCGCGCAACATCAAGCGAGTTAGCTAATCCCGATCCACGCGGATAAACCAATCCTGAACCACATTCGTTGCATCTATGTTCCGCGGAAGTTATTGAGACTGGGTTTCCCGAAGTTTAGTCCCCGGGTATTCGTCGTGTTTGCTGGGCAGACCGAAACAATCATACGCGGTTTGATGTGGCGGGGGCAACCACGTCAGAGGGGCGCCGATTGGTCGCGCCAGAAGACCGATTTTGGCCGAGCACATCCCGGGGCGTTTCTCCACAATGCGACAACGCATATAATTCAGTCACTTACTTGCTGATTTCGCGGTGTAACTGATTGGGATGTGCCTCTGAAGATATCCATAGGAATCGTGGAATAATCAGTGGTTTTCTCTGTTGGAGTGAGGCACCCGCGACCGGCGAGCAATCTGGGTTTCCATCGGCGTGCGGAGCAATTGGCGGCTTTAGGTGCTCCGAAAGCAAGAAGCGAAAATTGGGCTATGTTATAAGTTCGAATATGCGGCGTTTTAAGTTTGAATATGCTGCCGCTAAGCTGCGAGATTGCGGGAACGATTGGGCGAAGTTTCTCGCGGGATTTCAGTCCTTTCTGCGGAATTGATTGACCAAAAGGCCGGCTCATTGAGTGGATATCCACTCAGCAAAACCTGAAGAATTCTTGACCGGAGTTGCGATGCTCCCTGACGAAAACAATAAGCAGGACGAAAATCAACCACTCCACCCTAAAGTGGCATTGGTCACAGGGGCCGGGCGGCGGCGAATCGGTAATGTGGTGGCTCAAGCTCTTGCAAAGCGCGGTTATAGGGTGGCTTTGCACTACCACCGGTCGGAGTCGGATGCTCGCCAAACTGTGGAAGGCCTTGTGAATCGCGGACATCAAGCGATCGCCCTGGGGGCGGATGTATCCGATGAATCGGAGGTAGCGCGACTGATCCGGGAGGTCGTCGAACGCTTCGGCCGGTTGGATCTTTTGGTCACGACAGCCGCTATCTGGGAAAAGAAGCCTTTGGAGGAAGTGGCTGCCGCCGATCTCTTGCGGCACTTGGCCGTGAACGTCATGGGCACCTTCTTGTGCTGTTTGTACGCGGGGCGGGTCATGGTAGCTCAACCCGAAGGTGGGGTGATCGTGACGATCGGGGATTGGGCCACCCGGCGGCCTTACCGGGACTACCCGGCATACTTCGTGAGCAAGGGCTCAATTCCTACTCTCACGCGGATGTTTGCCGTCGAATTGGCGGCGCGCAATCCCCGCGTAAGAGTGAACTGCATCTTGCCCGGTCCGGTGATGCTCCCGGAGGATCTCGATGGTGGCGAACGGGAGGAGGCCATTCGCGGTACACTTTTGAAGCGCGAGGGAGGGCCGGAGAATATTGCGCAAGCGGTTTGCTTTCTGGCGGACAATGACTACATCACCGGTGTGTGCATCGCGGTCGATGGCGGCCGGTCCATCTGCCCCTTTTGAGGGGTTGAGTTCCCCAGACAACGCAAGTGCTTGTGGAGGGCGAAAAACCGGGAGAGCAAACCGACGTTTTCCGAGGGTTTCAATGGGCGAGGAGGGCATTTCGCTTACCCAGAATAACGGGGCAAGCCTCCTACTGCAAACGGCGGGGTTTGCCTCGCGTGTGTCAGCTTGCGGGGGTTGGGCGGGTTTTTCGGCAGCATGGTCGGGCAGAGTTCTTTAGGGAAGTCGGCGGGAGTCGAAGAGAATCAATGACGGCTTCGGCCTCTGAGGGAAAGATGGGGCGGGTAATCGGCGTGGATTTCGGCTTGGCGAGAATCGGACTTGCTGTGAGCGACCCCGACCGTCGGATTGCAAGCCCCTTGGGAACGTATCATCGGATTACTCCGGAAAAGGATGCTGAGTTCTTTCGGCGATTGGCCCGAGATCATGAGGTCGGTCTTTTCGTTGTCGGTCTGCCTCTTCACTTGAGCGGGGATGAGAGTCCACTATCCAAAGAGGCGAGGCGATTTGGCCTATGGCTGGCGGAGCAGACGCAGGTTCCGGTAAGATTTTTCGATGAGCGATTCACAACGCGGGAAGCCACGCAGGCTTTGGCCGATGCCGGTTTGCGGTCAAAGCGACTTAGGAGACGGGTGGATAAAGTCGCTGCCCAGCTGCTGCTGGCCGCGTACCTCGAAACGGAAGAAAAAAGCACTCAACGATCCGTCGATCATGAGTAAGTTGATTGTTGGATGCGGCTACCTAGGGCAAAAAGTGGCCGAGCGATGGGTCGCAGAGGGGGAAAAAGTCTTCGCCACAACGCGGAGTGTCGACCGGGCTCAGGAGCTCAGTCGGCAGGGATTGATCCCGATCTTAATGGATCTTACGCAGCCGGAGTTGCTGCCGGCGTTGCCGGAAGTAAGCAGCCTGCTTGTGGCCCTAGGTTATGATCGCCGCTCAAGCTATCCACGGAAGGCGCTATTTATCGACGGCATGCGGCGGCTATTGGAAATCCTTCCTCCTTCTGCCGAGAAATTGATATTGATCAGCTCAACGGGTGTATATGGGAATCACGATGGTCAGTGGATCGACGAGTCCACCCCGTGCATGCCAAAACGCGAGGCCGGTCAAGTGCTCCTTTCTGCGGAAGACTTGCTGCGAAGCCACCCGTTTGGCTCTAAAACGTTGATTTTGCGTTTGGCGGGGATCTATGGGCCGGGCAGAATCCCGCAAGCGAACGATCTGCGCCACGGGCGACCGTTAAAAGGGTCGCCACACCATATGCTGAATCTCATTCATGTGGATGATGCAGCCACGGCAATTGTGTTGGCCGAGAAAATCGGGCCGTTTCCGGGGCTTTTCGTCCTGAGTGATGGTTGCCCAGTTTTTCGGCAAGACTTTTATGGTTATTTGGCAGAGCTTTTGAACTCACCACCACCGGTTTTTGGTGAGCATGGGGGAGGTGGGACCCCAGAAGCCGGTCGCGACGCGGAGCACAAACGGGTCAATAATTCCCGGATTGTCCGAGCACTCGGGCTTAATTTTCGTTACCCGGGTTATCGAGAGGGATTGCGGGCCATCGTGGCTGCCGAAGCTGATGGGCAGGAGTCGGCCCCGTTGGAAGTATGAAGTATACGAGGTAATATCCTGCCGGCTTACCCGGAACTTGCCGAGCAAGGCCGGATAGAATTACGAGCTTTTCCGTGGGGCGAGTTGGAAAGCCGATTGGTGATTCTTGGCTTTCCCGTGATCTTGACGTTGAATTAGGGTGGTTTCAAATTCGCTAGAATCTGCGGAGGTTTTGCCCGCTCGACCGACAAGCCGCAGGCTTCAGTCACCGTCGCACGGCGAGAAATACGTGTTTAAGATTATTGCGGTATTTTTCAGTGATTGTGCGTCGTTTTTGATTTGCTTTCCTCCGAGGGGTTTCTCTCGGGGACAAGCCTTTTGAGGTGTGCTTCGAGGGCGACTTATGCAGCCGAATACCCGTTGCAACGTCTTGCGGCTTTCTCCGGGCGACAATGTGGGTGTGGTAATCCGTGCAGTATCCCCGGGTGAGTTATTAATTTTTGACGGGGGCACAGCCACCGCGATTGATTCCATCCCGTATGGGCATAAGGTGGCCATCTGTCCCATCAAATGCGGGGAAAAAGTCCTGAAGTATGCGGCGCCTATCGGTTCGGCAGTTCGCGACATTTCGGTGGGTGAGCATGTGCACGTGCACAATATCAAAAGCGACTACCTACCTACTTACTTGCGCGAAGGAGAGGCTCGCTATCACGAGAGGGCTTAAGCTGAGTCATTGTTTGCCGAGCTAAGACGAAAGCGAGATATTCGCACTTCGCTCGATGTTTGTTCGGATCTCAAGCAGGTCGCGGTAGATGGATTCTTTCCCCGAAGTTGCGGAAAAAATTCCCGCCGGAATTCTAGGACTATTCACTGAACCTGACTTCATAAATAAACCTGAATAAATAAACCTGACTTCATAAATAAAAGTGACTTCACGAATTAACCTGACTTTAAAAGGCATCGAAGAGTCCGCCTAACTCCCCCGAGAGTTGGCGCAAAAGTGAAAAACGAATTACCGGGCTTCGGTGAATTATGGGGTTTTAACACCGCAAAGCGAGGTTGCCAGCGAGAGTGCCGAACTAATCGTGTCACTAGACGAGACAGGGCTTACCGATGCTTAAAGGGTTTTTGCGGGCGGACGGCCGGAAGGGGATTCGCAACTACTTAGTGGTGGCTTACCTCGTGGAGTGTGCTCACCATGTGGCCGCCGAAATTGTCCGAGCTTTTCCCAATCAGGGTGTGCATCTCATCGGTTTCCCGGGGTGCTTCCCGAGCGATTATGCCGAGCGGATCATGCAGCGATTATGCACCCATCCCAATGTGGGGGCTTGCTTGATTGTGTCGCTGGGCTGCGAAAGCTTCAATCGGCGTAATCTGGAGGAGTCGGTAGCAGCCTCGGGACGGCCGGTGGCGACTTTGGTCATCCAGGAATTGGGGGGTACCCGGGCCACCGTTCGCGCGGGCCAGGATTGGGTTCGGGAAAACCTTCCCGCGCTGCATGCGGCAGAGCGGGTCCCGATGACGGTGAGCGAGCTTGTCGTCGGAACCATCTGCGGCGGATCCGATGGCACGAGTGGTCTGACGGCTAATCCGGCAGCAGGTCGTGCCTTTGATCTGTTGGTTGCCGAGGGGGCAACCGCGATTTTCGAGGAAACCGGGGAGCTCATCGGGTGCGAATACTTCATGGCCGATCGTGCGGTGACGCCGGAGCTGGGGAAACTTTTAATCGAATGTGTTCAGAAGGCGGCTCGGTATTACTCCACCTTGGGGCACGGGAGTTTTGCCCCTGGCAATGCCGAAGGCGGCCTGAGCACAATTGAGGAGAAGTCGTTGGGAGCTTATTCCAAGAGTGGTCAGTCGCCAATTGCAGGGCTGATCAAACCGGGGGACTTGCCGCCCACGGGGGGCTTATATCTGCTTGATGTCGTTCCCGACGGGGAAGTAAGATTCGGCTTTCCCAATATCTCGGACAATGCTGAAATTGTGGAGTTAATTGCCTGCGGGTGCCATCTCGTACTATTTACAACCGGGCGGGGGTCTGTGGTGGGATCGGCCATTTCGCCGGTCATCAAAATCTGCGCAAATCCGGAAACTTATCGGCGAATGCCGGAGGACATGGATGTGAATGCCGGGCGAATTCTCGAGGGGCAAGCGACACTCGATGAGGTGGGCCGCGAAATTTATGGGCTTGTAATTGAGGCTGCTAATGGCCGGATGACTTGCTCCGAAGCGCTCGGCCACCAAGAGTTCATCCTCACTTACAAGTATTTCGAACCGATTTCGCCGGCTTGCCTGCCGCTTGGCGCTCCGCCGGCTTATGCACGATAACCCCATGCTGTTTTTGATTTCTGACCGATCAGATTAGTCTCCGCCGGCTAATGCGCGATACCCCCTTGGAAGTGTGGAAGAGCATTGGTCAACTGAGGAGGCGACACCTGCCGGTCTTTGCGGACGATATTGTTAATCGGCACGTGCCGTCTCCCTTTTTTCGGGCACCTCCCGGCCTTTGGGGGCGATTTGCCTGAAGAGTCAATTTTTCGACAACTAACGGTCAACTTTTCGCCGAGACATCATTCCCGTAAGACAATCTTTGGCGAGGCCCAAACTCCATGCTGATTGCAACAAGCCCGGGCCACCACCTTGCCGGTCTCTAGGTAAAACACGGCTAACGGGGCTTGGCCGGGACGCAAATAATGCCGGCAGAGGCAGGCTTCGGTCTGTACTTCGATCCATTCGATGTAGTGGTTGGCGTCCATCGGATGATGAGGAGCCACGCCCACACTTACCGTGAATTCCCGACCCCGCACGGCAACTACGGGTAAGTGCTTGTCATCCGCCATCGAGGTGTACTCCGTCTTGGGGGTGACAAGCAGCATATTTTGGTTGCAGCCGCAGGAGGCGTGGGAACCCGGCCGAATGATCTCCACCATCGCCCCGCATTTCGGACATCGATAGATGGGATGATTCCCTGCATAACCCCTGCTGCTGGCTCTGACTTCTCTTGCGTTTTAATGAGAAGAACTTCCCCGAATCGCTACGCCGTACCCGCGGCGAGGCAGCAAAATCGGTGGTGCCAGAATCTTTGACGCTGCCAGGAATCTTCGACGTTTTTAGGAAAGGTGCGGGTTTGGGAAGTCCCCCGCATGTCTGAAGACATAATGTTTACCGGGTTGTGGAGACGTAATGTTTACCGGGTTGTGGTACCGGAGTTAATCCACCCCTAGTGATACCCCGTGCTGGATTCAGCCTTTTCCATGATATTTCAAGTCTTTGTCGCATCCAATTTGCTAGAAACTAACACGAAATAATTTGCGAGGGATTGGCACGAGTGCCTAGCGTGCACGGCTTCGATCGCGCCGACCTCTCTTTTCCAGCAGGACAAAGTCTGTGAATCCCGCGGCGAAGGCGGCGATTGCCTACAGCTCAAGTCCAGCCGCAAAATGCGTAAATCTCGCAAACGGCGGCGGCTAGACCGGCCCACCCCACCGCTTAATAAGTTTGTTCATTCACGATTCTCATCTTGAACCGGTCTGCCCAAGCAGCACAAGCTTAACTTGCTACCACAAATCCCGCTTGGATTCGTCGGCTCCTCGAGTATCGGCTGACGGGAAGCAGCCGGGCGAACCTTAACGCGAGGCCGCTTCATCGCACCCGCTTCAAGCGATCTGTGATCCAGCTTTTACTTTAGAGTAATAGAGAACTTAATAGAGACGGGCAAAGAGGAGAGTTTTTTACGCAGAATTAGACCCACAAGTGCAGCCGACCGCCCAGCATATCCGGAACCGCTCTTTCCACATGTCGACGGATTTCCCCGTCGTAATAGCGGACGCTAAAGTGAGAGGCAATAATGAGCTCGTTCTGGAATCGATCGCGGCGTTCCAGTAAATCGTCCAAGTGCATGTGCCCGAACCGATGGATCTTTTCTCGGCGGTGGCGGGGGGCCACGAAGGTCAGCTCAAGGATCAAGATCTTCGCCTCAAACATGGCGGGGCAATGGTCGAGCCCACCTGGAGCGCTATCGCCCAGGTAGGCTACGATGGGAATCCGGATTTCTGTGGTGACCTCCGTCCCCGAAAGCCGGAGGTCGCGGATTTGTTCGCCTGTGAGGTGAGAAAACTCCGGGTTCAGCTTGCGGCGGCGCTCCCAAACAATAAAGCCCAGCGCCGGCACCCGATGCTCCGTTGCGCTACATGTGACGACCAGCTCGCGGGAAAGCTCCACCTCCTCCCCGGGCTTTAGCCCCACAAGTTCGCAGGGTAAACGTCCCCGGTCCAATCGGCTTACCTCCCTTAGAATCCGCTGAATCCCTCCCACGGCCTGCTCAGGTAGATAGATGGTCGGAGGAGACATTTTCATCATTCGACGCCGGGCTACATAAGTCGGCAATCCCATAATGTGGTCGATATGGGTGTGCGAGACGAACCAATTTGGTGTTCCCATGAAGACCCATGGTTGGGCTCCTAAGTCAAATCCCAATTTCAGTTCGGGAATTCGCCAATACGTCTGCACAGCCGCCCGCGAGTACCCCTCGATCGTTAGATTACCGTGAGTTATCGAATGGATTGGTTGGTCGGAAAGCATGGACTTAACGGGTTATTGGCACCCTTGTCATCAGGAAGTTAGCAAAACTGCGTGAGCTTTCATGCCAGTACATTCATTCGAAAGTACGGGGTATCCGACGGGATCATTACCCTCCATGCTCAACAACGATTCTTGGAACCGATCAAACAGAGACTTACGATCAAACAGAGACTTAATTGGCCTCGCCTAATGGTGCTCAGCTAAACGGCTCAGTTTCAGAGAGTCCTCAAAAATCAAATCACGGTGCTTTCAATAGTCTTAACCAATTTTATGTTTGGCTTGCTAGGAGCCAATCTTTCGTCCTCGCGGAGTTCAAATTCCTCAAACAGCTTCCCGGGGCTAAAAGCCCTTCAGCAAGTCAGAAAGGGATTCTTCCGTGTTTCCTATCGGAAAACGCTCGCGTAGCTGACTACCGCCGACGCTTCCTGGTTTTTAAGTTTCCTTGTCAGTTGTATTAAAGGTTCCTTTGTATTAAAGGTTCCTTGTGAGTGTCGAAATCGCCGAGTTTAAGCAAAGCTCGAAAACCTCCGTATTGTCGGCGGCTCAAAGAGGTTGCTTCGTACTCCTCTGAAGCTTCAGTCCATGAGGCAAGTAAAGCAGGAGGTGTCAGCGGCGCAGGCAAAGTCGGGACTTTTTAATCCACCCGAGGTGCCGTTGGCAAGGGGGCGCCATTAACGCTAGGGGCCTCCACCAACCATATTTCGCCAAATAACCGACTTTGCTCGAGGAGTGCCTCACCTTCCGCCACTAATTCCAGAATGGCTAAGAAAATGCTGACGAGAGTAGACTTCGACATCCCGCGGACAAAAAACTCATGAAATGCGACCCGATGCTGCTTTTTTAACCGCGCAGTAATTTGCTGCATGTAAACTTGAATAGGTGTTTCGTCATAAACGATACTCTCCGGCAGGGCCAAACCCACTTCGTAGATAATGCGGTTGAAAGCGCTGACCAGGTCCCAGAGTTCGACATCCTGGACCTGTGGATCTTCTTTACCCTCCAAATCGTGGAGCTCGGCGGCCATCCGCGGAAAATGTCGTTGCCACTCCTTCGCACGCTCCGCCAAGGCCAAGGCAGCCAGCCGATACTCACGATATTGAAGCAATCGCTCGGCAAGCTGCTCCTGCGGTACCTCTAGCTCCGATGAGTCGCCGTCGGTCTCGGCGGGCAATAATCCCTCTAGCTTCAACTCGAGGAGTAAAGCGGCTAACGCGATGAACTCCCCCGCAGACGCCACATCCACGGTGCTGCACCGTGATAAATATTCGAGGTACTGGTCCAAAACCTGGGCCGCCGAGACCTCCGCCGGATCTACCTCAGCACGTCGCAAGAGGAAAATCAGCACTTCCAACGGGCCTTGAAATAGATCAAGTTCGACCCGAAAACTCATCCAACGTCTTCCTGATCAGTAATTAGTATTCCTAATTAGGTAGTCCGCGTCTGGATTAAGTACTTCGCGACTCGGCCAGCCCAGCCGGCGAACTTTGTCCTGAAAGCGAGAAGAAGGAGAAAACACAAAACTTCTTTTGCTTTAGTATGCTTCGACAGTATGCTTCGACTGATTAATGGGCTTTTTGGCATTAGTTAATGGAGTTATGGGCTAGTTGCAATAAATTCCAAGTAAAAAGTCAACAAGCCGCCGGCGTAGAGGCTTCGAGCTCCATCGCCGTTACCCCGGTAAGAAAGAGGTTTGAACCACGGATTGTTGACAAAATAATAAATGATTTCTTGTGGGATACCCTGCCTCAATGGGCATCTTCTACCTTCTACCCAGCTCTAAACATCCTGGCCAAATTGATTTAGGGCTCGATTTAGAAATGATCCGAAAACATCACTTTAAGACTGATTTTTCTAAAAAAGCGAACTTTTTTTCCTTTTTGTTGTTGACCATCCGTTTTAATCGTTCCTGTTATTGTTAGTGATCATCCGTAAGTGTGGGAAGCATGTTTTTGATCTTGGGAAACATCGTGTCACTCAATAACGGATAAGAATTCTCAGGAAAAAAGAAACCTGCGATGGAGCAATACTTTTGGAAGCTTTGCATTAATTTCCGGCCTTTTGATAACCTTTCCTTATCTTGTATTTTGCCAAATGTTCCTCGAGAAAAACTTTTCCTGATTCTGGAAAAAATAGGAGCTCTTGTCTCAAAAAATGAAAGTCAAAAGTCTTAGCATAGAACGCGAACAGCTTATGGTTATCGTCGATAAGCGCTTGAGTTGAGAATTGACGTCGCCTCGGCGCAAACGCTCCAAATTCTCATGAAGAGCGCGCGAGCATCCTACCGGCCTTTATGAATCGAAATAAGTCGCTTTGAAGTCGAATATCCAAGAATTGCCTCTGAAAGGCCTTTTACTCGATCACTGTACATATTTTGAGTAAATCAGCTTTATTTTGAGTAAATCACTTAACACTTTGTGAGTAAATGGTGTCTATACACACCTTCACATGAAAGTACACTTATCAGTAAGCTGATTATTCTATCAGATTTCTCTTTCGGTTTCGTCAATGAGTTATCCATTCTAGTTCCTTTCTTCTATCGTGTTCGTGAAGATTGCAGAAAAGTGTGATTTAGGGAAGAGTCACAAAAGATTCCAGTTGGGTGACGTGGGGAAGTTTATCAATTAATTCCTCCGGCAACATGATAAGATAACCCCATTTCATATCTGGACGATTCAAGTTACCTTGGGCCGGACAATGGAACGTAAGTGCTGACTTTTGTTCTGTATTAAAATCCCGTTGACTGAGGGGAGATTTCACGGTGAGCTTCGGCCAGATTTGGGCCCCGTGGCGAATTGGTTATCTCACTGACTTAAGCTCTCAGGAATCCAAGAATAGCTCGGATAGCACGGGGGGCATTCCCAGTTGCTTTTTGTGCCAGGCGGTTGAAGGCGACGCACGCTCCCACTGGGTGGTGGCCCAATTTCCGCGATCTTTCATCGTCTTGAACCGATTTCCATACAACAACGGTCACCTCCTTTTAGCCCCGTTGCGGCACGAAGGCCGTTTGGAACAGCTTACCGCGGAAGAGCGCATCGAGTTGATCGAGGTAATGGCACGAGTCATCCCCCGACTCGAGGAATCCCTGCGAGCTGACGGTTTTAACATCGGTTTGAACCTCGGTCACGCGGCCGGGGCCGGTGTGCCCGGGCATCTGCATTGGCACATCGTCCCCCGGTGGGCAGGCGACACGAACTTTATGCCCGTGGTAGCAGGGGTGAAGGTCATTCCCCAGGCGCTTGAAGCCCTTTGGGAATTGCTAAACCGCGAATTGACCCCGGTATCTGATGAATTTCGTTAGTCCAGGTTGTCAGCTTTCGTACCGCTACTGCGGCTTCTGAGCTTGTCCCTTCACCGCCGAGTAAAGTGTAATTCCGCCGAGAAGGTTTCGTGCTCGAAAGCCATTCTGTAGGAGTATTCGGGTCGCATAGTAGGCACGTTGCCCGACGCCGCAATGAACCCAAATTTCCCGATCCTTGGGCAGTTCGTTAAGCCGCGCCCGTAATTCCCCCAGTGGAATGTTGACGGTGCCGGGCACAGCGCGCGCTCGGTAGTCGGTCGGACTTCGGACATCAATGGCCAGGATCTGACCCCGTTCGATCATTTCGGGGAGATAGTCCTCCCAATAGGCCGGCAACATGTCTCCGCGAGCGACGTTCGCGGCCACCGAGCCGGCAATGTTGATGGGGTCCCGAGCAGTACCGAATTGCGGCGCGTACGCCAGCTCTGCTTCTTCGAGGTCGTACACCGTGGCATGCTTCTGAATGGCGAAAGCAATCACATCCATGCGGCGAGCTACCCCGTCTTTGCCGACGGCTTGCGCCCCGAGAATGCGCCCCGTTTCCGGATCGAAGAGGAGCTTCATAGCGATCCGATGAGCGCCTGGGTAATACGAAGCACGATCCATCGAGAATGAGAAAGACTTTGCGTAGCGCATCCCCACCTGGCGTAGGCGCTTTTCGGTGGCACCCGTGCAGGCGGCCACGGTTTCGAAAACACCTACGATAGCCGTGCCTTGCACGCCGCGATAGCGGGTTGGGCGTCCACAGATGCTTTCTGCCGCTACTCGCGCTTGTCTACCGGCAGGGCCTGCCAATGGAACAAGTGTCCACTGTCCGGTAATAAAATCGCGAACCTCCACCGCATCTCCCACGGCCCAAATCGCTGGATCGGAAGTTCGCATTTGTTCGTCTACCCGGATTCCGCCCAGTTCACCGATCTCCAAGCCGAACATTCTTGCTAAGGACACCTCGGGGCGAACCCCAACGCCTACGACCACCATATCGGCACGGTGTCTTTTACCGTCCGATCCCACGGCGTAGAGCGTGCGATTGCTTCCTTGCTCGACGCCGGTTAAAGCTGCATTGAACGCCAAATGGACTCCGTGGTCGCATAAGGCCTGATGGATCGGAGCCACCATCTCGGGGTCCATCTGCGGCAGAACGTGGGGCATTTGCTCCAGCAAGGTCACCTCAATTTCCCGACGCACAAGGTTCTCGACCATTTCGAGGCCCACGTATCCTGCCCCGACCACCACGGCCTGACGCACGGGGCGCTCTTGAAGGAAGCGCATCATTTGGTCGGCCTCTTCGAGATGGTGTAGGGTAAATACACCTGGTAGATTCATCCCGGGCAAATTCGGGCGGACCGGCGTCGATCCCGTAGCCAACACCAGGCAGTCATAATTTTGCTCGAACGTTTCGCCTGTGGATAAATTGCGGACTAAAACGGTTTTGTCGGTTCGATTAATCCCCTCGACTTGATGACGGACGCGCACTTCGACGTTAAAGTTGTCCCGAAACGACTCGGGACTAGCTACCATCAATTGCTCGCGCCGATTGATCACGCCACCCACATAATAGGGGAGGCCACAAATGGCATAAGAAATTGCCGGCCCGCGTTCGTAGATGAAAATTTCCGCGCTTTCGTCCAAACGACGCAGTCGAGTTGCACATGCAGCACCGCCCGCCACACCACCTACAATCACGATCTTTCGACTACTCATCGAATTCTCCTAAATTTTTCGGCCCGTTCCCCACGCAAATCATCGCACGCTTGTACCACTATATGAAACGCGAATTGATTTGACAAAACCCCAACTGCCGTTTGGTCGAGGGTGCCTTGGGCAATGTTTCACTCCTATCTCGTGCTACTGGAGTTCGGGCTGTTTGAAGTTGAAAACCTTAGCCCGGCTCTTTCGACGCATCTCAAAGTGTTGCCCGCCTCCGGAAGTACTAGCCGCTGCCCCTGGCCTAAGCCTTTTGTGTTCGTTTCCAGTCCCGCCGAATGAGTTCTCCTATACCCTGCGAGTTTTTGGGCATCAATGACTCAGATGCTGAAGGGGCTTTACGGAGAGCTGCATCCGGTTAAGCGGGTTTCTCATCCTCTTGCGGTTTTCCCGGGCGAATATGCAGGAGGCAGCATCCCTCGCCACCTGGTTGCCAGGTGTCAGAGGAAAATTGGAACCCTGCTTCGAGGAATGTGCCGTCGTCTATCTTGGCGGCGATGCGGCACAACGTGGCCACCTCGGCATCCGGTAATCCAAGTTTTTGCCAAGCCTCTCTGAGGGGACAGGCGTGGAACTTGATGTCCAGGGCTTCCGAGTCGCAGCGGAGAACCTCTGGGCGAAACATCCGGCCTTCGTCGGCCAATCCTCCCACAAATGCATCTCGAAGGCCGTGCAGATCGTTAGGCGCGTACGGCGCGTACTTTTCTGACCGCATGGCTCCACGGCGATAGATGGCCCGGCTCATGATTTCCTCTGCCTTTTCTGCACCAAATTCGCGCCGCAGTTCGTCGTAGATGAGCCAATAGATGATCGCCCGATTCTCGAACGCATCATAAAGTTGACGCCGCAACAATTGCTCTGACATCGGTCACTCCTTTTCTTGAACTCTTGGATTCGGGCTGGCCAGAGTGTACACGGAGAATTTATTGTCAGCTTAACGATACCCTGATTTTCCGTCTTGGGGGATTCCGCTGGTTCGACACCTTGACCATGATGCTTCGAAGGATTGAGCAGCCATCGTATGCCTATTTTCGGGGATCTTGAAAGACAAGATCGCTACTCATTCCCTGTCCGAGTGATCAGGTCTAAATGATAAGTAAAGCAGTTACACATGGTAGCTGATCGATCTTTAAGAACCGTTGTATAGCAGAGAACTTTGAAAAATACTACGACATTATTCCTGGGATCCCTATCCGATAAAGCCAAGCTTCACCCAAGTTTTTTCTGATTTTTTCTGATCGGTGGTTTCTCATCAGGCAACCAAAACGGCGTCCCAGTTTCCTGACAACACAAAACGAAAATGCTAAGAGAGTTCCGGCGAGACTTGTATCACCAAATCGCTCCGTCCCATACCCGGGCCGAATTGGCTTATTGATCCGTTTAGTAGCAGTTTTGGCCACCTTGAATCTTAAAGTATCAGGATTGGAAAAGAAGGGACGTTTGCCCTGCCTCCGGAGTGTGCATTCAACTTGCCGAAGCGAAGGGCGATGTTCCCCCCGCGCTCTTCGCTTTAATGCCGTCGTTTACAGGTGGTCAGGCTTGATGGGTGGTTAAGGTTTCTGCCCATAAAGCTTGGGCGGGTCTGCTGTGGGGCAAGGTTTTTGGCCTGGAGGATTTCAGCCGGCGCGTGATAGCAAATGATAAGTTTCGCGACCAGTGCAGCAATTGTCCTTTTTTCCTCCTGAAAGTTCGGATAAACTTCGTTGTTCAATTCGCGGCAAAAGCACAGTCGTGGGGAATGGTTTAACGGCCGTGGCTCTCGCGTTGTAGGGGATTTAGGTGGAGAAACCCGGAGCTAATTTGTGACCCGACCTACCGTACACGCTTATCCTGTGCAGCCTGAAGTTTGTGGTAGTGCCGCCGAGCCTGAGTCACGAAACGCGGAACCTCTAAAGCCAGAATGCTTTGGAGTAATAGGCGCTCGCGAAAGGAACGGCACAGCGGGTATCGACCCTTCTGGGCTCTTTCAGGTTCATCAGCTCCGGGCTGAACAACAGGTTTGGAAGCTCATCTGGTTGGGGATCATCTTTTTAACCTTGGCTATACCGGCCCTGGCGGTTGACCGAACATTAGCGCAATGGTGCGTATTGGATTATTTGCCGGATTTGCCCCGCAAAACTCTGGACGCCTGCGAGCCTTTCGGAGATGCCCTTACAAATTTGATCATAATGATCGCAATAGCGATCATTGTCCCGGTGTATCGACGAGCCTTAATCCGTGTCGGGACGATCACGTTGGGAGCTGGCATTCTTGCAAATGTTGTAAAGTATCTGATCCCCCGATTACGGCCCCGTGAGTTCGATTTAAGCTTACCAATTTTGGAAAGTTTCTTCGCGGACTCGGCGGACATGGCTGGCGATCCGAGCTCGGCAAGCTTCCCCTCGGGGCATACGGCGGCGGCAGTGGGGTTTGCGATCGGGCTAAGCTGGCTTTGGCCCGAGGGACGGTATCTGTTTTGGACGGTCGCCGCCCTAGTTGCATGCCAGCGGATGGAAGCAGGGGCCCATTTCCTGAGTGATGTCTTGGTAGCGGCCGGGATTGGTTGTCTTGTGGCGGCCGCATGTTTTTCCTCTCGGTTACTGGGTCCCGTTTTTCGTTGGGCGGAATCGAGTGGAGGACGGGCGGATTCTCTCGGAGCTCCCCGGGGTCCAGCCGCGCAGCAATAGTAGCTGTGCACCCAACGAGGAGTGAATCCATCCGTTTCGTTCCGGAAATTGGCGATTAGCTGGATGCTCGTCCCGCCTTGCGGCAAGCTTCCGAAAGTGTGGAGCTTGCTTCTTACGGCTTCCGTGAGTTGCAGTCGCTCGGCGATTAGCCCGGCAAGCCGTGCCTTTTCAATGGCTGAGACGGTGTCTCCAACAAGTGCATTCTGGCAATATCACCCATGGTGGATCCGCTGGAAAAGCTCGACGTGTACTTCTCGAAGATTTTCATCTTGCGGGTTTGCATCGAGCGGGGAGTTAGATGGGCGTGTTTATCGGGTCGGAAGCTTCTTGTGAAGGTGAGAACAAGTAGTCTTCTGTTAGCTTAGACACACGCGTCGAGTCTGCTAGAAGCATGCGTCAAATCCGAAACGTAAGCATCATAGTTTTGAGGTATGAAAGGAAGAGGACGCGGCCGGAGAATTGCCTCTTCATTGCTACACCCCCTTTTTGCTGTCACACCCCGAGAACTTCCGTGGTTTGAGGATGGAAACTCTTTTCGGCTTTATTCACCGCACCGCGACCGGTTGTGCGAGCCTTAAGTTCTGGTTCGATATCCTCCCAAAAGGGTGCGGAACTGCTAAACCGCTAATCGGCGAAGCCGCTAAAGCGCTACTCCGCTATTGCCCCGTGCCTTGGTTTGCGGTTGGTGGATCTCTTTTTATTCGCCCGACAAAGCGGCATCCGACGAGGGTCATTTGGTGGAAAGCTTTCGGGTCATCGCAGGACAAACACGAGGAAGCTTTGAAATCGACGGGTTTTTGGTTCAAATGCCGCACTTGGCCGGTCTGGGGGCAGTATGCAACCGGGTGGGTATGAACCACTTCCGCGAGCAGCTCAATGGGCTGCATCGTTTCCCCAAGCTGGACCACGAAATGGCGAAAGGGAGGTGGCGTCGGTACTAAGAACGAAAATCCCCCACGATTTACGTCGTAACAAAGTACGTCAAAGAATTCTTTCGAATCCGGAAGTGAATTCCCCCAAACTGGAGCAATTCGCTGTCGAACTGTGAAGGGGTGACGCGCCTGAGTGCGCCGCTCGTTGAACCGCTGGTCCTTGTGAACCTTGGCCAATGAGTGCACAAGGCGGAAGAATTCTGCATCAGCTTCGCTGGGTGTAAGCAGCATTGGAGACCTGTGCGATCCGGTTCACAAAATTCACAAACAAAGATGGCATGACAAAATTCAAAAATCGATTTCAAAGCTTCAGTGGCGATCCGACTTTAAATCTTCAGTGGCGATGCGCCCCCTGGTGAACCAGGGGGATTGTGGTGTTTGCACGGCCTCATTTGCCGACCAGTTAAGGATTTGTGTTTAAATAAGTGGCCTATCCTCAGAGTGGACTGTCCCTTGAGATGGAATCGGCTTTTGATTTTTTTGACCAATTTCTGATTAAGCCGGGGCAATAAAATCACGGGCACTTTCTTGGTGACGTCAAACTTTCAACGCATATGTCTGTAGGTTTTCCGTGCTGCGAATTTATGTTTCTGGCGCTGCGAGCATTTCGATGAAATTGCCGCTAGTAGCCGTGGTTGCGAAGTACCATTTTCAGAGTTAAGTCGGGGTATACTCGAAAGAATGCCGGTTTGTCGTGTGGCACCGTCTCATTGCTCTTGTGGTGCGGGCATAGTGCTAGGTCGTCTATCCGAAAGTTTTCGTGTGTTTCCAAAAAACTTTTGTTCTGAAAATTTTCTTGGGGATCTAGAAAAATATGCTAGCAAAATAACAAAAAATAGCTATTTTTGCGCTCTGAAAAAGTTTTGATATTTTGTAAGGTTTGTCGTGCTTAAAGTGATTTTCGCCACGGATTGAACGCTTGGGTATACAAGAAAACTTTTACAAGGGTTGTCAGGATTAAGAAGATTCACAGGTTAAGAAAATTTTCAGGTTCAAACGTTTGGACGGACGTAAAACTTTTGTGCTCCTGCTGCAAAACGGAATATCCTTGAGTCGTAACGTAATGATTTTCGGAGGCTTAGCCCTTGCTGCGGTTGAGGCGACGGGAGCCGGACTGTAATTTTAATTTTGGGTTTTTCTCGGGTTTTTTATTTTGGGTTTCTTCGAAACTTTGTGCAGCGCTTAAACTCTATCAGCGCACTAGCAAATTGGCCGATCTCCTCTTATCAATAAGCAGCCGTGTGTGCCTCCACAGCCGAAAGGGAGATCACTTTTTTACTTTTGAAAAAAGTTTAGCTCGCAAAAAACGGTGAGTTCGCTAGCTATCGGTTTTAGCTCCGAGGTCGAAATCCTCCGCGATGTTGACCCCCGGTTCTGGGAGACCACCACTTCCCCTCTGATAATCACGAGTTTGCGAATAAAGTCTTTTCGAAGGCTTTGAAATTTCACCTCCTGCCTGAGTGACTTTTTCTGCCCGAGCAGAAGCTCTGCGGTCCGCAATCTGCGCCTGTTATGTGCTTGAGTACGGAAGCCCCGGTGGCCATCGTTCTAGGAGTGCTGCTTCCCCGAACCCACGCCCTGATGCAACCTAAGGCACCGCCGATGCGATTGTGCCCCTGAGAGCCGCAAGCGGGTCCGTCAAGTTAGGTTCAATGGGCTAGCAGAAAAAGAGGCACATGGAAGCTTCCCTGAACTTGGAGACGGATGATTTCCGGCTCCGCTTCGATGTAGGCAAAACTGCAAAATACACGAGATCCCAACGCTGGGAACCAACTCCTGCTAAGAGCGGGATGGACCGCCCAGGTGACGATTACGCGCGGGATGACCGTCAAAGACCCTATCTTCCCGGCGGGCCCCGTGCGCGCCTTGGGTCCTTGAAATGCGCTTTTTGCGAATGAATCGATCGTAAACTTATCCCCCGCATCTTGCGAATGTGCAGACGACCGGTTTTGCAGCATGTCAGTCGTCTGTATCTGTGCAGCATCTGCGCCGTGTGGGCTAAACCCATCGTCAGGTGGGGCGTTCAGTTCGCCGGCAACAAGCGGCGGCCGGCCCGGCAAAATCGACGTGAGCCGTTCACCAGCGGGTTATCCTGGCGTCAGGATCTTAGGTTCCTGATGCGCTTGCAGGCTGCAAAACCATCAGTCACAATGGCCAAAGCTTGTGCTGGATGCTTTGAGGGGGGTTCAGAATGTTGGCTCGGCTCAAAACGTTTTCCTTATTAGGGATCGATGCGATTCCGGTGGACGTCGAGGTTGACGTTTCCCCCTCAGGGATGATTAAAACCGTGTTAGTGGGTTTACCGGAGGCGGCCGTCCGCGAGAGTACTCACCGTGTGGAGCGGGCCTTGGCCAATTCGGGCTTCCAGCCGATTAATTGCCGCGTGGTCATCAATCTTGCCCCCGCAGAATTGCCGAAGCAGGCTGCTTCCTTCGACCTGCCGATGAGCGTCGGGCTATTGGTGGCCAGCGGCCAACTGCCAAGCGATCGATTGAATGAGTATGCCCTAACCGGCGAGTTGGCCCTCGATGGTTCGACACGAGCCACAAAAGGAGTGCTGTCGATGGCCATAGCGGCCTCGCAGCAAAAAGGACTGCGGGGTTTGTTGGTGCCCACTTCCAATGCGCCGGAGGGGGCAGTGGTGGAATCGATCGAGGTGATTCCCGTGGGCAGTTTGAGTGAAGCGGTGGCTTTTTTGGCAGGCGAACTGGAAATTGAACCGGCCCCTTCGCGATGTCAAGAGCTTTTCGGACAACTGGACCGCTATGATGTTGATTTTTCCGACGTGCGCGGTCAAGAAATGGCCAAACGGGCCATGTTGGTGGCGGCCGCGGGCGGCCACAATCTTCTGATGATCGGACCGCCCGGTTCGGGCAAAACCATGCTTGCGAAGCGGCTGCCCACGATTTTGCCGCCGATGACCGCCGAAGAGGCGATCGAAACTACCCGAATCTACAGTGCTTGCGGACGCTTGGAAGGAAGCAAGCCGCTGATGGTTACCCGGCCGTTTCGGGCCCCTCATCACACGATTAGCGAGGCGGGGCTGGTGGGCGGTGGTTCGATCCCAATTCCCGGCGAAATTAGCTTGGCCCATAATGGGGTGCTTTTCCTCGATGAGCTGCCTGAGTTTAATCGGCGGACTCTCGAGGTCCTTCGCCAGCCGCTGGAGGACGGCACGGTGACGATTTCCCGGGCTCTTTCGAGCACGACCTTTCCGGCCAATTTCATGCTTTTAGCTGCATTGAATCCTTGCCCGTGCGGCTATCGGAACGATCCCCGCCGTCAGTGCCATTGTACGATCCCCCAAATCGAGCGGTACATGTCGAAGATTTCGGGGCCCCTCTTGGACCGGATCGATATCCACATCGAAGTTCCGGCCGTGCCCTTTCGCGACCTTGTATCGGCCAGGCCGGGTGCCGGAAGTGCGGAGCTTCGTGAGCGGGTAGCCGAGGCTCGGCGGATTCAAGCATCGCGGTTTCAAGGGGCAAAGACGCGATACAACGGCGATATGAGTCATCGGCAAATCCGTAAGTTCTGTGCGCTGAACGAGGCTTGTCAGCAGTTGCTTCGACAAGCCGTAACGGAGCTGGGCCTTTCGGCTCGGGCTCATGATAAGATCCTCCGCGTGGCTCGGACGATCGCCGACTTGGAGGGGAGTGCGGATATCCGTTTGCCACATCTCAGCGAAGCGATCAACTATCGCATGCTTGATCGGCAGTTATGGACTTAGCAAACTCTTCCGGAATCTTTCGAGGTGTTCAATTTTCATTTGTCCTCTAGAAAAGCAGACGAGGTGCGAGCCTCGGTCCTCTAGCACCGGGAGTTGGGATTATCGTGGCCGCTACGGTTTTTCCTCCCGGGGCACTGGGTAGCATAGGGATGTGATCTGAGAGTTTCGCTTGAAAACTTCCCACTTTGCTGAAGAAGGAGTATCCGCCATGAAGCGCGTGCTAATTGCTCCGCACAAGTACGTGCAAGGCCGGGATGTTTTGGATGAGATCGGTTCCTACCTTGGTATGTTGGGCAAAAACCCCCTAATCCTCTGGGACCAGACTGTTCAAGCGATTGTGGGGGAGCGGGTTCGGCGGAGTATTCAGGCGGCACAACTGAATTGGTCGGAGGCGGAGTTTGCGGGAGAGGCAACGCGCGCGGAGTGTGATCGGGTGGTGGAAACGGCGCGGAACCGCAGCGCCGACTGTGTTGCCGGGATTGGTGGGGGAAAAGTACTCGATATCGCCAAAGCGGCAGCGGTGAAATTAGGGGTGCGACTGATGACGTGTCCCACGCTGGCCTCCACCGATGCTCCGACAAGTGCCGCCACCGTTTGGTACGATGAGGAGCACAATTTTGTCGGGTTCGATTGCTGGCCCTTCAATCCCGATATTGTGTTGGTCGACACGGGGGTCATCGCCCAAGCTCCTGTTCGGACCTTTGTGGCTGGCATGGGCGACGCCCTGTCAACCTGGATTGAGGCCCGGGCCGCTTTCGAGTCGCGTGCTCCGAATATCGCTGGTGGAAGACCCACCATGGCGGCCATGACTTTGGCACGACTTTGCTTCGATACCCTGGTTGAACATGGGCGCGAGGCCAAAAGGGCGGTGGAATTGGGCTTGGTCACCCCGGCGGTGGAAAAAGTGGTGGAGGCCAATGTATTGCTTTCGGGCTTAGGGTTTGAAAGTGGCGGTTTGGCGACTGCCCATATGGTTGCGAATTTGCTTTCGAATCTTCCGGAGTGTCGCACGTCGCTGCTTCACGGGGAGAAGGTCGGATTCGGGATTGTGACCCAGATGTGTCTGGAGGATGAATTCGATCCGGATCAACGAGCCCTTATTGTGGATTTCGAAATCGATATCGGTCTTCCTGTGACTTTCAGCGAGCTGAATTTGGGCGAAATTTCGCGGGAGCGGCTTCGGCGGATCGCGGAGGCTTGCGCGGCGGAGGGATCGCTTTGCCGGAATCACCCCTTCCCCGTAGGCGCCGAGGATGTCTTAGACGCCATGATCGATGCGGACGCCTTGGGTCGGGAGCGGCATTGCATCCGGGGCTAAAGCCGATTTTCCCGGCACCGTGATGGCTTGGGCGGGGTTTTATAGCAGGGGGCTTGGATTAAGCCCCCAGAATTCGGAGTCGGCTGTCAACGACGTTTCTCGAGGTCAAGGCCCCCAAAAGTAGCAGATCCCCTCGGTTTTGATTTTTGATTGCGCGGGACCCGCTTCCCTTAGAGAATGACCACTTTCCGTACCCCAATATCACCTAAACGACTCGGATGATTGGCTAATTTAAGCAATCTGGGATGAATACACAGGTCAGCGACTTGATTTTTATCGGTTCGGCGATTTGAATAGAATCGATTGCGGAGTACGTGTATTTGACGTCACCGATAAAGTCGGTTAAACATGAAAATTGAGGAAGGTCAGCTATCGTCGCTAAATCCTCTCCGCGCGGACAGATAAATCGCCTTGGGCCAGCATGATTTGGCTTTCTAGGAGTTGATCCATGGGGATCTTTTCATCGTTGGGCCTTTTTTCGCGCAAAGCTAGCGGTCGAAAAGAGTTGCAAAAATCCGGAGGCAAAGCCGGGAAGGATCGGAAACTTCGGCCCCGTGCCCTTCGATTGGAGAAGTTCGAATCGAGGGAATTGCTCAGCATTGGTGCCGGGGTAGATGATCAAACGATCCTTTCTTGGTCCGCTGCGCCGGGCTTAGGGCAGACGCTACCGACCTTACCCGTCGGGCAGTTGCCCTACGCTGGCACCGGCAGGCAATGGGTGGATTTCAATTTGGCCGACGGGCTCAACCCTGGAGCGGTCCCCCAGGTTCAAATTGTTTCTGCTAGCCAATCGCAGCTGACCGCCCAGGTGGTGCTTGCCGGGGCTTGGCTTGACCAAACCACGGTGGCAGGTCGAGTATTTTCCGCCCTGACTTTGCCCGGGTACGGTTCTGCCGGCGCCCTGGGGAAGCCGGAAATGCCGGCCATTCGGGCGATGTTTGAAGCCCCGTTGGGAGCCCAAATTACGGCGACCGTCTCGGGCTCGCCCAAGCAGTTTAACCTCGCCCAGGTGGGGATCAGGGAGCCGATTGTCCCGGTTCAACCCCCCGTGGTGAAGGTTCCGGGAGCGCGCGAGTCCGCCCCGCTGGTGCAGGATGGCGGTACTTATGCTACCGACGCCTTCGTTGCTCAGGCGGGAGTGCGGGTCGTGGAGGCCGGGATGTTCGCCGGTCGCCGGCTGGTCATGGTCGAAGTGCTGCCGGCGGCCTACAACCCGGTCAAGGGGGTTGTAGCGGTTTATGACACTCTGAATTTCACCTTGCAGTTTAGCGGCGGGCAATGGTCGCAGTCGGTTTTGACGACGAAGGAGCAGGCTCACCTTGCTCAGCTTGTTTTGAACGCTTCGTCGGGCACCCAGGGGCAACCTCAGACCCAGCAAACTAAGCAACCCGGGAATTTGCTGATCATTGTGCACAGGGATTTCGCAGGGCAGATCGGCTCGTTTGTCACTCACAAGGAATCGCTGGGCTGGACGGTGCAGGTTGTCGACACCGCCAGGGCAGGGACCACGGCCACCGCGATCCGGAGTTTCATCCAGAGTCAATACGCCAATCCCGCCACTCGGCCCGATGCCGTGCTGTTGATCGGCGATACGGATCGCATCCCCACGTTTGTCGGGCAAGCGATGGTTTACGGCGATACGGCGCCGCCGAACACCGACCTGTATTATGCCTGCATGGACCCGGGCGATGATTGGTTCCCGGAATTTCCCGTGGGGCGGATTAGCGTGGCGGATGGAGCTCAACTGCGTGACGTGCTGCAAAAGATCATCACCTACGAAAGCTCGTCTCCGGCGGGTTGGACCAGTCGGGCGGCGTTCATGGCCGGGGTCGACAACTACACAATCACGGAAGGAACCCACGAGTGGGTGATCACCACCCACATGGATCCTTTGGGGTTCACCAGTGATCGACTTTACGTCGTCAGCCAGGGGGCAACCACGCAGGATGTGATCGACGCCATCAATCAGGGGCGATTGTGGGCGGTTTATTCTGGGCATGGGATCGAGACGGCTTGGACGGATGGGCCGCCCCTGACGGCCGCCGATGTCATGGCGCTCACCAACAACGGCATGTATCCGGTGGTTGCCAGTTTCGCATGCCTGACCGGCAATTTCGCTTATCCGGAAGCGTTCTTGGAAACTTGGTTGCGGATTTCCGATCGCGGGGCAGTGGCCGCATTCGGTTCATCGGTCACGAGCTTCTGGGATGAGGACGACATCTTACAGAAGCGGCTTTTCGACGCAATTTACGGCGAAAACCAATTTCACGTTGGTACGGCCATTTATCGGGCAAAGGAGCTGTATCAGATTCACTTTGGTCCGACGACGACCACCCGGCGCTATTTCGAGCAGTATAACCTCCTGGGAGATCCCACGGTTCGATTGCTGGCTCCGGGGGAGGATGTCGGGCCGGTGGGTCCGGAGTTGGTGGCGATCATTCCCAATGAGGGGCAAATCCTCGACATTGATCAGTTCTACACTTTGAATGTTGCCCCACGGGACTTGTTGTTGCGGTTCAACGAAGGTCAGCAGCTCGATCCGGCGACCCTGGGTGCCATTCTGTTTGTCCGCAGCGTTGACGGCACCTTTGGCAATGGGAACGATCAACTGGTGCCGGTGGGTTACGTGGGGTTGGCAGACCGCCCAAATGAGGTGATCGTACGCTTTGCTGGGCGATTGGAGGACGATCTTTATAGACTCATCATCGTGGGCCGGGACGATTATGTCGATGTCAACGGAAATCCTGTGGCTCCCTTGAGGAATACATTGGGAATTCCGTTCCGGGCGGGAATGGATCCGGAAGAACAAGTCCTCGAGTACGAATTCGAGCTGGACTTAGGGCCGCTGGTCACGGCGGTAGTGCCGCAACCTGTGATCCGTGGGCCGCAAATCACCGTGCAATCACTGCCGGTGGATGGGGAGGTTTTTGCGGTTAATGACGGCACGCAGCAAGTGCTTTTCGAATTCGAAAATACGGCGATCGGCAATGGTGTCGCCCCCGGCCGCGTGGCTGTGCCGTTTCATCCTACCAACACACCGGCGGTTGTGGCGGCGAGCATCCAGGAAGCTATTCAGTCGCAGATAAGCGGTGGGGCACTTCGGGGTTTGCGGGGTGTGAACGTCGCCGGTGCGGTGGTAACCATCGATGGGCCACGAGCGCTCGTGCAAACGGGTTCGGCGGCCTTACGGGTGCAACATTTGCGACAACTCCGGGATGTCATTGAGGTCTACTTCAACAAAGATGATCTGGCGGATACGCCCCAGGCCGCTGAGAACCGGAATTTCTATCAACTTTTCGTGACGCGGAATTCCGCCGATCCTAACGACGACTTGATGGTTTTACCTCAGCGTGTGGAATACGATGCGGCCTTGGATAAGGCCACGCTGTACTTTGCTCAGGATTTGGCTCTTTACGGAACCGGGGCATTTCGGCTGCGGGTAGGAAATGCTTATCAGCCTACGCTGAGTGATTTCCGTGTCGTCACGACCGATCCGGGGACGACCTTCTGGACGGCTCTTGACATTCGCAGCGTGGGCGGAAGTTTGGCCCCGATTTTCGGCAACGGCAGCGGCCCCCAGAGTTTGATTCTCACCGGGACGATCGATGCTCATCCGTTGGATTTCACCTTGGAATGGCCGGGGGCTGTGGATGAACCGGGTCATCGCGATCTTCCCAATCATCCGGCCCTTATGATCGAAGACCATTTTTCGGGCGAATCCGCGCCGGATCAGACCGCTGGGGTGACCACCATACCGTATTACTTCCCCGAGGCGGGTTGGAACCTAATCACAGAGGCCCAAAAGCAACGGGCTCGCGAAATCTTCACTCTGTTTGGCTATTACCTCGGCGTTCAATTTTATGAAAACCCCAGGGGGGGGTTGGCGATCGTCACGGGCGATCTTGCTTTGGCCGGCTTGCAATCTGCGCCCGGCGGGGTTGCGGGTGTGGCCACAGGTGGTGGGGCCATCATGGACTACGCTGAGAACTGGGGTGCCAGCGAATATGGCGGTGCTTGGTTCTTGGTGGCAATGCACGAAATAGGCCACTTGCTCGGTTATGGCCACGCCTATGATCAGCTTGCGATCATGGGCAGCGGCGAGACGTTGACGTTCCTCCCGCTGGAACCGGTTTTCCCGTATGATCACGATTTAATCCACGGCCAACATATGCACCGGCCGGATAGTATCGATATCGACATGTACCGCGTCCAACTGGACGAGCGGGGGCTTTTCAGCGTGGAAATTTTGGCCGAGCGCGGGCCCCATTCTTCATTACTAGATGCCGTGGTTACCCTGTATCAAGAGTATACCGAAAATGGCATCAAGAAGTATCGTGTCCTTGCCCGCAATGACGATTATTACAGCGATGACCCGGCCCTGGAAATGTACCTCCAGCCGGGTGTGTACTATGTCGGGGTCACGGCGAAGGGTAACACGCAGTACGATCCAAATATTTATGACACGGGGGTCGGAGGCGTCTCGCAGGGTGATTATCAGTTGCGATTAACCTTCAAACCGCGCGGTGTCGACCCGAATAATCCCGAGACTTTCAAAGATGTCAGCCCGACTCCGTGGCATCTGGTGGATTCGACGGGCACACTTTTGGACGGTGATGCGGACGGCGTTCCCGGTGGGGTTTACAACTTCTGGTTCAATGTTCAGCCGGAAAGTCGCACCGTTTTCGTGGACAAACTCTCTCCCGTCCCCGGCAGTCAGCAGGACGGATCTTTAAGGGCTCCTTACAGCACGATCTCGGCCGCGTTAGCTGCCGTCGCCCCGGGATCGGTCCTGCGGATTGTCGGCAATAATTTCGATAACGATGACCCCAGTGTGCCGGCAAGTCTTCGCGACAACGTGCCGTATGAGATTGGCTACAATCTCTTCGGGGCTCCCTTGGCGGATGGGCCGCGCTTCGAGGTCCCGCGGGGTGTGACGGTGATGATCGATGCCGGCGCAGTGTTTAAGCTCTCGAAGGCGAATATCGATGTGGGGAGCTCCTCAGAGGGTGTTGATCGAAGCGGAAGCGCACTTCAAGTATTGGGCACTCCGTATAACAAGGTTTATTTCACCTCGTACTTCGACGAGACATTGGGTCGTGACGGCGACCCACTAATGAAGACCATACCGAGGAAGGGTGATTGGGGTGGGTTGGTCATTCGAAATAATCTCGATTATGACTTCATTGAAACTTATAATCCGGCCTCGGGCTTACCTGCACGCGAAGTTCTCGAGACTCAGGGTATCTTCCTCAACTATATCAACCAGGCAGATATTCGCTTCGGTGGTGGCGAGGTAATCGTGGACGGCGTGCGGGGCGTCTACGCGCCGATTTGTCTTTTCGAAGCCCGGCCGACCATCACGTTCAACACGATCACCAACAGTGCTGACGCTGCTATTTCGGCCGACCCGAATAGCTTCGCCGATACGAAGATTCAAAACTGGGATCGCACGCGTCCCTTCATGGCGGATTACGATCGGGTTGGCCCTCAGCTCCGTTACAACCAGCTTGCGGCAAGTTATGCCGTCTCCACCGATGTCGGTGCACCGGTGCAGGCCCACAGCAACACGGTCAACGGCATTTTGGTCCGCGTGCGCACGGCCGCCGGCGAAAGGACGGAAGTGCTCGAGATCGCGGCGCGGTTTGACGATTGGGACATTGTGCACGTCATTCCTGAAAACCTCGTCATTCGGGGAACTCCCGGTGGTCCGATTGTCAGCCCGCAAACCACGAACTTGCAGCGGATCGACGATTTTCGCCTGCAAGTGCCTTTGGGTGGGGGGGATGCGATCCGCGATGGCGAAACCTTTTCGATTTTTGACGGCAGTACTCGGGTAGTGTTCGAGTTCAATCTCCGCTCCGACTGGATGAATCGGGGCACGGGGAGCTTTATCCCGGGTAGGGTGGAAATCCGTTATGACCGCTCGAATGATCCTAATCCGGGGGATCCCCCGAGCACCCAGAGCCAGCTGGCCGGTTTGATCGTCAATGCCATCAATTGGGCTCGAGATAACCGTGGCTTGGATGTTACGGCGGTTCACTTGGGTGGGGGTCTAATCGAGCTGCGAAGCACGGCCCCGGTCTGGAAGCTTGAGGGATTTGGCACGTGGGATGCGCGAATCGATGCCCGGCTTCAGATTGACCCCGGGTTGGTGGTGAAGCTGGGCGGTTCGCGAATTGAAGTGGGGATGGGGGCTCAACTTATTGCGGAGGGGCGACCCGGTCTAAACGAAACGGCCCCGAGCTACAAGGTCATCCTCACTTCGTTGTTAGACACGCGATATGGGGCTGGTGGTACCTTCGACACGGTTAGTCAGACGGGTGGCCGGGCGGCAACGCCGGGGGATTGGGGTGGAATCTATTTCGCACCCGCTTCTTCAGGAAGTATCGATCAAGCCGTGATCGCCTATGGCGGCGGAAATACGGCGATCGAGGGAGGTTTTGCTCGTTTCAGCCCCGTGGAGATTTATCAGGCCGAAGTGCGTGTGGTAGGCACCCGCTTCGAATTCAATGATGCGGTGGCAGTCGCCGGCACCCGCGGGGGCCGAGGTACGCTTAGCTCTCCGGCGACGATTTTCGTCCGCGGTGCACAGCCGATCATTGTGGCCAACGACTTCCTGGGAAATCGTGGCTTCGTAATCAGTATCGACGCCGGGGCACTGAAAGCGTGGAACGTACCGGATTGGGGACGGAGCACCGGGCCGCTTTCTTCCTACGAGGAGTATGCGGATAACTTCGGGCCGATGGTCCGGAAGAATCGATTCGGTTTGGTGGACAATCTGTCGCTGAGCAACCAGTTCAGTGGAATGGAGGTCCGCGGTGGCCAGCTCACCACTGAGTCGATTTGGGACGATACGGATATTGTTCACATCCTGCGAAATGAAATCATAATCAGCAATTACCACCACGTCGGCGGGTTGCGATTACAGAGCAATGCTGCGGGAAGCTTGGTGGTGAAGCTTACCGGCTCCAATGCCGGTTTCACGGCGACGGGTCAAACCGGCGAAATGGATGATCGCATCGGCGGTATTCTGCAAATTGTGGGAATGCCGGGTCGGCCGGTAATCCTGACGGATTTGGCCGATGATTCGGTCGGAGCCGGCTTCGACATTCTGGGCCGGCCTGTGTTCGACACCAATGGAAATGGCCCCAGCGAGGGCTCTCCCGGGGCATGGCGGAGTGTGCGGTTCGATCGCTATGCCCACGACCGGAATGTGGCTGTGGTTCTCGAACATGAGCCGGGCAGCGGCGTTGCGGTCGATCAGAACGCCAATCCGCTCCTTTCGCAACGGCTGGGAGTGTTGGCTCCCGAGGAAAAGGCGGGTGATGATATTCAGCGGCTCGGATTTCAAATCGTCGGCTTCATCCGCTTCGACGATCCGGGCGATGTGGACGTCTATCAATTCGACGCTCGTGCCGGGACAGAAATTTGGGTTGATATCGATTGGAGTAGCTTCGCCCTGGACACGATTGTCGAGTTGGTGACCGTGGATGGGCAAGTTCTGGCCTGGAGCGACAATTCTCACGAGTACGGCCGCTATGAACACAAGACCGATCCGGACGGTGCCCTTCTCGGTCTCGCCATGGACCGGGATGTCTACCTGCGACACGACTTTTACACCATGAATCCGCGCGATGCAGGGTTCCGGGTAGTTCTCCCGGGACCTGCCGGCCAAGTGCGGACGTATTATCTACGCGTTCGCAGCACGTTGGGAATCGGCAATATCGTTCCGGGCAGTCAGATTACGGAGGGGCAGCAATTCCGCATCACCGATCAAAACGGAACAAGCATTCTCTTTGAGTTTGATCGAGACGGAGTTTACGCAGCCGGCGCCATACCGGTGGCTTATCAGGGGCTTAACAACTCTCAAGTAGCCCAGGCCATTGTCGATGCCGTCACTACTGCTCGGCTAACTCGGGGGCTACAGGTTTCGGCGCGAATCCGGGTTGATCAGGTCCTTCAAAACGGCGTTTACGTCGCCACGCCGCACGTCATGTTGGATGGGGTGCGGGCGAGGTTCGAGCCGGAGACCACTCCGTTCGTTCGGCTTGCTAATACCGCCGGTAAGTATCAATTGCAGGTTCGCCTGCGGGAGATGCAGGAACTTGCCGGATGCACGGTGGAATATGCGGATATTCGTTATGCCACAAACGGGATTGAGATTCGCGGATTCCCGCAGCATTCACCGCTACTAGGTGAGTCGGCGGAAATTCCCGGCGACAATCAAAGCTTCGGCAATGCCCAGGAGCTGGGCAACTTACTGTCGAGCGAGCGAAACGCGATCTCCGTCGTCGGTTATCTCAGTGGTCGGACAGACGTCGACTGGTATCGGATCGAAATCGATTACGAGGGGATCCAGTCGATCGGTGGTATTAACGACGGGGGGAGTGTCTGGTCGGCTATCTTCGATATCGACTATGCAGACGGCATGGCCCGGCCAGACCTTTCGATGTGGGTCTTTGATAGTGCCGGAAGACTGATTTATTTCGGCACCAACTCCAGTGTGGTCGATGATCTTGCCCTGCCACAAGGCCCCAGTTTGGAAGACTTGGCTCGGGGGTCGATTTGGTCGCGCGATCCGTACATCGGCCCTGTTTACTTGGCGGAGAGAAACGAAGTTTATTATGTTGCCATAACTTCCGTGCTGGCAACTCCGAGGGTGCTTTCCTCGGTTTTGGGAGGGGATTGGTGCGAAGATAAAACGGCTTATCCGCTAGTTCGCGTCGAGCCGATCAATGCGATTGCCCGAGTGGTAGAAGAGCACGTGGAGAGTGGTCCGCGGTCTTTCGTCTCGGCGTTTAACCCGAATGCTGACCCCAATCCAAGCAGTAGTCCCGACGGTAACCAACGACTCAGTTTGGTGCCGGATGAGTTCATGCTGGGTGATGTTGTCTTTTATGTTCTGACCGGTACCGACCTCTATACGGTGGACCCGTTCACGGGTGCCGTCGAGACCGACGTGACCGACTGGGCAGATCCTTATTTGCCGGGGAGCCCCTCGATCTATTATCGCGACATTGCGATGCGAAACGACGGGAGACTGATGACGGTCTCCATCGGTCCCGGCGCGAATTTCAATCCGCGGTATCGCGAGTTTGATCTGGGGAACGCGAACACTTTAGTGATTGATGTCGATACGGGGATCGACGTAATCCGCCGCGATCCGGCGAATCCCGCGAGCCTTCAAGCGGACCCGAACAATAGCGTCTATGTCCAGGCTTTGGTGCATGATTTCCGCAACACAGGGGATCGGGGGCGCCACGTTTTGATCGTAGGCTATATCCCGAACCCCGACCTTGGCGGAACCGGGGCCACATCGGGCGAGAATTTGGTGTGGCTGCTCAGCTCCGGTGGAACCGCTGTCAACCACCCGCTCATCAATAACGGACAACGTACCTCCGGAAACCGTCTGTTTAGCAACATCGTGCCGATTGGCCAACTGTTCACGGCTCCCACCATTCTCGCCAACCCGGCGACGCAGACGGAGGCTCCCTACGGATCACCTGGGGTTCAGGAGCTGGACTTCGAGGACGGGGATTGGTTCTCCGTTACCTCGGCTGGCGGGACGACTCAAGAATTCGAATTTGATCTAGGGATCGATGTGCGGATGGATGTGCAAGGTGCCGCGGCATTCCGCGATGGTCAGTTTTTCAGTATCCGGAATGTCAATAACGGAGTAACTTACACATTCGAGTTCGATAGTGGTCCGGTAATCGTCGTTCCTGCAACGGCCACGGCGGCTTTAGACGGCGTTTACGTGGTAATCCCCGGTACAGCCCCCGGAGGTGGAAACGTCGACATTATTTTTGAGTTCGATCGGGATGGAAACCTAACAAATAGCTCCCACGTGCGGGTGCCGTTCACGACGGGGGCTCCTGGAAGTGTGTTGGCCCAGAACTTGGTGGCAGCGATTAACGCGCAGACTTCGTTCACCGTCGTGGCGACTGCCGTTGGCCGGCGCGTTTCGCTTGTCAACGATCGGACGGATAACACACACGCTTCCAGCGATACTGCCCAAGTGCAGATCGAGGGAAGTCATGGTGTGAGTGGTTTCCGCACCCGGATTGCGTTCGAAGAATCGTGGAGCTCGCAGCAACTCGGTCTGGAAATCGAAAGAGTTGTGGACGCTAGCCAAACGTTCGTATTCCCGGCTGCAAACCGGATCGATGCGAGCTATGCGTACCGAACCCCTGGAGGGAGTCCACCTTCGAGCCCCGGCGATCGGCTGAGTTTCTTTAATGCCGACACATTTACTCGTGGGGGAGGAGTACCGCTCTATTACGTCGAAGGCTCGCCCGGAGTGACCCCTGGCCGCCAAGTCGTGAGATTTGGCGCGGGGTATACCGGGTCAGAAATGGCGCAGGTTGTTGCTTCGGCTATCAATGCGTCAGGGATCGGTGTCTCGGCGTCAGCCAGCGGTTACACCGTCGTTCTCTCGGGAGTTGCCGGGACGAATCCGGTGAACCTATCGGGTGCGCCTAATCTTAGTTTCACTGGGGAAGGTGGAGGAGGGCGAATCACTGGCTTGGCATACCTGCGTGTGCCGGGATTCGTATCCGGACAGGAGTATGTCCTCTTTGCCGTCTCCGATCAGGGTGGACTATTTTACGTCACTGGCGAGCAAAGTGCTTATGCGAACGGCGGCTCGTGGGGCTTTATCCCGATAGATCCGCAAGGGGCTCCCCCGTATTTCGCTCGAAACCCGGGTGCAGGTCCTCAACTCCGGTACATCACTCAGGTCCGCGATCCGCAGGGCAACCCTATCAGCTTCTCCGGCTTGTCGGCCGGTCCTGCAAATGTGGAATTCGGCGGCTATGCTCAGACGCTGTTCGCTTCGGATTCTTCGGGCCGAGTGTGGGCCATGGATATTTTGGGGAATTTGCTCGGGGTGTTCGCCAATGGCAGCACGAATATAGATCCGCCAAGTCCTGTGGGCGCGGTGCACGGGGTTGCATTTTCACCGATTGACTACAACCTATGGCATTGGACCTTGCGGCGTAGGGATGATGCCGGCCATGGAATCTATTCCACGTTGGATACCTCCCGAGTCTCCGCCGAAGGGTACGACCCGTTGATGGAGGGGTTGCGCAGTTATTACTTCGGGTTGGATGATCCGACCGATGCCTGGGGCAACCAGAGCCAACCGGGTGCATCGAATTTCACCTCGGGGGAAGGATCCGACGGCAGCCGACTGATGACTTACAACTTGCCCGGCGGTGCGATCGGGAGCCTTACTACGGGTACCTTCAGCCTGAAAGGCTACACCGCGGCCGATCGCCCCATGCTTTACTTTACTTACTATGCCCATACGGAAAATAGCAACGATTTCGACGGGCTCCGGGTGTATGTCTCCAACGACGGTGCCAATTGGACCTTGATAGCCACGAACACCGATCTGAACGATCCTGGTTTCATCCGCGATGGGATCGAACAGCCCGGGTATGGTGGCTACATCCGCGAAATCCATGACCTGGGAGGCAATTGGCGGCAGGCACGTATCGATTTGAGCCAATTCGCCGGGTTGGATAAGTTGCGGATTCGCTTCGACTTCAGCACGGCCAGCGATATGGATGTTGGCGATCCGCAAACCGGGGGCTCGTACTTGGTAGCCCCGGCGGCCGCTCAGCTCCGCGATGGGCAAACCTTCGTACTCGGCAATTCGAGCTTGAATATCGCCGATGTTACGTTCGAGATCGATATGGGCTATGCCTTGGTGTTCCCCAATGCAGCCGGGGTTCAAATCAAGGAAAGCCCGACTACCGGACTCGGAGAGTACGTCGATATTGGGGACGGTGGTTCAACGATCCGCTTCGAGTTTGATAAAGATGGCAGGGTGGGGCCGGCCGTGCCCGGAATTTCACGGGTGGTACCCGTGAGGATCACCGATGCCATGACGACACGGCAAGTGGCCGATCTGTTGGCTGCGGCCATCAATGCAGAGCGTACTGCTGGTCGATTGGCCGTGCAGGCATTTGTGCCGGAGGATGCAATCTTCCAGGGCTCCGCGGGAAATCGTGTCTTCTTGATCGGCGCCCAATCGGTTGCTCGCGGGACTCACTATACGGGGGCACCGATTGCGCTGGCAGTCGAAGGAAGTGCGCCGGGACAATACACGGCGGGCAGAACGCCGGTTTATTTGCGGCCCGATATGACCCAGCTTGAAGTCTCTAGAGTCATCACGGCGACGGTAAACCGGCGATTCCGTGTGGTGCCCGATCAGATTTACATTCGCCCCTTGACCACGGCAGCAAGCCTGAATAACACGGTCTTCACGATTACCGGTTTGGACGGTGGAAACGTTCCGCGATATGCCGTCTTTGGCTTCACCACAGTGCTGAGCGCTCCGCAGATTGTCCCGCCGAGTTCGCTACCCGCCTTGCCCCCCGGTGTCCGAGTCGATTATGCCGTATTGGTGGGGCTACAAGGCGCAACCACGCCGGCGGCCATTGCCTCGCGAATTGCCGCGGCCATCAATCTACTGCGGACAAGCGTGGGATTCCAAGTTACGGCAGCCAGTACCCCTGAGGGATTGGTGCAGCTTTCCGGGCCGCAAACGGCCTTCGATGGGCTAAACCTTGTCAGTCCGACCAATAGCCCGCTGCGGGCAAGCGACCTCAATCAGACGACGATCAAGCTTGATGAGCGATTGTCGGATACCCGTCGACAGGTCGAACCGCTCATGCGGGTATTCCAGGTAAGGGCTTCAGACCCTGGGCCTCTTTACTACTCAGAAACGCTGCAGGGGGATTCGCCCGACAAGAGCTTTGGGACTACGGCGCGGAACAACAATCGTTTCTTCGATTATCGCCGCGGACAAAATAACAACTTCGAAGGGTGGTACATTGATGATATCGTTATCGGCTTTGCGGAACGCGGTGAGATGGTCACCAATGCCCCTGCGGGGGTAACCGACTTCGATTTTCTCCGCGCCCCCCTGATAACCGATCCGATCGTGATTACAGGAAGTTACCAGTTAGAAATTCGGCGCGGCGACGAGTTTGGCGTGCTACTCACCCCGCCGGACAGCCCGTATAAAGTTTTGCGTTTAACAGGCTCGGCCGATACGAACGATCGTTGGGCCCAGGCCATCACGATCCGGATACCCGCCGCAGCAGATTTGGGGCACGGAGATCGGTTCTGGATCGAAGACGGAGTGAACCGGCAAGAGTTCGTCTTCCTGGATCAGACAATCGGCGGTGCGACCGGCAATGCGCTCCCGGTCTATTTCACCACAGCACAGGCGCCGGGGACTATAGCGTCTCGTGTCGCTGCGGCAATCAACCAGGCTTACAGTCTGGGCCGATTGAAAGTGACGGCCTTGTCCATGGGTACCAGCGACCGGGTGAACCTTTGGGGCGCCACTTATGTGGGCGGTACCCTGGGAGGCGAATCCGCGGTTACCGGCACCAAGCCGGCCGGTCCGATCAACCAGATCGTATTCGGTTCGGTGGAAGCACCGACGATTCAGCGCGTGCGACTGCTGATGTCCGCCGGCTTTGGGATCCGGCACCGCGATACTTTCCGCTTGGAGGATGGAACGAATGCGGTGGACTTCATCTTCCTGCACTACCTCAGCGGCGAGACGCCGGAACCCGGGGTTTACGGAATCGTCTTTGACTTCGGGATGTCGGCCGAGCGGATTGGCGCTCTGGTCGTCCAAGCCATCAACCAGGCGTATGCCGACGGACGGCTGACCTTACGAGCCAGCCCCGGTCCGGTCACAGGTATGGTCGATTTGACCGCTGAGGACCCGCAGATGCGGATCACAGTAACCGGTCTCCAGTACACGACGTTCTTCGACCCGGTTGCGGTACCCGGGGTGACTCAATTCTACCCCAACCCGGCGGGTCATCCGATTGTGGGAGATCGGAATCACTTCCGCGAGAAGGGTCAGATCATCATTAATGGCGTGAATATTATGTATGCCCAGGGTTGGGGTATCCGGGTCGAGCCGGCGGCCCGAGATGCAGACGGCAATTGGCCCTTCCCCGCGTCGGGCCGGTGGATGAACGCGGCCTATCCCACCGCAACTCCTGGCGCGATGTGGGTGCCCGGGGTCTCGTTGATTAACAATATCGTCGCATACAGCGGCTCCGGCGGGATTTATTTTGGCGGTGACACGGGGCAGCCTGTGGGGGCGATCCCCTTTGGTCGGATTGTGAACAACACGGTCGTAGGACCGATTTTGGCCGGGGATGACCCAGCCGGTGTGGGCATCCAAGTGGGTCCGAATGCGACCCCAACGCTCCTCAACAACATCATCGCCGGTTGGCAGATCGGGGTTCAGGTCCACCCCACTTCTTCCAGCACGGTCCTTGGGGCCAACACGTTCCAACTGAACGCAGTGAACACGGTAGGGACGACGCCGGGGAGTTTTGCGGATATCCTCAGTGCCACCGATCCACTATTTGTCAATGCGGCACGGGGGAATTTCTACCCGGATCACGGCTCTCGCGTGATCGATAGCTCGTTGGATGCCCTCCAAGAGCGAGCCGATTACTACAGTGCCGTGCTCCAACCGCTGGGAATCCCGCCGTCACCGATCCTGGCGCCCACGCTGGATATCTTCGGGCAATTGCGGCAGGATGATCCGCGCGTGGCCCCACCGCCTGGCTTGGGTGCCAACGTGTTCAAAGACCGCGGGGCGGTGGACCGGGTCGATTTCTTCGGACCCACGGCCGCGATTCTCATTCCGGCGGATAACGGCCCCGATGATCGCAACCCGAGTTTGAACGATGTCACACTTGCCGGTATTCGGGTAATGCAATTTGTCATCGGGCTTTCTGATATTGGAGTGGGCATCGATGATGCTACGGTCGTAGCGCAAGCTGTTCGGGTGTGGCGAGATGATCGCACGCGGCCGCTCCAAGAGGGAGTTGATTATCTCTTCAGCTACAATGCGACGAATAATGAGATCTACCTCTACCCGGCTGCGGGCGTGTGGCGCACCGGTTACCTCTACACCGTCGAATTGGATCGCAATTTGATCCGCGACTTGGCGAATAATCCTCTCCAACCGAATCGGCCGCAGCCACATCCGCAGTTTGGCGATTGCTACTTCCAACTCAATCTCGCGGGGATCGATTACGGCGATGCCCCCGATGCACCGTATCCATCGCTTTTGGCCAATAACGGTGCTCGACACTTGATCATGTCCGGCTATTACCTGGGGACTGGCGCGACCACAGAACTCGACTCCTCCCAGGCAACTCCTGACCGATTTGATGACGGTGTGCAGTTCCAATTCGGCGGTGTAGTTCGGGTGGAGCGAAACCCGGCCAATCCCGCAGAGCGGCACGGCGTCAATGTGTATGTGAGCGTGCCCACCACTTGGAATGTAGGCCCCACCGACACGGTGGGCTATCTGAACGCCTGGATAGATTTCAATCGCGACGGCGATTGGGCCGATCCGGGCGAGCAAATCTTCGCGAACTTGCCGCTCAACGCCGGACAGAATAATTATGATTTCGGCACCGGAAAGCTGGTGTTCACGGTGCCGCACACGGCTCAGTTGGGTGTAACTTGGGCCCGCTTCCGGCTTTCAACCTATCCGTTTACGCCGGAAAACGCACTGAGCTATGTCGGCGAAGCCAATGACGGCGAAGTTGAAGATTACGAAATCGAGCTCGTCTCCGCCTACCGTGATTGGGGTGATGCGCCGGCCAGCTATCCGGTCACGCGGGTCAACAATGGCGCTTATCACGCGATTGTCGGCCCGAACAACCCGCATTTGGCTTTCCCCGACCAAAATAATCCGGGCCGGTTCTTGGCCGCACCGGACGCCGAGCGTGAGGGGCAAGCGACGGCCGAGGCTTTAGGTGACGATCGGGCTGGTGACGATGACGAAAACGGCGTGCGGATAGTGTTCATTAGCCCCGGTTATGTGCCGCAAATCACGGTTTATGCGGCAGCCCCGGGTTGGCTGAATGCATGGATCGACCTAAACGTTGATGGCGATTGGGACGATCCGGGTGAAAAAATCGTGGATGGGGTCTGGCTGACCGCCGGTGAGCACCGCTTGCATGATGAACTGGTGCTCAGCCCGATACCCGATACGATTCCGTTGGGCTACACCTTCGTCCGATTCCGCTTCAGCGACAATGTGCGATACCTGAATCCGGGCGGCGGGAATCCAGACCCACTGGGGCCCGATCCGAACGGTGAGGTGGAAGATTACCGAGTGCCGGTCATAATCGCTCCGGAAGATTTCGGCGATGCTCCGGCAACCTATGGCACCGTGGTTGCCGACAATGGGGCGCGGCATGTGATCGTGCCGGGGATCCATCTCGGGTTTGTGGCTCCGGATCTGGATCTGGATGGCCAGCCTGATCCCGTGGCTCAAGGCGATGATACCGATCTTGACGGGGATGACGAAGATGGGTTGATCGCCTATGGCCGCATCGTGCCGGGTGAGCCGCTGGATTCGCGGCTTGTTCCGGGCGAGCTTGCGCGATTGGTTGTGCGGGTAACCGGCGTGGGTTATCTGAGTGCGTGGATCGACTTTAACCGCGACGGGCAATTTGCCGACTATATCGACCCGGCAAGCGGCCTTGTGGTGCGTGAGCAAGTTTTGGCGGGGCAGTTTATCTCCGATGATAGCGCGCCGTTTGAATTCGATATCGCAGTTCCCTCCGGTTTGACGGCGGGGCCCACCTTCTTGCGGCTGCGGTATAGCAGCGCTCAATACGCGGTGATGAGCCCCATCGGACCGGCGCCGGACGGTGAAGTCGAAGATCATCAGGTCCGAATCGAGATTGGCAATTCAACGATTCGCGGTTGGAAGTTTAACGACCGGAATGCCAATACCCGTTGGGATACCCAGCTGGCCGGTATTGTGCCTGCCATCCAACCTGCCCCGTTGGGTAGCGGGACCACGGTGCTTCTGCTGACCAACAATGGAACATATGGGCCTGTATCGTTCGGCTTCAACTTCGAGTTCTATGGCGGAACTTACCAACAGTTTTACATTAGCAATAACGGGGCCATATCGTTCGGCTCGCCGGTGGCCACTTTCGACCCGGCCGGCTTCCCGCAATCCGTGCCGATGATTGCGCCGTTCTGGGCGGACGTGGATACCCGGTTGGCCGGCGGCCTAGTGGAACTGGTCCACGGTACGAATCCCTTCAACGGAAACCCGTTTGTTCAGGTCAACTGGGTGAATGTCGGTTACTTCGATCGTACCAATCCGGCAAACGTGCCGAATTTGAGCAAACGGAATAGCTTCTCGCTGTATATCGAGGATGATCCGCTGGGGGATGTTGTTGCCTTCATTTACCACGGACTCCAGTGGACCACCGGCGATCCTCAAGGCGTAAATGGCTTGGGTGCCCCGGGGGCGGAGATTGGGTTCAATGCCGGTGACGGGGCGAATTTCGCCCGGTTGATGCGGCCCACCACTACTGCCGACCTGAACGAGTTGGTTACCCGGCAGACGCACGGCTTCCGGATGGATCCGAGCACCGGCACACCGAGCGGTCGCGAGCCCGGCTTGCCGGGGGTGGTGGTGTACATTGACCAAAACAATAACGGAGTGCGAGATCCCGGTGAACGCTGGACCGTAAGCCGGAGCGATGATCCGAATACTCCACAGGATGAAGCCGGATACTTCGAATTCACGGGGTTGTTCCCCGGGAATTATCTGGTCCGTGAGGAACTGGCCGGTGCCTGGAACGAATGGGTGCAAACTTATCCGCAACAAGGGGTTCGCACTTATCGTGGGACCAACGTCCTCGGTCTGGTGGCAGTGGCCCCGAGCCGAATCGCCGACGGGGACCAGTTCGCTCTATCGGATGGCTCGGTACGTGTGAACTTCGAATTTGACAACGATTTCTCGCTACGGGATCCGAGCGCGGTCCGGATCAGCCTGACGGGTCTGGTCAATGCTCCGCAGGTAGCCAATGCGATCGTGGGGGCCGTGAATAGTGCTCGGCTTACCCGCGGGTTGAATATCACGCCGGCGGCGATCGGCGATCTGGTGCAACTGACCGCGCCGCAGATCTTCGTAACGCCCACGAGCTATCCGTGGTCGCATCGCTTCAGCGCTCCGGCAGGGGCTCAACTACCGGATGGTCGCACCTTCGCCGTGGGTGACGGCAATGTGCGGGTAGTGTTCGAATTCGACCACGACGGCACACCCACGAACCCCGGCAGCGGTAATGTGCTGGTTAACGTTGCTGGCCTTACCGCCGACCAAGTTGCGGCCGCAATAGCCGCGGCGGTCAACAACGCCGCTTCCTCTGCCGGGATGAACGTCTGGGCCAGTGCGCTGGGATCTTCCGTCACTTTGAGCGGGCGAACCTTGATCTTCGAAGCTCTCAGCAGTGGTTTGCCGCCTGGGCCGGTACGAATTAATCCCGATGGTTCGTACAGCATCCAGTTGGCTGCCGCGCAAACGGTAAGCGACATCAATTTCGGTAACTATCTGCGGCCGCGGGTGCAGGTGACCGGGGCGCGAATCACCGAGGGGAACCACGGAGATTTGCGAGAGGTTGAGATCACCTTCAGCATGACGCGGTCGTTCGGTGCCCCGGTAGACATTACTTTCAGCACGGTTGATGGTACGGCCACCTCGGACGACGACTATTTGCTGCGATCCGGCGCATTGCGGCTGCAAGCGGAAGGGGTACCACGAGGAGTTTGGACGTATCGGCCCATCACCTCGAATGAGGATAACGATTACGACTTCCAAATCTCGGGTCAAAGCATTGTGATTCAGGCGATTGACCCGGCAGCCGAAGGCGGCGACTGGGAAATCTTCCTATATGACTTGAGCACGGAGACCTTGGTCCGGGTCACAAATAACACCAGTGATGATCGCTTTAGCGCCGTGCACCGCCGAGGGGACTTGACGTATATCGTGTGGGTCGGCGCTGATCCAGTCGCTGGCCAGAGAGACACGGAAATTTTCCTGCGGGTCTATCGCTCGGGGGTCGGCTTCCTGTCGCCAGTAATCCAACTGACAAATAATGCCTATGACGACGGTGGTCCGCAGATCTCCGACGCCTACATCACATGGTGGGGGCGGGTCACTACCACTAATACGGAGATTTTTGCCTTCGACCTGATCGGTGGTTTGAACAGCTCGTATCAGGTCGTGTCGGCTCCCATCAACATTTCCAACAATATTTACAGCGATTACGAACCTCAGGTCTCTGGCAGCAACATCGTCTGGTACGGTTTCGATGGCTTTGATACCGAGATCTTCCACTGGAGTCCCATCACCGGCACGAGCCGGCTCACCAGCAACGGAATAACCGACGTAGGACCGCGGATCGACGGAAGCAACATCGTGTGGCGGGGGTTTGACGGTCAAGATTACGAGCTATTCCACTATAGCTTGACAACGGGCGTGGTCACCCAAATTACCGACAACACCACGGCGGATAATGCGCCGGCTATTTCGGGAAATCATTTGGTTTGGCAAGGGCAAGTCGGCGGCCAGTGGGAGATTCTGTACTACAACCTTGCGAACTTGGGTACCGGGGTGCCGCCTCAGAATATTTCTGCCAATGCTTTGTATGATGCGTACCCGCAAATTTCGGGGAACCGCGTCGTTTGGCACACCTGGGACGGCAACGACTGGGAAGTGTTCTATTTCGAAATCGGCAGCGGTATGATCGCCCAAAACATATCCAGCAATACCGTCTACGACTGGTACCCACAGGTTTCGGGCGACTCGATCGTCTGGCGAAGTTACGACGGTGATGATTATGAAATCATGGTCGCCAGTTATCAGGAACCGCGGGTGACCGCCTCGGTTCGGGTGACCATCGTCGGCGATAATCACCGCGAGCCGGACGAGTATTTCTTGATGCGGATTTTGAGCGCTTCGATTCCGGGACTCGGTCCTGGCGCGGCGATCATCTCGCAGCCGGATGCTCCTATTTGGATCCTAAATGATGACCACCGCGGTTATGGGATTGACTTCGGCGATGCCCCCAACAGCTATCGTACTGTAGTGGCGGATAACGGGGCCCGACATCTCATCGACCCCGCGGTGTACCTCGGCAGTCGCATCGATAGCGAAGTGGATGGTCAGCCGAGGAGCGACGGCCTGGGTGACGACCTCGCCGGTTTGGCCGACGAAGATGGTGTGCTCTTCATCTCGCCGCTGATTCCCGGTCAGCGAGCCCAGGTGGTGGTGACGGCTTCGGTGCCCGGCTATTTGAGTGCTTGGATTGACTTCAATCGCGATGGCAATTGGGGTGATCCAAACAATCCACTTAACCCCGTGGACCTTAACGAACAGATCTTCACCGATCAGCGGCTTTCAGCAGGTCCGAACGTTCTGAGCTTCACCGTGCCAGCCGACGCGATGCTGGGCACGACCTTTGCCCGATTCCGCTTTAGCACCGCACAAGGGCTGAGCTACGTGGGGACGGCTTTGGACGGCGAGGTGGAAGATTATCAGGTGACGCTCGTGCCCACCCGGCCCACGGGTATTTGGCAGCGGGGGAAAGTAGTCTTCTTCGAGGGAACCGGTGCTAACGACACCTTCGAGTTCAGCCCCGGCAGCCCCGGCGGCCGACATGTGGTGGTCTTTAACGGCACCCGGTATGAGTATCTCGCTAGCGCGGTCGATACGATTGTGTTCAATGGGGCGGGCGGCCGCGACTCCGCCGTGCTCAACGGTACCAGCGGTGCGGAGGAGGCTGAACTTCGACCTGGTATCGGAGTGCTTAAAGGCTCGTACTTCTTGGTTTGTGTCACCGATGCGGAGACCGTCACGGTCAATGGCCGGGGCGGTGCTGACACGGGTAGAATGTACGCCTTGGCCGGCACCAAGGATAAGTTTACCGGCACTTCCACCTACGCTAGCCTGGCCGCCGGGATCTACACCAATCGGCTAAACAACTTCCCGCGTGTCCAAGTCTTCGGTAATCCGGGAGAAACCAGCGACGAAGCCCGGTTGTACGGTTCGGCGGCGATCTCCGAGACCTTCATCGGCACCCCGGATTCTGTGGTCATGAACGGCGGGAGCTATCGGATTCAGGTCGATTCCTTCCGCTGGAATTACGCCTACGGTAACGGTGCGGGGGATAAAGCCGAACTGTATGATCGGCCCACGACCCGCGATTGGCTGGTTGCGGATCCGACATACGCGAGACTATCGGGCAGTGGCTTTTACATCTGGGCTCGGGATTTTGCCCAAGTGTTTGCCCAAGCGAGGGGCGGCACCGACGGCGTTACCCTGTATGATAATCCGTCCGGCGTGGATACCTTCCTGGCTTCGCCGACCGAGGCCGTGCTCTCCGGCAGCGGCTATGTGATCCGCGCGGAAGGATTCCGAACTGTCACGGCCCAGTCGCGAGGCGGCAATGATACGGCGTCCTTGTATGACGACCCGACCACGTTCGATCGGCTCGAGACCACGCCCGAATATGCCGTCTACTACGGCAGCAGGTTCAATAACCGGGTATTCAGTTTCCCGAACGTGTTCGCGTACTCGCGGGGTGGTGATGATCGGGCGCGGATTTACGATAACCGAATATTCCAGGAAACGTTCATCAGCTATCCGAGCTATAGTCGGCTTATTGGCCCGACTTATCAGCGCCAGGTCGAGGGCTTCCGCTATGTGACGGCTTACTCGAGCGGTGGCGAGGACATTGCCCTGCTGTATGACTCGCCGGGTAATGACGTCTTCACAGGCCGGTTTGGTGAAAGCACACTATCGGGCACCGGGTTCCAGAATCAGGTAATGGGCTTCACATGGGTGTCGGCCTACGCTACCGCAGGCGGGTATGATCGAGCGACCATGCACGATTTGGCGTTGAGCTGGGCACCCGATCATCTCTCTGCACGGGACAATTGGGCCCAGGTGTCGAACTCCCTGATTTCTTACATCCTTTGGGCTGTCGATTTCGATCGCGTCGACGCGTACGGAAGCGATCACGGTGTCGACACCAAAGAGATCATTGGCGTTCTAGACTTCTTGTTCACGCACGGATCCTGGGCGTGATGCCGTCGTGGGCATGCTGTTGCGAAGTATTCAGTGATCCATTGGCTCGCACGCTGTTTTAAGGAGCCAATCTCAGAACAACCCCGGCAATGAGCCGGTTGATTGCCCGGGCGGAAGATCGGGTTGCGCTTTGCCCGGCAATCGTGCTACTTTTTTCCTCGGTATGCGGATGGGATAGCGGATCGGCCGGAGGAGGTCCGCCACCTCCAATATGCTGCATCCTGCGTGGTGGCTCGAGGTTCAATAGCCCGAGGGTGGGGGGGCAGAGTGCGGCTTAATTTTTTGCCGCGCTACAAAGGCACCTTTGTTGCGCGGACTCGGCGCCGGTTCCGCCGCCTGCTTCCCGTCAAGTTTTTCTGAAAATTCCATGCTCCCGGCAATCCCTGGGCCCGATCTGTGCGAAGGTGTACAGGGGGCACCCTAAGAAGGTGTGCAGGGGGCAATATTAAGTCCGGCATTCAGTCTTATTCGTCGCCGGTTCATGGCCCCGTCTGAAATATCACTTGCCGGTTATAGCCCCGCTGCAATTTTACCTGCCGGTTGTAGCTCCACTCCGACATCAATTGCCGTTTATAACCCCGCTGCAATTATGACTCCTGCTGCAATGACACAGGGCAAGCAAGAAAGGCTTGCCGTCCGCAGGGTCAGACGCCGGTCAATCCCCCTCCGCAATTATGGAGTTCTAGGGCACACGTGGATGCCCCCTAAATATTCCGCTTGTTCATGCCCAGATTCCCCGGGTGTCTTGATTTGAGGCTGCTCCTCTGAAACTAACATCGGGTCCTTGCCTCCCGCGGGTAAATCGTGGCGGCTTGAAGTTCAACGGTAGCCCCGGAAGCCCTATCAGCACTGGAAAAGCCCCTTCATCACGGCGGGAAGCGCAAGTGTTGCGCGTGAATGGTTCGGTCTTTTGGAGTGGTGTATCCCAAATGCTACACCGTTGCTTATGGGCAGCAATACGCAGCGGTTTTCAAACACCATTTCTGGGGGCAATAGGCATTGAGCATTGTGGGCGATGCGAGGACATAAACCCGGGAAAATACCCCACAGGCGTTTTCTCATAACGGTTGGCGAGCGAGGTACGGTTTTTGCCACGAGGATTACCATCTTTAAAAGAGCACTCCCGCCTGAAAAGAGCACTCCCGCATACACACTCCGTCAAACCGAAGCCTTCAAGACATTTGCTCTTACCGATGGTTTAACGGCCGGTTTGCCCACGTTCCTTCATCCCCATTTGCGCGGATCTCCAAGTGGCGACTAAGCCACCGAGCGTACCCGGCATTTTTGACCTATACTTTTCATGAGCGGCAGATTGAACGAGGATGCCGTGCTGATCCTGAGGCGTCTTGTCCACGCCTTTTCTTTTGGTCTCGTTTGAGTTGAAGCAGCGGTGTTTTGTTTGCGGGTCAGTAACGATACAGGGATGGTCCTGTTAGAGTGTCCTGACCCGCAGAGTGCGAGTTTTCCAGAGAGTATAAACAGCCCCTCAGGGATGGCTTCATGCATCCCGGGGGAAAGCTCTCGAAACGGCCGAGCGTGTAGGCGCCTTTCGGTCGCCTCCAATAACTCGTTTCAGAACGCAAATCTAGTCCTACGATTTTCCGTCTGATAATTTTCGGACCTCGCACGGGGAGCCATCATGCCTGGAGCTTGCAGCCTGGGGCAGCTTTTGCATGTGGGAGAGGCCCGTCCTCAGCGAAGTTCCTCCAAAGGCCGTAGCTTTTCCTCCGGACTCACCGCTGCTTCCATGCGCCGGAGGTGTGCTTCGGCTACTTTTCCCACGCGAAAACTCCTCAGGCAACCGAAGTTCGAATCACTGGAAGTCCGTACACTATTTTCAATTACCGGCTCTACCGAATTCCTGAAGAATCTTCTTCCTTGGTCCGGAGGAGATGTGGCGGTAACAGGCAGCTATGCGGCGGCCGATTATTCCGCAAATCCTCTTTTCGAGGGCGAAGCAATCGGCCCCCTCTTGAGCGCAACGACGACCGGTGATGCTAGAAGCGGTCCGGACCGGATAGAACCCTTTCAGCCAATCGGGACACAGCAGACCGCCGCGCTCAGTTTCGTATTCCCGGAACAACCCACGGTCCAGTGGTACGGAGCGGGTGCTTGGGTCACCTTGGCTGGCGAGCAGACCTGGCTTAGCCCCGGAGAGCCGGTGGTACCGGTCCGCTCCGCGGCTATTGCTCTACCTCAATTTAGCGAGCTTGTGGGACTGGAGGTTCAATACAGGGGGCAAGGAATTTCACTGGCCAAGGATATCGATGCGTTCTTGGCTCCGGCCGCAGTCGCCATTGGGGCAGGCCCCCTTAGCGATGAGTCGGTCTCCCCGTGGCAGATCGTTTCAAGAGACTCCTGGCGCGATTTCCAAACGGTCCGATATCAAACCCACACCTATCGCGGCTATCAAATCCTCACACTTCAAGTGTTTCCCGTTTCCTATGACGAAGCCTCAAAGGGGCTTGTCTACCATGACGAAATTGATCTCTCGCTGACCGTTGCACACCCGCGCGGCGTCGACCTGGTTGCAACACAGCGGTCAAATAATTCGCTCATTGACTATTCGCCTCCCTCATTGGCAGCGAACCTTGGAGTGCGAGGTCTGGCCAAAGATCGCGCCTTGGTGGCCGCGATGGTTGCCAATCCGGAGATTCTTCAAACATACGAACCGGTTCAAGTGCTTCCCCTCGCTCAGTTGCCCGAATCGGGGCGCTATGAGTACGTCGTGGTCACGTCGGCCGCACTGGAACCGACCTTCGCGCAGCTTGTCGCCCACAAGCGGGCACGCGGCATTTCGGCCCGGGTCGTTACCACCGAATACATCGCAGCGCACTACTCGGGTACCGAAACGGGCGATCTTGCCGACCGCATCCGGCAATTCATCACCGAGGCTTATCTGCATTGGGGCACCCAATGGGTCCTCCTCGGTGGTGACACGGAGATCATCCCCGAACGCGGCGTTTTGGTCCAAGTGGGATCAACGATCGACACGAAGCTTGCCACCGATCTTTACTACGCGTGTCTCGATGGACCATGGAACGGTGATGCCGACGGGATTTGGGGTGAGCCCACCGATGGACTTGGTGGGCGAGACATCGATTTGGCCCCAGAGGTATTCATCGGCCGAGCGCCGGTAAGCACAGTGGCTGAGGCCGGTCATTTCGTCAGAAAAACCATTCTTTATGAAACCACCCCCCATCCTAATCGGCTTACCGCCTTATGGTTGGGGGAGCGGCTCGACAGTCAAACCGAGGCAAGCTACTCCGGCAATATTATTCGCGATCGCACCGTGCCGGATGGATGGAATCTGATCGAACGCTACGACGCCACCGGCGGCTGGGCAGGCTCACAACTCATTCAAGACCTGAATCAAAACCCCCATTTGATCAACCATTTAGGTCATTCCAACGTCGGCTATAATGCTCGGCTTTACACCGCCGATGTGGCCCGGCTCCAGAATAGTTTTCCCTATTTTGTGTATTCTCAGGGGTGCTTATCTGGAGGATTTGACCTAAGGGACGTTGCCATCGGCGAACAGCACGTCGTAGGGGCGACGGGAGCTTTCGCGGTGATTATGAATAGCCGCTACGGCTGGTATGTCCCGGGCAATGTCCCGGGCGCAAGCCACTTCTACGCCCTGGAGTTTTGGGATGCGGTTTTTAACGAGGGGTTGCATCACGTTGGCCTGGCCAATCACGACTCGAAAATAGATAATCTTTTCCGCGTCCAAACCACGGGTGTCTACCGGTGGATCCACATGGAAACAAATCTTTTAGGAGATCCGGAGACCCCCTTACAAATCACTTCTACCCCCAGTATTTCGCCATGGCAAATTGCCGGCCGAGTGGCCGAGGATCTCAACCGTGATTCCCAAGTTCAGCCGAGCGAACCGGGAATTGGTGGTGTTCCCGTTTGGCTGGATTTTAATGGAGATGGCCGGTGGAACCAGGGGAGCTACGCCGTCGTAGCCGACCATTTGCCCACGGCAATCCCCGATGCGGCCATACTCCGCAGTACGGTCGAGCTGCCCAATTGGGGTCGGGTCACTGATCTCAGCGTATCGCTCGATCTTACCCATAACTATCTTAACGACCTGGAAGTGTACTTGATTAGTCCGGCAGGAACCCGGGTTCAGCTTTTTAGCAGACTTCCGGCCGCAAATGGTCGATTAGCCAACGTGCGGTTTGATGATCAGTCGTCGCGGCCCATCCACCTGGGAAGCCCCGTCTTCGAGGGGACTTACCGGCCCGGCGAGCCCCTGAGCCGCTTTTACGGCGAATCGATGGGGGGAAGGTGGGTATTGGAAATCCGCGATGTGAACCTGATGGATACAGGTACACTTACGGCGTGGACGGTGGAGGTCGGATATGCAGAACCCTCCGTTCAAACCGACGCAAGCGGCTACTTTCGTTTCACGGGGCTGGTTACCGGGGATTACACCCTGCGGGTGGGGCCGCCCGTGGGCTGGCAGGTAATTTCCCCCGCTTCCGGGTACTATCAAATCGGCTTGACGGAGTCGAATTCCGGCTGGCAAGGCGACTTTAGTTTGGTCCGGCACCGGTGGCCGCCGGAGGCTGTTGACTGGGGCACCTTAGCATATCGCTCGGTTGCCGACGCCGGTATCTCCGAGCAGGGAACATGGTACCGACTTGTCAGCTCCCGGTCCGGATACCTGACGATTGAGGCGAAAAGCAAGCAAGGTACGGGGAATTTCGAGATTTCTCTTCACGACAAGGATGGAGGGCTGCTTGCCCGGGCACGATCCGATGGAGGTTTGGCGCGTGTCGACTATGTGACCACCCGGCAGGAGGAACTCTATTTCCTTGTTCGTGGTAGGTCTGAACCAGTTCGCTTGGTTGCCGCGAATTTGGTGGCGGTTTCCGGGTCGACCGTAGGAATTGCCGGAACAACAGGCGACGACCGGTTCCGGTTCCGTGTGGGCGAGCAATGCGAGCTTACGATCAATGATCTGACGTACCGATTCGATACCGCGGCATTTTCGCGGTATGTGCTGGCGGGTGCAGACGGAACAGATGGACTGGTGCTTGAGGGCTCGGCTGCTTCAGAGCGGCTGACAGCCTCGGGCTCAACCATTCGTTTCTTGGGGGGGCGTTGGTCGTTTGTGGCAACCGAGGTGGAGAATCTTTTGGCCCGGTCTCACGGCGGAAACGACGTCGCTTGGGTTTACGATTCCCCCGGTAACGATCGGCTGGTCGCCTCACCGAACAAAGCAGAGTTATGGCATCCGAATCAATATTTTTGCCTCGAGGGTTTCAAGTCCGTTCATGTTCTGGGGGTCAACTCGGGGCAAGACGAAGCACGACTGACCGACTCACCGGCGAATGATATCTTTTTGGCTACCCCCAATTATGCGGTGCTTTACAACCCGAATTTCCAAATCAGAGTTGTGGGCTTTGACAAAGTTGTCGCATCGAGTACTGCCGGCGGAACGGATAGCGCGTATTTGTACGACGGGGCCGGGGACGATGTATTCCTAGCGACGCCGCAATACGGTGTTCTTTCGGGCGCCGGCTACGAGAATCGTGCGGTGGGATTCCGATTCGTGGTGGCTTTCGCTTCCACGGGGCAAGACGTGGCTAAGCTGTACGATTCCGCAGGGGCGGACACACTGTATGCGACGCCGACCTATGTGGTGTTATCCGGTTCCGGTTTCTACTTGAAAGCAAATCGCTTCCGCCATGTGTCGGCGACTGCAAGCAGCGGCGCGGACTTGGCCAAGCTTTATGATTCCAGCGGAGACGACTTTCTTCGCATCACGCCAAGTTACTCTCAACTTTCCGGTGCCGGATACAACGTGGTCGCAAAGGGATTCGGCCGCGTAAGGGCCTATGCCAGTGCCGGTGGAAACGATGATGCGGTGCTTGTCGGCTCGGATCGCTCGCCCAACATCTTGCGTGCTTCGGGTTCCTGGCTTGCCCTCCAGAACGCGGATTTGGACAGCCAGCTTAGCGGTTTCCGACGCATTCGGGTCAATGGGGCGAATACCGTCGGTAGCCGAGCCGTGATCTACGACTCCCCTCTGGACGACCTCCTTTTTGCAAGCCGTAACGTATCGCGGGTGACCAACCGGCTTTTCAGCCTGTGGATCGAGGACTTTGCCGTGGTGCAAGCACATGCCCGGAATGGCGGAGAAAACCGCTTGCAACTAGGAGATATCGATTACTTGCTGGAAACTACGGGCAACTGGCGTTTCGTATAAAAGGAGGGATTTTAATCCCTGCAACACGGAGGCTACTTGCCATCTGCCCTAAGGCCACGTTCGTTTTTCGGGGGTAGCTCATTGCATCAAAAAACTCGATAGCGTTATAGCGTTAGAAAGGGTTCCGGATCCCCCTAAATCAGACAGGTCTCGAATGCTTAAATCAGAAAGGTTGTGAATCTTTGAATCTCAGAAAGGTCATCAATCCTTAAATCAGAAAGGTCGCGAACCCTTCAAGAAAACAGTACCGCAGAGCTAAGCAATCGACGGAGGAACTCAATCCGCGCCGTTTCGGCCCCAGACAGCGATAAGCTGAAAAGGCCGCCGGCAATCGGATCAATAAGCAGCTTGGTGGGCCACGAACTCAAATTACGTGTCTCAAATTATCTGTGTTTTGTGCATCGATCATCGGTTGGGCCGAAATTGCCCTGGCAATTTCTGAGCTGATCATCAGGTAGCTCAGACCGCGTAGTTCCCTCCGCGGTAATCCTCGGCTTGTGGTAGGGCAAGTTTCCGACAAAAGCTCTGCGCGGCTCCCCGGTTTTTCGCGATCTATAACCTGCCTTGGCCTCCGTCTCGCTTGTGGCCGAAGTGTGTGCTTGCGAAGATCGGCCCTTGTTGACCTGCCCTAATTCAACACAAAAATAAAAGGGCTTTACGGACCGGCATGACTAGTTCATAGAGGCGTTAAGAGGTATTTTACACAGGTGGAAGCAGAGGCACGTGCAAGGAAGGTTGACCGGTTCGATGAAGCTTCGTTGTTGCTTGCTGCTGCCTCGGTAAAAACTTCTTTGGCAAAGGGCACCTAAAGCAAGCTTTTTAATACTCGGCGTTTTAATGAACCGAGAGAATCCTGTAATTCTCCGGTGAAAGTCGCAAGTTGCTCTACCCGTGGAAGGAGACAAAATATGAATCCGTTGAATATCAATCCGTTAAAAACACAGGATACGCATCCCATGGAAATACCGAATTCGCAAGCCTGCAAGGTTAGCGTACCGATTTCGGAACAGGGAGAGCACTGCCTTTATGCCAATTTCTGCCTTCCGGCAGGATTGTTTTGGCAACTTGCAGATCGAGTCTTACAGGGGCATCGATTAACTTCAGATGAGGCTGCTACGATTCTCCATTGCGCCGACGAGAATCTGCCGGAGCTCGTCGCTGCCGCTCATCGCATTCGGCATCAGTTCTTCGGTCGTCGGGTTCAACTGAATGTTTTGATCAACGCAAAAAGCGGGTACTGTCCCGAAGATTGTTCCTACTGTTCTCAGTCGAGAATCTCTCGGGCAGAAATCAACAAGTACGATCTATTGGACGACGAACATATCTTGGCCGGCGCGGAATTGGCACACGACCGGCAGGCGAAAACGTATTGCATCGTTCTTTCCGGCCGCAAACCGCGGGAGCGCGACCTGAAAGCCCTCGAGCGCATCGTACCGGAAATTCGCCAAAGGTGGGGATTGCAGATCTGCATCTCGGCAGGTTTTTTATCTCCATCCGAAGCGAAACGACTGAAAGACTGCGGTGTGAACCGCGTCAACCACAACCTCAATACGAGCGAACGCTTTTACCCGCAAATCTGCACGACTCATCTTTACGAGGATCGCTTAGCCACCTTGCGAGCGGTGCGCGAGGCTGGTTTGGAGCTTTGCTCGGGAGGAATAATCGGAATGGGGGAAAGCCCTGAGGATGTTGCCACCCTCGCCTTGACCTTGGCAGAATTTCAGCCGGAAGCGGTTCCGATTAATTTTCTGATCCCTATCCCCGGAACTCCCCTGGAGGCCGACTGGAATCTGAATCCGCGATACTGCCTGAAAGTCCTCTGCCTATTTCGATTTGCTTTGCCGCGGACGGAGTTGCGAATTGCCGCGGGCCGCGAGCTCCATCTACGCAGCCTTCAGCCGCTGGGGTTGTGGGTAGCTAATTCCATCTTTGTCGGCGACTACTTGACGACAAAAGGACAGGCTCCGGAGGCGGACTATCAAATGCTGCAGGACCTCGGTCTGGAGCCGGAAATCGACGGTTCGACCGTTCCAGGTCACGACACCGCGTGAGAGCTTCGGGAGCTTTCGCCGGTAGGGATCATGTCCGCCACTTTGCGGCAAAAATTTTCTCCCTCATCGGATGCCTCATCGCTAATTCACCGGATGCTTTTCGCGCAAAGCCCCGCTCGGTGCGAGTTTTTTCGGGGATCAACCGCTTTGCTGGATGGCGGCCGCAAGACGCTTGACAAGGATGGTAGCATAGGCACCCGGCGGAAGGCGAAAGCGGAGGATGAGCTTCTTGCGGTTTGGATAAAGCTCATCGCGGTGAATGCCGAAGTTCAAATCACTCGGCATGAAGATCACCGGTCGCCAGGTGAGAGAAAAAAACGTATCGCGGGGATATCGCAAACGGAGTTGCTGCCTTTGGAGGCCTAGCGGCTGGAGAACTTCTGCGATCAGCTCCTCTGTGGCGGCGTCCAAATTATGCAATCGGCTGGAAGGCAGGGGTAACTTCTCCGAGAAAACTTGTTGTCGCGCGGCAGAGTCTAGATGACGATAAAAAAGCACTTGCTCTTTCGCCAGCCGAATGCTGATCAAGTTCTCCGCTGCCAAACGCCGTTTCAGGAATCGAACCAGCATTCGGTTCCAGAGGAAACTTTGGAAGGCCGAGAGGTACAGTCGTCTGAGAAGCGGGTCTATTTTTGTGAGGGCACGTTTGAAATCGCGGCTATGCCTCATCAGGAAGCCAACGACCTGCCGCAATTGAAGGCTTTGCAGGTGTCGGAGGCATGCCTCCCAATTGCCCCAGTTTTCCCGAAGGATGCTCTTCTCTCGCCGCTGGCCGGGCCGGTCGTGAGGATGCGGGTCCGCAATGGCCAACCACAAGGCGCGTTCGTAATCGCCCCGAATCCACGCTTGGGCCACAAACTCGCCGGATTGTCCCACGGAGCCAAACCGCTGCTCATCGAAATAGTTTGCGACACCATCCTGCTGAATGACTCGCAAACAACCGACCGCTGCTTGGGCCCCACGATTCGTAAGGTCGCGAATCGCAATCTTGAAAAGATTGGCCTCGATGTCTTTCGGGCCGAAGGGGCGATCCGTTTGCCCGAGATATTCGAGCCGGATCCCTTTGGTATCCAGCGACTCTCTGGGGCCCTGCTCGATAGTCACAAATTGCTGCGTAAGGGCATGTCGGTCCTTAAGGCCGCCGTAGCTGATTCGTTCCGGCGGGATCTTCCACCGGCGGGCAATGATGCGCAATGCCTCCAGTGTGCCCAAGGAGCGTTTGGTTAGTCGATAAAAGGCAAATGGGCCGTCGCTGGCCACGCGGTTTGTCAACTCGACCACTCGAAAATCGCTCGGACGACATTTGATTTTCATGGAGTCTCATGAAATCATAAGGATTATCTTAGCAATGTCGCGGACCATCGCTCCTCTAACCCCTTATTCCTGTCTGCTGGGTTATCGGGCTTAAATGGGCATATGACGCTTTGCCCTCGCACCCCGATTCGCGAAGGATGCAAAACTTACCGGCTAAGGACTTGCTAGGTAACTATCGCCCTTGATTGAGTGAGGGGGCTGTGCTTCTCACCTTTTGGTCTGGGGGCTATTACGGCCGGCGACCCTCCGAGCAGGTTCTCTTTTCCGCCCGGAGGATCGCCTTTTTTGCTGAGATGAGCTTGAGGGGCCGAGGGCAGCTTCGGAAACATCGCGAAGGATGACGCGCTTCCGGCCCGCCGGGAGTAGTGCCTCCGCATATTCGCGGACTTGTTCCGCCGTTTCGAAAAGCATTTCATAAACCCAATCATCTTCATACTCGCAACGGCGTGTGTTGTAGGACCGGCAAATCATGGGGCGACGCTCGTAGATACCGCATCGGTTGTCCGCCCGTAAGTGTTGGCACGGGGTATACACCAGCAGGTACCAGCTTCCGCGTTCTACAAACACGGCAGTTTTTTCGTGGAGAAGGAACCACTCCAAGTAATCAAATTGTCGACGCGAGGTGGGTTTGTCGATCTGCACGGCAAGATAACGGCAGCATTTGGCCGAGCAAAACATGCAGGGGCTTACGCCCGGGGGGATCTCCTTGCGGCTAGGTTTGTGCGGCAATATCGGTAGAAAATTTTCTGATTGACCGACACTGCCATCCGAATTTGCCTTCCCGAGACGGTCGGCCGGCAATAACTTTTCGGCTTTCCGCACAGTTATCGGCAAACTATTAGCCGCATTTTGCGATTTTGGGCGTAGAACGCTTGATGAATGCCCGGCCCCCCTTTTCAGTCTTTTGTCACCGTTTGAAGACATGCTCACGATCCTCATGAACCCAGAGATACACCGGCTACCCGGACTATAAGAACACCGGAGAGGCCAGGATAAAAAGGCTTGCCGGTTTTGCTTGGAAATTTTCAGCAGCTACGTGCTGTGTCAGGTTCGCTAATCCGCATTGGATAGTTTGAAAGTTAGCCTCCTACCCTAGGTACAAAAAGAATGCGCACGTTTCCTCGGCTCAAATCAAGCGTTTTACCAAAAGCACTTGATATAGCCTAAGCCTTTTAATTTGTTATCGTTTCTATTGTTCGGGTAAGCTTGGAGCAACTCAAGGTCCTGGGCAACTGACTTAAACGGTTTTTCGCGTGTGTGGTCGTTGGGTGGCGGGGGGCGTAAGTCGGGGCCAAAGCCAAAAATAAGTGAAAAATACGGAATGGGAGTTTTTGCCGTCCCAGGGAAATTCCCGCCTGGCCGGGAGCATTCCTGAATAGTAATCGCTGCGTCCCACTGGAGAATGGAAATTCCCGCCAGGCGGGGAGCATTCCGCAACTACGGAAATAGCGATACAAGCGTGACAGAAAGGACGCAGATCGGGAAAAAACCTAAGTCAGGGCACAATCGTGTTTGCCCGGCGACCGGAACTCAATGCCAGACAAAGACTTTCGAATCATGCAGGCCGAACGAATTAACCCATCCCAGTTTCGCGGAACGGCGTTGCCGGGATAAGAGAGCTCCACAAAAGTTGGCCAAGGAGAGCGCCACAGCAGCTATTGCTCTTCGGATAACCCGCCTCTAGCCTAGATACTGTGTTGCGAATTGTGATTTTTGCTCGTTGCGGTCGACGCGGCCAATACGGAGTCGTTAATCATTCGTGGGTCCATTCGGTCGAATCTTTTTCAAGCTACGGAGGCGGCCCATGAACAGTCCCACCGGTATCCCGGCCCGTTTATCCCGTTTTCCGAGGGGCGTCGCAGCTTTGTCGGTAGTCGCCCTGGGCTTGCTTCTGATGGTCACTGTTTGCGGCGGAGATTGGCGGCCAAGTATCCCTCGAACCTCGGGTTTATGGTATGCCTTTCTCGTCGACGGAAAGCCTCTCGGCAGGCTTCCTTCCCGAACAGATTGCATTTCGGAAAGCCCCGTTGAGGGAGCTCACGAGTGGAATTATGAACGGTGGATCCCAACCTTTTGCGCAGAGGACGTGTGCGAATCCGGTGGCGTAAAGCCCGCAACGATAAGCAGCAGACGGTCGGCAGGCAGTCCGGCAAGTAGCCCTGGGACGACTTCCGGGGATCATCAGAGTTCCGAGGGTTGTGGAGCTTCGTCGTACGTGCGTTTTGTTTCCTATGAAGCCTCAGATAATTTGCCGGAAGCGGGCGAAAACGCTTTTCCGGAAAAAGCACTCAGTGATGTACGCCGTTTGTTGGGTGGTCGACCGGGGTTGTGTGCCGTTTTGGGAGACGCTCCTGCGACGGGGGTAAAGGCGGTTTTGAAACTGGCGGAAGAAACTCAAGCCCAGATATTTTTCCAATCCCCGGTCGAAGAAGTTGTCCAAGCGGTCCGCCCGGAGGCCGAGCGGCGCAACCTGCTTGGAACCCGAGTCTTCGTCGATCGCGGGCCCTACGACCGGATTCATCTGGCGGATAACCTCGCCGATGCCGTCATTGTGCTATCGTCTGGGCAGACGGCGGGAGCGGTTCCCAGCGAAGACGAACTTCTGCGGGTTATTCGGCCCCATGGATTCGCTTTTCTTGCTTCGCAGTCGCTCACAAAGCCGACACCCGAGGGAGTGGATTGGTGGACACATCCTTATCACAGGGCAGATAACAACCCGCTTTCCACGGATAAGTTGGCCCGATGGCCGTACCGGACGCAATTTCTGGCGGAACCGCTGTTTGTGCCGATGCCGGAGGTTTCGGTGGCGGCCGGGGGAAAAGTCTATCGCGCCTTTGGGCATATTGCTCACAAAGCCAACCAGAACGCGATGCTCAATACCTTGCTTTGTATCAATGCCTTTAATGGTACCATCTTGTGGCGAAGACCCTTGCGGGAAAACTTCATGATCCACCGCAATAGCATGGTGGCCACGCCGGAAGCGCTCTACCTTGCGGATAGCGAATCCTGCAAAAAGCTCGATCCTGAAACCGGCGAGGTGCTCGATGAAATCGTCATTCCCGAAGGGGTCGCGGATGGAAAAATTTGGAAATGGATGGCGTTGGAGGAGGGCACCTTGTATGCCCTCGTAGGGGGGCCTGAGGTGAATTGCCCCACGCAGCCTTCGGATACACCGGGTCTAGGTCATTGGCCGTGGGGAATGTGGCCCGGTCATGACTACGCGGACCCAAAAACCAACTTCGCTTTCGGCCGCACGTTCCTGGCTATCGATCCGACCACGAAGCAGATCCTTTGGCGGCATCACGAGGACGAGTATATCGATGGCCGTGGCGTATGCATGAATAGCCGGCATATTTTCTTCTTTGTTCCTGAGAAACTGCTTGCCGCTTTGGATCGCACAACGGGACAGGTGGCATGGAGAACCAGCGATCCGGAATTGCTCGGGGTGATCGGGCCAAATGGCCGCGCCCAACTTTGGGAAACCGGCTATGCCACTTCCGTGTATTTGAAATGCACGGAGGATATGCTGTTTTTCGCTGGTCCGCAGCGGAGTCGGCTCGTGGTGATCTCGGCCAAGGACGGCAAGCTGCTGTGGCATCGTCAACCGGGGAATTATCAGCTAGTTCTTCACCGCAAGGCGATTTACGCGGTGGGCCCGCAGACGGCGGACGAAGGATGTCTGCTGGATTATTTGACCGGCCAAAAAATCGGTCATCTCCACTCGCGGCGTGCTTGTACCCGAGCGACCGGAACGATGGACAGCATCTTTTACCGAGCCGCGGAGGGAACAATTCGCGTTGACCTGGCCACGCACACCACACAGCATATCGCCCCGATGCGTCCGCCGTGCCAGGACGGTGTGATCGTCTCGGATGGTCACCTTTTCTGGGGCCCCTGGATGTGCGGTTGCCAGTTGTCGTTGTACGGGCATATCTGCTTGGCGCCTGCGGACCCGAGGGAGTCGACCTCCGGAGCGAATGCTCCGCAGCGAGAGGTCTTTGGAACGCCCGTGGATTCGGGAGCCGGATTTGACGTTCGCCCCGGCGATTGGCCCACCTATTGCGGCGATAACAGACGTTCGTGCGTGGCAAAGGTAGATATCCCGCAGCAGGTGCAGCCGGCATGGGTCTTTCAGCCGCCCTCGGCCGTTATGCCGACTGCCCCGGTGATAGCCGGTTCGACGGTGTTCGTCGGGGACCGGGCCGGGGTTCTTCGAGCCCTCGATGCGCACAGCGGTCAATTGCGATGGAAGGCCTACACCGGTAGCGCTATTTTCTTCCCACCAGGGGTCGAGTCGGGTCGGGTTTTCGTCGGTTCCGCGGATGGCCGCGTCTATGCATTCGAAGCGGCATCGGGGCGAAAACTTTGGAGTTACCGTGTGGCACCCGGGCGCCGTTGGATCCCCGTGTATGGAAAATTGATGTCCTCGTGGCCTGTTGCCGGAGGCGTGGTGGTTCAAGACGGCGTGGTTTACGCGGCAGCAGGCATTACTCATTATGATGGGACGTACGTGGTGGCTTTGGACGCGCGTAGCGGGGAGCCGCGCTGGGTCAACGCTCGGACCGGAGTCCTCAGCCAAACCGCGCAAAGTGGGATTAGTCTCCAGGGCGAATTATTCATCGAACAAGGGGAGTTGCGGTTTTTGGGTGGCGGCCTCTATGAGTTAGCGCGATTTGACCTGGCCACGGGCCAGTGCCTTAACGAGCCCAATCATCGGCCCGGGTCTCAGTACCACACGGCCTTTTACGCCTACTACCCGGATTATGGTAAGTACCTGGGGATTGATTACCCTGTAGCTGGGGGCCGGACACTTCGTTACGAAGTCACCTACGAGGGGAGCGTCCACTGGCCCGTGGCCCTGCTCGAAGCACTTCCTCCCGGCGTGAAGGAGCCGCAACTACCGATATCGCGATGGCCCCCGCAGCGGCCTTCCGTGCAACGAAAGGCCGTTTGGCAAGATAAAGAGAATCATCGATTCCGGGCCTGGATACTTAGCCCTGAAATCGTGGTTGGGGCGGCTGAGCAGCCGGCAACCAATCCGCCCAGGCATTTCCTGGTGGCTTTCCGCGTGAGCGACGGATCGGCCGTTTGGTCGCGAACCGTTCCGGCCGGAGTCGTAAAAGGCGGGCTGGCCATCGATCAAGATCAGCGCATCGTTGCCGCGCTTGAGGACGGTCGAATCGTTTGTCTCGATCCACAAAAGCCTTGAAATCATCTTCGACCATCGCTGCAGCACGCGGACTTAAGGCGGCGCTACCGCGGCAGCGTGGTGCAAAGCGGGAAGCGGAAAAGAGTAATACTGGAGCCCCGGATTTTCAGATACACGGCCCGGCACCCTTGTGCCTCTGGTGCAAATAGCTCGTATTTAAGCTTGCTGTCCGCCGGGGACAGGGTGGCAGATGGTCACGTTTTGTCCTTTGCAGCGATCTCATTCCAAGGGGCGAGCGCTCGGCCTGCCTTTGTCAAATGCTCTTGTCCGGCAAGCCGAAATTCTAGCTGAGCTCCAGCGTTTGTCCCGGCGATGGAAGCACACGGCCCTTGTCCATGGGACGAATAGAGCGCAGAAGGAATCGGCATTAAAAAAATTTTTCGCGGTGCCAGAACAGATTCCGGTGCACGAGAGGATCAATTCGCCGGCGGAATCCGATGTTTGCCGTTGGATTGCTCGGGATGCTCCGAGGGTGTAGGCTCCTCTTTCGGTCGGCGTTTCAAAAGACGCATTTGGGCCCGCAGCTTGGTCTGTTCCAACATCACTTCCTGACGCTGCCGACCGAAATAAGCCTGGGTAGCCAAAATATCCGCTAGGGCAAGCAGGCAAAGCCATAACAGTAGGATTAAGATGATTCCCCATGTCCCCACGGAAAGCCAAGGAGCAACGCGGAGGCTCATGAGGACCTGAGCAACTACGATCAGCAGTCCGATAACCCCCAACATGCCGCTGCTTTGCATCCGCCGGCGGAATTGCCGCTGTCGAAAGTCGCGTTCTGCGGCATTCAGCGTGGTATCCCGAGACGCCATCCGCCAAACGCGGACGTGCTGAACGAGCATCGCCGCCGCTATTCCCGAGAGTGCGAGTCCGAAAAGAATCGTGATTGACTCGCCCACTGCCGCTACCCTTTAACCGAAGGAGCCATCGGATGAATCATTGAAATCGTATCGATGATTGAATAAGTCTTCGAAAGGCCTTCGACCAAATTAGAAAACGGAGTTAGCCATCGGCCGTGTTTCCCCTCAATCGTGGTGAGACGTTTCAGGTGCCGCCCCAATGATGTAGCCATCGACGTGCTTCGCCTCAAGCGTGGTGGCACGACCGTTGCGCTGCGGGCTATGGCTAGTATAAAAACGGCCTGTGACTAATGCATCTAACCGTGGTATTTCCGCGAAACACGTTTATAGGCAAGATTTCGCAGCCAAGATCTCGCCGGTTCGTTCGGCGTCAACTCATTTAGCCTCGACTAACCATTGGCGGACAACGGTTCCTACTTTTGCTAGGCTTGCTGCCGAACATTGGTCCGGGGTGTCCCCCTGAGTATGCCACGGCGGGTAATCGAAATCGATGATCACGCAAGCCGGAATTCCGCCTTCATTCCGCAGCATCAGATGGTCATCACGAATCTCATACTTCTGACGGGGGATGAATTCTCGCACTCCCAACCGCCGCGCAATCGACCAAATGTGCTCCACCAAAGGACGCACTTCTCGCCACCACATGCTGTTGCGCTCCTGGTAGATATCCAAATCCTTATCGCCCACCATATCCAGTAGCACGGCCCAGCGGTATTTGGCCTGATACGGTAAGCGACCTTCCCGATATGAGCGGGCAAAATACTCGGAGCCGATAAAGTAGCGATCTGTCGGGCGAAAAATGAATTCCTCGGCATCGAAAAGTACAAAATCTATCCCGTACCGCACGGGCAAATTCGGTATGTGGTGAGCCATTTCCATCAGGATGGCCACGCCGCTAGCACCATCATTCGCACCGACGAATATCCCACGCGGATCGACCGGGTCTAACATCGGATACGGGAGTGTATCATAGTGGGCACAAAGCATGAGCCGTTCCGTGCGATCCGGGAACCATTCCACGATTAGATTCGCCAGCGGAACCGGCGAGCGATCCACGGGATGAAGAATCTCAAATCGTTGCAAGGTCACCTTTCCCCCGAGGTTTGTGAAATGCCGCTCAAGGAGCTCCTGCTGTGCTTTCATGCCGGGCGAACCGCTCGGCCTTGGTCCGATGGCACAAAGCTGCTTTAAATAGCCATAAGCTCGTTCGCCGTCGAAAGGCTTCGCATGAGCCACGGAAACGGAGCTTGCTTCGCCGGCCGAAATCATCGGATTTTCTGCGATGGTGCCCCCGCAGGACAGACCGAAAGCCGCCAAAACTCCTGAGCAGATCAACCAGCAAACGTTTTTCATAGCGAACCCTGCATTAAGATGGTGTCGCGCTGAATCGGTTAGGCGCGCCGGATAGGGTGTTTCCCGCAATCTAGCGTTATTGATCGTAGAAAGGTTCGAATGTTAAACTCTCAGAGTTGTATTCGCCTTTCGCTTCTTCTGAAGCGCTCCACATTGTACGTGTTTTATTTGGGTTAAACCACCAGCAGCATTCTAAGCTTAGGACGTTATTCGCACTCCGAACCGATGGACACGGCATTCCGTACCGTTAAACAAGCCACCCGCATGCCCGGTGGAAAGCTAAAGTGAAAAAGCAAACAAAAAGGCGGCAAGACCTTGTTTTGTTACCGGTGAAAGCTGCGGAGACAATATCCTCAATGGGGTGAGATTTCTCACGCAGATAAAATCGAACCTAAATTTCGGCACGAAACCGGCGGAGGCCTGTCCGGTTTCCCAAAATCATCAAAGGCTTATCGGGAAATCCGTTAGCTTAAGGCATCGCGAGGCCAAAAACGCATGGGGTACCGAACACTTGCCGAGTGTATCGCCGATCTTCGGGCAATCGGGCAACTCATCCAAATAGATGAGCCGATTGACGCCAATTTGGAGGCAGCGGCTATTCAGCGACGGGTCTTTGCGGCCGGGGGGCCGGCGATCTACTTTGCCAATGTCAAGAATTGCCGCTTTCCCATGGTCAGCAATCTGTTTGGAACCATGGAGCGAATTCGATACATCTTTCGTGATACCATCGACGGTTTGGCCCGGATCGTGGAGCTGGGAATCGACCCGAAAGACATTATGCGGCGTCCCCGGTTATGGGTCAAAGCCCCGTTTTGGCTCTGGCGTATGCGCCCGCGAAAGACCCGCTGGGGGCCGGTACTTGCCTGCGAAACCACGATCGATCAACTACCCCAATTGCGATCCTGGCCCAAAGATGGGGGCGCGTACATCACGTTGCCGCAAGTTTATACGGAGGACCCCGATCGACCCGGATTTGCCCATTCAAACCTCGGGATGTACCGAGTCCAGATCTCGGGCGGCAAGTACGTCCCGAATTGTCAAATTGGTCTTCATTACCAGATTCATCGTCATATTGCCGTCCATCATGCGGCTGCAATTCGGCGGGGAGCATCTTTGAAAGTGAACATCTTCGTGGGCGGCCCCCCTGCGATGACCGTGGCCGCCGTGATGCCGCTACCACCGGATATTAGTGAGGTATCGTTTGCGGGACTCTTGGCAGGCCACCGTATCCCGATGATTTGCCGACCGGGTGAGCTCCCGATTTCTGCCCAGGCCGACTTTTGCATTACCGGCTATATCGAGCGCGATTTGCTCCCTGAGGGCCCCTTCGGCGACCATCTGGGCTATTACAGCTTGCAACACGATTTTCCCGTGCTCCGCGTACAGCACGTCTATCATCGGAAGAATGCTATTTGGCCTTTCACGGTCGTCGGTCGACCTCCCCAAGAGGATTCCATTTTTGGTGCCTTTATCCACGAATTGGTCGGGCCTGTTGTCCCCAAAGCAATTCCTGGGGTAAAAGCTGTGCATGCTGTGGATGCTGCCGGGGTACATCCGCTCATGTTGGCGATCGGTAGCGAACGCTACATCCCCTACGAGGATCCCCGACGCCCACGAGAGCTTTTGACCTTAGCGAATGCCTTGCTGGGTTTCGGCCAGATCTCGTTGACCAAATACCTTTTCATCGTGGCACAAGAGGATAACCCGGAACTCGATGTTCGAGATGTGAAGGAATTTCTCAGATGTTTGTTGGAAAGGGTCGATTGGCGCCGGAACCTTCACTTTCATACTTGCACCACCATGGACACGCTGGATTACACGGGCGAGGCCCTACATGAGGGGTCGAAGCTTGTTGTGGTTGCCGCCGGTCCACCGCGTCGAACTTTACCCGTGGGGATCGATCCGCGAATCTCCCTGCCGGCAGAATTAGGTTTTCGAAAACCCCGGGTAGTGCTTCCGGGTATCCTTGTCGTGGAAGGGCCGCGCTACAGTCCCGAACGGGGGGGGCCTGACCTGGCAGTGTCACGATTCGCTGCCGCGTACAAACGAACCGATGCGATCAACCTTTTTCCGCTTATTGTGGTTGTCGATGACAGCGAGTTTGCAAGCCGCAATTTGAACAATTTCCTCTGGGTCACTTTTACCCGGAGCAACCCCGCAGCGGATATTTTCGGGATCGAATCCTTCATCGCATATAAACATTGGGGCTGCTTCGGGTCGCTGGTGATTGATGCCCGCAGTAAACCGCATCATGCTCCGACTTTGGAAGAAGACCCTAATGTGGTGCGGCGGGTCGAGGAACTTGCGGCCCCAGGACGCCCGCTGCACGGAATCATCTGATGCCTTTAGCGGCATCATGCGAAAATATTGGTGGGTGGTCTCGCCGCAACTCATGTGCTGATCATCGGGGAATTATGCGACGCGGTTTTTCGCAAATTTTGGGGAGAAGTGCCTCCAAGGACGGGGTTAAAAAAAAGAGGATTTAAGAGAAAGGGTGATAGGCGGAAGCTGCGATCGAGGCGCGGAAGCTTCGTACGAGGCAGAAGTTTTGTTCCCTGGGGGTGCTAAAGTTCAGAGTAAGGTTCGTTGGGGCCTCCCCAAGCCTCCCCACAAAGGTTGGCCCGCGACAGACTGGCAAGAAAACACCCCCTTTGCCTTCATTAATACTCGCACGGCAAATGGAAAGAAACCGAAACACGCTGTCGGTCGCGAATTGCTCAGGAATTCCTTAAATCTATGAATCTATGTCGACCGCATTTGGTTGCGGAGTAGCATTCATGTTTCGGGGGGTGTCCCATTCTGTTACGATTGTATGACTGCGAGTGTGTAATGCTTACTACAATTATTAGATAATGATTCTTTGTGATACAATTACAAAAAACTTATCCCTTTGCTTGCCTCAATTACCGGGCGAGGAGGTTTGTAAGAAATGCTATTATGTTGGTAAATGAATGGTTGATTTTTCAGCTGACTTCAAGTAACCTACTGAAAGATTTCTGTAAACGAGTGCAAGAATAAGAAACATTTGTTTTCGGTAGACCAGGTGAATTTCAGTTTGAATCGAGTTTATGGATCTTTTTTTACTGGGAGTTAGAGGATTCTTCCGGTACTGATGGCAGGAGATCCTTCGCCCCAGGATTTCCTTAACTCTAAGAACGATGGCGATCCCATCGTACACCACGGTGTTGTCAGCAGTTTGTTAGTAGAAAGGTTGTGTTTCCGTGGAAAAGCAGTCAGTTTCGTGGCCCAAAGACGACGTCTTGCTTCATTGGCATGAGCATGCCGTTTCGCGCGAAGAGCGCGAGGCTTTGAATGGTCACCGGGGGTGTGTGATTTGGCTTACCGGGCTAAGTGGTAGCGGTAAAAGCACTTTGGCCAATGTTCTGGACCACCGGCTGTACAGCATGGGCGTCCGAAGCTTTGTACTGGATGGGGATAACATACGTCATGGACTGAATGCAAGTCCGGCAATCCTCAAGCCTGTGCACGGTGAGGAATTCGCGATGCGTTTCGGGCTAGGCTTTTCCGCCCAAGACCGTGAGGAGAATATTCGCCGAATCGGTGCCGTGGCCAAGCTTTTCTGTGAGGCCGGCATTATAGCCATCACGGCATTCATCAGTCCGTATCGTCGAGACCGCGACCGCGTTCGCGCTACCCTCCGTGAAGGGGATTTTGTTGAGGTGTATTTGAACGCACCCTTGGAAGTGTGCGAAGCTAGAGATCCGAAAGGGCTGTATCAGAAGGCCCGGCGGGGTGAACTCCGCGGTTTCACGGGAATTGACGACCCCTACGAGCCGCCGGAAAACCCAGAGCTGGCGTTGAACCCCGCTGATCATTCCCCGGAAGAATTGGCGGAGCAAGTCATAAGTTTCCTGCAAGCCAAGCAAATTCTTAAGAGTTAGCGATCGAGGACCGCATCAACTGATCTTTATCAGCCGGCAATCCTCCACATAATTTTTTGAGCTGGGGCCTTTTTGCGAGCCGTGCTGCTCACCAACGGAAGCGGAGATATGCGGAGACGTATAGTTCAAAAAACGGAAAATTTTCCCCCTAAGCCTGGCGGACAGCTGGATTACGTGGCTAAGGTGAAATCCGCTTCGTAGCTCCGAACTCCGCCCCCAACAAAGGTCGTTGGGTTTATTGAAGCAGATCTCGCCTTACTGAAGGGCTTCAGTAAAGTTGCTAGAGCCGGAAAGGCTTACCTTTTGGGCCTCGTTCGCTAGTGATACGATGCGTTTACTGATGTGCCTTGGCCCTTCGCGGGGCATTCTCATGGTCCGAGCGACTGAGCGATCCTGGAGCCAAGCCGAAGCCGCCGAAAGCCCGAGCCCTGTTGGTAATCAAAAGAGTTTCCAAACGCCCGGGATCGGGACCGAGCTTTTGTACGTTCCGTCGGGGTCCGGCATAATGGGCAATCGCATGTCCCAACTGACTATTTCGGGCACCTCAGCCGGGGCCTTTGCCACCGCCTCATCCCATCGGACGACTTGTCCGCTATAAGTGGCGATTCGTCCCAGCACGGAAGTCATGCTGCTGGTTGCCCCGAACCAACCCTCGTGGTACGGTTGGTCCTCGCGAATCGCACGGACCAATTCGGCCATCTGCTGGTCATACGGATTGGGGCGTGGACCCTCATATCGCCATGTGGTTTCCCCCCAAATCCAGCCTGAACAATCGGCTACGCCTTTGGTGCCGTGGACAAATTCGCTAACGATGTTCCAACAGTCCGGCATCTGCCTGCATTGACTGAACATCTTGACGCCATTGGGGTAGGTGAACTCGACGGCATGGTGGTCGAAAATCATCCCCATATCCGGAAATCGATCCCGGCCTTGACGGCCGCCCATCCCGTTGGCCTCCACCGGGTGATTTGCCATCACCCAGTTGCAAATGTCGATGTTATGGATGTGCTGTTCCGTGATATTATCGCCCCCGAAGTAGTAAAAATATTGCCAATTGCGAAGTTGGTAAGCTAGTTCCGTGTCGCCCGGCTCGCGCGACTTGGTCCAGATGTTGCCCATGTTCCAGTAACATCGCAAGAAAAGGATCTCGCCAATCGCCCCGTCCTGAATCCGCTTGATGGTTTCTTGATACCGAGGTTCATGATGCCTTTGAAGTCCCACCCCGACCTTGAGGTTTTTTTCCGCCGCCAATTTGTTGGTTTCCATGAGCGACCGGAATCCCGCCACGTCCGTGCACAAAGGCTTCTCCATAAACACATGTCTTCCTTTCTCCACGGCATAGCGATATTGAGGCGGACGCACGCCTGGGGGCGTGGCTATCAGAACCAAATCGACCTCACAATCGATCGCATGCTTGTACGCGTCAAGCCCCGTGAACACGCGGTCATTGGGCAAATTGACTCGCTCGGGGTAACGTTGGGTTAATTCAGCCTTGGCGGCTGCGGTGCGCGATTCGAACACATCCGCCACAGCCACGACTTCGATTCCTTCACCGGCGTTTAAAGTGTTCATGGCGGCGCCGATACCCCGGCCTCCGCAACCCACCAGCGCTACGCGAAGTTTGTTGCTTCCGATTGCTCCATGGGCTAGTCGGGCCAAAGCGAGCGAACCTGCCGCCGTGCCCGCCGTCCAGCCGGTGGAAAGCCGTATGAAATCCCGACGATTCGTCCGCTGAGACGCCTTGTGCATACCATACTCCCTTGAAATGCGAAGCTCCCGTGAAGTGGCGATACCGACTCCGTTAACTGCGAATCTTTACGGAGCCTTTCAATCCGCGTCGACTGCCCGGTTTTTTAATGAGAATCCTTCGATAGTTGATCTTTATAAACTTACCGCAGTACGCCGTAGAAGCCCTGCGTCGATCAACGACTCCTTGACACAAACGAGTGTATGTTCTTTATCCCCCGCAAGGCGCCGTGCTGACACCCCCGTTTAACCGAAGACCCATTGTTTTGTCAGCCGCACGGCGTTTTACGCGCCGTATTTTTAATGGGGGGCGTAGGCCCTAACAGGCGCGTAGAACGGATTTGAACGCGAATTTTAATTAGAGTCCGGAGACGCCGCAACGATCTTCCTGGAGTTAGGCGGCACACACGATACGGCCCCTTACCCGCTGAAGAAATCAGAACGCTTGCTCGAGCAGAGTTTTCACCAAACCGTTGCGGCCGAATGATGTTGCCGACTGCGGCTGTAAGAACCATACCGGTTTTCCGGTATTATCGACGGCGGATGGCGAGGGAGAAATCGGGCGTTTTCTCGGCGAGATAAGCTTCGAGGTTAATCCGGGCACTTGCGCGTACGTCCTCGAAGGGACGATCATTTTCAATCAAACCCGAGTTGTAAAGTAAACGATCAAGATACCCCGGCATAATCACCTGATGATTGATGGGAATACGAACCCGATCCAAACGATTCAAGTGCTTGACTAAGTTCGTGGTGCAGTTGTTTGTAAGCGTGTTATAGAACTCCGGCTCTTGCGCTAATTTATTGACGCGGTGCAAGACGTCGATGAAAACCTCGCGCTCTTCTTCGGGGGTGAGACGCAGCTCATAAAGATAGACACCGTTCAAATGTACGTCCGTGCATTGCGCGATAAGATCGCGTTCATCTCCAAGGACATAAATCAACTCGAATTGGTTCATCACGCCCCAAAGCGGCATGTATTTTTCCCCCTTTTCCCGCCGAATCTCCACCGATAGACCTAAGAAGCTTCCGTCGCTGAAACCAAAGCTCAGCATGGTGTGAGCCAGGCTCGGGGTGGCGAGAAAAGGCACGATAATCAGATCAATCCGCTCCAACTGATCGACGTCGAACCAGCGATCGTAGTACCGTACCGTGTAGTCGGAGGGAGTTCGATATTCACAGTTTCGAATGTTATGAATGAATACGCGGTTACCCTCCCATTCCGCCCAAGGGACCTGGGCCATATCCGGTTCCCATTCCCGATGGTTAGAAGGCTGGGCAGCCTCCGTGAAAAACTCCGCGAATTTGATGAGTGCGGCGCCAGCTGCATCCCAGGCTGTCTGGGTTTTCGGCGAAGATTCCTCGACGAAAACTGCGTGGCGGACCTCCCCGGCATTAGCGCGCGATTGCCTTACCGGGTTGCCCTTCCCTGATGGGTGAGCTAGGCTGCTACAGCCTAAAAGGAGCGGCAAGGCTAACGCGCAAAAAGTGCCAAGATTCGAGATCGAGGACGAGCGGCAAGTCATCGGGCTGAGCTCCGATGCTCTACAGAATGTTGCTCAGGCGATCAAGCATGCGATTAAATTTCGGAAATGATAACGCTCGAACTTTCCGACTGACTGTGAGGAGCAATCCGAAGGCCGAAATAAGGCTATTACCATCGTTCCTACACGACGGCGTAGCGGGTGCGCTTTCTCAGGAAACCCGACTAGAAAATCTCGCCCGACACATATCGGTTCACCGGGTATGGCTTTGAGACGAGTCCACTTAGATTCCGACGGCCAAAGCGACACACCGTGGCCGAGGAATCTTTTTGCACCATGGCCGAGCAAATTTTTTGCACAATGGCCGGGTACTCTCCTTGAACGTCAAATGCAAGAAAGAAACTTGAAGACCGACGCACGTTTTCGGCCTTGCATGACCGCGTTTTACCCATATTCATGGCCCGCCGCAACTACGAAAGAGGCTTGGGTGAGAGGGACGAGGCCGGGAAGTCTTTTTAACAGTAGCAGCGACCTCCGCGAGCTGCCCGAAATCCGAGGTCGGTTACGCCGTTTAACGCCAAGGCGAGTAGCGAAGTCGATCAATTCAGGTTGATAGCAAATGAAGTTGATAAATTAAGAAACGAAAGCGGTGAACTATAAAATACTTTCACCTATTTACATCATTAAAATTTGCATCATTAAAAGGTTGGGAGGGTATTAAAGTCATCCTTTCCAAATGGAAAACGGTGAATTTTAGTGGACTGGGATGATTTTTCGTCGGGTTTATAACAAAGTGCGATTAAAGTAGGAATTTTAGATTATCAAGTTTGTAGTTGTAGTCTCATATCATGGTCATATCATGGTCAAGGCCATGAAGCGTGATCAAAGGAGTAAAGTATGTGCAGTATTCTCAGATGTAATTCAGAGCATGCACCGAGTGCCAGTAATTTTTTGGACAGCTTTTTTGGAGGTTAAATGGGAACGAAACGAATTAACTCGGTACAATCCCCGATTGCCCAGTGCGCAAGGTCGCCGGTCTGCATAGGCGGAGTGGTGGTCAATCTTCGCTGCCGCCGGGCCTTGATGGGAACGGTGATGCGCTTCAAAATAAGTGGTTTTAGGCTACCGCCGCAGCTTTGGCCATAATCGGCGGTAAACTTCATTTGACGCCGAGGGAGGGCCAATTGGTCAATTCCTTCCGAATTCCGTGAGTGGCCTGCGGAAAGGGAGAGCCTCCGAGCTTTTGATAGTGCTTCGTAAGAAATCTTTGTGCGTTTTTGCGATTTTTTGCATTGACGCATGCAAATTTTTGAACTGAGGGATAAACATGGCGGAAAAACTCGAGGTTAAACTGCGGGAGGATCACGGCACTCGGAAAGCCAGACGGCTGCGGAAAGCCGGGTTTGTGCCGGCGGTTCTTTATGGCCATAGGCGGCCGAATGTTCACCTCATGGTGCCGGCTCACGATTTGGAGGCAGTGATTCGGCACGGTGCGAGGGTAGTGCGGCTCGTGGGTGCCGTCGAGGAACAAGCGCTCATTCGAGAAGTTCAGTGGGATACTTGGGGTTTGCGAATTCAGCACGTGGATTTCGCGCGGGTCTCCGGGCGCGATCGTGTTCGCGTGACCGTTCCCGTGGAGTTGCGGGGCGAGTCCCCGGGAGTAAAACACGGAGGTATGCTCGAGCATCTGATTCATCAGGTGGAATTAGAATGCGAGGCCACGGAGGTGCCAGACCGCTTAGTCGTGAGTATCAACGAGTTGGACTTGAATCAGTCGATCACTTTGGGGCAATTGAGTTTGCCGAAATCCGGGAGCATCGTCGGCGATCCTGACCAGATTGTCGTTCGCTGCGTGATGGGTGCCGAAGAAGTGGAAGAGGCGGTCGCGGCAGCTCCGGAACGCGAGCCGGAATTGATCCGGCGTAAGCCAGAGGCGGAAAGGGAGACCGAAGAGGAAGGGGAGGAAGATTAAAGCGGTCGAACCCCTGCCTCCAAGATGTGTTGGATCGAGGGTTTGTTCGCTTTTTGACTGCGTGGCAGTTGGTTTGCGTCTTCGAGCTGGGCTTTTATTTTGACCTATTTCGTGGCGAGAGAGCCGGGGTGTCGGCGGCACGGGCGAGCGCAGGGAACAAATAGACTTCTGCCCTTATGAAGTTGATTGTCGGATTGGGTAACCCCGGGCCACGATACGAAGGGACGCGTCATAATGTGGGCTATGCCGTCGTAAGGCGATTGGCTCAGCAGCATGGGATCCCGCGACCGCGGGAACAATTCCACGGTGAAGTGGTGGAGGCATCGATCGGGAATCATCGGGCCTTACTTTTAGCGCCGAAGACTTTCATGAATCGGAGCGGCTTGAGCGTTCGCGCGGTGCGCGATTTCTATAAGTTGCCTCATGAGGACATTCTCATAATATGTGACGATTTTAACCTGCCGCTGGGAAAGCTTCGATTTCGGGCCCGTGGTTCGGCGGGTGGTCAAAAAGGGCTCCAGGACGTAATTACTTGTTTGGGTACGCAAGAAATTCCCCGATTGCGGATCGGGATCGGCCCGGTGCCTGAAGGTTGGGACCCAGCCGATTATGTGCTGGGCCATTTCACGGCCGCGGAAAGAGAACAAATCGAGGAGGCTCTCGATCGAGCGGCTGCCGGGGTTGTCGATTGGGTGGCACAAGGGATCGTATATTGCATGGATCGTTATAACGCTGGATGATACCCCTTCGATGTGGCCGTTTGACTTATAGACTGCTGTTTGGGTTTTCGGGGGGCAAGTCAAAAGCAAGCGAGCCGGAATCCGGGGGAATTTGGGCCGTCGCGCGACGAGTGGGAACAGCGCGATTTATGGTATGCTTTGGTTTTGAGCTTGGAGATGGATGGGTCAAATCCGGTAATTCCCGACGAGCTTTTGGGAAGTTCGCGAATGAAGTGGTGCAAGGTTGGGGAAAGGTTAGTAAAAGCTACGGGCGGCTTTGAATGCGGGTGATTGAAAAAGATGTACAGGCTGGGGGCTCAAGGAACGTTAGGAAGACTGATGAGAATCCGAGGACTTTTGGGCCGTATTGCGGTTTTTAGCTTGGTCATGGTTTTCGTAAAGAGCGCGGCGCGAGAGCTGGCCAAGTGTGGATGAAAAAATTCTTCGAACGGACAAGTTCCGGCGGAATTCCGAGTTATGAAATGCAGAGTTCAAGGATTACGGATGAAGCGTTCCAACAGAAGGGTTTTGACCGGGAAAAGGCAACTGATATCCGGAAGACTCGCCGCGCGATAAGGTCGAAAAACACACCTTTTAAGTTTTCAACTGGGTGAAATCCGAAGATTTTCCGCTTTTTGGGGGTTGTCAAACGCGAGGCGTTGATCGTTCCGAATCTTTTGCGAATTTCGGCATACCTGTGAAGATTTCGGGACGAAATTGGCGTTTCGATTTTTCGTAGATGCGATGTGGAGTATTGGATAGATCTGGAGTATTCGATATTGGCTATTGATTCTTGATTTGGTTAGGTAAGCTCAATCGCTTGGTGATACAGAACAGAGTTTAATCGGATGGAAGGAGGACCCCGTTTTGGCACAGAATGTTTACGAAGGGATGTTCTTGCTTGATCCTATTAAGTATGCCCATGACCCGGTGGGCACTTCGGCACTGGTGGAAAAACGTATACAAGGGGTCGGCGGAGAGATATTGGTGAGCCGACTTTGGGATGAGCGGCGGCTGGCCTATCCAATCAAGGGTCACCGAAAAGGCGTGTATTGGCTGACTTACTTCCGGTTGGAGGGTACGAAGCTTGCCGAGTTGCGGCATCAGTGCCAATTGGATAGCACGATTTTGCGGGTGCTGTTTCTGAGAATTGATCCGCGGATTGTGGCCACCCTTGTGGAGCACGCTCGCAGTGGCCAACCCGCTTGGCGGAAAGCAGAACCGGCCGAAGCGATGGCCGAGGTGGCGGCCCCCGACGAGATTGGTGAGTCATTTGACGAAGAAGCGGATCTCCAGTTGCCGGTTGAAGAGTTGGGATGAATTGCCGCCGAATGGGTGGCTTTCAAAAAAGGGAGTGGACCGGCGAAAGATCTTATCGATTGCGGGTTTTCGGCTGGGGGCCGACGGTGTAAGCACGAGACTGTATCAGAGTTCTTAGTTGGACTGCATCGTGAGGGGGTTGGCCCGGCAATCGGTAGAAAGCCGCGGTTTTGGAGCCAGGTGCTAATTTTGGGGATATGGGCTCTTTTCCGGGAGGAAGGGGATCCAGTTGCCTCCGAAAAGGGGTGAGTCATGGCTAGTTACAATCGGGTAATCCTTCTTGGCAATCTGACCCGTGACCCTGACCTTCGCTATACCCCTGCTGGGACGCCGGTTGTGGAGATAGGCCTAGCAGTTAATGAGCGGCGGAAGAACGCGAATGGTGAGTGGGTCGATGAGGCTACCTTTGTCGATGTCACGCTCTGGGGGAGAACTGCGGAGGTTGCGCAGGAGTATTTGTCGAAAGGTTCGCCGGTTTTGATCGAGGGAAGATTGCGGCTGGATACTTGGGAAACGAGCGAGGGTCAAAAGCGGTCTAAACTGAGGGTTGTGGGCGAGCGAATGCAGATGCTTGGTCGGGCGGCCGGTGCTGCGGACCGTGCCGCAGCCGCCAAAGAGGAAGACGTGATGGCCCAGCCGGAGCCACCGGAGGGAGTATCGCCGGATATCTCCGCGGATGACTTGCCGTTTTAGGCTGTAGCACCTAACTGCGTGGTGCCGACGTAGAGTCGGGTAATTTCAATCTGTGAACCAAGTCATGTTTAGTTGAATCCCGAATGTTGATGTTTTTCGAAAGCTGCCGTTCAATTTGATAAGCCTAGTCCCTGTCATGTGTCGTTGAATTCAGTCCAATCCCGAATGTTGACGGTTTTCGAAGGGGTTTCTTGCCGGATTGGTGTGAAAGAATGTCAGTTAACAAGTCGGAAAGGGTGAGATCGCTTCCAATAGTGCAGGCGAGATCGCTAGTCCAATAGTGCGGTAGGTGTTCCGCCCGTTTGAAGTGTTAAAGAGTCTTTTTTGACCCCGGGGAATAACGGGAGGCCTACAACGCCGACTTTGGGTGGTTCCAAGGGGGTTAAGATCTCGAGAAACTTTTTTTTCAGCTCACGGTGGACATGGCAGGTGAAAAGTTCTCTCGCAAATTGCGAGTGGAAAGTTCTTTCGCGAATTGCGGGTGAAAAAATAACCGATGGTTTCGGGGAGCTGAAACTGTAAGAATGATTAATGATCGAAGAAGGGTAAATGGTCTGGGAGGAGGGAAGATCCCGCTGAGATTCGACCCGCAACTTAGTGCGAGGGTCTAACGTTCGCTTTTTATTTGCTTTGGCTTCATCTTTTGCCGGGTAATTTTTGAATGAGTAAAAAACTTCGGAAACAAATTCTTTGATTAGCTTTCAAGGTAATCGGAAAGTTAATAAAGGTAATCGGAAAGTTAATAGAGGTCGCGACCATGGGAAAAGCTTCGGCGAAGCGGCAACCGAAACGGGTTTCTAAGAAGATGCGACGTTTGCCCGTGGGGCCCAACGGTGGTGTGCAAGTCCTTTTGGTTCATCCGGTGGAACATCTTGGGGAGCCGGGTGATATTGTCGAGGTAAAACGGGGGTATGCCAATAACTACTTGCTCCCGAATGGATTGGCGACCATCGCCACCGAGCACCACAAGCGGATGGTGGAAAAACATAAGCTGCGGCTTTTGCAGATCCAAGAAGCCCGAGTGGCCGTCCGTCGCGCTTTGGCCCAGCAGTTGGCCCAGCAAAGCTTCACGATCGAAGCTAACGCCACCGACGAAGGGCACCTTTATGGCTCCGTGGGCCGAGTCGAGATCCTCAACGCTCTGACGCGGGCAGGGGTTACCCAAATCACCGCAGATCAAATCCTTTTGGAAGGGCCGATCAAAGAGCTGGGCCTTTATACGATAAAGCTCAACTTGGGGCTCGGCGTGGAGGGGGAGATCAAGGTCTGGGTGGTGCCGGCTGTGGGTGAGCAAAAGCGGCATGAGGAATCTCGCAAGTAAGATGCCGTTTCTAAACCATTCCAATTTACAGGTTTCGGCCGCTCACTCGATTGACGAGATCGCCAGAAATTTCTCCGGAAGTAACAGGAGGGGGAAATTCCGATTTGGTTTCTGCGAAACATCCTCGCGCACTCGTCGCTTAGCGCTATTTTTGGGGTTAAAGAATCTTTGCGGGGAATCTAACTCATGGCGACCCATGGACAGGAACGCCGTCGTGGTCGGACCGCGCAATTTGCGAATGTCCCACCCGAAACAGCCTTGATCGAACGAACCCTTCCCCAGGATATAGATGCTGAAAAAGCGGTCCTGGCCAGCATCTTGCTCGATCCGAGGGTATGCGACGAGGTAATGTTGATCGTCCGTGCAGAAGACTTCTATTTAGAGGCGCACCAAAAGCTTTTCGCGCACCTGGTCGCGATGCAAGAAAGTCACCAGCAGATCGATCCGGCTTTGTTAGCTTTTCGGCTGAAGCAATCGGGCGACTACGAAGCAATTGGTGGGGCTGCTTACCTGGCGGAAATAGCCCAGTCGGTAGCCGTGCCTGCTCATGCGGCTTACTATGCGAGAATCGTGCGCGATAAGGCCACGCTTCGGGAGCTGATCGATGCCACGGCGGCCATTATGAGAGATTCCTACGAGGGGCTCGAGGAGCCTGAGCAGTTGCTGAGCCGGGCGGAAGAGCGCGTCTTTTCAATTCGGGATCGCCGCAGTTTCGATCAGGTGTCGCCGATCCATGATGTGTTGGTGGAGGCCTTCGCGGAGATCGATAAACGGCTTTCGGAGGGCACTCCGGGGGGATTGCCGACCGGATTCCGCGATCTCGACAACCTCACGGGAGGGCTGCACGACTCGGAACTGATTATTTTGGCAGCTCGGCCGAGTATGGGTAAGACGGCCCTTGCCACCAACATTGCCGAGCATGTCACGCTCGAAAGCCGGGAAGCGTGTCTTTTCGTAAGTTTGGAAATGTCCAGTCGGGAACTAGCCCGACGAATGCTGTGCTCCTTGGGGAAAATCGACGGAAAGAAGTTCCGGAGCGGGTTTATTTCCAGTCAAGAGCGAGAGAAGCTCGTCGCGGCATCCAATCGATTGAGCGATGCTCCCCTTTTCATCGATGATACGCCCAGCCGTACGGTCTCCGAAATTGCGGCTTGCGCTCGACGGCTCAAGCGTAAGGCCGACCTGAGATTGGTCGTGATCGACTATTTGCAATTAATAGTACCGGATGATCCTCAGGCACCGCGTCAAGAGCAAGTGGCCCGAATTACCCGCCGGTTGAAGGCCCTCGCGCGAGAGCTTCGGATACCGGTCTTGTGCCTAGCCCAATTGAACCGGCAAGTGGAGCAAGGACGCGAAGGGCATCGCCCGCGGTTGAGCCACCTTCGGGAATCCGGGGCCATTGAGCAGGATGCCGATGTGGTCATGTTTGTGCATCGCGAGGAATACTACTGCCATTCGCGAGAAGAAGCCGAAGAAAAGGGGGTGGCCGGCATTGCCGATGTCATCGTGGCAAAGCAGCGGAATGGGCCCACGGGTGATGTAAAGCTGGCATGGCTCCAGCAGTTTACGCGATTCGAAAGTTTGCGCCAGCACTACGATGAATTGGACTCCTTCGCGGAAGAAGATTCCGCGGCACCATTCTAAGGAGTCGTGTGGCGTAGCCGAGGGGTTAGGCCCTATCCGCTTTTGCAACGGGGAATTGGGTGCCGAACGGAATGATTGCCGAAGGATTGGATCGCGGAATCTTGGCTATCCGCTTTTGGGTGTCCGCCCGTTGGTACCTCACCATGTATCCGGGGCTTTCGCTGTGATGGGCTCCCCCCGAATCCGATCGGGTCAAAGCGGGGAGGGAGCGCGAAAGGCACCGGAATTAAACCCCTTCGAGGTGGGGCCCGGGAATCTCGGAGGGCCAAGTCTCGGAGACTTTCCGCTACTTTTCTCTGCTCGCAAGGGGTTACGCCGACTCCTCAGTGATGATGACGAAATCGGCTTGACGAGAACGACTCGTCGTACTGATGATGACGAAAGCGTCGTGGATTCCAGAATTCGTCGTGGATGGCGGAGTATTTGGACGATTCCTGGGATGCTTATACCAACTCCTTCGTGACGATGACGACATCGTCCGCCGACTTTTCGTCTATCTGGAAGCCTCGGCTACGAAAGATGGCCAGCATTCGGGAATTATCCCGGGTTGTTTCGGCCACGATACTTTCCACACCCCAGCGCTTAGCAACTTCCGTGCAATAATCGGTGAGGAGGCTACCTAATCCGCGGCCATGCCAACGGTCGACAACAATGACGGCATATTCTGCGGACTGGAAGTTCGCGTCGGCCACCAAGCGGCCCACCCCAATCAGCTTTCGTTGTCCGTTTTCTTCTACCTCGGCAACGATGCCCAGCTCGCGATCATAATCGATGAAGCAGTACCGGGCCGCCATTTCATGAGTTGTTTGTTTGAACAAATATCGGAATCGAAACCAAATCGTTTGCGTGGAGCAATTCGCTAACAGCTCGTGCCAAAGCGGTTCATCCTCCGGCTTAATCGGTCGAAGTACGACCGGGGTACCGTCTTTGAGTCGCCGCTCGGTCACGAATTCATCGGGATACGGTCGAATGGCCAAGTGCATATAGGGCCGGATTCCGTGCGCCATGAGGTCGCGATCTACAACCACCCGGGCATCTAAGGCAATCACATCCTCCGGCGTCACGAGGAGGGGATTGACGTCGATTTCTTTGATCTCTGGATAATCCGCCACGAGGTAAGAAAATCTCATGATAATTTCGATCAACCGGTCGATATTAACACCGGGCCGCCCCCGATAGCCTTGGAGGAGCGGCCAAGATTTTAGCGACTCGAGCATTCGACGGGCCAAGGATTCGTTAAGCGGAGGCAGTCCTAAGGCGCGATCGCGGAACACCTCGGCTGCTGTGCCCCCCATGCCCACCATGATCACAGAACCGAAAACAGGATCCTTCTTTGCCCCAAGGATCAACTCGAAACCGTTCGGAAAGCTTACCATTTGTTGGACGGTAACGCCGACAATGGTGGCATCCGGCCGCCGTTCTCGTGCCGTTTGCACTAAGCGGTCGAAGGTCCGCCGAACTGCGTCATCGGAACTGATGTTCAATGCCACCCCCGCCACTTCAGTCTTATGCGAGATTTGGGGCGAATGGATTTTGAGCACTACCGGGTATCCGATCCGCCGAGCCAATTGCACCGCCTCCTCCGGCGAGCGGGCCAAGTGTGGCTTGGTGACAGGGATTTCATACGCTTCTAAGAAGGCCTTCGACACATTTTCGGAAAGGATGTCGGTCCCTTCCGTCAGGATGGTGTCGAACACCCGGCGTAAGCGTTGTCGATCCAAGGTGAATGCGACCGGAATATCCTTCGGGGTTTCGTGCAAGATCTGCAAGTTTCGCGCGTATGACACCAGATGCATAAACGCGCGGACCGCTTGCTCCGGCGTGGAATAAGTGGGAATATTCGCCTCGTTGAGGATCTGGACCCCCTGAGCTACCGAAGAGCCGCCCATCCAGGCGGCAAGCACTGGCTTCCGATGTCGGGTAGCCACCTCGCCGATGGCCCGGGCCGTTCCGCTGGGGTCGGTCATTGCCTGGGGAGTAAGAATCACCAAGGCCGCGTCGACACCTTTATCTTGAAGCACGATGTCGAGCGCTGCTGCGTACCGCTCCGGGGGCGCATCGCCGAGCACATCGACCGGATTACCACGGGACCAAAACGGCGGCAGCACCGCATTGAGCTTCTCCAAGGTCTCCGGCGAAAGTTGGGCCAGCTTGCCATCTCGTTCGATTAAAGCATCCGTGCTCATAACCCCGGGGCCGCCCGCGTTGGTCACGATCGCCAACCGGTCGCCTTTCGGTGGTTGTTGTCGTGCCAAGAGCTCGGCGCAATCGAACATGTCTTCAATGCGGAAAATCCGTTCAATGCCTGCCCGTTGAAATGCGGCTTCATAAACCGCATCTACCCCCGCCATGGCTCCCGTGTGGGAAGCTGCCGCCTGGGCCGATTCCGCAAATCGCCCGGCTTTAAAAGCGACGATGGGTTTGGTACGAGCGAATGCCCGGGCTGCGGACATGAATTCGCGGGCTTCTGTGATGGATTCGATGTAAAGAATGATCGATTGTGTGTCGGTTTGGGAGGCGAAATAGTCGATTAGATCGCCCATGTTGACATCGAGCATATTCCCCACCGACACGAAATACGAAAAGCCAATCCCCTGATCGATGGCCCAGTCCAGGACCGACGTGCAGAGAGCACCCGACTGGGAAATAAAACCGATGTGACCTTTCTGAGGTGTGGCGGCGGCGAAGCTTGCGTTTAAATGAATACCAGGCACGATGATGCCGAGGCAATTCGGCCCGAGTATTCGCATCCCGTCGTACTTCGATTTCTCCTCGAGGATCTGCTCTTCTAGCCGCCTCCCCTCTTCGCCGACTTCTCGAAACCCGGCTGAAATGATGATTAGACCGCGGGTTCCCACTTCCCCGCATTCGCGAACCAGCGCGGGCACCGTTCGGGCGGGCGTGCAAATCACAGCCAAATCGGGCGGGTGCGGAAGGCTCTGTAAATCTTTGTGGGCCTCGATCCCCTGAACCGCCTCGCGCTTCGGGTTCACGGGGTAAACGACCCCATTGAACCCCGAGCCCACGAGATTCCGAAGCACGGTATATCCCACGCTTGTGGGGTTATCACTCGCACCGATAACGGCAACTCGACGCGGATTAAAGATCTTGTCTAAATTCAAGATGCTCACGGTGGTGATCCTGTAAGGCAGCCTTTCCCAAACAAGGCGATCTTAAAGCGACGACCGTTATCCTTTGCGAAATCCTTTGTTCATCAATTGGATCGACTCGTTGACCAATAGCGATAACTGCGATCGGAGGCTCGTCATTTGCAAAAAGCCCTTAACCGTGTTGTGCCGAGCGTTACTGACGGCAAACCAATAGCAGAAATGATAAATGATAAAGTTGGTATAAATAGTGTTGTTACGTTTATAAGACTGAGGCTCCCCGTGGCACGAGTTTTGTTTAACGCCGGGGGGTGGATAAACCCCGGGTTCACACTAAGTCACTATAGATTGTCGGCGGGGCTTTGGGAAGGATTGAGGATTAGGCTATCAAGAAGAGCTGGGTAATTCATGCCACTTTATATCAGCGGTCGTTAAATCCTTCCTAACCGACTCAGCCGGCCGCAAAGCTGCGTAATCTTGCTGCGGACGGGTGCTTCTTGTGAGACGGTGCTTCGCACGTAGTACCCGGAGGTTTGAAGCCGCCGCTCAAATGAACAACTTGACCAGCGCAGAAAGCTTGTTTCTGCGAGCGCAGAAAGCTTCACTGACCCTGTGCCGTGGGAAGCAGGTAGCAGAGCGAGTCGCCAAGGTTGGAACGGAAAGCCGCGCGATCGCTCGAGTACAAGCAAGTACAAGATGGCAACTTAGAACGGGTGCATCTCGCAATTAGGCAACAGGCTACCCGTTTTCTGTCCGTAGCCCATTTTTCCGCCAGCAGCGAAAACTCCATCCGTTTGTGCGATAGGTTTGGACTGAAGTACGCAACTTTTGCCCGCCAAAAGATCGCTAACATTATGCTGCGATACGGCGGATATCAAATTCGCCAACCAGTGGTTTGTCTCGTTCTTGATCGGCCAAAGCTACGCGCGGTTAACCAGGAAAAAGACTGTAGAAATACCGATGCCCACAGGTTCAATGGTTACCTCTGGAATGCTCGAGGGTTTGATGCCGGCAAAAGGGAGCGCGAGAACCCGAATGCCGGGGAGACGTTTCATCGGATTGGGCATAAGTGCCGGAGCTAGTGAGGACTCCGGCAAAGGCTCTTTAGCTAGAAGATTTGTCTGGCGGGATGGTGTGGATGATCTTGCCGATGCGATCAAACTTGCCGAATATCATCCGCCCGGCACTCGTCTGAAGCACGGAGGTCACCGTAATGACCACATCGTGCCCGATGTATGGCCGGCCGTTTTCTACCACCACCATGGTGCCATCATCCAGGTAGCCCACCCCCTGCCCCACCTCTTCCCCGCCGCGTACCAGTCGCACGTCGAGTTGTTCGCCGGGCAAGTAGATTGGCTTTAGGGCATTGGCCAAATCATTCAGGTTAATTACTTCGACCCCTTCCAATCGCGCCACTTTGTTGAGGTTGTAGTCGTTCGTTACCAGCCGAGCTTCCAAATGCTTCGCTAGCTCGATGAGCCGCTGGTCGACGCGCTTGCCTTCCGATCCCAGCAACTCACGGTCGAAAACCCGTAATTCCACCTCGGGGTTCGTTTTCAGCTTCTGCAACATATCGAGACCGCGGCGGCCACGAGCCCTCCGCGAACGATCCCCTGAATCAGCTATCGAATGTAATTCGTTAATCACAAAACGTGGGATGACGAGCTGACTATCGAAAAGCCGGGTCTTTTCCACGATATCGACGATCCGCCCGTCGATGACGACACTGGTGTCCAAAATGTAAGGCCTCCTTCCGCGGAGTTCCCGGGCAAATTCCACATAAGGGATGATGAAGCGGAAATCGTGCCGGGTCTGCATTAGAAAGCTGATGCACAGGTAGCAGAGGACCGCAGCCAACACCAGTTGCACGGCAACCCGGATCCGCTCGGCGGTCGCACTGCTTTCGGATGGCTCAGGCAAAAGAGGTGTTAAGGCCAATCGAGCCACATATGCCAGGAAAAGCCCGATGATCAAACCGAAATACACGGCGGAGATGGTGTCGAGGCGTTTCTCGCGAATGGCCATGTCGGCCGCGATGACTCCACCGGCCAAAAGGATCAATCCAAAAAAAATGGCATAGGGGACCCACCCATATTTGGCGACCGGCAGGACCGGGTCCTCCCCACCGGACACCGAATAAATTATGAAAATGCTAATTCCCCCTGTAACAATTAGAAAAACTACACGAAGAATGACCAATGCTGTATCTTCGAACTGTTTCCGCCAGACCGACGGCACGGTCGAAGAATGGTGATTCCGATTCGTGTTCGTGGCTGACGAAACCGGCATTTCTCCCGACACGGTAGTTCCCCTTTATCGTGGACTTCCACTCAGCTGACCAGGACAATAAAGATAGAAAGATTTTGTCCTTGGTGCTCCCTGGAAGCCCAATGATTTGCCCACACCCCGACACTCTGTAAGGCAATATCGTTCATTTTAAATTGGGGTGAAATAGCCGGGAAGTCTTCGACACACTTCACAAAAAAATCGAATTTTTGCAGTTCTGCCTGTATTCTTCGCACGGCTCCCGGATCAGCAGTAGTCATTGCAAAGACTCCTACTGAGCCCTAGTGTTAACCTGTTGAACTTCATATTCGATTGTGACGGATTCATTTCGCGCTGGTTAAGATTTTCCAATCCGGGCTCTCCAATCCGGGCTAATGGCCAAAAAATCTGATTTGTCTATCACAAATTGCAGTTTTCTTCAGAATGATTAACTTCAGAATGGTAAAATCGTGATAGCACAGATATGCTTTCGTTATTCCTAATTGCCCAGTACTTCCGATGAAGAACTTAAACTTCCGACTGCAAGATAAATAAGAACCGTTGAAAGCTTCCGATCGATTTTTCGGTGCTGAGAAAGAAGGCTCCGAATCAGGCATGTCTGGTCGCGAAAGCACAATCCTCTGAATCGGAATAAGGTTTCCAAGTTGATTCGCTCCAATTGTTTAAATATTTGTCAGACATCTGATGGTTCTACAACCGCAAAGCCTAGATGGTGCCGGACAGACCCTCCTGCGTGAAAGATTGTATCTTTAGTCGTGAATGCTTCCACTTCTTGGGGAAAGGCCCTCAAGCATAACCCGACACGGAGCGGCAAGGTCTTCGGCAGTTTGCCGGGGCGATTCATGATTCAATTGAAGAACGGATGGCCCTTGAGCTAACTCCTCGATCTCGGTAATCTTCGCCTCGAGTAGCGTTTTGCGATAGCAACCTGGTAGGTTCGCCGAGGCCATCGCCCGGACCACCCCTCGAACCGACCTGTGAGTCCGATCAAAACCTTGCTACAGCGTTTTCCGGTATTTCCTCTCTGCCTCGTGTCCCTTGGGACATGAAGCGTCGTCGTTGGGTTAGATTTGCAAGGAAAGTACCGCTCGCCTCTTGGTGCGATCCAATCCGCGGAATTTACTAGACGCTAGTCTCGACAAGAAATTGCGAAAAACGAAATCGATGATCTTTTGAATTTTTTGTTACCGGCGATTTTCACTAATTCACTAATTATTGGCGCCGGCGATTTTGAATGTCCGAGAATTACTTCTTGCTATTATCCGAGAATTACTTCCTGCTATTAGTAGCAATAGGATCAAAAGATCAGTTATTCTTAAGCATTTGGCCAAAGCGTGTTGAAAGAGGTTTCGAGTACACTTAATCGGTCAAACTTGTGTTAAGGAATTTGCATCTGTGATAGTCCCTGTGGGAAATGGCAGATCTCCTTGAACGTACTCTTCTTGAGATGCCTGTTTTTGGTAAGACCACCATCTTCAACTAACAAAAAATTGTTTTCCCTTTGGCGGTCTATAACATTCTGTAATGCTTGGGTGATGATGGGGGCTGAGCCCCGGCCGGATCTGCACCGAAAAAAGGTGGCGGAAACGGCTCTTAAATGAAGGGCACCCCACGGGTCTGATGATTGACCAAATTGATTTCGGAAAGCCGACTTTCAAGTGTGCCCGAACGGGCCGAAGCCTCTTGCCGGGTGAAGTGTGTTTTTCGGTCCTCCTTCGGGAAAATTTGGAGTTCCGCCGACTCGATTTTTCAGAGGAGGCTTGGACAGGGCCGCCTGAAACCGCGGTGGCTTGGTGGAAATTCCGCGTCCCGGCTGAGCATAAGCCGAGCCAATCCCGGCTGAGACCCAACGAATTGCTCCAGATCTTTGAACGCTTGCTAAACCGAAACGAACAGGCGGAGTTAGCTTACCTCTTAGGCCTCCTTTTGGTGCGGAAACGCGTCCTACGAATCGAAAACCAGATTTTGGAGGGCGGGCAGGAGTTTCTCCTGCTATATTGTCCCCGCCGCGAGTGCGAATACCGTGTGCATGTCCCCGCGATATCAGATGAACGAATGGCGGCGCTAGAACAGCTCCTTTTGGCCATCACCGAGGGGCGAGTGGTCAACGAGTAATCTGAGAGTAATCTGAGCGAACTCGTTCATCGCCCTTTCGATATCATGGGACCTTTTGAGGAGGAATCGGAAGCACCACCGCCGGTAGATTCAAGTGCCTCTCCGTCGCGGAAAACATTTGGTTCACCCTCTAAGACGGTTAGCTTTTCGTCAAGTATCTACTAGCTTTGCAAATATCTGCTCATTTTGCGTGGACGATTGACTCGGCTGGATCGGAGGAACTAAGCAATTTCGTTTGCAGGAATCATGCGGATTTTTCGAGAAAGCTCGTTGTCTGTTTTGGAGTAGTTCTCTTTTTGAGCGTAGGACTTATTCGTCGCCGAAATCCATTCATGCGGCGAGAGTTTTCGAGGCTATAGGTCGTGCTCATGGAAGAGCTGATTCTCGGCGGTCGTCCCCAGCATTCGTTACAAACTCAGGCACTTGATCCGCGTCGATTCAGGCGACGCATTCACAGGCCGCTAGCTTCGCTAGATCGTAAGGGTTTCGTAAGCAGAGTTTGCACCCTGGTTTGCGGTCTCGCGCTTCAATTGGTTTCTTCCGGGTGTAGTTGGCTGAATCGTCCGGGGATTACCGGCAGTTATGCACTACCGCAAGTTTTACCGGCCTCGCCCACACTTGACCAAGTCCTTTCGGCCGTGAATAGCAACGGAACGCAGATCCGTAATTTTGTAACCGATCAAGCCGTCATTAGCGGCCCCGGATTTCCCAACCTGCGGGCGATGATTGCTTTCGAGCGGCCGTTGCGGCTGAGAATCCGCGCCGGAACCCGAGTAACTGGTATGGAGCTCGACCTGGGGAGCAATGATGAACTGTTTTGGGTGTGGGTCCGTCGCGAACCGCAGATGTTTTTATGCCGGCACGATCGGTTTCACAGTAGCCCAATCCGACAGGCATTTCCCCTCGAGCCAAAATGGATTTCCGAGGCGTTGGGAGTTCTCGAGTTGCCACTGCATTTGGCGCATCAGGGCCCGAAATCCCTTGGGGACGGACGTCTCCAGATCACCACGCTCGTGGATACGCCCGAGGGTCCGAGTTCTCGAATAACGGTCGTGGATGCCCGCAGCGCCGTTGTGAGGGAGCAATATATTTTTGACCGTCATGGCCAATTGGTGGTCAGTGCCGTTGCGCAGCAGCATCGCCGGGATCCACTTTCGGGGCTAATCATGCCACGGGTGGTCGAGTTACGGGCTCCCCAGATGGGGCTCGCCTTTCGTGTCGACTTGGCTAATGTTCGTATCAATCGGCCCATAGAAAATGGGGAGTCGCTCTGGGCCATGCCGCGGTATGAAGGATGGACCCTTGTCGACTTAGCCGAAGCTTCCTGGTCCCCGCCTCCTGAGCAGCAAGGAGCATTACGGAAAACCCGGCATGCCGTTCGGGAGACTTTTCTGGCACCCCTAAAACCGATCTTTGCCCGCTGAAAACGGGTTTTTGCCCAGTGAAAACCGATCTCTGCCCGCTGTAAGCCAATCTCTTTCCGTTGGAAACCGATTTTTGCCCAGTGAAAGCCGATCTTTGGCGGATACCAAGAAACTCTGAATGACGGTCAAGAAATCGGGCGAAAGCCCCCCGCCCCGCAGCCGCGAGCGAATCGCCCCAAGCAATCCTGAGGAAGCCGGTAGTCTCATAGAAATTGAGAAAGGGTCTGCGGCAGCTCGTCGACTGTGATGGTTCGAGTGAAGTCCAATAGGCCACTGAGGGCCCGAGACTGGATCGGGTAACCCAATTCCTCGAGTATAGCAATCGGATTTAGACCGGCGATGACCACAAGCCCGATGCGTCCGGGCGTAACTGGGATATCCAGCACGGGTTGCCCAGGCATTCCGGCCACCATCAGTCCCCCCATACCGATGCGAGCCATGGCATCGGCTAAGCGGAGGGCCAGATCCCGAGCATCTTCGGGGATCTCGCGAAAGCTGGCTCCGATTAGACCGTTACCATCGGAAATGGCCCCTAAATAATTCGTCATCCTGGCCCGAATGAAGACCTCGAGAGGGTCGATACTTGTCCCGTCATAATGTATGAGCTCCACGAAGCGCCGCGGTTTGCCGCCGCAAACCTCCAGCAGTCCCCCGAAGCGGGATGTGGTGGGGATGCCATGCTTTAGGAGAACGCTATTGAGCGTGATCGAGCAGATGGTGCAAAAGCCTATGCGATGAGGGGGGATTTCCAGTTCGCCGATGCGCTCACCGGGCGTAAGGATGGCCAAACGCGTTCCCATTCCATACCCCTTCGTAAAGACTTGCGCAACCCTATCCAAACACCCGGCCAGGTCCCTCGGATCCACCACCGAGGTATTGACCACCACGGTGCCGGTGCGTTGCTCCAGATCGAAACTCATTTTGTAGGTCATTTCGTCGATTCTCGCCGAAAGATATCCAATTCGTTGATAGGTTTGAGTAACTCGAAGCTCCGAAAGCCCCCGTTCCGTGATGGAATGGCCACGGTGTCCGAAGGATCGCGTGAACCCCTCTTGCGCAAGTTCCTGTAGGTACAACCGGACCGTGCGCTCGCTGATCAGGTAGCCATCGGCCTCGAGGAGCTCAGCGATTCTTTTGGAAGTAAGAAGACCGTCGGTTTTATAAAGGAGCTCAAGGATTTTTTGACGATTTCTGATTTTTTTGGCCTGGAACATGGATGAATCCTCCGCCCGAAATTCCGGGCGATAAAGGTCAGGAACCATCGTTTGTGGTCGATGGTGTGCTGAATCTGACAATTCGATTTGATCGTGTGCCCAAGAGTGGGGCCTTAATCTGGTTCTTAACCTCGGCAGATTCTATCTCGTTTGCCGCAAGACACTTGAGCCGCTTAGCCCAAGGGAGATAGCGGTCGGAAAACAGCCGGTTTTCACACGGGTTTTCCCGCCAATTAGAATTTTTGCCGATTTTCGGCTAGCGAGAAAGCATTAGTTGGCACAGCCTGCCGATTTGTAATGTTGATTAGTCCGCCGACTTTCGCGACGATCTGCAACGCGGAAGCGCTTCCACCCCCAATTTTAACGCGGTCGACAGACATTAATGCCGACAAATGCCTTGCAAACCCAGGCTGCCGAGCCTAAAAAATTCGGCAGAACTGCCGAAATCAATTCGGCATTTTTTCCGATTTTTAAAATCTTATTGCCTAATCAAGTGCTTTTTTCGGTTAGCTAGGCACCTGCTGATCGCGTACTAAACTCTGATTAGACTAGAATCTACGTAAGGAACTTGCTATACTCTTTAGCGAAGTTGGGCAAAAAAATGCCGGAATTTCAGTTCTCTTTTGCCCAAGGTCGACCTCGATTTTTACCGATCTGGTGCTGCGAGTGCTGGAGTCCAGTTAATTCTTGTGCAATTACGTCGCAGGAGGTCCTTTGATGCTCCAGTTCCGGAAACAAAACGATGTCTTGGGGACGAACAACCGAGGCAATCCGGCGGAGTCCGGTTTGTGCACTTTGTGTGAGGCAGATTGTCGGGGGAAATGCGAGACGTGGCTTAGTTCTCTTCTCGGCCGGAAGCTCTTGTACCCGCGTGACTTTGGAATGGTGACCTCCGGGTCAGCGAATGTCGTCGCTTTAGGGATCGGTTACCACGCCTTAAGGATTCAGGGTTACGCCTACAGTGCCACCGGATTGCCGGAACGGTTATCGGATACGCCGGACGACTGCCTATTCATGAATGTGGATGCGTCGACTAAATTCGGTCGCCATGTGACGACCCGGTGCCGGGTCCCGTTAATGACCGGTGCGCTAGGCTCAACCTTTATCGCGGCCAAGTACTGGGAAAGCTTCGCCGTGGGGGCGGCACTTTGCGGGTTTCCGATCGTGGTGGGCGAAAATGTTGTGGGGGTAGATCGCGAAGCGGTCTTTCAAAACGGTCGTGTGATCCATTCACCAGAGTTGAACCGCCGTATCGACTGTTTCCTCCGGTATTACGACGGAAACGGTGCGATCATCGTGCAGATGAATGTGGAAGATACCCGCAACGGGGTCGCTCAGTACCTGATTGATAAGTATGGCGACAAAGTGATCTTGGAGCTTAAGTGGGGGCAAGGAGCCAAGGCCATTGGCGGGGAAATTCAGGTCACGGACATCGAATATGCCCGATTTTTGAAGGACCGGGGCTACCTGGTGGATCCGAATCCGTACGATCCGGTGGCCGAAAGCGCTTTTCGCCACGGCAGCATCCGCTCGTTTGCTCGTCATAGTCGCTTGGGAGCCTCAAACCTTCATACGCCCCAGGCCGTGTATGAAGAGTTTATGAATAGCGTCAGCTTCTTCCGAGGCCTCGGGTTCCAGCGAATCTCACTGAAGACCGGGGCTTACGGGATGGAAGGCTTGGCCCTGGCGATCCGCTGTGCAGCCGACGCAGAGCTTGATTTGCTGACTATTGACGGCGCCGGCGGAGGGACCGGCATGAGCCCCTGGAACATGATGGAACACTGGGGCGTTCCTTCCCTACCGCTTCATGCTAAGGCGTATGAGTATTGCCGGGTTCTTGAAGAGCGGGGCGTGCGACCGCCCGATCTTTCCTTGGGTGGCGGGTTTGCTCGAGAAGATCACATCTTTAAGGCCCTCGCTCTGTGCGCGCCTTATTCCCGGCTAGTCTGTCTTGGCCGGGCGATGATGGTGCCGGGGTTCTTGGGAAGCAATATCGAAGGCGCGCTCCACCCCGAGCGGCGGGCCGAAGTCAACGGGAATTGGGAAAACTTACCCCCGAGTGTGGCCGCGATTGGTCAGTCGCCGGAGCAGATTTTCGCTTGCTGGGAGGAAGTGAAAGCAAAGGTAGGCGCCGAAGAGATGAAAAACATCCCCTACGGTGCCGTGGCCGTCTATTGCCTTGTGGACAAGCTCGTGACAGGGCTCCAGCAGCTTATGGCCGGCGCACGACGCTTCAGTCTCCCAGCGATCTGTCGCGAGGATTTGATGGCCGCCAATCGCGAAACCGCAGAAGTTACCGGAATCCCCTTCATGACCGAGGCTCAGCACGAGCGGGCCATGGAGATTCTCACCAACGGGCTTTCGGGGAGCGCCTCCGCGGCACCCAAAGGCTCAGTGGTGCGAAGCTAGTCTGGGAATCGAAACCCGATGATTACAGCCGGCGGATGGTCGGCGACAAAAGGTCGCCTTCGCTTGCCCTGGCTAAACTCGAAGCAATGAGCCGATGCTGGCGGCAAGGGGAGGATTTGGCGCTACGTTGCGCCCCTTACCCCATTCAAAGTAGCTTTTTCAAAGTAGTGTTGTGATATGTTGACACCGATGCCCCGGCTTTTTGTCGGCACATGTCGGTGGCGGCCTGATTACAAGCTTGGGGACTGCGAGCTTCCGGACCGCGGTTGATAATCCTTCGAGCTACTGCTCGTTAATCGCGCGAAATAGGCGCGATTTGCCGCCGCTAGGTGGAATCGGCGGCTTGCTTTTTAGGGGGTCGAACGTGGTCTCGTTCGGCTACCTATTCCGATTGCCAGTCTCTTCCTCTTTCCTCAGGGGCCAGGTGGGGGATAGGGGCTTACGATCGATGCGGAATCCGGCGGTCGCACGATGGGGCGTAAGACGTTCGGCTCCGCTTTTATCTGCCTTGATAGGTGATCCACATGGGAGAGACCCACACCAGCTCCCCATTCTCTTGTTCGCCGCGGACGTAGTAAAAGCTTGTCGTGCCGGGAGTGGGCTCGAAATCTGTCCATTGAAACTCCACGACCTGAGAACTCGGCTCAACCGTGTGAACGTAATTTCCGTCCTTAATAATGTGTACCTTAGCAAAAGGCTGCGTGCCGATTAGCCGAATTTGCAGTGTGGGCTTTCCTTTGAGCGTGAACTCATCCCCCATGAAGTAGTCACCACACCGGACATCGGCGATGATGTTATCGGTAGCACCGAACACGTGCCGTCGTTTCATGCCTTCCACGATACCCTCTCGCGTTGGCTCGCTCACCCAAACGCTGCAATAGCTGATGTGGGTGGAAATATGATCGCTGGAGGCCTGGAACCCGAGCCGATAACCCTTCTTCAAAGCGAGGGAGACGAAACCGTAAGGCCGCCAACCCCCGATGGAGTTATCAGCGGTGTTACTCCGCGGGGCTCCAGGCATTTCATAATTCTGTCGGCAACCCTGATAGATCTCGACGATGGGCTCCACCTTCGGGTTATTATCCCGCCAATCCGTTCCCATATTCGTTCCGCTGGTGTGACTGGCGCACACGCCGTCGAAGTATGCCAAGTAACGATAAAGCTGTTGGGTATCGGGGGAGCTGGGTCTTTCGGCTTCGAACGGTAGCTCGTCCATCGGCTTACCGAATCCGCCTTGCAACCGCGGAAGGGTGCGAATGCCCCGGCGGGCAAAAACAACATTTCGGTGTCCATCGGGGTAGCTCACGCTTCGTTCATAGCTGAAGACGGGTGTGAAGACCCCGGGCATGTTGAATAAATCGGTGGTTTTCTGCGTGATCCACCAGGAGTACTCGCGGCCGTTGCCATTGTCGTGGTCGCCGTTGCCGACCCAGTCCAGCTCGGCGGCATCCAAGGCATACCGCCACATGTCCATAAGCATTCCGTCTCCGCCACCGTCCGAAGAGATTTCGGTGTGCCGGTGGAATTCTCCCCGCCACAATCGTAAGGTTTTCCCGCCGATTTGGACACGGTATTCCCGGGCCCGGGCAACGTCTTCCAACTCCTTTTTGGTTTTTAGGTCTGGCTCGGCGAGCACCGTTTCGACCAGTTCCAGTTTCGGTGAATCCGCGACTGCGACGGAAGGTGTGCCGAGGCGCGCCATCATGAGCTCACCATTGACCGAATCAGGCCACCGGCTTTGCACACGCCCCTGCTCGATTTGCTGACCTGCTTGACGCAGTTCGCGGATGTACCACTCCGGCAGTCGGGCAGCGGTGGCGAACCGTTTGTCCGTGGAGGTCACCAATACCATTTCCCCACTGGGCAAAGGCACCAAACTACCGCGGTTATCCAAGAGGTTATCGGTCAGAGGACAGGGAATTTCATCGGCCCAACGTTCGCCATCGAACCATGTTACATGGGTAAACCAGGTGGTACCCACTCCGACGCGCGTTCCCAACCTGGGCGAACGAACGGCGAGCCAAATCCGGCCGTCACGGTCAGTAGCCAGCCGAGGAAGGGCCAATCGTTGCGCACGTTCTACCTGACCCTTTCGAACTCGATTCGCTACGAACACGGTTGCGGGATCCTCGGCGGGAGCCCAAAGTTTTCCATCCGCCCAGATTCTCACGGCGATCGTACGACCTTGATACAGAGGTACACCTTCCTTTTCTAGGGCGCCCCAATCCTTGCCCCAGCCTTCTGGACTATCCTCGAAAGCAACCCAAAGCCGGCCGGCGGAGTCGAAAGTAGCCGAAGGCCTCATTTCAGCCCGCAGCGAGCCTGCAACGGTAATCCGCGGTCCCCATTGCCCGTGAGACCAAATTCGGGCAAAGACATCGTAATCGCCCTTTTCGTAACTGTCCCAAACCACCGCCACGCGGCCATCTTTTGCCGCGGCAATGGCGGGGGTCCATTGATTGCGAGGCGCTCCGCAGACGGTTGTAGCCGCCCCGAAGCGGTTGCCTTCCTGCCGCATGGCCAGAATGTCGGAACGCCCGTTGCGGAAGGCCTGCCAAGCGAGCCACACTCGGCCTTCGGCATCGGTGGTGGCTACGGCGAAAATATCGGGTCCCAAGTCGGTGGTCAGTCGCTGAATCTCGCCAAGTTGGTCACCCTTGACCCACCGGGCATACAGGTCCCAATTGCCCGCCTGTTGGGCCGACCAAATCACCCAGATGGTGTCTTGTCCATCGATTGCGATCGCCGGCCGAAAGATATCTTGCCCCGGCGGCGTGATCGCCATGGGCTTTTCCCAATCGCCGCTTTTCTCGCGCAAAAGCCACAATTGGTCGCCGCCAGCCGGTTCGGCCAGATACGAATAATCATCGAGGATGCGGTCAATTTGCTCCCTAACCCGAAATCGTTTGCCATGGGTAAAGGCCACGTACACCACATGAAGCCGCCCGGCGGAATCTGTTGCCGCGACGGGAAAATCATCTTCCGTCGGTGCGGAAAGAATCAATCCGGATTGTGCGGCACGTGAAACCCGCATCAACCCCCGCAAAAACCTAACCTGGGTACCGAAAGGAATCTCCCGCAAAGAGAAACTTGCTTTTCCTTGAGCGGTGTCGAATTCCAGCACTGTTTCGTCCGAGCAATCGGCAAGTTCGATAAGTAGCGCCGCATCCTGCAGGGGCATCGCCTCATGGCCCCTAGCCCGCTGCTCGGTGTTCCATGGAATTTCGCGGAGCGTCGTAGCCTTCCACGAATTGCCCTCGACTTTGTTTCGGGGATCAGGATGCCAAAAAGCAACCTTTCGTAGGGTACCAGCGGTTACTTGAAGCGAGCCATCCCAAACGGTCGGAACACGTCGGCCGCCTTCCGTGATGCTCCCCAGTTCCACCCGCAAGCAAACGGTGCCCGGTGCCAACCAGGTGGCTACCGGATCCGGATACGCCTCCGCGGAATCCGCCGGGTTCGTGGAACCCCCAGGTTGCCTTCGCACTTGCCGTGCTGCGGCTCCACCAGTTCGCCGCTGTGCCCCCGGCTGCTGAGCTACGGCCGGGTCGAACCAAGCCCCACTGAGCCATCCTGCCAAGACGCCGCTGAGAACCAGCAGTGCCATCCCTACTCCAAGCAACCGCCGTTTCATAGCTTGGACTCCTTATCACGACTTGCCGAGCTACTGGCTGTACCGACCCTGAATTCTGCTTCCGTTTGATGATTCAACGGTCTGTGAAGTTTCAGGCCTTATTCGAGCGGATGGTCGCGCGACTGAGTGGGAGGATGCAGAAGCCCAAGATTTAATAACTGCTTCCGTAGGTTCCATGGTCTAATCCGGGCTTCCGTAAGTTTAACGCCCAGTGAGGACCTCCATCAGTTTAGCGGTCCGATCGGCGCTTCCGCAAGGTTTTTTAGCGTAATCATGGCTTCCACAGAGTCAGTAGCTGACGATCTTTTACAAGCAGGCCCTCCGCACAGAGGACCGGATGCGCCCAAGTGGGCGACTCTGCCACCTTCCAACGTGCCTGAGGAACTAAGCGATTTTCCTTAAGCTCGAAGACCGAGAATTCCCCCGTTGTGACTAAACTAAAGATGTGGTTACCCCCCACAAGCAAGGCCGCATTTTCTCCCTGCCGGCCATCGCTTGCCCAAAGCACCTTGCCCGTCTCGGGATCAAGGGACACGTACTGACCGCGCGCTTCCTGGGCAAAGCCTACCAATAATTCACCGGATAAAACGGGTGAACTCATGAACATCGAAACCCGATCCGCATGCCACACCCGATTGGGCTTCAGTCCTTCCGGTGAGTTTTCGAGCCGGTACGCCGTTGTCCCACGCCGGTAGCCCGAAAAGAGGATAAGATCCCGCCAAACAACCGGTGTTACGATGTTCATATCGTACTGCGTTGTAAAAGGGATCTTCCATAGGAGTTTGCCTGTCTTCGGATCCACGCCGATGCAAAATTGTTGAGACTGTGTAATGAGTTGCCGCACGCCGGCCAATTCCGCGATGATCGGAGAAGTGTACGCGGGCCCATCCTCGTCCCACTGCCAGAGGATCTTGCCGGTGTTTAAATCAAAGGCCGTCAATGCGCCTTGATCGTGCCCGCCCACATGGGCAATAACGCAGTCGCCATCGACGATCGGTGACATCGAGGTGCCGTAAAGAGGTGAAGTGCGGGCAAATCGCCCAGAAAACTCCTGCTGCCAAAGCCGTTTGCCGGTTGTTGTATCCCAGCAGGTCAAAATCCCACTGATCCCCAGGGTTACAATACGTCCTTGGCCCACGACAGGGGTGGATTTCGGGCCTTTACCGTGGTCCCGGGCGGCGGGGTTCATTTCGTAAGGTGCCGGGTATCGATCGCTCCACAACGGGCGACCATCGGCAAGTGACAAAGCGCGGAGCACTTCATCATCGCCCTGCCGGGCGAACTGATAAACCACCTGTCCTACCGCAACAGGCGAAGAATGACCTTCGCCCACTTCAACCTGCCAGACCTTTTGCCACTCCTTGGGCCAGCCGACCGCCGCCACGGGTTCGACGATACGACCATCGCGATTAGGCCCCCGCCACTGAGGCCAATCGGCCCCCTTAACCTCGAGGCTTTGGCCCACCCAAAGTAGACCTCCGACCACAAATGGCAAGACTATCTGCTGGATTCTTCCGCACATTGATAGAGCCTTTCTGTTTCTGGTGTTCGTCTTTTTGTAGAAACTCAGACCTTACCTGTAACGTCACACATTCGGAATCAGAGGTTCGGATTAAGGCGTCCGGACTTAAACCTTCTGACCTAGACCTTCGAAGTTAAACGTTCAGATCAAGATGTTTTGGAATCAAATGTTTTGCACTCAATCGTTCAAGGTACACGTGCGTTAAATACAAGGGCTTGAATGCGGAGGGTCGGATTCAGGAATCCATACTCACGAGTTGGGCTCCAGATCCAGCACATAAAGCATCTTCTTGCGGTCAAATCGTGGTACACAGATTTGAAAAACAAGGTTTCTTAATTTTCCACACGCGAAGCCTTACGATTGAAAACCTCAAAGTTTTAGGCCCGCATTCGGGGTTCCTTATTAAGTTTTTTCAGATCTTAACACTTCGAGTGTTCCAAAGAGTGAAACAGAATACCCAGAACGTGAATTCGCACTCTGAGTTCCGAAGCAACTTCGTGCTCAAGGCACGTTTAGAAGATCCCAAGTTGTGTTGAAGCCGGTGTTCGAAGCACAATTGGCAAATCGCAAGTTTCTGAGCCTACCCCCCCACCAAGCTCGCAATGTTCTGAGGACGAAATTACTATTAGTCGCTTACTATTAGTCGCTGACAATTATTAGGGAAGTTGCTTCTGCCAAATAGTCCTCCGTCGAATTAATCCATCGAATCAAGCGATGAATCAAAGAAAATTCGCGGACCCCAGCCCCCGAAAGTTGTCAGCTCTACAAGGCGCATAACGGAATTCCATTTTTTATTTTTAATCTTGTAAGCGGATTACGCGATCGTCCAAAACTTCGTGCTCCGAAAGAGTCAACAAGATTATTGAGCCTTTTCGCGCGATTCGCTAATAATTTGCCTCGACGCCCCCGGACTTCTTCCGCAGGCACACACAAAATGATTCCCCGGGCTCCGTTCGCAAACCAGGGGTTATTTTAAACTGGGCCAAACGATTTCGCCGCGGGCTTGGGCTTCGATTTGTTCATAACTCCCATAAAACTCGCTATTGCAATCTAGCCACAAGACTATGCGGTGAAGATCCTCCGCGGGTAGTGCCACGCCATAATGTTCCGGCCCAAGGTACTTCATTAAAGGGGCTGCCGCCGCCCCGAATTGCCCTGCGATCGTCCGGCTTCCCCCGTGAATCCCTTGATTGATCGACCCATTGCTCACGTGGTAATAAAACCCGTACTTGCCTGCTAAATTGGTGTACGATCGGGTCCAACCATAAGGGCCTTCCGAAACTCCGCTGAGATCCAAGGCATTCTTTTCCCGGTGACACCCCACGCAATGCCGGTCCAAAACCGGCTGCACAAGGCGCACGAAATTGAACGGGTTGGCCCCATCTACCGGCGGCTCAATCTCGGAAGGCTTCCGTGTCAACGCTATCGCAGGGGAAAGGGACGACATGGGGGGATCGTGGCGTGGCTCATGACACCCTTGACAAACGAGCTTCTCGCCAGGGTGCGCATAAGTCACCGATCGCATGGACATTACGGCCATCCCCCGCTCGTCCAGTGCCTGGAAATACACGGGGATTCCCGGCGGCAAACGAAAATGAGCACTCCCGTCTGCCTCCACGGGGACCGTTCCTAAAACGGCCCGGGCGTTCGTTTGATTGGCGACACCAATTCGTGGTTCATTGGGCGGCGGAGTGGACTTCGGAAGCAGTTGAATAACTCGCAGTGCCGTGATCTTTGTTCCCGCAGGCCATCGAAAATCGCTGTCGTACACGTTCACCAGCGCTACCGTCGCAGGCTCCGGATCGCTTCCATCCTCGGGCCATCCTGCGGTCATCGCAGGCAAAACCGGCGGCACAGGGCGCGGGCGTAGCGGAATCGGGGTGGAACACGAAATTTTAGGATCGCGGTACAGAAGCTCCTTATTGTCGTAACGATCGATCCAATAAATGCCCCGGTTTTTCGCGGCTGCATCATACACACACAAAAAGTCTTCTTCGCTCAGCGGCCAGGGTGTCCCGTAGACCATATACAAGTTGATCGGTCGCCCTTCGGCCTCGGGAAAAGGTACCTCGGGGGTCAGCCGCTCCAACTGCGACATCGCTCCATCATCAACGCGGCGGGGATCGATTAGCACAAGCGAGCCAAACTCGTGCCCATGGTGAGCGGCGGCCACCGCGACGAATTTCGGAGACTCCGGAATGGCCCGGATTTGCATCTCCATCCAGGGCCGACTTTCCCGCCGAATCGGATAATTCCCATGAGGACTACGCGGATTGCGTCCATCGGGGAAGCAAGTCCAAATATGGTGTGCTACATTGGTGTCACGATCGACATAGTCCCAACGCGTGTAAACGATCATTCCGTCGTTTGCCACGCTGGGATGCCACTCGTGGGTCTCATGAAAACTCAAGGGACGGATACGGCTTCCGTCGGCTTCCATGGCGAACAAGGTATACACTGGGCAGTGGCGGCCGCATCTTAAATAGCCGCCGCGACGCATGGAAATGAAGGCGATCCGGCCATCCGGAAGAAAGCATGGATCAAATTCGTCCCAGGCACCATCGGTCAACTGCTGAAGATCCGTGCCATCAGCTCGGCATCTAAAAATATGGTAACAGATCTCCGGGGCCCAATCGTACGCTTCCTTTCCCTGATACTTGGGCCAGGCTTTGGCCTCGCTATAGGCAAACAGGATCGTACTGGCGTCGAAAGACAACTCAGGCGAAAGGAAACTCCCGCCGGTCAATTTTTGTCCGGCCAACCGTCCGTTAGATACCGTGGAATTGTCTAAGATATCGACCAGTTTAGGCCTTTTGGTGAACGGATCGATCAAGGCGAAAAGTCCGCCCCCGGGCACCGCGTTGCATCCGTAGTATTGATCGCACATGTGGAAAACACCGGCCGGGTCGTGTCGCTTGATGAAAACAATGGCGTCAAAATCTAACAGCGGATTGCAAAAAGCAATTTCCCGGGCTATCCACCGCAATGAAAGATAGATTTCGCGGCGGGTTTTCTCCGGCACTTGTTCGTCGCTTCCCGCTTCTCGAAGACGCTCTTCCCAAAGATTCATCTGTTTTTTGAGTGACTCCAGCCGGTTACGTCGCTCCCCCGTGCAGCGGGGCTCGAGCCGATTTGCCAACTCCGCGGCTTTCACCAAGACTTCGCGGCAGTGCATTAGGCTAAAAGCGGGAAATCGCCCTTTGTGCGGATCCACGGGGGGACTAGCCACATCTACCCCATCCGGCAGCGTCCCCGGATAGGAGTATCTACCCACACTTTTTTGATCGGCGGGTTTCCCCAAAGCGATATTTTCCTCGGGGTTGTCGGCCGCGTAAACTTCCACCTCATCCAGAGCGAAGGAGCATATCCCGGGAACTCTCAGGCGAACCACCCGAGCCATTACGTTTTTTTGAGCCAGGGGGATGACCAGGGGTTTCCCATCCATCGCTCCCCCGAAGACACTGCCGTCATGCTTGTAGATCAGTTCGAACTTATCTGACTCCGGGCCGGCGGCCACAAGAACCTCGAGATTTCGCGTGCGGGGGGCAGTATTCCGATCCATCCGATTGAACACCACCACTCTGTCCAACCGGTAAATTGCCCCTAAATCCACTTGCCACCACGGGTCTTTCTCACCGCTGGCGGTATGGAAGCCCCACCGACCGTTTTTCACGCCGTCGCATCCTCCCGCGGCGTCCTCTCGGGTCGTCACCCCAAATTCGTTGACCCGCACAACGCCGTCCGCCTCGGGATACCCCCACCGAGGATCAGCCCGCCACCGCCAGCGGTTGTCTCGATCAATCCAGTCCGCTTCGATGAGCCGGACCATTTCCTGGGATACATCCACGGCCCGCTCCCGCAGTTTAGCTACATAGTGTGATCCGTCGGCAGAGCCGGATCCGACGCCATCTTCAGCGGTCCCCGATCCTGCAAGCGTAGTCATTACCACTGAAAACCCCAATAGGAGGCATAACCGCCCCATGGGAACGTAACGCTTGGAAACATGTGGCCTCATGGAATTCAGCCTCCCAGGTGATCGCCACCAGAGCACTGCATCCACCAACTAAGCCCGCGTTTTTCAGGCTTCGAAAGATCTGGTGGTGCTCGGTTCCAAGATCCGGGGGTCCTCGGTGCCTTTGAAATGCGTTGACCTTGTGGTTTGATCAACGAACGTATCGGGGGTTTGATCAACCAACTTATCGCTGATTTGATCAACCAACGTATCCGTTTGCCTGAGAAATCCGCTCGTTTTTAGGACGGCTTTCTTAAGGAAACCAGACGTGCAGATTAAGACTGCGTTTGAGAGGTGCCAACGTGAGTCGTCGCCAAAACCCCTTGTTTTCGCAGACACGCGTGCCATGATGAAAAACTTGTGTCTCGCAGCACGAAGTGAAGCCCCGAAACATTATGAAATCTGATTGGAAAGTGCGAAATTAAAAAACGCCAAATACTGCGAACGAACTGCGGATTGCTTTTTTGCTACTGGAACACCTATCGTTCTTGGCCGCGGTTTGGGCCTCCACGTCAGTTCGCGTAGGATTGATTGGCCGATTACTGAGCCCACGGTAATGGAACGCCGCTCCTAAAAACACTTTGGGGCAAGATTTTAGCGTGTAATTTCGGCGAGCTTTGTGGGCTGAAAATTCCGGCAGGTTTCCTAGGTGCCCGTTATCAGGGAGTTAACCCGGTATCTAAACTGGGGAATACAGTTGCGAAAGTTGAGTATTCAGGCTCTCTAAAGATAAAGATATGGGCTACCGGGGATTCTGTTTGTTCATCACGGTGATTCATCCGGCGATGAATCCGCTCAACGGCCGCGCCTTTAATTGCTTAAGCCAGTTGAACACAAGTTACAGACGACGTGGGAGATCATTTGCTGGGACTTCCGGCTTAAATCGAGCAAGAGATATATTTCCCATAGCTCTGAAAATATTTCCCTAGCTCTTAAGAACTCGCACGTCGTTTCGCTGACCTACGTTTTGCTTTTGAATTGAAAAAATGTGGTAAAAACTTTTGCGCCATTTACGTTACACGAGCGATTTGCCTTGCATCGGACCGGTGACGGACCATTTTAAGCGGTCTTTAGTCTTTTACCCGGTTTTTTCAGGCTCTGAAGTCGAAATATAAAGTGGCGATCAACCCCTCACAATAGCCCGGAAAGGTCGCTCCGTTTCAGCCGTAGCCTTTAAGGGCCCTTTGTGGCTCACACAATTCCCCGAGTCTTATACCTCGAACCTGATTTCGAAATCTCGTATACCTCTCGGATACGAGTCTTCACCCCCCGTTCGTCGCAGGTATTCGCCCTCATTTCCGAGCCGCATTTTCATCCCGGGGCTCCTTTAGGATTAGCAAAAGGGGCGTTGACCTGGTAAGATATATCAAGAGGGAACTAAACTTTTGTTTCCCCCCAATACCCGGGCGTTTTCCCTTCGGTATTCCGGGGTGCTCCCGCGGTGGAAAAAACGGGGGTTCAGTCCAAAGCTGCCGTTCCTCCGGCGTTTACGAGCGGAAGCGGGAGGGTCTTTTGAGGGGGAAACTCCCCTCATATGACGGCAGTTGCTGTGGCTAGCTGTAACAATTAGGCAATTAGTAATCAGTTCAGCAGTCACTGTAGCAATAGTTCAACTGAGATCCGATGAGCACCGGGAACCAAGAAAAGGGAAGCCAGTTTTCCCCGATTGACGACGTCATCGAGGCGATATCTCGCGGCCAGTTAGTGATTGTCTTGGATGACGAGGATCGCGAGAACGAAGGGGATTTTATTTGCGCGGCCGAAAAGGTCACTCCGGAAATCATAAATTTCATGATCACCCATGGCCGCGGGCTGGTTTGCGTCCCCTTACTCCCGGAAGTTTGCCGTCGGTTGGAATTGCATCCCATTGTGGAGCACAACACCGCTCCATTAGGGACGCAGTTCACTGTGCCGGTTGACCACCGGAGTTGTCGAACGGGAATCACGGCACCGGAGCGAGCCCGAACGATCCGCGCTTTGGTAGATCCCGACAGCAAACCCTCAGATTTTGTCCGGCCCGGGCATGTTTACCCCTTGCAGGCGAAGGAAGGGGGCGTGCTTCGCCGCGCAGGACACACGGAAAGTGCCGTGGATCTTGCGCGAATGGCCGGGTTAAGTCCGGCCGGCGTCTTGTGCGAGATCCTGAACGCCGAAGGCGATCGCGCATCCCGCGAGGAACTTTTAGCCCTTGCCAAAAAGTTTCGCATGCCGATCATTCGGATCGAGGATTTGATCCGCTATCGGCGGCGGATGGAGAAGCTGGTGTATCGCGTCGCCGACGCGAAGCTCCCGACAAAATACGGACCGGCGCGGATTATCGTATATCGAGTCAAGTATGAGTCCCAAGAACCAATGGCCATTGTCTTTGGAGAGCCGGAAAATGCTGCTGCGCCTTTAGTGCGGTTGCATTCCTCCTGTTTTACGGGCGATTTGCTGGAATCACTGCGTTGCGATTGTGGGGACCAACTTCATTTGGCCCTCGAGATGATTGGGCAGGAGGGGGTCGGTGCCCTGGTGTACTTGCCTCAGGAGGGGCGCGGAATCGGTCTGGCCGAAAAAATCAAGGCTTATGCCCTCCAAGATCAAGGTTTAGACACGGTGGAGGCAAATCTGGCCTTGGGGCATCAGGCCGATGCGAGGGACTATGGGGTAGGAATCCAAGTGCTGAAAGATCTGGGGTTATCTCGCGTTCGATTGCTCACCAATAACCCCAAGAAAACAGACGCATTCATTTACGGTGGCTTTGATCTCCAAGTGGTAGATCAGGTTCCCATTCTGGGACCGGTGCGGGAGGAAAATGCGCGTTATTTGGCAACAAAACGCGACAAATTGGGTCACCTTCTCCCCCCGAGTTTTTGAACTTCTTCTTGTATCCGTGCCTTCCTAAATTTGGTAAGTCCCCACCCAAATGCGCAACCCCATTTCAGCCGGAGCCGCCAAGCTTTCATCAGCTACCTTTCGGAGTTTCTCACCCGCTTCGCGGATCCCCCGCGTAGCGACGGCTGGAACTGGAGGCGCTCGAGGTGGAGCACATCGGAATGCCCGGAGTTTGTGCCGGAAGAGGTTCGGGCCGATTCCGGCGCGCAAAAACGCTTAAAAGTTACCAGAGTTTTTGTGCGTTATCTCTTTTTGTCCAATAACTCGAATAAACAAGGTGGAATAGTTGATTTGAGTAAATCAGGTGGGAATGGTAGGGCCATAATTCAGTCGTTACGTTAAACTAGTAGGCCTATTTACCTCCGGTATCAGGATGGGGGTGATCGCGGAAATTGATTGAAGTTCTTTTGAAGGTTGCTACCAGTCATAGCCTCTCCGCTCTGTAGCAGCGATTATCGGTGGCGTCATCATGGACCTTCGGTTTGATCGCCTCATCTTCGGCCGCATGTCGTTGACAGCCGCTCTACTGCCTTGTAGAAAAGCTGCAACCAAACATCCCGTGTGGCAGACCGCGCGGCCAGGCAGGATTTATCCGTGAGTTTTCATAACCCGGCGAGTGTGAGATATGGCTGAAAAGCCGGGAGAAGATCGCTCGGCGATTGGGGTGGGCTTCGTTTGGGCGGCTCGAATCACTTCTCTGGGTTTGGAGATGGTGATTCCCGCAGTATTTGGCCAATGGTTGGATGGGTTTTGGGGAACCAGTCCGTGGCTTTTGATTGCCGGAGCGGGGATCGGTATAATTACCGGAATAATTCACTTGCTAAAGATAGCGACGGCAGGGATTTCTGGCGAAAATAGGTGATATAGGTAGAATGCAAAATATTTTCAATTCTCAGCAACTTGCTCCTAAATTACTGAGTATTTGACGGGCGTAGCGCATCCTCAGGTGGCAAAACATACCCGCGACAGGTTTTAAGGGTTTCGCTTTCTCGACTTTGTGTGTCGGTTGTCTTAACCACCACTTTGCGCTACATGCAACTATTGCCTTTAAGACGTAGCAGATGGCGGGAACGGGCGTGTACGGCTCCTACAAAATCCCAAAGATCTAAAGTTTGGTAGTGTTTGCCGCAATTTGTGATGAATAGTGAGGTGATTTGGACAATATTCTGTGCAATTGTCCTTTGCTTTGGGAGCCTTTTGGCATCGAGAGCATTGAGCTGGGTGTTCGGCCGAAAAGCAAAAGACCCTTCGTTGCTTTGGTTTTGGGGTACTATACCAAGAATGGGGGTACCGCTAATTGGGATTGCGATGGTGCTGGCGATTCTCCCCTTTGATACGGCAGTGGTTTTCACCATCGCAACCCTCTCGACATACCTCGTGATTTTGGCGATTGAAGCTGGGGTTGCTATGGCTGCCCTGAGAAGGCGATCTTAAATTGTTGATTTTTGAAAGTTTTCTGGCGGTTATCGAAAACCTCACACGACAGAAAATGGTGGATTTGTTACGAGAGCAGAGGGTTTTGGGCAAAATTTTTTCGGGGCTTTGGAGCGTTCTAAGTGAGTCGACTTCGACCCGATCTGTTACGGGTGCTCCAGGCCGAAAAGGCGTGGAAAAGGGCGGACAAAAACGACACAGAAAGTTAATCCTTCTTACCGCACTTTCGCGCCGTGTGTTATGAGCGGCTGCATTGTGAACCTCCGTGTGGATTCGGGGTGCTAGCGGGTCGGTAAAATCGGTCCTTTGATAGCAATACTCTGCGAAGGGTGTACTTTTTTTGCCATCGCCGAACGGTTGTAAAACCGGGCAAGGAGCCGTTGCTGGATGCTGGACATAGCCGAAGCGGGCAAACACGTTAAAGATGCGTACGAATTTCATATTCCGTACTTTTTGTGGACTTGGCTTCCCGATAGTCTCAAAGGGGATCACCCGCATCCGGGGAGTATTCCCTTGCCCAAGATCGATTTTTGGGGTCTTGAGTTTCAGATCACCAAATTCATGGTTTTGGAGGTCGTTGCCGGCCTCCTAATGATTCTGATCTTCGTGCCGTTGGCTTGGCGGATGTCGCGGGGAAGCACCCCGCGCGGAAAGTTCTGGAATCTGTTCGAAGCGATTCTGCTTTTTTTGCGCGACAAGGTGGCGCGGCCTGCCATTGGTCACAAATATGCGGACCGATTCCTCCCGTTTATCTGGACGGTCTTTTTCTTTGTGCTTTTTTGTAATTTGTTGGGGCTTTTCCCCTGGGCGGGTTCACCCACCGGCTCACTGGCGGTAACGGCAGCTCTTTCCGGCGTTACTCTTGCCACCGTGATCGGAACGGGAATGGCCATCCACGGACCGGTGAATTATTGGATCGGATTGGTTCCGCATTTGGATCTTCCGTTCCTCCTTGGCTTGATGCTGAAGCCGATGCTATTTGCGATTGAGGTAGTTGGCCTTTTAATTAAGCACGTGGTGTTGGCGGTGCGGCTTTTGGCCAATATGTTTGCAGGACACCTCGTTTTGGCGGTAATTACGGGCTTTATCGCTGCCACAGCGCAGTTATCGATACCGTTGTGGTTGACGGTGACTATTTCCAGCGTCCTGGGGGCCACCGCTATTAACCTTTTGGAGCTTTTCGTCGCCTTCCTCCAAGCCTACATTTTTGCTTTTCTATCCTCGATTTTCATCGGGATGGCAGTACACCTCCATTAACCTTCGAAACCTATGAAGTTCGGTCGGTATTGTTGTGGTAAGAAGGCTAAGCGTTATTGTTGTTGCGTGGGGTACCTTTAGCGTTTAAGGAGAGTTAAATCGTGAAGCAACTCGGAATCTGGTTCACTTTTGCATTGACCGTTGCGCTTTTGATCGGTGGAACCGCTTTTGCCCAGGTGGAGCCGGCACCGGCTGAGCAGCCGGCAGCCGAAGCAGCTCCCATGCGACCTGCTCCCGGGTTTTTCTCCCTTTACTTGGGAGGGGCTGTGGGAGGTGCGTTGGCGGCGGGGCTCATCATTTTGGGCGCGGCCACGGGTATCAGTCGTTTGGGCGCGACGGCGGTAGAAAGTATGGCGCGGCAGCCAGAGGTTTCGGGGAGCATTCAGACCTCCATGATCATTGCGGCGGCTTTGATCGAAGGAATTACGTTTTTTGCGTTGATCGTGGCGATGCTGGCAGTGTTCCGGCCCTATTGAGCCCCGAATGCGAGGTGGACGAATGCTGGCCTTCGTGAAACCCGTGCTCCCCTTGTTGGTGGGGTTGGGGAGCTACCTGGCCGTCGTTGTCGGGATAGACCCGCTCAAGGTTGCCGGGTCGAGCGGGAAAGTCGCTGGGCCACAATCGGCCCCAGTTTTTTGGGTAGCATCGCCGGATGTGCTCGGGGTAGGCTTGCTGGGTGTGCCTGAGTTTGCCGCGGCAACCTCGGCGGTGACCGCACCCGAGGTTCCGGCCAATAATAAGGCGATGGTTGCAGGAGAATCGGCCGCCGAGCATCCCGGTGGGCATGGCGGGGATTATCACGGAACTTCGCACGCGGAAGAAGAAGGTCCTCCGGTTAACCCCTTGGAATTTCGAACGGATTTGGCCCTTTGGACAGCCGTGGTTTTCGTCGTGCTCATGGTGGTCCTTTGGAAGTTTGCTTGGGGGCCGATAGCCGCTGCTTTGGACAAGCGCGAGCAGCAGATCGCCGAGCATTTGGCATCGGCCGAAAAGCACCACGAAGAGGCCAAAGCGCTCTTGGAACAATATAAGCAGCAGCTTGCCGCGGCTGAGCAGGAGGTTCAGCGAATGCTCGGTGCGGGCCGCGAGGAGGCGGAACGGCTTGCGGCGGAAATCATCGCTAAGGCGCAGGCCGAAGCGGAAGCCCTGCATCGACGCCGCCTGGCGGAGTTGGAGGAAGCGCGACGAGAAGCCCTTCATGAGCTCGGTTCGCATGCCGCGGAGTTGGCCGTGGAGCTTGCCAGCCGAATCCTTCGCAGCCAATTGGATCCCCAAAGCCACCATCGGCTGATGGAAGTGGCTTTAGAGCAATTGGCAACCGTTGGCGCGTCGGAAAATACGGAAGGTAATGATGGACGAAGTTAACCCAGCTCACACTGTGGAGCATGGGCTGGGCGTCGAGCGATAGTTTCACCGAGTGGTATCAATCCAAAAAAGGGGTGCTCAATCATCACACGATGGGTCCGCGGGTAATCGATCCGTGTAGAGTTGGCCTCAATCGGGGTTGCCAAGGAGTTCTTTAAGGGAAAACGCACGAGGCTGGTGCCGCGTGTTGTTGCACGGCGCAAATTTTGCCGGGCCTTACGTCTCGTGGAGTATTCAGCTTTTATGGGTACCGTGTTAACGGGTTTTTGCCTTCGCTCTGGGGCCATGGTAGCACCGTGATGGGAGAAGGGGGTTCAAGGCAGAAGAGCATGGCCGAAGATTGGATGTCGCGAGATGCCCAGTTTTCTGCGCGTTTTTGGGCGGCGGTAAGCGGCCAACCGGTCGTTCTGTCGTATGCTCAGGCATTGGTGAATGCTGCGCAAGGGGCTGGACAGCTCGACTCGGTTCTTGAGCAGTTCGATTCGTTGATCAACGATGTGTTTGCCCAATTTCCAAAATTGGAGCAAATTCTTTATTCCGCGTTGGTATCCGCGGAGGAAAAAAAGGGAATCCTTGATCGGGTGTTCAAGGGGGCTTCGCTACCTATTTTCTTAAATTTTTTGAAGGTACTTGTCCAACATGGGCGAATGGAGTTGGTTCGGGAGATCTGGCAAAAAACGCGGGAATTGGCGGACAAGCTACACGGGCGAGTACGGGTTGAATTGCGTACGGCCACGGCGCCGGAGCTGGAGTGGATCGAGCGATTCGTTGGGATTATTCGCCCGATGGTCGGGGGTGAGCCAATTGTGGAGCTTCGAGTCGATCCGGAATTAATCGGGGGCTTTGTGGTGCGATTGGACGACAAGTTGCTTGATGCCTCGGTGGCTCGTCAACTTTCACGTATTCGACAGCAGTTGCTCAGCAGGAGTATCCATGCGATTCAGAGTCGACGAGATCGCTTCAGTTATCCAGCAGGAAATTGAGCAGTACGAATCTCGGATTGATGTCCGAGAAGTGGGCCGAGTGCTCGAGGTAGGCGACGGCATTGCCCGGGTATACGGGCTTTCCGGCGTGATGTCCGGGGAGATGGTGGAGTTTGAAAATGGGGCTTCGGGGGTTGCGTTCAACCTCGAGGAGAACTCCTTGGGCGTCATCATCCTCGGCGATTGGCTGGAAATTCAAGAAGGGGATGAGGTTCGTAGTACGGGCCAGTTGCTTAGCGTGCCGGTGGGAGAGGCAGTGCTCGGGCGGGTGATCGATCCCCTAGGCAACCCCCTGGATGGGTTGGGACCGGTGCGGACTACCGCACGCCGCTTGGTGGAGTCGCCCGCTCCTGGGGTGGCGGAACGGCAGCCGGTAAAAGAACCGTTGCAAACCGGGATTAAAGCGATCGACTCGATGACCCCAATCGGACGCGGGCAACGCGAGCTGATCATTGGCGATCGAAAGACTGGTAAGACGTCGATCTGTATCGACACGATCATCAACCAGAAAGGGACCGACGTTAAGTGCTTTTACGTGGCTATCGGCCAGAAAGAGTCGAACGTCGCGTACTTAATTGACGTCTTGCGTCGCTTTGGGGCGATGGAATACACGACGGTGATTGTGGCTGGAGCGAGCGATCCGGCTCCACTGCAATACATCGCTCCGTATGCTGGCTGCGCAATGGCCGAATACTTCATGTATAAGGGTGGCCATGCCCTAGTGATTTACGATGATCTTTTGCGGCAAGCTCAGGCATATCGGCAATTGTCGCTTCTGATGCGTCGGCCGCCGGGCCGCGAGGCTTATCCGGGGGATATCTTTTATTGCCACAGCCGACTATTGGAACGAGCGGCAAAACTCAGCGACGAATTGGGGGGTGGGTCGCTGACGGCTTTACCCATCGTGGAGACTTTGGAAGGTGAAGTGGCGGCGTATATCCCCACGAATCTAATCTCCATCACGGATGGTCAGATTTATCTTCAGCCGGATCTTTTCTTTGCCGGTCAGCGGCCGGCGATGAACGTGGGGATTTCCGTGTCTCGGGTGGGGGGTAAAGCGCAGATCCCTGCGATGAAGAAGGTGGCGGGAGGGCTGCGCCTTGATCTGGCGGCATTTCGGGAACTGGAAGCCTTCACGCAGCTGCGCACTGAGCTCGATGCGGTTACCCAAGCCCGGTTGGAACGCGGATACCGGATGACGGAGCTCCTCAAGCAGGGGCTTTTCCAGCCAATGCACGTGACCGATCAGGTGCTGGTGCTTTATGCCGGGACCCATGGGTGGTTGGACAAGTATCCGGTAAGCGAAGTCTCTCGTTGGGAAAAGGAGTTTTTGGAATTTATCCGTCAAAGCAAGGACTCGATTTGGCAGCGCATCACCGAGACTCAGGACCTGGACGACGAAACGGAGAAGCAATTGATCGAAGCGTTCCGGGAATTCGATCAACAATTTCAGGAGAAGCTTTCGGCGTCGGCCATCCGCGTATGAGAAATGGGGGTTCGCGGCTTGGGAAGAACAATTTGTTTAGGCACGAGGAAAGACAGTTAGCCGGTGACACCAAAAACGCGGGCAAATCAAAAAACTCTGCGCGGAGATGAGTCGAGATGGTAAAAGCTCGGACGGTCAATAAAAGACGTCGGGCTATCCGAAATATCCGCAAAATCACGCGGACCATGGAGCTCATCGCCACGGCGCGATTTCGCCGGGCCGCAGAGCGGGCTCTGGCAGCCGGGCGATACTCGGATCAATTGGGCCAGTTCGTCCGACGATTCAATAGCGCGGGGGTCTTTCAAGACTTTGAGCTTTGGAACGGCCGATCGACCGTCCGCAATATCCGACTCCTGATGTTAACCGCCAATCGCGGGCTATGCGGCGGCTACAATACAAGCATAGTACGGCTTGCTGCGGCGCATTGGCAGCGCTTGCAGGCATCAGGAGTAGGATTGCAAATGGAAATAAGCGGCAAACGGGGCATCTCCGCGATGCGATTTCGGGGTCTGCCGGCGGCGGCTACCTTTACTCATTTCGACGATCGACCCAAATGGCAGGATGTTGAAGTGTTGGCGGATCGGTATTTGCAGGAGTTTGTCGACGGGCAGTTGGATCGCCTAGAAGTCATCTATATGCGCTTTGATTCGCTCAGCCGCCAAACCCCCGCCGTGGAGACCCTTCTTCCTTTGAGAGAGGTTTGGGGCGAGGGGAGAAATGGTACGCAGGAAAGTAAACGGGAGGAAATTCAATACGATTACTATCCAGGCCCGGGGGAGCTTGCAAAGGTGTTGCTGCCGGCGGCCTTTCGGGCTCGCCTGTATAAATGCTTCTGTGATGCGGGAGCCAGTGAGCAGATTGCGCGAATGGTGAGCATGCGGGCAGCGACGGAGAATGCCGAAACGATGCTCGGGCAGCTCAATATGATGTACAACCGGGCTCGGCAAACTCAGATTACCTCCGAACTTTTGGAGGTGCTTTCTGCCGCTGAGGCCCTTGCGCGGCAGTTCTGAGGTCTCTTCGCCCGGAAACGGAAAAAGAGAATACGGAAGGAAAACGGCGGTTTGATTAGATGAATCTTGGGGTCGCTCGTTGATTGTTTGTCGCGCCAAGAAACGGCAGAGGGTTGAAAGAGGGTTCCCGAGCGGCTTGGTAGGAATTTTGCGGATGTGCAGCAGTTTTAAGGGCAATCGCGGCGAACATTGGCGTGGGGAAATCGTCGTGCTTTGTGGAAGGTAACTTTTGAACGCATGTTAACGGGGCCAGGTTTGAAACTTTCTCGGTTAGATGGGTTATCTGTTCCCGATGCCTGGAAAGCCACGAAGGATTTGAGCCCGGGACAAAAGAAGCATACGGGACAATAGAAGCATAAGGGCATCCAGCGTATAGAGCGGAGCGATTAGAGGCAATCCGAGATCCAATACACCGGATAGCGGGGCTGTATTCCGGTACCATCAAAGATAGAACGAGGAAACCGGCGAATGGTTGTGGGAGTAAGACCGCACTCGAAAGCACATTCGGGAACCGTAGGCAAAATCGTGCAGGTCATCGGTGCCACCTTCGATGCTGCATTTCCCGAGGACCGGCTCCCGGCGATCTATAACGCGATTCGGGTAGAGGGAGAGCACAAGGGGGTAAAGATTCGGTTGGTCGGAGAGGTTCAACAGCACTTGGGCGGAGGCCGAGTTCGCTGTGTCGCTCTAGGGAGTACAGACGGCCTGATGCGGGGAATGCCCTGCGTGGACACGGGGGGGCCGGTAAAGGTTCCGGTCGGTAAAGGGATTTTAGGGCGAGTTTTTAATCTGTTGGGGGAACCAATCGACGGCCGAGGATCGGTGGAAGCCGAAGATTGGTGGCCGATTCATCGTCCGGCACCCCCGGTGACCGAGTTGAGTACAAAGACCGAGATTTTCGAAACCGGGATCAAGGTGATCGATCTTTTGACCCCCTTCGTGCGGGGGGGAAAGGCGGGGCTATTCGGCGGTGCTGGTCTTGGGAAGACCGTAATCCTCACAGAGTTAATCGCTCGGATTGCCACCACGCATGGCGGCTATTCCGTGTTTGCCGGGGTGGGCGAGCGGACACGCGAGGGGAATGATTTGTGGCTCGAAATGCAGCGCACCGGAATCGGAACTACCGGTCGAAAGGTTATCGAGCAGACCTGCATGGTCTTCGGGCAGATGAATGAGCCACCGGGGGCAAGGTTGCGGGTGGGTTTATCGGCGCTGACGATGGCCGAGTATTTCCGCGACAATACGGGGGCGGATGTGCTGCTTTTTATCGATAACATCTTCCGCTTTTCTCAGGCCGGAAGCGAGGTTTCCGCGCTTCTGGGGCGGATGCCTTCGGCCGTGGGTTATCAGCCGACTTTGGCCACCGAAATGGGAGAGTTGCAGGAACGGATTACCTCCACGGCCAAAGGGGCTATTACCTCCGTTCAGGCCGTGTATGTGCCGGCCGATGACCCCACAGATCCGGCCCCCGCTACCGCATTCGGGCAATTGGATGCTTTCATCTATTTGGAGCGTTCCATTGCCGAAAAAGGGATTTACCCGGCGGTGGATCCGCTTGCTTCGTCCAGTCGGGTGCTCGACCCTCAGTACGTGGGGGAACGGCACTACCGGGTGGCGAGGCGGGTTCAAATGACACTTCAGCGCTACCGCGAGCTCCAAGATATCATCGCCATCCTCGGGGTGGATGAATTGAGCGAGGAAGATAAACTCATCGTTCATCGTGCTCGGCGGATCGAGAGATTTCTCTCTCAGCCATTTTTGGTGGCCGAAGCATTTACCGGAAAGCGCGGTGAAATCACTCCCTTGCAAGACACCATCCGAAGTTTTGAGGAAATGGTCGACGGGAAGTGGGACCATTTGCCTGAACAGGCATTCATGTATGTTGGCTCCATCGAGCAGGCGGTCGAGCAGGCCGAACGCCTCCAGCGTGAGGGGCGGCTGTGAGTGCGGTGTGCTGAAGGCTATGGAGGCTCAGATGGCTTCGCAAACCGCGGAGATTTAGTCTGATGGCTGAGCGCTTGCTTCGTTGCACGGTCTTCACTCCCGAACGGACGGTCCTCGACCAATCGGCGGAT
>OGCI01000087.1_pt1 | contig 109253 bp, 95 predicted proteins | sample 1570021 | NCBI WGS metagenome assembly OGCI01 (sample SAMN06264664, study PRJEB24512) | hot springs metagenome | isolation source: Hot spring water | place: South Africa: Tshipise | collected 2015-06-21
GCCAGATTGGTAAAGGCATAATTGCCATTGGCATCGGTCGTAGCAGTGGCAACCAGTTCGTCATCGGCAGTGCCGGCAACGCCATCAAAACCGGGCCGGTAGAGACGCACCTCCACCCCACTAATGCCAGGTTCTCCACCATCCTGAATGCCGTTATAGTTCTGATCATTCCACACCCGGTCGCCCAGGCGAGCCAACGGCGCGACCAGTCCGGCGTCCCAGGTCACATCGGTCTGATTGGCAACCAGCGTGATCACCGGCGTCAAACCGCCAGAATCGACATCGCTATCGAGCGCATCGTTGCCACCCTGATCAGCGGTCGTAAAGCTAAATCCGGCGGGAAGGTTGCTGAAGCGTACCCGGTAAGAGCCGGCGACCAAACCGGTAAAGCCGTAGCGTCCAGCAGCATCGGTGACAGTCAAGGTTGGTTGCACTCCCGGCGCAGTCGGATTGCTATCGATCGGATTGCCACTACCATCAAGCAGCTCAACCGTCACGCCAGCCACGCCCGGTTCGCCGGTATCCTGCACGCCATCGTTATCGGTATCAAACCAGACCCGGTCGCCAAGAGCAGCGCCGTTTACAAACCCAAAATCGAGCGTCTGATTGCCGTTTGCGTTATCGCCATCACCGGTTGGTTCACCACCGACCGACAACGTCACTGGCAACGAACGAACAGTTCCCCCGATCAAACCACCATTATCATCGTAATCAATATCATTGTCGGGATCGGGCGCCGGATCGTTGCCACTGCTCGACCGCATCCCGAAGAGTGCGCCGCCCGGCGCAAAGTTATCATCGTCGATCACGACGATGTAGACCCCTGCGACCAGATTGGTGAACTGGTAATAGCCAGCGATACCACTGACCGTGCCAGTAACTGCGCCAGCCACGTACTCACCCGGATCAGGGGTACCGTTATTATTCACATCACGGAAGAGACTGAGCCGAACGCCATCGATCCCACTCTCACCATCAGACGGCTCGTAGCGTCCATCATTATCGCGATCAAGCCAGACGCGATCACCCAACCGGAGCGTACCGTCAGGAACCAGCAAACCGGCGTCACGACTGCGATCCAATTGATTGGCAGCCAGACTAAAGCTACCGGTGCGCCCGGTTGACGGATTGGCATCCGAGTCGCGTTCGTCATCGCTACCTGCATCAACGATGGTAAACGAGAAGCCAGTCGGCAACACAAACTCGACCGTGTAGCTACCCGGAGTTAAACCGCTAAAGAGATAGTAGCCGGGATTTCCAAGCAGATCATCGCCGGTCACCGTCTCGGCAATGAGTGTATTACTGGCATCGTACAGCCGCACCGTAATGCCATTAACGCCATCACTGGAAGGTTCATCCTGAATTCCATTGCCATTGCGGTCGATCCAGACATAATTACCGACCGCCGTCACCCTCACCAGACCCACATCCCAGGTATCGTCATTTTCACCCGACACCAGCTCAGTGACAGCGCTGTAGCCAGTTGCGGGATTAACATCCGAATCGCGGCTCTCATCGCCACCCTGATCGGGAGTGGTGAAACCATAACCTGCCGGCGGCGTTACCCGCACATAGTAATTGCCTGGCAAAATGTCATTATCGTCAGAGAAGAGATAGTAGCCAGGGTTGCCATCGTTATCGGGACCAGAGAGAGTAAAGCCAACCCAGCGATCGCCAGTGCTCGGTCCGGCAATACCATCGCTATCCTCATAGAAATCGATCCGCGCCCCATTCACCCCGACTTCGCCAGTATCCTGAATACCGTTCAGGTTTGCATCAAGCCAGACATAGTTGCCGTAAGAGGGCGGGATGATCGGGCCACGCTTAATACCAACCCGTGGCGGCTCGGCAGCCTGCAACGGATTGCCATTAATGTCGGTCGCCCGATAAGCAAAGGTATTCCAGGCGATCTCACCTGGTGTGCCACCCACTGGCGCGCGCATCGGCCAGGTTATAACGAGCGAGTCTTGCGGGTAGAGAATGCGGCTACCGAAGTCGATCCGCACTGCGCGCACTGTCGTAATGTCAGCGGGCAATTCAGTTGACCATTGCGGATCGACACAGCCAGGGGAATCAATGGGATTACCGTTAATATCCGTCAAACCCAGGTCAGGATTGCGGCACGGGTTGCTGGTTGTGCTGTAGTACACCGTCGCGCCATCAGGCGCCTCAATCGGGCCGGCCAGATAGGGTTGCCATTGGCTCGCACGCGAATCGTTGAACCGCACCACGCCAACATCACCAACCCAGGGCAAAATATCGATCAAGACCAGATTGGTCAAGGCCACTGAATTGGTATTAGTGATAATCAAGCGATAGTCGGCCATACCACCAGGCGTAGTAAGACCGGTATCGGGATCGCGCGTCCATTCAGTATCAAGCTGACCCAACACCCACTTGGCCGACTCGGCGCTCGCCGTTGCAGCGAGGCTCAAACTGGTGATCGACGACGAGCAGATCAGCTCACTGGTATTGCCATCGCCATCAAGATCATTCGTATCAGGATACTGGCTATTGCACCGGTCGATAAAGATCTCATCCGATGGATTGGCAAAAGCTGCCAGCGCCGCAGTATTTGTAATCGTGCCGGCCAGCGTTGCCGGATCGATGCGGGCCTGGAAACGGATCGTAAACGACTCGCCAGGCGGCAGGCTATAGCCATTCCAGCGCCAGCGCAGCAGAGTGCGCCCCGTTCCATTGTAATTATTGATGACTTCTAAAACTGGATCAGGCGCGCCAGACGGACGCGCGACAACTGTGGAGCTACCAGGCACATAGATAAGGCTTTGCACCAGCAGATCGGCCAGCACCGGATCGATCATACTGGCAGCCGGACTGCCCACTGGCGTGTTTGCCAGGGTAATCGTATATTCCACCGTATCGCCGGCATAGGCAATGGTCGGATTGACCGTCTTATTCACTTCCGCGCGCGATCCCGGCTCAATAATCCGCGTCCGGGCTTCATCGACGCGGGTGGCAGTATAACCATTATAGGTAAACGTACTGGTCGCCTGATTGACGATCACGGCATTCACCGGCACTGAAGTCACAACGGCGCTGAAGTTATGGCCGGTAGCGCTGAAACCAAACGGCAGCGGATCGAGATAGCGCCAGCGAATGGCGGTAATCCGTTCACCGGCAGCGAGGGTGAGGGTACTGCATCCACCGCCGGTATTCGGCGCAATATTCACACAACTGGTCGAAGTAAAGGGGCTACCAGGAACAGCGGTAAACGATGGATTGAGATTGGTCGCGTACTCGAGCGCAACGCGGATCCCGGCGACACTGCCGCCACCGGCAGTGATGCGGGTAACTTCCAGCTCTGGCGGCACCGGATCGGTCACCACCACATCATTCAACTCGGTCGTGCCGGTATTAACTGTACTGATCGTATAGGTCACAGTACTGCCGACCAGCGCCGAATCGGGACCATTCTTGCCAAACCCGTAGCCAGGGGTAGGAGGCTGAATGCGACGGACATCATCATCGGTCAGAGTCAGGGTCACCGAGCCGGCCTGAGCAGTGACCTCCATTGCATTGCGCACCTCGGCGCCAACGGTGAAGGTAGTTGAAGGGAAGATCACTGTGACCGAGCGTGTCACACAGAGTGGCGCAGGCACAGAAAGACTGGTGGCCGGCCATGTCACGGTATTCGTGGCGCCATTGTAGGTACCGCCATCAGACGCGCTAACAAAGACAACGCCGGCGGGAAGCGTATCGACAATCTGGACATTCGTCAGATTCAGCGCGCCAGAGCCATTATCAGGAATACATACCTGCAACTGGTACGTTGTCGGCACATCAGGCGCGCCGCCGGAAACAAACGTCTTCTCTGCCACCGCGCGCGGTTCGGCGCGCGCCGTGATGGTGAGGAGATTAGAAAGGCGCGGCGGCGCAGTTGTAGAGCGCATCTCGGCGCGCAGCGTAGCTGTAGTTCCATCCGGGGTTGTGCCGGCGGGGAAGCGCACGCGCAACTCCAATCGACCGGTACTGCCGGCGGAAAGCGGCGCATTAAACGTCCAGGTAACCGCGCGCGTAGCCGGGTTATAGGTAGACATTGTGCCAGCGCCGAGCGACTGCACATCACCGGCGCCACCGGCCAGTTCTGGCGGGATCACCATCGTTACAGTGGCATTTTCGCACGGTGTATTGACAACGCTCGAACAACTGTAATCGACGTTGATCACCGACCAATCGCCACTATTCACGACCGGGAAATTCGTACTGAGCACAACACTGACGGTGGCATTAGCCAAAACCACATCAGGCCGCAAAACCACAACCATCAGCGCGACAATCAACAGAACGCTCAACAACGAGCGGCGAACAACGATGAACTGCTGCGACATACGCCACATATTCCTGTGTGAAGACAACGATTGCATCAGTTGCTGAGCAACAACCGAAACGCGACCGAATGGTCAAGAAAAAGTATATGCCTGACGCCGAACCAATGCATTACCAGAATTGACGACGAACGTTCAAACGTATCGTCATCGATCTGATGGCAGCGACAACCGGCGCATATCGCGGCACACAATTGTGATGAAGGCGGCCTGGTTTGGTTTGTGAATTGAAACTGACTGATACGGTCGCAACCTTTCTTACCAAAAGGTAGAGAGTTCGCAACCGTCACAATACCCGGCTTCTGCCCGAATAGTACCGATTGCCATGCAATTGACAATCATACCTGATTGGTTGAACCTTCAGCGACGCCTTACCTCTTTGCAATAAGACTTCAAACAAGAGAGCAGCGCATTTCTGACGAAAATTCATGCATATATGCAATTTTTTGAAACTGACAAGCGATTGCACAATTTTTGCAAATATTGCACACGACTGTAATATATGCTATACTCACGCCGAAAAGAACATCCCGAAAACCTCGAATATTTACAGTGACCGGTCGCCGCGTCTGCAAGTAGCGAATGCTTAATGTCACCTGAAAAAATGTAGTGCGAACTCCGCGCTACAGCGTTATTCGCCTCTCTCACAGCTAGAAAGGTGCGCGTAATGGGCCTGATCCGTTTCGCCGTCAAAACCTTTCGCCTCTCGCTCATGCGGGTTGGCGCCGGATGGATGTTCGCTTTGTTAACCTTTAATTTTAACCGGGTCTCAATTGCTGACCTGGGCGCAATGGCAGTCATTGTCACCACCCTTATCGGTCTCCATCACTTTATCTCGTTTTTCCAGGTCTACTGGGGTCGTTTCACCGATCGCTACCCGATCTTCGGCTTGCGACGCACACCCTATGTCATCCTTTCTAACGTTGGCGCGGCATTGATCTTTATGGCCTTGCCGGGTATTGCGGTTGGGTTAGGCGAGCGATCCGTTATCGCCACGATCGAAGCCTTTGCGTTGATCTTTATCTTTGGCGTGCTGATGGCGATGAACGGCAGCTCATCGAATGCACTGATTGCCGAGGTTACAACACCGAAAGAGCGCGGCGCCGTTGTGGCCTTCATCTGGGCGACCGTCATTATCAGCGGCATCGTTTCGGCGGGCGTGTCGCGCGCCATTATGCCGACCTACTCACCCGAGACGATGCAACAGTTGTACAACTTGACTCCGATCATCGTGACGGTGACCGTACTGCTCGGCGTGCTCGGCCTGGAAAAACCTATCTCGCCAGAAGAGCACCGCAAACTCCTGCTGGCAGCGCCTGAAAAGGGTGAGGCCGGTCCAATTGAGACGTGGCGCGTAGCGACGAATCTGATGGGCCACAATCCCCAGGTGCGTGGCTTCTTCCTCTTCGTGCTACTGGCGATTATGGGTATCTTCTTGCAAGATGCCATTCTCGAGCCATTTGGCGCTGAAGTGTTCGGTCTGCCGCAAAAAGACACTGCCGCCTTCCAACAGTACTGGGGCGCTGGCGCACTGCTTGGCATGCTGACCATCGGTATTCTGTCAAGTATCTTTTCGATTGCCAAGAAGACCATTGCAACCCTGGGCGGCCTGGGTGTTGCCGGTGGGTTGGCGATGCTGGCCATCTCTGCATTCACGCATCAGCAGAGCATTATTATGCCCGCTCTCTTGATCATGGGGCTGGGGATTGGGTTCTTCAATGTCGGCGCGCTGGCGATGATGATGGAAATGACCGTTGAAGGCCAGACGGGGCTGTATATGGGGATGTGGGGCATGGCTCAGGGTCTGGGCAACGGTTTTGCGAATGTCATCAGCGGTCTCGGCCATACAGTGATGATCGAAGGTGGCATCGTCTCTCCCGCTGTCGGCTATGGTCTTGTGTTTGGTATCGAAACGCTGTTAATGGTCACTGCCATTGGTATTCTGCGCGGAATTTCGGTGCAAGAGTTTAAAGGTCTCACGCGCCGGGATATTACGACCGCCCTGGCAATGGATACGGCTTCCTGATAGTTGTGAGCGGATTGGCGCAAGGTTTGCGAGCAGGTTCAACGTCAAACACAGGCTGCTTTGCCGACCTCCCATGCTTTGTGTCAATACTGCTCTGGTTCGCTTGAAACAAAACCGGCTCACCTGCCCGGCGGAAAGACCTTACCGGTATGGCGCTTGAGATTGCCTTCGATAAAATTGCTGACGTTTATGATGCCCAGCGCGCCCATCCACCCGCAGTAGCAACGGCGATCGGGCAAGCTATTATGGCTCAGATTGGCAGCGGCGCGCGCGTGCTAGAGATCGGTGTTGGGAGCGGACGCATTGCCTTACCGGTTGCCGCTGCCGGCGGGCAGGTGATCGGGATCGACATTTCAGACGGAATGCTGGCTGCTGCGCGCGAGCGAGCCAGGCAGGCAGCGCTGGTTTTGTCGCTGGTTAAAGCCGATGCCCAGGCTCTGCCGTTCGCCGACGCAACGTTCGATGCCACCCTGGCAGTGCACGTGCTCCATCTCCTTCCTGACTGGCGGGCAGCGCTGGCCGAGATGGTGCGCGTAACCAGAATGGGTGGGGTAATCATTCAGGGCACCGATTGGCGTGACCCGGCCTCGTGTGTCGGTCTCCTCCGCGGACAACTACGGCAGGCTGTGATGGATCTGCTCCCTGGCGCGCGTCCACCCGGCGCCGGCGCTGCGGTGAGTCAGCATTTGACCAAACTTGGCGCGCCGGCAGGTGAACCGATTGAAGCAGCGCGCTGGCAACGCACTGTCAGCCCCGCCGAAGTGATCAGCGGCATGGCTGCTCGGATTGACGCCGAAACCTGGGCCTTGAGCGATGACATCCTGTCAGCGGCTATCGAGCGCGTGCAGGCATGGGCCCAACAACGCTGGCCTGATTTGAACGAACCCCAGGTGGTTGAACATCGGTTTCTTCTGACGGTGAGTCGCGTCGGTGGCATAACGCCGGCAACCAGCGAATAATGCGGAGGACACGGGTTATGTACACTCCTGAACAGCTCGAACGGCGTAACCGTTCGCCATGGACAAAAGCGCAGTTTATCCTGGCGCCGATTCAGTTTATCGTCTTTCTCATCAGCTTTGGATTGGTTATTCGCTATCTTGCTACGGGTGAAGGGTATTGGATCGCGACGATCAGTGTCTGGATCAAGATTGCGCTGATTTGGGCGCTGACGATCACCGGAATGTTGTGGGAACACGACATCTACGGGAAATACTTTATGGCGCCTGAATTCTTCTGGGAAGATTTAGGCAATCTGATCGCGATCCTGACCCATAACGCCTATTTCGTTGCGGTCTGGCTCAAGCTCGATGACCGCACAGTGATGTGGGTGATGGTGTTTGCCTACGTGACCTACCTGTTTAACGCTGGCCAATTCCTCTGGCGTGGGATCCGTTCGGCGAAGGAGCGTCGCCTGTTGCAGGCTCAATTACAGGCGCAGGCAGCCGGAGCTTCGAAGGCTTCCTGATCGGGTGAAGCATTCAATCGGTATCTTCGGGTAGTGTTGCTGACCAGAATTTACGCTTCGGCGTACTAGAAAGTAGATCGTCGTATGCCGATCAAATCGCGCGCGGTAGTTATTCCGAAACGGAATACGATCGAAATTCGCACGGTGCAGGTCAACGAGCCGAAAGCCGGTGATGTGCTGATTAAAACCGCGTTTACCTCGATCAGCGCCGGCACTGAGCGCATGTTGCTCGACGGACGGTTGCCACAGCCCCAACTCCTCTTCCCTGTGGTGCCCGGCTATGAGACGGTCGGACAGGTGGTGCAGGTCGGAAGCAAAGCGCCTAAGGAGTTACTCGGACAGTGGGTGTATATCGGCGGCGCGCGCTGTTTCCGCGGCGTCAATGCAGCCTGGGGCGGACAGAGCGAGTATATTACCGCCGAGCACGAACGGGTAGTGCCGTTAGGCCCAATTGATCCGGCTACCGGCGTGCTGTTAGCGCTGGCGGCCACTGCGTTACACGGCGTCAAGATCGGTCAGATCCGCCGCACCGACCGCGTACTGGTGTTGGGGCAGGGCATTGTTGGCCAGTTGGCAGCGCGATTGGCGAAACTGGTCGGCGCGCACCACGTCGCCGTTGCCGACCGCGTTGCAGTACGCTTGCAGGCCAGCCAGGCTGATCAGGTTATCGACGTTACCCGCGAGTCGCTTGATGAGGCAATTGGTGAGGCAAAAGTAGATGTCCTGATCGAGGCGACCGGCTCGATGGGAGCGTTGTCAGGCGCGCTGCCGTTGCTCGCCAATCACGGGCGGGTGGTACTGCTCGGCTACTATGACCATATCAATATTCCATATGCGCCGGTTTTTATGCGGGAAGCGCAGATCCTGATCGCGCGTGAATGGGAGTTTGGTCCCGACGGCGACCTCCCGCGCGTGCGCGATATGCTCGCCAGTGGTGAATTGAATGTTGATGGATTGCTGACGCATCACGTGCCACTTGACCGGATTCAGGCTGCCTATCGCCTGGCGCTCGAAGACCCTGCTTGCTTAAAAGTGGTTGTGACATGGCCACAGAATGGCGCTGATCCGACCTGACAGGATCCGGTTGTGAGCGATCAAATAGCGGTGGATCACAACGCCCGGTAGTAGGCTCAGTTTTAGCAAGATTGTGGTGACCTGATGCAACCAGGTCACCACCTGGAAAGAGACACCGAGTATGCCAGCGAATCCCAGGCAGAAACAAAGCGGTTCAACTGCGCGAATGCTGGCCGTCTACGGCAAAGGCGGCATGGGAAAGTCATTCTTTACCACCAATCTGGTCAGCAAACTGGCGCTGCTGGGTAATCGCGTGCTCCAGCTCGGCTGCGATCCGAAGCACGATAGCTGCAATGCGCTCTTTGGCGGTGTAAGCCTGCCTACGCTTGGCGATGTCTGGCGTGAATTCAAAGAAGCCGGACGCGAAGAAGAACTGGCAGCCCACCACGTCATTTTTAAGACTACCATTATGAATGGTGCCGCAACCGTCTACGGCTGCGAGATCGGCGGCCCCGAGGTTGGACGCGGCTGCGGCGGACGCGGTATCACCTTTGGCTTCGATATGCTGGAAAAGTTTGGCCTCAGCCAGTGGGCACTCGATTATGTGGTGATGGACTTTCTGGGTGATGTGGTATGCGGCGGTTTTGCGACTCCGCTCTCCCGATCACTGGCGGAAGAGGTGATCATTTTGTGCGGTAATGACCGCCAGAGCCTTTACGCCGCCAACAATATCGCCAGCGCCGCCAAATACTTTGCCAGTATGGGTGGGCGCACGAAGTTGCTGGGGCTGGTTGTGAATCGCGATGACGGCAGCGGCGTGGCTGCTCGCTTCGCCGAAAAGATTAACCTGCCGATCCTGGCCAGCATCCCGCTTGACCGCACAGTACGCGAACTGGCTGATGCCTGCAAGCTGGCACTGCAAGAGCCGCGCTTTGATGCTATCTTCGACCGCCTGGCCCGCCAGATCATCGACCGCACCCTGCCGGTCGTCAATATGGAAGATGTGCGACCACTCGAATACAAAGAGTTCCTGAGTGTGTTTGGCGCCGAAGAGCCTGATATTGTCCCCGATGGCGCGAGCGCCGAGGAGCTATTTGGCGGCAAATCGATCCGTCAACCGGCGCCGGTGATCACACTGGGTTTGATGGAGCGAGCCGTTGGCGACAAACCGGATATGGATGCGCCTACCCGGATGGTGGTGAAGCGTCTGCTGAAAGAGTTGGGTATGTATGTCACCGAGGCCGCTTATGACCCGAAAAAGGGCATGACGTTAACCGTTGACGGACACACCACCATTTGTATGGGTAACACTGACGATCTTGACAGCAAAATTGCGATACTGGCCGCATTGCAGCGTTCGGGCGAACAATTTCGCTACGTTGACCTGCGCCGTCCGGCCAGTCCATTTTACCGTTAGTCAAGCGGCATTGTAACCGCGAGCCGGATGATGGAGGTGAGCGATGCGGCTACGCCTGGTCACCAAACCGATGGAGTATCGGGTAGCGCCACTGATGCTCAGAGTGCGCTGGTGGATCGAGGGATGGATCTGGCGCTGGGGTCAAACCGCAGCGGCACTACACGCCGATAACCCGGAGTCGCAGAATCCGTTCTGGAGGCGGTAATGAATGAACACGATGAACTGCCAGATCTGAAAGAACTCAACCGCCTGTTGATTGAGCGAATGCGGGTGAAGCGTCGACCGGTCGCGATTACCTACTGCTACGAAGGGCCGCCACCAGGGTACGAACCGGTCAACATTGTGGCGTGTGCGATTGTGCGCGAAGCGGAACAGGGTCGGCGTGTCTATGTTGATGCCAACCACCACGACTGTTGGGTCGGACAATACCATCTCGGCTTTAACCCTGATCCGGGGCCATATATCACCGAAGGGGTATATCTCACCGACGCTCAGGGGTTCTATACGCCTGAAGCAGCGGCCTGTAACAAGCGTCAGAGCTACTCGCTGCCGGCAGGGATGATCAAGGCATTGGCAGCCGCGCCGCTTGATGATGTTCCCGATGGCGTGCCGGTTGATCTGATGGTGTGTGTGGTTGACCCGCAACGCGCAATGCAAATTGCCGGCGCGGCCAGTGTGCGAATCGGCACGTTTCCGGTCGGCGAGTTGGGTGCCAGTGCATGCGCCTCAATTTTCGCTGCGCCGTGGCACACGAAAAATTCAGTTTTTGCGATTGGCGACGGCGGCGGACGAATGCATAACCGGCTCGATCCGAGCGAAATGTTCGTTTCCATCCCGCGATCACATTTGCGCTACGTGGTAGAATTAATAGAGAACTTCCGTATCGATCCGCAGAAGATGCGAGAAGTCATAATGCCGTCGTATGCCGCAAAGGCAAAGCAACCGCGAGAGGAGTGAACACTATGCCAAGCGGACTCGGAGAAGCCACCCAAATGATCGGTCCGTTGACGCCAGCAATCCTGTGCTGGGCATGTTTGATCCTGACCGTCCTTGGCCTCGGTCTCACATTCTTGTGGACGAATGTGACCGCCTTTGCGCGCCGCACCCGCAATGGGCGGAAGCCGACAGCCGGATCGGTGGTCAAGTCGCAGCGATAACGCGAAACCCAGCGGGATTGTGGCATACCCGTCGCCTGTCGTGATCGGGTAGTCGTTAGATGTCCCGCCTGTGTGGATGGAATGGGGTTGGGCGGGCATGTGCCCGCTCATTCATTTTGCAAAGGTGCTGCGCAATGAGCAAAGAACAAGAACAAGACCAGGTCGTCGCAACCTCTGAACCGTCAACAAACGGTCAAACTCCGTTGCCAAATGCGCCAGTTCCACCGTATCCGTTTGTCGCGATTGTTGGTCAGGCTGAATTGAAACTGGCCCTGTTGCTCTGCGTCGTCAATCCGACAATTGGCGGCGTCATGGTGATGGGGCACCGCGGCACAGCGAAATCAACCGCCGTGCGGGCGCTGGCCGCGATGCTGCCTCCGATCAAAGCGGTTGCCGGTTGCCCCTATTCGTGCGCACCGGATCGAACTGCCGGCCTGTGCGATCAGTGTCGAGCCGTGCCCAAATCGACCGGCAAAGCCAAAAAACCGGCTGTAATCAACATTCCGGTGCCAGTAGTCGATTTACCGCTCGGCGCGACTGAAGACCGGGTTTGCGGCACTCTCGACATCGAACGCGCCTTGACCCAAGGCGTACAGGCTTTCGCCCCCGGTCTGCTGGCCCGCGCTAATCGTGGCTTTCTCTACATTGATGAAGTGAATTTGCTCGAAGACCATCTGGTCGATGTTTTGCTTGACGTTGCCGCATCAGGGGTGAATGTCGTTGAGCGTGAAGGCATCAGCGTGCGCCATCCGGCCCGCTTCGTCCTGGTGGGATCGGGCAACCCGGAAGAGGGTGATTTACGCCCGCAGTTGCTCGACCGGTTTGGCCTGCATGCCCGCATTACCACCATTACCGATGTCAATGAACGAGTGGAGATCGTTAAACGCCGGCGGGAATATGACGCCGATCCGTTTGCGTTTGTTGAGAAGTGGTCGAAAGAGACCCAAAAGTTGCAGCGCAAGATCAAGCAAGCGCAGCGTCGTCTGCCAGAGGTCGCACTCCCCGATCCGGTGCTGTACAAGATTGCCGAACTGTGTGTCAAACTCGAAGTTGACGGGCATCGCGGTGAATTGACGCTGGCGCGCGCGGCCACAGCGCTGGCAGCGCTTGAGGGGCGCAACGAGGTGAGTGTGAATGACGTGCGGCGCATTGCAGTGCTGGCACTCCGGCACCGGTTGCGCAAAGATCCATTGGAGACGCAAGACGATGCGGTACGGATCGAGCGCGCCGTGGAAGAGGTTCTGGTTTAGCGCTCGAGTTTGAGCTGAGGGCGCAAAGATGCAAACATGTTTGATGACCGATTCGTCTGGCAGCGTGATCTGCATCGCTAATTCACGCACATAGGAGCCAGTGTATGGTGCAAACAGCGCGAGACATACCGGCAGCGCCGTTGCCCTTCACGGCGATTGTCGGCCTGGAAACAGCGCGGCAGGCGCTTATGCTCCTGGCGGTTGATCCACTGCTCGGCGGGGTTGCTATCGGAGCAGGAGCCGGTACCGGCAAGAGCGCGCTGGTGCGAGCATTTGCTCGTATGCTGGCCAACGGGCGCGAGTTTGATCCGACCCTACCCTGCAATCTGGTCGAGCTGCCGGTGGGCGTGAGCGAGGATCGATTGCTGGGCGGGATCGATATCGAGGCCACGCTGGCGACGGGCGAACGGGTGCATCGCAGTGGCCTGCTCGCCCGCGCGCACGGTGGGTTGCTCTACGTCGATAGTGTCAATCTGCTTGACGATAGCACGATCAATCACATTCTCGGCGCGCTCGACAGCGGTGTCGCGCGCGTCGAACGCGAAGGGATTTCGGTGGTAGAGCCGGCCCGCTTTGTCTTACTGGTCACATACGATCTAGCCGAAGGGCCGCCACGCCGCCACCTGCTTGATCGGTTGGGGTTGATCGTAGCGCCAATCGGCAAAGCGCCGGTGACCACGCGAGCCGAGGTGGTGCGACGCAATTTACAGCCCAATCTCGATTACGAAGACGATGAAGCTCTGGTACTGGCCGGTATTCTGGCCGCGCGCGAACTTTTGCCCAACGTGACGATCACCGATGACCAGATACGTCAGTTGAGTCTGACTGCGCTGGCACTGGGTATCGAGGGCCATCGGGCTGACATGTTTGCCGCGCGCGCGGCACGGGCGGCAGCAGCGCTGGCAGGACGCGATGAGGTTACCAACGAAGACCTTGAACTGGCTGTGCGCCTGGTGATGCTGCCGCGCGCTACCAGATTACCGGAAATGAATCAGGCAGAAGAGCAGCCACCTCCGCCGACGCCGGAACCGGCGCCACCACCACCGGGTCAGCGCGAGGAAGAGGATGAATCCCCTGACGAGGAGGAACAACCACCCAAACCACCAGACGATGAGTTGACTATCGAAGATCTGATCCTGGCTGCGATGGAGACTGAGGTGCCACCCGACATTCTCGAAACACCGTTTACTGTGCGTCGGCGCGGACGCAGCGGATCGCGCGGCACAATTTCCGGCCAGCGCGGGCGACATATCCGCTCGGTGCCAGGTAAACCAGGGCAAGGTCGGCTTGATGTGATCGCCACGCTGCGCGCAGCGGCACCCTGGCAGCGGTTGCGGGCCAGTGAGCATCACTACCACCAGCACCGGCGTGGCCGCATTCACCTGCGGGCCGATGACCTGCATATCAAGAAGTACCGTTCAAAGGCAGGCACACTCTTCTGCTTCCTGGTCGATGCCAGCGGCTCGATGGCGCTTCATCGCATGCGACAGGCCAAGGGAGCTGTTAACGCCCTCTTGCAGCAGGCGTATGTTCATCGTGATCAGGTGGCGCTTCTGGCTTTCCGCGGTGAACGGGCCGATCTGCTATTACCACCTTCTCAGAGTGTGGAACTGGCCAAACGAGCGCTCGATGTGTTGCCGACCGGCGGAGGAACACCGCTGGCAGCAGCACTGCTGGCCGCCTATCAGATCAGCGAACAGGCGCGCGCGCGCGGTATCTTCCGCACCACTATCGTGCTGATTACCGACGGACGACCTAACGTGCCGCTTAAGGCGGATCAGACCATGGACAAAAACCGCCGACTGGAGCAGGCCCGCCAGGAAGTGCAACAACTGGCCGGACGACTGCGCGCTGCCGGAATTGGGGCGGTGGTGATCGATACCCAACGCAGCTTCGTTTCGCGGGGTGAAGCGCAGCAACTGGCGGCATGGTTGGGTGGCCGCTATGTTTACCTGCCAAACGGACGAGGCGATCAGATTGCGAATGCAGTGATTGCGGCCAGCGAAGAGACGTGATTGGCGGCAGCGCGAGGAGGATGGCCGCAGTGAACGCCATCCTCCTCGCGCTGCGGGTGTAGACAGCTCTGACCGGTACGAACGACACGCTGACTGTTATCCCACGGGAACGGTTAGAAGCAAACAACACGTTCAGGCAGAAGAGGTCGCAGACACGCGATTGCCCCACACTCCTCAGCATAAGTCTCAATCCGGTTTTTCTGACGGGCATCTAGCCATCCACTGTCGATAAACCTGACAGCGATGTGCGCACTTTACGTCAAACAGGCGGCCCTCCAGGTGAAATCGGTCGATCTCCCGGCTTGATAGCACCGATCACAAAACAGTATCGGCAACCTGCATGGTTGCCGATGTTCGTGGTGCCGACTGCCCCATCAGCAGAGGGAAGGAGGAGAGCGGGAGAGGGGCAACAGGGGCTGACAGAGGTGATGTCACAGTCTTGTGAGGCTCACTGTATGGTTGCCTCTCCACTGATGGGGCAACGTCGTATTCACTTGCTTACAGCATACGACATAGAGTTACAGCGAGGCAATAGCTCTTTATTCCCCCATGACATGACCCATGTGGTTTGCATCTAATAGTATTCGTTTCAATTACTCCACCACCGGGTGCCTGGCGGTCACGCCGGCAGAACTGGCAGACAGATGGCAATGTGTAAGCGCCATCAGGGTAGCTGGTCAGTGAGCAGACCCGCGCGCAACCTGCCGGTTGCCACAGAGCGGCGGAATATCGGAACGCAATCGAGATTATGCTACAATCAGAGATAGTACAAAGCGGGGGTTAGTAAACGAAAACCTATGCCGCCAAAATCGCGAGGCCCAACCTTGTTTGACGCGCAACGCCAGCAGACGTTGCAAAATCAGGCGCCATTAGCGGCGCGCATGCGTCCGCGCACGCTTGACGAGTTTGTTGGTCAAAGCCACATCATCGGCGAGGGCAAGTTGTTGCGCCGCGCGATTGCAAACGATCAGCTCTTTTCGCTGATCTTGTGGGGACCGCCGGGTAGCGGGAAAACGACGCTGGCTCAGATTATTGCTAATAGTACTCATGCCCACTTTGAGCCACTCAGTGCGGTGAGCGCCGGAGTCAGCGATCTGCGTCGGGTGGTGCAAGAGGCAAAAGACCGCCTGGGCATGTTTCAGCAGCGCACCATCGTGTTCATTGACGAAATTCACCGCTTCAATAAGAGCCAGCAAGACGCAATTTTGCCTTATGTCGAAGATGGCACCATTATCCTGATCGGGGCCACGACTGAAAATCCGTCATTCGAGGTGAACTCTGCCCTGCTCTCGCGAGCGCGCGTCTTTACCCTTGAGGCGCTGAGCGATGAAGAGATCGGCATTCTTATCGACCGCGCGCTCCACGACCGCGAGCGCGGCCTGGGTGAGATGAAGATTATGCTGGCCAGCGATGCGCGCGGTTACTTGATCAATATGTCAAACGGCGACGCGCGCACTGCACTCAATGCGCTTGAGGCTGCTGCTCGCTCGAAACCACCAGCAATCGGCGAGACGCGGCTGATTACGGTCGATGACATTCGCGACGCGCTGCAAAGTCGGGCCACGCGCTACGACAAGCGTGGCGAACTGCACTATGACGCGATCTCGGCCCTACACAAGAGCGTGCGTGATAGCGATCCCGACGGCGCACTTTACTGGTTGGGGCGAATGCTCGATGGCGGTGAGGATCCGCTCTACATCGCTCGTCGCCTGGTGCGGATCGCCGTTGAAGATATTGGCCTGGCCGATCCTCAGGCTCTACCGCAGACGATCGCTGCTCAGCAAGCAGTACATTTCCTGGGTCAACCCGAAGGCGAACTGGCTCTAGCACAGGCAGTAGTCTACCTTTGCCTGGCGCCGAAGAGTAGTGCGCTCTACCGGGCCTACGGCGCAGTGCAGCGCGACGTGGCCGAAACGCGCAACGAGCCGGTGCCGTTGCACCTGCGTAACGCGCCGACACCGTTGCTGAAACGGCTGGGGTACGGGAGAGGCTACGAATATGCTCACGATTTGCCGGAAGGCCGTTCGGATCAGGAACATCTGCCACCCAATCTGGCCGGACGGATTTACTATGAACCGACCGGGCGCGGATTTGAGGCAACTGCGCGCGAACGACTGGCGTGGCGTGAGGAACGTCGGCAGCGACCGCCGGAGTCACCAACGCCGCCGGTTCCGTTAGATGAGCTTTCCCCTGGCGAAGAGCCACAACTGCCACCCGACGAATTGCCACCCAAACCGTCGCCCCGGCGAAAAGGGAAATGAGGTAACGTTGACAGTTGCAGTGAAGAGTTACGTGAAACGAATGGAAATAATACGGCTGAATTGTCAATGTCATGAAAAGATGAACGCCAACGCAAGTGCGTTGGAGCTGAGGTGGAACGATGGATGATCGAGCGCAGGTGATCATTATTGGCGCAGGCGTGATTGGAGCCAGTATCGCTTTTCATCTGGCCGAACGAGGCTGGCGCGATGTTCTGATTCTAGAGCGCGAAGAAGCCGAAATCAGCGGCAGCACAGCCCGTTCAGCAGCCGGTGTACGACACCAGTTCTCTTCGCGCACGAATGTATTGTTATCGAAATATAGCATCGAACGACTGCGCCATTTTGAAACGGAAGTTGGCGGCCACGCCGAGTTGCGCCAGGTCGGTTATCTATTTCTTATCAACGATGAGAGCACATGGGCGCAGTATATGCGCAACGTGGCTATGCAGCGCGAACTGGGAGTGCGAGTCGAGGTGCTAACTCCTGACGAAGCGGCGCGATTTGTGCCTGGCATGCGGATCGATGACCTGATTGGCGCAACATTTGGCCCAGACGATGGCTATTGTGACCCCTACGGCATTGCGCTCGGCTATCTGCGCGCCGCGCAACGCCATGGCGTTCGCCTGCGACGTGGCACGCCAGTGACCGGTTTTCAGATCACCAGTGGGCGCGTGACCGGCGTCACAACACCGAACGGATCCATTGGCTGTGAGATCGTGATCAACTGCGCTGGCCCATGGGCCGGTGAAGTGGCGGCACTGGCCGGATTGAACCTGCCGGTTCGCCCCTATCGGCGCAATGTCTACATGACGACGCCGTTCCCGGCGATCAGTGCGCCGATTCCGTTAACCATCGATGTCGGCACCGGCTTCTACATGCGACGTGAGGGGCAGAGTATCCTGATGGGACGCTCGAATCCCAATGAACCAAGCAGCACGAATACGACGGTAGATTGGGACTGGCTAGAGGCGGTGATCGAGGCCGGCATTCACCGCTTTCCGCTGCTGGAAACGGCAGGATTGGCCGAGCAACAGTGTTGGGCCGGTCTCTACGAAATTACGCCCGATCACAACCCGGTATTGGGCCGACATCCCGAACTGGAAGGGTACATTGACGCAAGTGGGTTTAGCGGTCATGGTATTATGCATGCGCCGGCCACCGGTTTGCTGATCGCAGAAGAAGTGATCGACGGACGAGCGCATACCATCAATATCGATGAACTACGAATTGACCGATTCCATCGTGGCCAGCTCGCATCCGAATTCAATGTCATTTAAACGAGGTGATGAACCATGACACTTGATGAAGCTATTGCCGAGATTCAGCGCCGGATTACTGCCGCCAGCCCCAGCGCGGTAACGCGGGTAACGCGCGTATCGGCGGAAGAGGCCAGCATTCGCGCTTACGCTCCCGCTGCCGACGAACAGGCAATTAAGAACGCAACCAACGAATTTACTATTTCGTTGCTGACGAATGAGGGGCTTGACGTGCAGGTGTTGGTGTACGACATCACCACCTCGCTACCACCAGAGGAGTGAGGTTGCGCTGCTTGTGGCCTGGTTGCCAGTGCTATTGCGGGGACGAGGCAATGCTCGTCCCCTTCTTCATTATTCGTACCAATTGCTTACACCAGGGAAAAGTGAGGAAAAGCGGCGCAAGAGAAACGCCCCTTCTTCTCCTCGTACCGATTGCTCACACCTGCAATCAGTTTGACTGCGATAGCTGTGCGTTCCCGCTTATGACTGACCACTTCCATCCACCAACACCTGCTGCAACTGCCGTTTCAGCCGGGCAAAAGCCGGATCGGTGACGAGTGTGTACGAACGCGGACGGGGCAGTTCCACCGGCACTTCCAGCGCAATACGGGCCGGACGGGCGGTTAAGACGTAGATCCGGTCAGCCAGAATGATCGCCTCATCGATGTCGTGGGTAACGAGTACCACCGTGCGATCGAGCCGATCCCATAACCCAAGCAGCCACTGCTGCAACTGAGCGCGGGTAAGCGCATCGAGCGCGCCAAACGGTTCGTCGAGCAGCATGATCGGACGATGCCAGAGGACGGTGCGCAGAAAGGCGGCGCGCTGGCGCATGCCACCTGAAAGCAGGGCAGGCCGCACATCACCCCAACCTTCCAGACCAAAATCGGCGAGCAATGCGCGCGCTTCACGGCGCGCTGCTGACACGTCGCCACCCTGAACGACTGTCGCCAACACCGCATTTTCGATCACCGACAGCCATGGTAACAGAGCATCGCGTTGCGGCATATAGGCTACCTGACCACGCTGCCCGGTCACCTCAACCTCGTCGATCAACACTGCGCCGGTATCGGGTAGTTCCAGGCCGGCAATAATGTTGAAGAGCGTGGTTTTGCCGCTGCCGCTTGGCCCGATGACAGCGACGAATTCACCATTGGCGATCCGCATATTGAGCCGGTCGAGCACCGGCACCGAACCGGTTGCAGTTGAAAAGGTCTTGCTGATGGAACGTAGTTCAAGGGTTGCCACAACGCATACTCGCTGATAAATGCGACAAGCGGGATGGCTGCCGCACCGAATGCAGATACGACAGCCGTCAGAGAGTCATCAGGGCAAGAAGTCGTTCGTAAATGCCTTCTCAGGCTCGATCATACGCGCAATAAGATTGCGATCGGCCATCCACTGCGCATAGGCGCGCCAGACTTCCAGCTTTTGCTCGCCCCAACGCGGCGCTTCGGCCTGATACTGGCTGGCCAGATACTGCTGGCTGCGGCGCACCAGCTCCGCATCAAGTTCGGGAGCTGCCTTGAGCAACACATCAGCCGCAGCATCGGGTTGTTCAATTGCGAAGCGATAACCGGCGCTGGTCGCCGCGAGAAAACGCCGCACGAGATCAGGCTTTTCGGCAATTGTTTGCTCACTGGTGATGATGACCGGCGTGTAGTAATCGGGTATGCACCGGGTATCATTCATCATGACGACATTGAGTGGCACGCCGCGAATCTCAGCCTCGATACCAGTCCAACCCTGGAAAATCCAGACAAAATCAACTTCGTCGCGCTCGGTGGCGACAAAGAAATCTGAGCTGCCAATATCGACGAATTGCACCTGCTCGAACTGATCACCTACCCCTTCACACTCAAGCAAACCTTTGATCACTGCCTGCTCGATGGGCGATCCGAAAGCCCCATACTTTTTGCCAATGAAATCGCGTGCGCTGGTGATGCCCTCTTCGCGACGACTGGCAAAACCGCTGGTATTGTGCTGAATGATGGCCGCGATGGAGACGATCGGTACCCCTTCAACGCGCGCTTGCGTCACGGCCTCCTGGTACGAGATGCCGAAGTCGAGCTGGCCAGTGGCAACCAGTTGCTCAACTGTGCCACCCTCTTGCGCGCCGAGGATCTCGACATCAAGACCCTGCTGGCTGTAGTAGCCCTTGTCTTGGGCCACGTAGAGGCCGGTATGGTTAGTGTTGGGCGTCCAATCAAGGCCAACCCGAACCCTGGTGAGTGGTGTCTGGTTAGCGGATGGAGCTGCGGGGCCGCTGCCGCAAGCAGTCAGCAGCAACAAGATGAGCACAAGGAAGAACCATTTGCGCATTAGCGTTCTCCTTTCCAGAAGACGATCCAGCGTTCGAGGAGACTGACCAGGGTAAAGAGCGCAATGGTGAGCAGTGATGTCACCAGCGCCGCGACAAAGACCTGATCGGTTCGAAAAGCGCGCAGCGAGCGCGCGATGTAGACCCCTAACCCGGCGCTCGCGCCGATCCACTCGGCGAGGACGGCGCCGATCACGCTGTAGGTAATTGCCACTTTGATGCCGGTGAAGATGGCCGGTAATGCTGCGCGTAAGCGGAGCAACCGCAGCAGTTGCCAGTAGCTAGCCCCCATCGCTTCGAGCAGGCGACGCTGGTCACGATCGGCGCTCTGCAAACCGTCGATGGTATTGACCACAATGGGAAAGAAGGTTACCAGCGCCACGACCAGCACCTTGGGGAAGAGGCCGAAGCCGAAGCCAACCACCAGCAATGGCGCGATAGCCACAATCGGCACCGTCTGCGAGGTTACCAGCAGCGGGTAGATCGCCCGCCGCAACAGCGGCGAAGCATCAAGGGCTACGCCCAAACTAAACCCTACTACCAGCGCCAGCGCAAAACCGGGAATGGTGACCGTCAGGGTAGACAGCGTATGCCCGGTCAGAGTCGGCAGACTGTCGAGGAGTGTGGCCACAATGCGAGAAGGTGGAGGCAATAACCACACCGGTATGGCCCAATACCAGACAACAGCTTCCCAGAAGAGAAGGAGACCGATCACGAGCAGAGCAGGTGGGCCATACGCTGCCATCCGCACTCGCCAGGCCAGGCGAGGCGCTATTGTGGTGGGGGTAGAAATGGGCGGAGAAGCCTCGTTACTCATATTTTGCCAGTTTCTCGGCAATTGAGGAACCACCGGGATCGTAATCAACTTTGATCAGGGTAAAGACACGACTGGCGCCGGCAGCCAGCACCGCCTCTTGAGCGCGCTTGATAACTGCCATAATCGCATCGTAATCGCCTTCAATCGTTGTCTCCATCGGGCAAACCCGATAGCTCAAACCACTCTCGGCGACCACTGCAATAGCGGCATCGACAGCGGCATATGTCGTTGCCTTGTCGGGCAGGCCACCGGGTAAAACCTCGAAACTTACCGTGACAGCAGGCATACCAATGCTCCTTTCTTGGGTGAAGACCACACCGGCGCGCGGGTCGGGTTGTGTCAAAACAAAAAACCGTCGTTCCAGCGATAGGAAGCGACGGTAGCCTGACCATAAAGCCTTCCCTCCGCTGGCATAACCCAGATCAGGTTCAAAGGGTCAGCGACATCAATTGGGTCGCAATCTCAGCCGGGCTCACCCGGCCCCCCTGGCTGCGCAAACGCGCATTGCAAGTTGTGATGAAGATGATAGAAGTAAGTTTGCTATCTGTCAAGCAGGAAAAGCAGGCGACCGGCGCGCGCCGGTCGTTGCTGGTGGGCCGCCTCGGATTCGAACCGAGAACCTGTCGGTTATGAGCCGATTGCTCTGCCGTTGAGCTAGCGGCCCATTGCCCCTATTATAACGAGAGACATGGCATACCGTCAATTCGGTTGGACATCACCTCGCAGTAGCCACGTGACCGTATGGTCGATAAGCGATTGTTATGTCGAAAACGACGAGATCAACCGGTCGGTCGTTGCCCGACGACGAGCAACATTGACCGCGTCGGTGGAATGATTGCGGTCAGGGCAAAGAAGATCGCTTTGGCCAGAACGCGATGTGGCGCATGCAGCAGGCGCTCCGCTTCGAGACCTACCCGTTCCCACGGCGCCTCAAACCGTTTGAGCTCGATACGAAAACCAGCCTGCTCAACCAGCCAGGTCAGCTCGTCCATGGTGTAGGTACGGCTATGAGTGGTGTAACGGGCCTCACCTTCGAGCAGCATCTGGTGGCGAAACTCCTCGCGCGTGTTCAGACTCTGCCAGAGCAGCATCCGCGCGATAGCGCGCATCCGGCTCTTCAGGTAGAGTTCATTGGGAGTAGTAATCAACAACTTCCCGCCGGGGCGCAACACGCGATAAAACTCTCGCAAGATCGGCAACGGTGAATAGACCATGTGCTCGATCACTTCGGAGAAGACCACCCAATCGAAGCTGGCATCGGGATAGGGCACTGGCTCGCGTTCGAGATTTACCTGTCGCACCTCTACCCCCAGCCGATCCCACAATGCCTTGCGGGTAAAGGGGTCGAGATCGGCGCCACTGACCTTGAAACCGGCTCCGACCAGCAGCTCGGTAAACTGTCCTGGTGTCACCCCAACTTCGAGCACACGCGCGCCATTGGCCGATCCCATTGCGCGCAACATGGCAGCGAAACGGTAACGGTGCAGACGAAAATAGGCTTCTTTACCATCAGCTCGCGCGCTCTGAGCAACGCGAGCAAATAATGCCGTTTCTTCAACCTTTGTCATCGTTTGTTCGTCAATGATCTTACTAACCGGCGACCCGAATAGCGCCGCGCCGTATAGTATCATACTCGTGATAGATCGGCGAGTCGGTGAGCATTCACTCACGCGACCACAAGGAGCATTACCATGCATCAACCTTCAAGCACCCCAACTCCACCCCGCAGCGAGTTGAGCCGGCTCTTCCTGCGCTGGCTGATCTACTCGTTAGCAATCTTTGCCGCAGTATGGATTGTGCCGGGAATCGAATTTAGCGGGCCAGGCTGGCAAATTGGGATCGTGGCGCTGCTATTTGGATTGCTGAATGTGTTGCTGCGACCACTCATTCTCCTTATGACCTGCCCGCTGATGTTGCTCACTTTAGGTCTGTTTGGGCTGGTTATCAATGCATTGCTGCTTGGCCTTACTTCGGCGCTGGCCGATCAGTTGGGCATTGACTTCGTAGTGTACGGCTTTTGGCCGGCTTTCTTTGGAGGAATGGTCATCTCACTGGTCAGCACCACGTTGCAGTACCTGGCCGGTGATGTGCAGTTTCGGATTGTGGTTGAGCGCCGGCAACAGTGATCTGCCCCTGGTTGAGAGCACACAACGCGCAGCCAGCGGGCTATTTACCGGCAATACCAACACCACAACCGCCAGCTTTACGGTTGGTGACAGATGTCCCGTCAGTATTGGGTCATCTGTCACCGTAGCGACGAACACCTCTGGATTAGAGCCGCTCACGGGCGCGGTGGAGCCGAATAGTGCGCGTTAGCAGCGTCGCGCCAAGCAGTAACACGCCAAGAAGCGGAATGCCGGCGCTGGTTTCCGGCAATGGAGCCGGGCCGCCACTCTGACCACCGGCTGCCGGTGGCGTAGCTGTCACCGTAGCGGTTGGAGCAATACCGCTGCTGACCGTTGCCGTGGCGGCAGGTGAAGCAGTGGCTGTTGCAGTAGCAGGCAGAACGGTTGGGCTGGCCGTTACCGTCACTGTCGGACTCATCATTGGCGCCAGTGTTGCCGTACCGGTCATCGCCGGCTGCGCTCCCACCACCAATACCGTGCTGATATTCGAAAAGACCGGTCGGCTCAGACCGCTGTAGCTCGCCTGAGCTTGCGCCACCAGCAGCGTCCCGGCGGCTACGTTGGAGCGAATACGGGTAGCGATGGTTACTTCTACCCGCTCGCCAGGGGCCAGATCGGGCGAGATGTAGGTAACTGTCTGCCCATTGATCGTCGGATCAGCGCCACGGCTGGCGTTCGCGCCCAGCACTTGCAGGTTCGACGGCATGACACTGCGCAGACTCACTGCGCCAATCGTCTGCGCCGGATGAGTATTACCCAACACTACGGTGAAAACAATATCTTGACCGGCGTAGGCACTCCCCCAATCACTGCTCAACCGCAAGAGCAAATCACTCTCGCTGAAGACGGCCAGCGCAGGCGACTCGGTTGGTGTCGGCGTCGGTGAAGCAGCCGGCACAGGCGTAGGCGAGGCTGGCGGGCGTGGACGGGGAGTCGCGGTTGGACGCGGCGCAACCGTTGCTACCGGAGCTGGCGGCGGTGGCTCGGTTGGCAAAGCCGGCGGCGGCAATGGCGCGGTGGCGGTTGGGGGCGGCTCGGTCGGCGCAGGAGGCCGCGGAGCGGGAGGCCGCGGCGTCGGCGGTGATGTTGGACGTGGAGTCGGTGATGGTGCCGGTATCACAGTCGCGACCGGTGTATTTGTCGGCACCGGCGTTGGTGTGCTCGGAATAGGGGTATCTACGGGTGTTGCTGTCAAAGCGGGAGTATTGGTAGGAATATTGGTAGGAGTATTGGTCACTGTTGGCGGTGGCGGACCGGCGACAGTGACATTTACCAGGTTCGAGATAGCGATCTGCGTGCCACCCTGATCGAGTGTCGCCTGATTGGGAATAACGGTTCCTTCCGCTACCGTGGTGCGGACACGAACTTGCAGTGTAACCAATGCCGGACTAGACGAGCTTACCGTAATCGTACAAATCACTGTCTGACCGGGCGTGCAGGCGCCAGACAACACCGAAACATCGACCAGCTCCAGTTGTGAATTCAGCGCATCCTGCAATGTCACCGTCACCGAACTGACGCTCTGCGTTGTCACAGACAGACTATAGCTGAAGATCTGACCCGGCGCAGCGACCGACAACGAAGCGACTTTTCCGATGCGAGTGACACCAGGGGTTGGCGAGGGTGTCAGCGTGATGCCTGGTGTTGGTGAATTGGTCGGCGTCAGGGTCGGGGTATTTTCCGGCGTCGGCGTGTTACCCGGCGTTGGCGTATCGCCCGGCGTTGGCGTATCGCCCGGCGTTGGCGTATCGCCCGGCGTTGGCGTATTGTCCGGCGTTGGCGTATCGCCCGGCGTTGGCGTATCGCCCGGCGTTGGCGTATCGCCCGGCGTTGGCGTATTGCCCGGCGTCGATGTATTCACCGGCGTAAATGTAGGTGGTCGCTGTTCGAGACTCACCGTTGGTTCGGTTGCTGCCAGCAATCCTTGCGCCGGCGCAACCGGTGGGCGGATCCAGTTCATCGCCTCCAGTGTCAGGGGCACAACGATCATCAAGATACTAACTGCAATCGCCATCAACTCCCAAATTGTCCACGGGGCCGGAGCGCGACCGCGACCGGGCGGAAGTTGAGCTGAGCGCGATGGTTTCGGCGGCATAGAGCCTCCTCGCCTCAATTGAGCGGACGCGAGTCGACCAGATCGGCAATGACGATCAGGCGTTGCGTATCCCAATTGGTGCAGGTTATCAAAGTCAGGACAGGAGTGGGTGTGGGATCCATCACTTCAACCTGGGTTGGCCAGACATTGCGCATTTCCCGCACGCGGTAGCGGTAGAGCCAGCCACCCGCTTCCAGCAAGATTTCGTCGTCGACTTTTAGCGCCGGCAAATCACGAAACACAGCGCCGCGCAATCCGGCATGGCCTGACAACACCGTATTGCCGACTGTGCCAGGCAGCGCCGTACCATGGTGGTAACCGGCAGCATACTCAGCAACCTGCCAGGCACCCTCGACCACAAAGACCTCGTAAATGGACGTATCAAGGTTAATGCTCGGAATGCGTAACCGTTGCGGTCGGGGATCGGTTGCGGGCAGCGGCTGCACGCGCGGTTGCGGAGCAAGGTAATCAGGCGGTTCAATTGCCAGCTCGGGCGCGGTAAAAGGCAACGCCGGCAGATGAGGCGCGGCTGCGGGAGGCGCGACCGGCCCTGACGGCGCCAGCGACGCGACCGGAGCGGGCGTAACAACAGGCGCAGTCTGACCCTGCCAGGCTCGCCACCAATCCCGTCCGTAACCATCAGCCAGCCAGTAGATAAAGACTGCTATCATTGAGACAAACAGGACGACTTCGGCCACCCACAAGGCCTGATCAAACCATGTTCGCAACAGAAAACCGCGGAACGCCTCTGTGCGATGCGCAGCGCGTGACCGTAACTGCGCCGGTCGCAATGGATCGCGCCGGGCCGGTAGTTCGTGGAGGAGGAGATGTTGCAGCAATTCCTGATCGCTGACAGCCTGTGTCGGCGAAGATGAACATTGCTGACTGGTGGATCGTCGCTGTGAAAGGATGGTCATCACCGTGATGTTTCCGATACCTTAATGGAAACGTTTGTATTGTGAAAATGTGCAATACATTCACACATTTGCAATTTTAGCAGGTTTGTACCTCTTTTGATTAAAAAAACGAGAAGTTTACTACGATTTGCAATAGGAAACGGCGATAAACAAACTGATTGCAAGAATTATACACGACGACAGAGTAGTCTGCAATAGTCTGACCACTGGAATGAGCCAGGCGCTCTGTCTCGCTCGTCTCAGGTGTAAAACAAAGCCATTATGCCAGCGCCGCACAGAGCCGCTCTACTCCAGCAGCGAATACGGCTGGTTGAGTTAATGCCGAAATCATAACATGGCAACCAGGCACATCGCCGTAGAAGTAGCCGGGATGGACAAAAACACCACGTTCAAGCAAGAAGAGGGCCAGCGCTTCTTCATCATCCCAGTCGCTGACAGCAGGAAAGAGATAATAGCCACCAGCGGGAGCGCGAGCGTGAATGCGGGGATGCCCGGCAAAGCGGTTGAGCGCCAGGGTCAGATTCTCTCGCACTCGTTCAACCATCGCCGACATGAAAGACTCGCCCTGGGCAAAGAGGGTTGGCAGTAGAAACTGGCTGAGCGCATTTGCGCCCAACAACGTATCGTTGAGTAGTTCAAGTCGCGCCGCAAACACGCGGGCCGGTTGGTTAAGCGCAATCCAGCCTAGCTTAAGATCCGGTAGCGCGAAGAGCTTTGAAATGCCATTCAGAGTGAAGACGGGTAGATCAGGATGAAGCGCGGCGAGGGGTGGAGTGTTCGCAGCAGCATAGGTGAATGGCGCAAAGACCTCATCGCAGATCACCGGAATGCCGAGCAGATTGAGCGTTGCGAGCGGGCGATCAACAATGGCGCCGGTAGGATTGTGGGGTGAAACGATCAAGATCGCTCGCGTCCGTTCGTCAGCAGCGCGACGCAGCGAGCGGGCATTGATCCGCCAATCGTGTTCTTCATCGAGCTGATAGCTGCGCAACTCGAGATTGCGCAGCGCGGCCAGATATTCAAACAAGGGGTAGGTGACATTGGGAACGAGGAGATTGTCACCCGGATCGGACAGCAAGGAAAAGAGTAGATAGTAGGCTTCACTCGTGCTTGCGGTGAGAAAGACATCATCGGGTGTGATGATAAGTGGCGGCGAGCGGCGACTGTAGTAATTAACAATCGCCGCCCGCGCCATCGCATCGCCGCGCGGATCGGGTCGGTAGCAACGCTGCTGCCAGTAGGCTGCTGTCGCTGCTGCCAACACCTCTGACGGGAAGAGCAATCCCTGAGTGGTAGGATTGCTCCCCGTCAAATCGATCAGATCACCCTGCGCGGCCCGGGCCTGGCGAGCCAGTTCCAGCCGGTTGGGCGTGAGATCCAGATGGGAAAAAACACCGGTCATCACCACCTACCCATTGAGCGACGCCGTGAGATGCCTCCAGAAGGTATCACGTTCACCGGGAACAAACGGCATGTAGAGCGCCACTCGATCGAGCAAGCCTTCGTAGCGTTCACGCAAAGCATCCGGCAGGTCAGCCGGATCGGCTTCAACGGCAAAGGTTTCCACCATCGTTTCGTCGATCAGACCAGGCATCTCGGCCCACCGCTGCTGCGCGGCAAGACGCGATAACGCTTCACCAACCTCCTCCCAGCCGTGGCAGGCCAGCACAGCGCGGTATGTCGGCGTAGAGGCGTAGAACGCGATCTGCTGACGAACGAACGAACGCATGTGCGCCCGTTCAGCCGGGTCGTTGCCGGTAATCACCAGTGCGCTGCCGGCAATAGCGCAGGCTGCCGGATCACGCCCGACAGCCGTTGCGCCAGCAGCAATCTGTGGCCGTAACACATCACGCAAATAGCGCGCGCTCGTCAGCGGATGAGCGTGAAACCCATCACAAACTTCACCGGCCAGATGCGCGAGGCCGGTATTCACCCCGGCAATGTAGATCGGGATGTCAGGATGCGCGATTGGACCAGGACTGAAAAACGGGGTCATCAGGGTATGCTGATAGTACTGGCCGCGATAATCGAGCTTGCCACCGGTCTGCCAGCATTGCCAGATCGCGCGCAATGCGCCGATATAATCACGTAACCGACCCACTGGCGAATCCCAGACGCAGCTAAAGCGGCGCTCGATGTGGGCTTTGACCTGCGTTCCCAGGCCGAGCACAAATCGGCCACCACTGAAACCGGCCAGATCCCAGGCGATCTGCGCCGTCACCATTGGACTGCGCGGAAAGGCAATTGCAACGGCTGTGCCCAACGTCAGCCGCCGGGTATGTTCGGCAGCGATTGCCATGGCCAGAAACGGGTTGTGGGCAGTTTCGGGCGCCCACAGCGCAGCAAAACCGATTGCTTCGGCGGCTTGCGCCACGGCAGCAGCGTGCGGCAACGGGTTGGCATTGACTTGAAAAGCGGCATCGAGCAGAAGCATGACAGGTTCTCCATTGAAGAATGCACCATTGCGCGACTATCGGCAATTACGGTCGAAACCGGTGAAGCAGCGCCATCAATCGATCATAGTCGTCTTTGAGCAGACGGGCCAACTCGCGCCCTACCCGCACCAGATACGCTGGCCCATCGCGACGCGCAGCGGCGAGAGCGCGCACACTTGCCGCCAGCAATTCATCGTTCGGTATGCCAGGCGCCAGCAGCACGGTACGGAGAAACTCAAGCTGGTCACTGAATGTTACCAGTTCCGCTGGCGCACAACCATAGACCGAATAGTGAACCGGAGGCGGCTGCGGTGGCAGGCGCTGGAGCAGGCGACCATCGCTTATATAGCCAACGGTCAACACGGCAAACTCGGTTTGCAATACCTCACCGAGATCGGGATGTTCACGGTAGATTTGTTCATCATACAGATTGCGCCCACTGTACGCGCGCCCGCGCACAATTGCCCGCCCTCCCGGTTCACGACTCCCGGTATGAATATCGTAAACCAGGCCGTAGACTCGCAAGGCCGGATCGGGGGTGGTTGCCTGCACCAGCGCACCAAACGGCGGCGATGCCAGCAACTCGTAGGTTGCCGCAACAAACATGGTTGTCGATGACTCGATTATTTCACCGATCCGGTCATTGGGCGATGTTGTCATCATCATTCATCCCTGCACAAACTGCTTGCTTTCGCGTTTGGCCGAAACACCGGCAGGCGCACCGGCCCGCCGCAGCGCTCCGGCCACCATCTGCTCGAACACCCGCCGTTCGGCGCTGCGGATGACTGCCTGCTCATGCGCGCGCTGCAATGCGACCGGGTAACCCTGCCCACGCGCAGCCTGGTCGTAGACCAGCGCATGCACCTGATCAACCGCTTTCGGTCTTGCCGCCACCCAGGCCGGCACCTCAATCCGGACAAGCTCACGTCCAACCCGCACAAAAAAGAAGTGGATCTGGTGATGATCGTACCCGATAACACTGATCCGGCTCAGGGAACGAAAGATCGGGCTACGCTGACCATCCGCCAGACGCGGCAGGAAGAGATCGGCATCAATCAAATCGTGACAGATCATACACGAGGGTTGTCGGTTGTTCTTCACATCACTGCACTGCGCGCAATTGGCCCCGCGCCGACTTGTTACCTGCACGTCAGGACAAAACATCAACCGCATCAAGCCCATGACCTCTGGCGAGCGACTGCGGCTAATGTACGATGCAACCGGAATTTCGAGTAGGCGCATCTTCTCCAGATATGCCAGATACGGTTGGAGAAAATGATCGCGCACTTTGCCATCGACATTCGCCAGCGCCCAACGAATGAGTGTGCCATCCTGCAAGGCTAACCGCGGGATCGATACATCGGTCAGACAGCGTTCTGCCAATGCGCCTAACGCCAAACCCTCTTCGACATCGCGCCGCACACTCAGCACAGTGCCTTCTATCGGAATCCGCCGGGTTCCGTCATGCACGAACAGATCGGCTTCGGCAAAGTAGAGACGAGGTGACGACTCGAGGATTGCTGCCGTCTGCTGGCCGTAGCGAATGTAGACCTGACCGATGTTGATCAGGTAGCAACTGACCTCGCCGTGGCGATCGACATCAATATGTGAACCATCGGTAGCAGCGATTGCGTAATCGGTTGGCAGTTCTGGCAGATTCCCCACAGTATCGAGTGGCTCAACCGGTTCGGCCAGCAGCCAGTTGGCGGTTGGCGCACTGAGCTGCACAGCGATAACCCAATGCTCTTCATTGCCCGTTTCGGCCAGATACTTCTGGCTGACCATAGCAATCTGCGCATCGCGCCGGGAAACCTCTTGGGCAACCGTCTGGCTCATACGCCGCACCTGTTCGCCCAGTGCCGCAAGATTGAGACCCATGCCAGCTCCTTCGCTCACCTGTTCGTATCGTTCAGCATAGACGATTCGCCGCTGCCTGTCAATGATACCCGACCGATCACACAAAAACGACGTTGATCGGATACTTGCGCCAGCCAATAGCAATGGTATGATGGATTGACCAGGCAGACCGCAGGCTAGTGTGCTGTGCGCCCATCGCGCCTCAGCAACGTGAAGAGTTGACTATGCCCATAACAACATATCAGGAAGCCCTTGACTACATCTACAGCTTCATCGATCCGACCCGCCAGGGTTCGCCCGATCCGGCGATTGCAGCGCGCGGATTGGCCCGGATCACGGCGTTACTGGCCGATGCTGGCAACCCGCACCAACAACTGCGTGCCGTTGTTGTGGCCGGCACTAAAGGTAAGGGTAGCACCTGCGCCATGATTGAAGCAATGGCGCGCGCTGCCGGATTGAAAGTAGGGTTGTGGACATCGCCGCATCTCAGCTCGTACCGTGAGCGCATCCAGATCGACCGCGAGCCGATCACACAACCAACCCTGATCGAGCTGGTCAACACTGTGCAGCCGGTTGTCGAGGCATTTGACGTTGCCACCTATGGCCGACCGAGTACTTTCGATATCGGCTTTGTGATAGCGATGCGCCACTTTGCCGATTCCATGGTTGATCTGGCCGTTGTGGAAGTTGGGCTTGGTGGACGCTACGACGCTGCGGCAACGATCAATCCGCTGGTAGCAGTCATCTCGTCAATCAGTTTCGACCACATGGCGATCCTGGGGCCAACCCTGCGCGAGATCGCTTTCAACAAAGCCGGTATCATGCGAACCGGCAGACCCGCTATCACTGTTCCCCAACGCGCAGAAGCAGCGCAGGTTCTGGCTGCCGAGTCGCAGTCGGTCGGCGCACCGCTCTGGCTTGCCGCTGAAGCCGCTGTTGAACCGTGGCGCGCAACCGGTCAACCACTACGATATCCGGCGCAGCCGCAGCCGGGCAAACTGCGCGGCGCTTTCCAACGTGAAAATGCGCGTCTGGCAATGGGAACAGCCTTACTGTTGCGCCAGCAAGGGATCGCGATTGATGACACGGCCATTCGCCAGGGCCTGGCCGAAGCCTGGTGGCCAGGTCGTTTCGAGCTGATCGATGGCGCGCCACGCATCTTAATCGACGGCGCACACAACGGCGACTCGGCAGAGAAATTGTGGCAGGCAATCGCCGCCGAAGTGCCGCATCGCCGATGTATCCTCGTGCTTGGCACGTCACGCGACAAAGACATTGCTGCTATTGCCGCTGCGCTCGCGCCACATGCAGCACAGATCATTATTACTCGTTCCAGCCATCCCAAAGCGATGGATCTCGATCGCATCGCCGCTGAAGTCGAACCCTACACCACTGCCCCGCTCCAGATTGTGCCGGTAGTGGCCGAAGCGCTGGCAGCAGCTCGCGCAATGGCCGGCCCCGAAGATCTCATCTGCGTTACCGGTTCACTCTTCGTGGCTGGCGCTGCCCGCGAGGCACTTGGTCTCGCTGTCGCCGATTAGCCACGTATAGGTATGGCGAACGCGCTGAGGAAGAGGGTCATGATGAAGCGCTTGTGTAGGCGCGCAGTCCAACACGCCAGAACATTCGCGCTGCCAGCAGCGTTACACCGGCAATGAGCGGAGCCAGCGCCAGGTACAAGGGTTCCAGCAGACCGATCAGCGCTGCCGCTGGAAAAGTGGTGAGAAAGGCGATTGGGATGACAAAGGTAAGCACCAATCTGATGGCAGGGCTATAGGCAGAAACCGGAAAACGTCCGGTTTCATAGATGGCAGTCAGCAGTTCGGTCACATTCTCGACCTGCACCAGCCAAAAAGCAGTGGTCACAACCAGCATCCAGATCGAGTAAGCCGTCACCATACCGCAGGCCAGCAAGAAGAGGAAAGCGAGCAGTTGGGCCGGAGTGGGCCATATCTGACCCAACCAGAGACCATAGCCGATCAAGCCAAATCCAACCAGCAAATCAGGAATTGTCAGCAGATTAATCTGGCGCAATGAAGCCATAAACTGGCTATCAACCGGCTTGACCAGCACAAAGTCGAGCGTTCCCTTTTGAATATGCTCAACAATGCGAGTAATGTTCGGGCGCATGATGCCGTCGATCAAGCCTTCAAAGATGCGAAACAGGCCAACCACCAGCAGCGCCTGAGGCAGCGTCCAACCGCCGAGAGTGCCGCTAAACTGAAAGAAGACCAGGGTTCCAAGCACACCCCACAGCAACCAGAGCGTGCTTTGCAGAAGAGAGGTCAGAAAGTTGACCCGATACTCAAGCGCAATCAGGAAACTGTTGTGAGCGAATAACGCGAAGAGACGAAGATAGCGAAGCATATGGCGTTTCAAGATACTCTCGGCGCAATCAGGCAAACATACCTGTCACTCATTCGCGATAGAACAGACAGAACAAAACTGACTTGATCGCCAATCATTACCTGCCGGTGGGATAACGCGATTACCACACGTCAGCATCATTCACACGATCATACACCCATCGACACTTCAGATTGGAACCGGCTGAGCGCGCCAGTCAACCTGTGCATTACTGCTGGCGAAGTGTATTGGACCTGGATAACAACACCTTACCAGCCACCTGTCCTTTTTCTACCAGGCTATATCGACAAATCAAGGGCGAGAGTAACGCAGCCTCAGCCTCGTTACTCTCGCCCGGAGTGACTTGCGCGCAACCGGCATCACTGCCCCATTTCAAGCCCTGGCAAAGCGCGCAAATTGCGGGGCCAGCGCCGACGGCAACCGACCGATGATATGCGCGCCTTCGTTGACAAACTCCTCTAGCTCGATCACACCACGTTGCCGCCAGAGCGCAACCAGATCGTTGCGCTGGTATGGAATAAAGGCTTCAACCCTGACCATACGCTGCGCCAGCGTCGCCACGATCCGCTCTCCGAGAGTCTGCAAGCCCCAACCCTGCTGCGCAGAGACAGCAACAATATCACCAGGCAGACCCATCTCGGCAGCGATCTGATCGATTTCCTCGGCGGTAGCACCTTCCAGCAGATCGATCTTGTTGAGCACGGTCAGAATAGGCTTCTTATCAACACCCAGCTCGCGTAACGTCTGCTCAACCGTTTGCGCATGCTCTTGCGCATTGCGATGGGTCACATCAACAACGTGCAACAACAGATCGGCTTCCTCGATCTCTTCGAGTGTCGCCCGGAACGCGGCAATAAGCTTCGGTGGCAGCTTCTGAATAAATCCGACCGTATCGGTCATCAGAGCCATGATATTGCCGGGCAACAAAACCTGCCGCGTCGTCGGATCGAGGGTAGCAAACAGCTTATCCTCGGCCAGCACATCAGCGCCGGTCATTGCATTGAGCAGCGTACTCTTACCGGCGTTGGTATAGCCGACCAGAGCAATAATCGGCACCCCATTCTGACGCCGCCGCTGCCGATACAATTCACGATGACGGTGAACGTCGGCCAACTGCTCTTTGAGCCAGGCAATACGACGCTCAATCAAGCGACGGTCAATTTCTAGCTGCGTCTCACCCGGACCGCGCAGACCAACCACTCCACCCGCCGACGTGCCGCCACCGGTGCCGGCCTGCCGTTCGAGGTGTGTCCATTGCCGACGCAAGCGAGGCAACAGATACTGGTATTGAGCCAGTTCAACCTGCAAACGCCCCTCGTGGGTGCGGGCATGACGGGCGAAGATGTCGAGGATCAGCGTTGTGCGGTCGATAACTTGCGTCTGCAATTCCTCTTCAAGATTGCGAGTCTGCGCCGGACTCAGTTCATCATCGAACACGATCAGGTCAGCCTGCGTCTGCTCACGCAGCGCAGCAACTTCTTTCACCTTACCCGGTCCGATAAAAAACTTGGGTTGCGGTTCCGGCAGACGCTGGAAGATGCGTCCTACCACCTCGAGATCGGCTGTCCTGGCGAGAAGAGTCAATTCGTCAAGCGAATCCTCTACAGGCCAGGGACTGCGCATACTGGCAATTTCGGCGCCAACCAGAAGCGCGCGCCGGCGTGGGGTTGCAGTTGGATAGAGTCGTTTGCCGTCGTGAGTGCGAATCTCGTTAATAGGTGTCTCCTTTGACTGTAAAAGCACTGATGTCATCCTTAGCCTCTATTGTAGCACTGTCGTCCCGCCACTTCAAGCCGGTGACAGGACAGTAGTCGAGCGACAACCAGCGGTAATTGTTATTTTTTGCACAATTCCCGGTGTCTCATATACACTACGAACAGTGGCGGGCAAAAGTTGCATTGAGACCGCCACTCGACGCGAGACAGCGTCGTCAAAGCGTCGCTCAATGACAGAGGAGGTCGGTCATGCATGACACGTGGCTTGAGTTGACGGCTGCCGAAGTGCATCAGCGCGATCTGATCCGCGATGCCGAACACGAGCGACTGGTGCGCGAAGCGCGTCGTCTCCGCCGCGCTCAATCGTGGTGGTACCGGTTGTGGCAACGCCTGTTTAATGTCCAACTGGTAAGTAAATAAGATCGCGCCTGCGTAGCGCAAGAACTGATGATACCAGCGAGAGGGCAGTTGAAACAACTGCCCTACGCTGTTTCATGCAACATCATCCTACCATCGCCGCAAGCTGTTGCTGGCGGCGCAACACCGCCAGTGGCCCATCAGGCAACTCGATCCAGCGCGCCAGTGCGGCCAGCGAGGCTGTGCGGCGCGCCTGAATCTGTCGGCGTTGCGCCAGCAGCGCCGGCCATTCAGCCAATGCCATGCAACGGCCAGCAATCATAGCCGGTTGCCGGTGTAACACCGCATACGCCAACGCCATTCCATCGTAGGCCAGGATCAGCGGCAGACACGAGGTCAGCAACGGTGTCGGTACGCAACGGATCAGCATCCGAATACGGTTGCGACCGAGCAGCCGCTGTTTCAAAGGGCTGAACATGCCGGCGGTTGCCGAATAGACGTGCCGCGCGCGCGCTTGCGGCGCCAGCACGCAATCCCAACCACGCAATTGCGCGCGCCATGCCAGATCGGCATCTTCCAGATAACTGAAAAAATCGGCAAAGTCGCCAATGTCGGCCAGCATCTCGCGTCGCATGAGCGTCAGGCCACCGCTTGCGCCGAACACCGGTAGCGGCTGCGACGGCAATGCTACCACCGGTAAACCGATGGCCCGGTCGGTCGCAATACCGTTGGCAAGAAACCGGATGCCCGCGCTGGCCACAAGCTCCGGTCGGCGACTGAAGGTCAGCACCCCCGCTGCCCAGCCGGCTGTCGGTCGCGCGCGCAACGCCTGCCACAACGCATCGACACACCCTGGTTCGGCCAGAGCATCATCGTTGATCAACATGATGAGATCGCCGCGCGCGGCGGCAATACCGGCATTGACGCCACCGGCAAAACCAGTATTGCGCGACAGCTCGATCACATGCACCATTGGCATGAAAGCCCGCACCCATGCTGCCGCGCGATCGCGCGAGTGGTTATCGACCAGCACGATCTCATCATGGGCGGCAAGCTGTGACCGGATGGCGGTCAGACAGGCCGGCAGGAAGCGGAGGGCATGGTAGGTAGGGATGACAACTGAAATGGAGGGACGGTTTGCCATAACATCCTCGCAGCAGGCTTCGCGCCAGAGCCATTGTAGCGTATGATCTGCGCTACGATGCATCTTTGCCGTTCTCCTGCACGAGCATGCATATCCGAAACTCGCAGTATTGCCCATCCGGTCAGATTTCCCCGCTGCATGAACGCTCGCTTCAGCAGACGGAATCAGCCCGGCGTGACCTTGAACGATAGCAGTAACTCTGCCTCAGGGCGGTGCGCACCGACTGCGGTGTCGCAGAATGAATTCCCCGTGAATGCCACCTGATAATGCAGGCCTGAAACAATCCCCTTCACTTTGCCGAAACGATAACGATCACGCGCAAAGATGCCCGGCGCAGCGGCTCGCATGTCTCGCATGAAACGATAGTGACGAAAAAGCAAACAACGGCATCGAGAACATCTGGTTATGTCGAGCATGGAAGTGGCACAAGCGCCCAAAATGATGTGAGCAGTTTCCACGGCTGGTTGCTGCGCCGGGTATGCGTTCAAAATCAACCGGCTATCTGCTTGACAATCAATCTGGAGGCTGATATATTGTATACAATATCCTGAAAGAATAAGAACTATCATTTTCAGAAATATCTGGTTTATTGCTTCTCAGAAATCAATTATCTCATTTCTTCATTGGGAAGCGTTCCGTCACTTCAGGCAACTACAAGGTTTGCAATGGAGCATTTGTATACAAAAGATGAATCCTCTTCCGCCGATCAGGTTTACCAGCGCCTGCGACGGCTCTTGATTGAGGGTTTCTATCCTCCCGGATCACGGCTGGTTGAAGAACGACTGGCCAGCGATCTCGGCGTCAGTCGCACGCCAGTGCGGCAGGCATTGGTGCGCGCCGCCGCCGAAGGACTGGTGCAGATCTTTCCCAATCGCGGCGCAGTGGCTCGCAGCTTTACCATTGACGACCTGCTCGAGATGTATGACTTACGCGCTCTGCTCGAAGGGCATGCTGCGTACCTGGCTGCCAGCCGGATTACTCCCGCTCAACTATCCCGTATGGAGGAGGCAGCCACCGAGCTGGAAAAGTCGCTGACCTATACGTTTGAACGCCGTCAAGACGAGGTTCATTTCCTGGTTGAGCACAATGCGGTATTTCACCAGACTATCGCCGAGGCCGCCGGCAATCAGCGACTGATCACGATGTTGAACCAGATCGTTGCCGTTCCGCTCCAGTTTCGTTCGTTCTACTGGTATCGGCGCGAGGAACGCCAGATTTCGAACTTCTTTCACCGCAGCATTCTCAACGCACTCCGCCTTGGTGATGGTGATCGCGCGCGGGCAATGATGCGCGAACACATTTTTTACGGTCGCGACGTGCTGTTGCAAAGCCAACGCGCAGAGTCCGCTCCCGCTGCACTTGATGAGGAGTAATCTATCGTGAACCGTCAACGACCACCAAGACCACTTGATGATATTCGGGTACTGGAGCTAGGCGCATTTTTGGCCGGTCCCTTCTGTGGTCAATTACTGGCCGACTTTGGCGCCGAAGTGATCAAGGTCGAACCGCCGGGTAAGGGAGATCCGATGCGCGAATGGGGTCGCCATCGCTATAAGGGTCGGACATTATGGTGGCCGGTACTGGCCCGAAATAAGAAGTCGATCACTATCGATTTGCGCACTGCCGAAGGCCAGGCGCTGGTCAAACGACTGGTGCCACACGTTGATATGGTGCTGGAAAATTTTCGCCCCGGTACCCTGGAAGCCTGGGGCCTGGGATGGGAAGAGCTACGGGCGCTCAATCCGGGCCTGATTATGATCCGGGTGAGTGGCTTTGGACAGACCGGTCCGTACCGCGACAAGGCCGGCTTCGGCTCGATTGGCGAAGCAATGGGTGGCATTCGCGCCATTACCGGCTTTCCCGACCGCCCTCCGACCCGGATCGGAATCAGCATCGGCGACTCGCTGGCCGCCACCTTCGCCACACTTGGGGCATTGGTGGCGCTTCATCAACGGCAACGCAGCGGGCAGGGACAGGTTGTTGATATCGGTATCTACGAAGGCGTGCTCGCCCTCATGGAGAGCATGATCCCTGAATATCAGTTGACCGGCCACATCCGCGAACGAACCGGGAATATTTTGCCCAATGTCGCCCCTTCGAATATCTACCCAACCGCTGATGCAAGCTGGTTTGTCATTGGCGCTAATGCCGATACCATCTTTACCCGCCTCGCCCAGGCCATGGGTCGTCCCGAGCTGGCTACCGATCCGCGCTTTGCCACACATCAGGCCCGTGGTGAGCATCAGGCTGAGTTAGACGACCTGATCGCCGCCTGGACGGTGAACTATACCGCCGATCAGTTGCAAGCCATGATGGATGAGTATGGGGTGCCGGCTGGACGTATTTACACGGCGAAAGAGATGCTCAATGACCCGCATTTTATCGCCCGGCAATCAATTGTCGGCGTGCCAGACCCCGACCTCGGTGAGGTGAAGATGCAGAATGTAGTGCCACGCCTGTCTGAGACGCCCGGCGGGATCGATTGGACCGGGCCGGCCCTGGGACAGCACAACCAGGAGATCTTTGGCGAGTTGCTCGGTTTGAGTGCCGAAGAGATAGCGTCGTTGCAAGCGAAGCGGGTGATCTGATGGAAGCCGTAACCATCATTGACGTTGCTCCCCGTGATGGATTGCAAAACGAACCTGAGGTGCTCGATGTGACTACACGGGTTGAGTTGATTGAACGCCTGCTCGCCGCTGGCGTTCCCCGAATCGAGATTGGTTCGTTTGTCAATCCACGGCAGGTGCCACAAATGGCTGGCGCCGATGAGATTGCGCGCGCGCTGGCAGCTCGCGGACACAATCTCGCTGCCCGCGCCAGCGATGACTCCTTTCGCTTTACGGCGTTGATCCCCAATCAGCGTGGCTACGAGCTGGCCATCGCTGCCGGGATGCGTCACGTTCGGCTGGTACTGGCCGCCAGCGACGGCCTCAATCAGGCCAATTTCAAGCGCACTACTGCCGAATCGCTGGCCGAATTTAGCCAGCTCGCGATTCGGATGTATCAGGAAGGCATCGCTTTTGGTGTCGCTATCGGCGCATCGTTTGGCTGCCCGTTTGACGGTTATGTCCCGGTTGAGCGCGCGCTTTCTATCGCCGAACATGCCGTCGATCTGGGCGCTCAGGAAATTGTCTTTGCCGACACAACCGGAATGGCCGTACCGACCCAGGTGGCAACGCTCTGCCAGATGGCGCGACAACGACTACCGCGTGTGACCCTCACGATTCATCTCCATAACACTCGCAATACCGGTTACGCGAATGCCTTTGCCGCATGGCAGGCCGGCATTCGCTCGTTCGACGCTGCGCTGGGCGGAATCGGTGGTTGTCCATTTGCGCCGCGCGCTGTAGGGAATATTGCCAGCGAGGATCTGACTCATATGTTTAACGGTATCGGCGTGCCAACCGGCATCGATCTACCGGCATTACTGGCTGCCTCCGATTGGTTAAGTTCAATCCTTGGTCGGCCTTTACCGGCCCTCACCGGTAAGGCCGGCCCGGTCTACCCGCAGGTGGGAATTGCAGCAAACTATCGGCGCTAGGTTTTTTTTCAAGATGCTAACGATTGTATCGGGAGGAATGGAGACATGAGCTATCGCATCGGAGTCGACGTTGGTGGTACATTCACTGACCTGATGCTCTTCGACGAGGAGAGCGGGCGCTACTGGCGCCACAAGACACCTTCCACCCCCCATGACCCCTCAGAGGCAGTGCTGGCCGGAATTGCGGCGATCTGTCAGCAGGCAGGGATCGAACCGGCGCAGGTTGCCCAAATCATGCACGGCACCACTGTCGCCACCAATGTCATTCTGGAAGGCAAAGGAGCGCGGGTTGGCCTGATCACGACTGAAGGCTTCAAGCAGATCCTGCACCTTGCCCGTTCACAAACCCCAGGCCCTCTGGCCGGCTGGATGATTATGATTAAGCCCGAACCACCGGCCACGCTTGCTGATACCCGCGAAGTGCGCGAGCGTATGAGCGCCCGCGGCGAGGTGGTGCGCCCACTCGACGAAGCGCAGGCTGAAGCGGTGATCCGCGAACTGGTCGATTCGGGCATCGAGTCGCTGACCATCTCGCTGATCAATTCGTATGCCAATCCTGACCATGAGCGTCGTTTGAAGGCGATTGCGCAGCGGGTTGCACCTCATCTGCCGGTGACTATCTCGTATGACGTATTGCCGGAATTCCGTGAGTATGAGCGGACGCTCACCGCAACGATGAACGCATACGTCAAGCCCAAAGTCAAGATGTATGTCCACAATCTCGATCATAGCTTACGCCAGCGCGGCGTGCAGGCCCGCCTCCACATTCTCCGCTCGGATGCTGGTCTGATGACGGCGGAAACGACCGAAGAAAACCCGGTTTATACATTGCTCTCCGGGCCATCGGGCGGCGTGGCCGGAGCGTTGCATATTGCCATCCGCGCCGGATACCCCAATATCCTGACCTTTGATATGGGTGGCACCTCGACCGATGTGTCGCTTTGTATGGGAGAACCCAACATTGCCCGCGAGACGGTACTGGGTTACTTTCCGGTCAAAGTCCCCTCGGTGGATGTCCGTTCGGTCGGCGCAGGTGGTGGTTCGATTGCCCACGTCCCCTCGCTTACCCGCGCCCTCCGCGTCGGCCCGCAGAGCGCCGGCGCCGTACCCGGCCCGGCCTGCTACGGCAAGGGCGGCGTTGAACCGACGGTCACCGATGCTAATCTCGTCTGCGGGTATCTACCACCCAGCATTCTCGGCGGAGCGATGCAACTCGATGTCGCTGCGGCCAAAGCAGCCGTGCAGAAGATCGCCGATGCAACCGGGCTGAGCCTGATGGATGCTGCTGAAGGCATCTTGCGCATCGTCAACGAGAACATGTTTGGCGCGCTCCGGCTGGTGAGCGTGCAACGCGGTTTCGACCCACGCCAGTTTGCGCTGATGGCGTTTGGCGGGGCCGGGCCACTGCACGGCAACGCGCTTGCCGAGCTGCTCGGCTGCTACCCGGTCATTGTGCCACCGGCGCCCGGTCTGCTCTGCGCTCTCGGTGATCTCAGCGCCGATTACCGCGATGAGTTTGCCCGCACTTACATTCGCACTGTTGATCGGGTTGAACAAGAGGAAATGGTTGGCATGCTGCGCGAACTGGGTCGCGAAGCCAGAGCGATGCTGACCGAAGAGGCCATTCCACCCGCCCGCCAGGAGATCCGCTATTTTGTCGATATGCGTTACTACCGGCAAGGCTACGAAATGCCGATTGCGCTAAGTGAAGCCGAATTCGAGCAAGACCTGATTCCGTTGCTGGTACGGCGCTTCAACGAGCTACACGACCGCACATACGGTTTCATGCTCGACAGTAACGTTGAGATTGTCAATCTACGCGCAGTCGGCATCGGTCGGGTGACCAAGGTTGAGTTACCGGAAGCGGAACCGGGTGATCCTGACGCCAGCAGCGCATATACCGGCGACCACCAGATCTACCGCCACGGTGAATGGATTACAGCCAGACTGTATGACCGCAATAAACTGCGCCCGGGGATGCAGGTTGAAGGGCCGGCCATTATCACCGAGGTTGACAGTACTACCGTCGTGTTGCCCGGTCATACCGCGACGATCGATCGCTATTTCAACCTGTTGATCAATCGGAGCTAAACCAGCACCGCGGCGCCATAATACCGGGCCGCCCTGGCATTACTATCCACATCAGGGAGGAGCAGCAATGGCTACTAACCTTAAAATCGCCACTATCCCTCAGATCGAGATCGATCCAGTCACGCTCGATATTATCGAGAACGCGCTGAAGAACACCCGTTACGAGATGGATGCGGTGCTCTACCGCACTGCTATGAGTCCGGTTATCCGTGAACAGCACGATCAGTTCCCTATGATCACCGATCCACACGGACGCATGATCGTCGGCCAGTTCGGTTCGTATATCGCCGGCTTGCTTGACAACTGGCATCAGACGATTGAACCCGGCGATGTCATCTTGTTGTCAGACCCATACCTGTGCGGCGGCGCGATCAGCCACATCAATGACCTGCTGGTGATGTTGCCCATTTTCTACGGTGAGGGGGAAGATCGTGAACTGATCGGCTGGGCCAGTATGTTTGGCCATGCCCAAGATGTGGGTGGGCCGCTGCCCGGCTCGCTACCGACCACGGCGACGACCATCTTCGGCGAAGGACTGCGCTTGCCACCGGTCAAAATCTATGAGCGTGGGAAGCTCAACCAGGCTGTGCTCGACATTATGCTCAATAATGTGCGCCAGCCGGAAATGAATCGCGCCGATTTGATGGCGATCATTGCCAGTTGCCGCACCGCCGAAAAGCGCGTGATTGAGCTGTGTGATCGCTTTGGCAAAGATGTGTACCTGGCCGCAACCCAGGCGCTGCTCGATCGCACCTACCGGGCGATGAAGGAGCTGATTGTGCGCAATCTGCCCGAAGAGCCGCAATCGTTCGAAGATTACGTCGATGACGATGGGTTGGGCAACGGGCCATTCAAGATGAAACTGACCATCTGGCGGGTCGGGCACGAAGCCTACTTCGATTGGACAGGTACCGATCCGCAGGCGATGGGGCCGATCAACTTCTATCTCAACGAGTCGATGTTTAAGATGTTCATCGGCGTCTACCTGATCATGGTCTTTGACCCGCAAATCTTATTCAACGACGGCTTCTACCCCTTGCTCCACGTCACGATGCCCAAAGGCAGCCTGATCCAACCCGAATTTCCGGCGGCACTCGGCTGCCGCACGCATGCGCTTACCCGCCTGTTTGACGTACTCGGCGGCGCACTGGCCAAGCGAGCACCCGAATTCACCACGGCTGCCGGGTACGGCACCTCGCCATACCTGCTCTACTCAGGTTACGATAAAGATGGCGAATTCTTCTACCTCATGGAAATCAACTACGGTGGTATCCCAGGCCGTCCAATCGGCGATGGGATGGATGGACATTCGTGGTGGCCACTCTTCACCAACATCCCAACCGAGTATCTTGAGAGCTATTACCCGATTCGGATCGAGCGTTACACCAGCATCATCGATTCGGGTGGGGCCGGCTTCCACCGCGGTGGCAACGGCATTGAGAAGGTATATACCTTCCTCGAGCCGGGTGAGATCTCGATCCACGATGACCGCTGGCTCACACCACCGTGGGGCAACGTGGGCGGCAAACCGGGCAGTCGGTCGAGCAAGCTGCTGGTACGCGCCGACGGTAGCCGGCAGGTGTTGCCCAGCAAATGCGATCAGATCGCAGTCGAGCCGGGCGATCAACTGATTTACCGCACCGCTGGTGGTGGCGGCTGGAAAGATCCGCTCACTCGACCGGCAGAGGCGGTCCAGCGTGATGTGCGCTACGGCCTGGTCAGCCGTGAGAAGGCGCTCAACGATTACGGCGTGGTGCTAACCGACACGCTCGAAATCGATGATGCAGCGACGGAAGCCAAACGGGCCGAGCTAGCGGCTGCGCGCGGTGAAATCAAAGGGTTTGACTTCGGACCGCCCCTGGAAGAACTGCTGGCCAATGCCGAAGCCGAAACCGGCCTGCCGGCGCCGCGCAAACCGCAACCGGTACGCTGGGCAATGGCCCGCGCTGCCCGCCGCGAACGCGCGGCAGGGCCTGTCGAGCAACGTGAAGTTACCGCTGATTAACAGTACATGGCGGTGGGGTGGCGGGTATGCCACCCCACCATATGGCATGGGAAACGCATTATGAGCCAGTTCGATCACCTGACCAGAGACTACCGCCAGCACGGTCTGGGCGGACGAGTGGGGTTTGGCGAGCGACCGGCCCTCTTGATCGTCGACTTCATCAAAGCCTATACCACACCCGGCTCGCCGCTCTATGCGGCTCCCGGTGTTCCTGATGCGGTATACGCCAGTCAACCGGTGTTAAACGCTGCTCGCGCTGCGGCGATCCCGGTCATTTACACAACGGTCGCTTACGCTACTGATGGCCGTGACGGGGGCATCTTTGTGCAGAAAGTGCCGGCTTTGCGTCAGCTTACCCACAACTCACCACTGATCGAGATCGTTGATGAGCTACGTCCGCAACCAGATGAGCTGGTCATCGAAAAAAAGTATGCCAGCGCCTTCTTCGGCACTCATCTCGCTGCGACCCTGACAGCATCGCGGGTCGATACGCTGATTATGGTTGGCTGTTCGACCAGCGGTTGTATTCGGGCCAGCGCAGTCGATGGTATGCAACACGGGTTTCGGGTGATTGTACCGCGCGAATGTGTTGGTGACCGCGCCCCTGAACCGCACCTCGCCAACCTGTTCGATATCGATAGCAAGTATGGCGATGTCGTGGCGGTTGATGAAGTGCTGGCGTACCTGAACCATCGCTCGCGGTAACCATTGTTACTAACACCCGCACCTGTCAGCCCATGACACCCGTTCAGTACCATATGCGGCGTCAAGTTGACGGATCTTTACAGCGAGAAGATGGTAGCAGGCGCGTGTTATTGCGTCTGTTACCGGATTGTCAAGCGATTGGCAGGCATTTTTGTCGTGTTTGCGGCAAGAAATGGCTATATTTCGACATGTAAAAGTAAAAAAATCATATCTTGACTTGCGCGAAAGCTTGTGATACGATTCTATGTGCGTCATTTGACATGACGTGTTGTTGCTGTTTTGATTAGAAAGGGTTTGGTCTACAGCGATGCGCCACCTTCATCGCTGGATGCTTCTGGCTGGTGTGGTCGTCGCGCTGAGTGGATGCTTATCAACCCTACCTACCACCATGGAAGTGAACGGGCCATTGCCGGCTACCTTACCACCACTAGCGCAAACTTTGCGCGCTACCATTGCAGCGCCGACAGGCACAGTGCCGGCGACGGAATTTTCTACGCCTGTCACAACGGTAACTGCTACGACAGCGATTATTGTCGCTACGCCTCAGCCGACAATGATTGCCCCACCTACTCCCACGTTAGCTCCAGCTCCCACCATTGCATTACCGACATTACCCGCCCTCTCTCCTGAAGAGCGCTGGCGCGCGCAGCAACTGGATCGCCAGATCTTTCCTGAACTGCGTTTATATACAACAAAACGCAGCGAATTATACTGGTATGATCCAATAAATCAACAACCTGTGCTCATCGGTACTATCAATGGTGAGTTTATGGCTCAGGCAACGTTCTTTTGGCGTGAAAATAGCCAGCCAGCCCTTGAAGTTCCGTATCAGATTAATCGCTCATATGGGCTTTCCGCACTTTCTCCGGCTTTAATTGACCGGATCCGCGCTGCCGGATACTCCGACTGGATCGAAACATTTGTATTTCTTACCCCTGCTGTCCAGGCCAAGGATTTGCCTGGACAGTAACCTTGTTACGATGTGATTATTTTAAGGCTGTATCATGGCTTATGGCTTTGTTGGAAGGATGAAAGCTTTGTTAGAAAAGGAACTGCCGTGAGTAGTCGCTATCTTGAAATGGTTCGTGGGCAACGCCGCCGCAACGGATGGCAATTTACCTCCAAGTCGCTGCTCGCAATCCTCGCCTTTATTGCAATGATCGGTTCGGCGGTTTACTGGTGGGGTGTTCAGAGCCAGCTTACCGGCAACTGGATTATCGCCGCCGCCTACACGGCAATCCTCGTGCTGGCGCCACCCAGCCTGATGTCCTTCCTTATCCCATGGTCGCCTGGCGGCATGTTATTGCAGAAGATTAATGCCCGCACCTGGGGTTATGTCGCAGTGATGATAGCGGCCCTTTACCTGGTCTATTATTCTTTTGAAATACAATGGACGTGGTGGGCGTCACAGCCAGTCGTGCAAAGCACTGGCCTGGTAATTCAGCAGGTCTTGATCGGCATTATTGGCTTTATTATCATTCCGGCGTTGTTATGGACACCGGTCACTTCAGAGGAATTGGTCGAGCAGGTCAGGCAGGCCCACCTTGTTCGCCGTTACGAGTTGCAAACCCAGGCCGATATTGCAATTTTGCGGGCCACATTGCTGCGCGCGCAAGAGAAAGCCTTAATCGGTTTTGCTAATCTCACTGTGCAAGAACGGGAAGAACTGGCCGCAGTGATGCGGGGGTTGGTCAAGGGCATCGATGCTACGCTGCGTGATATTGGTGAGAGTGTAAAAACTGTCAGTGGGGCGACTGTTCCGTTTAATAGCCTGGAAGATAATGAAGATATTCGCCAATACCTTGATTTTGTCGCTGAAACGCTGACCGAAAATTCATTGCTGCCGCGGCGCCCCTCTAACCAAACAGAAACTGCCACGCGCCAGTTAACGCATCGCGATCGCGACGGAGAAGAATATTACGAGGACGAACGGCGCACACGCGCGTTGCGGCCACGCTAGGCAGGTTATCGTATGCGCGGCTATCGCTTCACAACCGATGACCGTCTGCCTGAACGCGATTTGCAAGAGCTGGCCGATGAGCTGGCCATTCAGTTGCACTTTTCGTTGGGTGAGCGGGTCTTTGTTCTGCCGCGGAGTGATGTGGCCGAGTTGATCTGGCCATATATCGATGACCTTCATCCCGACGACCAGAATGACCTGGTCTGGCTGGTCTGGCACCTCTTTCAAGAGGCTCAGGAACTGGATGGAGAATGAGCTGGCACCATGATGGCTGCCGTTCGCCGTCTCGGAATCTATGGAGGCACATTTGATCCGATCCACTTCGGGCATCTGGCAATTGTCGAAGAGGCACGCTGGTATTGTCAACTTGATCAGATTTTGATAGTGCCTGCTGCTGCCCAACCACTCAAAGCAGGCCATCTTGCCGCGGGGCATCACCGGCTGGAAATGGTCAGGCTGGCATGCGCCAACAACCCGGCACTGATCCCTTCTGCGCTTGAACTTGATCGGCCACCCCCCTCTTACACAATTGACACCTTACGGATCTGCCAGGAGCGTTACGGATCTGGGGTGGAATTGTTCCTGATCGTTGGCGCTGACGCTGCCGCTGAACTGTCACGCTGGCGCGAACCTGACCAGATCGCCCAACTCGCCCGCCTGGTGGTGGTTGGGCGACCGGGATACACCTTCGACTACGAAGGATTGTGCGCAACTATTCCTGCATTGCGCGACCGCGTTATTGTGATCGAAGGCCCAAAACTCGCCATCTCCAGCACTGACCTGCGGCAGCGACTCGCGACCGGTCGCCCGGTTCGCTACCAGTTGCCTGATACCGTACTCGCTTACCTGATCCGTCACCAACTATACAACACCAAGGGCTAAAATCACATGACTGACACTGCCGACCGTTTACTGAGCGAAACTGTCGCGGCTTGGGGATTGTCGCTGAGCGAGCATCAATTAGCACAATTTCACCGTTACCTCGATGAGTTGATCATCTGGAATGATCGCTTCAATTTGACAGCCGTGCGTGATCGCCCGGCAATGATCCGCCGTCACCTGCTTGACTCGCTCTGGCTAGCCCGCGATTGGTATCGGCTACCGGCAAACCTGATTGACATCGGCAGCGGCGCTGGTTTTCCCGCCCTGCCGATCAAAATCTTGTATCCGACTCTACCGGTCACCCTGGTTGAAGCAACCGGCAAGAAGGCAGATTTTCTCCGCTATGTAATCGATTGTCTGGGATTGAGTGGCACGCGAGTGATCAATGAACGGATCGAAACAGTCGGCCACGATCCGGCTGAACGCGAACGATACGAGGTTGTGACGGCTCGCGCCGTCGCCGAGCTTCGCGTACTGGTGGAATATGCGCTGCCCTTGTTGCAGGTTGGCGGACGCCTGCTTGCGCCCAAAGGACGCGATCCCGAAGCTGAAATTGCCGCAGCTCGTCCTGCTTTACGTCTGCTTGGCGGCGAGCTAAGTTACTGTCAGCCCGTACACATTCCCGGTGAAGAACCGCGCAGTCTGGTGGTGATCAGCAAAGTTGCCCCTACTCCCGACCGTTTCCCACGCCGGGTGGGAATACCGGCGCGACGACCGTTGTAAAAGAAGCTGGCCCGGCGTGTTGTGACCTGCTCACGTTCCTTCAATTTCCGCCATCAGCTCTCGACCAGCTTACTGCATGAGGTTCACATATGGTTGCCTGATTTTGATGCAACTTTCACGCTAGTCAATTCGTACAGATCAACGGTTGTGGAAGACATTGTCGGTGTGCTACAATACCATTAGCATTTTCACCGCAATCATGCCGCTCCGCAATCGTTTTGATCAGGCATCCACAAGGAGGAGATCCCATGTCCATTCTCGGTCGTATCAAAGATCTGATCAGTGCGAACATCAACGCAATGCTCGACAAGGCGGAGGATCCGGAGAAGATGGCAAATGAATATTTGCGCCAGCTTACCAACGAGCTGTACGAAGCCCGAACAGGCGTAGCTCAGGCCATGGCCGATGAGACCCGACTCGAGCAGCGGCGGATTGCGGCTGAGGGTGAAGCAGAGCAGTGGCAAATCAAGGCTGAGCGAGCGCTTCGCGCCGGCGATGAGGCTTTGGCGAAAGCGGCGCTGGCCCGCAAAGTGCAGGCCCAGAAGCTGGCCGAGCAGTATCGCGCTCAAGAGAAAGCGCAGGAAGAGCAGGTAGAGGCGTTGCAGCAGGCACTGATCGATCTCGAAACCCGGATTGCCGAAGTCAAGGCGCGAAAAGAACTTATTATCGCCAAGAAGAATCGGGCACAAACCCAAGAGGCGCTGCAACGCACCGCAGCTTCCATCGGTCGCGTGAGCGCGCTTGACAAGCTCGATCAACTGGAAGAGAAGGTTGACGACCGGCTGGCCCGCGCTGAAGCGATGGCTAAACTGGAAAGTGGTTCGCTCGAGGCTCGCTTCCGCGATCTGGAAAAAGAGACCGAGGTTGATAGCGAGCTGGCCGAACTGAAACGGAAACTGGGCTTGAGCTGATTGCGGGCGCCAAACGTAACACGCAACGTCTAAGCGGCGCGGGCGGGTTTGCACCCGCCCGCACTTGTATCTTTCAGCGCGGCTGGCAATGGAAGCGTTCAGGAATTATCAGCCCTCTATCGACGCTCGTACAAGAACGTTGCATGCTACCGTGCCGGCTCGTAACAGGCGCGGCAACGAGCTTCGTACATATCGAGGCCGCCAACCACGATGGTTGGCGCATTGGCAGGAGCAGGTTTGCCGTCAATAAGCCGCTGCGAGCGAGTAGCATAAGCGCCGCATTTCACACAGATCGCGTACAGTTTATCAACCTGCTCAGCCAGCGCAAGCAAATGCATCATCGCCGGAAATGGTTCAGCGCGGTAGTTGAGATCGAGACCGGCCACAATGACTCGCGCGCCGCGGTCGGCCAGCAATTGACAACCACGAACCATCTCTGCCGGATCATCGTCAAACAGATGTAGCTCATCGATCGCCACCACCTGCGCATCTTCGGCAAAGGTCAGAATTTCGCCCATCGTTGCAACCGTAATCGCTTCCAGCCGGCTACCGCTATGGCTCGACACCTGGCCTTCAGCATAGCGCGTATCCATGCGGGGCGTGAAGATTCGATACGATTGGCGCGCAATCCGCACCTGCCGCATACGCCGGATCAGCTCTTCGGTCTTGCCACTGTACATGCAACCACAAATGACCTCGATACGGCCACCATCACCTGGACGAGTCATCGTTCCTCCTGAAAATGTAGTATGCTATTGGCAATATCGTCCATTAACTTGCGGAGTATACCATACCATGTCGCGCCAAACAGAAGATGAACGACTGCTGCGCACCGATCCTTACCGTCAGGCTCACGATTTTACTCACACCGACACCTGGCGAGTGTTGCGCATCATGGGTGAATTCGTCGAAGGTTTTGAGAACATGGCCGGTCTTGGACCGGCAGTCTCGATCTTCGGTTCAGCCCGTATTCCCCCTGCATCGCCAATCTATGCCGCTGCTACGGAAACAGCGCGGTTACTAGCCGAAGCCGGCTTCACCATTATCACCGGTGGCGGCCCTGGCTTGATGGAAGCCGCCAATAAGGGTGCGCGCGCCGGTGGTGGTCGTTCGGTTGGCTGCACGATTGAATTACCCTTCGAAGCCGGCGCAAATCCTTTTGTCGATCTTGAAGTTCGTTTTCGCTATTTCTTTGTGCGTAAAATTATGTTTGTAAAATATGCCCATGCCTTTGTCATCTTCCCGGGCGGTTTTGGAACGCTTGACGAGTTATTTGAGGCGCTAACGCTGATCCAAACGGGTAAAATTCACGATTTTCCAATTGTGTTATACGGTTCAACGTTCTGGCAGGGTATGATCGATTGGGCGCGCAATACGTTGCTCGCTAACGGCACGATTGCTCAATCGGATATTGACCGGTTGCAGGTCTGCGATGATCCGCAACAGATCTGCGACCTGATTGTCCAATCCTACCGTCAACACCAGGGTGATAAGGACAACGCACCATGGACACACTAACCTGGATGGCTGATGCCGGGCTATGTGCCTTGCTACGACGTTATTACCAGGGCGAAGCCGGCCTCTGGGCAGAGATTCTACGCTGTGTCGAGCGCGAACTGCGCGCGCGTCAATTGCCGCCGGCGCCCCGTCACGTGCGCTTTCGCCGCACTGACGAAGGGTACATCGTTGAAATCAGACCGGCGGCGTAGCGCCGCTCGCTCGAGCGGCGCTCACATACGCTGCGCAGACGGTGTTATCCTGCCGGGTACCCACTGCGTTCGAGGTACTGGCGACGGTAATATTCCAGATATTCACCCGATTTGATCGGTCGCCACCATGATTCGTTCTCGACAAACCAGCGTACCGTCTTTTCCAGCGCTTCGTCGAAGGAGTGGCGTGAACGCCAACCCAACGCTCGCAACTTCGAGCAATCAAGCGCATACCGGCGATCATGACCGGCCCGGTCGGCGACGTGCTGGATCAGGCTGTGCGGTTTACCGAGAATATCGAGAATCTTGCGCGCCATTTCGATGTTTGGGGTCTCAACTTCGGTGCCAACATTGTAGACTTCACCGATCTGACCTTTGTGCAGCACGATGTCAATCGCTTCGCAGTGATCAAGCACGTACTGATAGTCGCGTACCTGCAAACCATCACCGTAGATCGGTAGCGGCAGGTTATCGATAGCATTGGTCGTAAAGAGAGGAACGGCCTTTTCAGGATAATGATATGGCCCGATATTGTTTGAACCGCGGGTAATCGTGATCGGCACCCCATAGGTGATGTAGTAGGCGTAAACCAGATGCTCGGCGCCGGCTTTGCTGGCCGAATAAGGGCTGCGTGGCTCAAGCGGGTCGCCCTCGCGCGAACGACGCGGCGCCGGGATGGCTCCATACACCTCATCGGTGCTGATCTGGTGAAACCGCTCCAGTTGCAATTCTCGCGCCACCTCAAGCAAAGCCCACGTTCCATTCACATTAGTTTGCACGACGGCATCAGGAGCCATAATCGAACGGTCAACATGGGTTTCGGCAGCAAAATTGACGATGGTGTCGATATCATGCGCGCGCACTGCCGCGCGCACTGCCTCAATATCACAAATATCACCTCGCACAAACGCAAAGTTTGGATGATCGGCAACTGGGGCCAGGTTGGCCAGATTACCGGCGTAGGTCAGCTTATCGAAGACAACAATCCGGTAATCGGCATATTTGGCCAGCATGTAATGAACAAAATTGCTGCCGATAAACCCGGCCCCGCCGGTAACAAGCAGATTTCGCATGGTGATAATTGACCCTTTCGCTACGAGCTATTGACGCTATGGCGTTCGATTGCGCAGAACGGCCTGTGAGACCAATCGCGCCGATACGTTGCCTAAACCAAGAGACCCTGATCTAAATCTATTCTTCGGTAAAGATGCGATTTTTGGCCCGCGATTCGGCGGCCATCCGCTCTTTGTAGGCCAGCACTCGCGCCAGTAATTCAGGATCGGCGCTGGCCAGAATCTGTACGGCGAGCAAACCCGCATTGCGACCATTACCAATAGCAACGGTTGCCACCGGCACGCCAGCCGGCATTTGCACGATTGACAGGAGCGAGTCAAGACCATTGAGCGCCTTTCCCGGCACCGGTACACCAATCACCGGCAACGGTGAATGGGCCGCGATCATGCCGGGCAGGTGGGCCGCGCCACCGGCGCCGGCGATGATAACCCGCAAACCACGCTGGTGGGCAGTCATGCCGTACTCGGCCATATCGAGCGGCGTGCGATGGGCCGAGACAACGCGCGCTTCGTAGGGAATGGCAAATTCGCGACAGACATCAATTGCGCCTTGCATAATCGGTAGATCGCTGTCGCTACCCATGATAATGCCAACAAGCGGATGATCGGACATAACAATTCCCTGTTACGCGACAATCAATTCTGATTGGGGAGAGCCGAGCAGACAGGTTAGCATCTCCTATCTACATCGCAATGCTGTGCATGCATCATCAGCGATCGGGCATGGCTACGAGGTCAGCAGCCTGACGAGCGATTGCTTCGGCTTCGGTCAGGGTTGCTCCCAATGCAGTGACATGACCCATCTTGCGCCCAATGCGCTCTTCACGTTTGCCATAGAAGTGGAGATGCGCGCCGGGCACGGCCAGAGCAGCCGTGATTGCGGTAGCATCGATTGGGCCGTTACGCTGGCCGAGCAGATTAACCATCACCGCTGCCGGCGCGCGCATAGCAGGCGAGCCTAACGGCCACCCCAACACGGCACGCAAATGGTTTTCAAACTGAGAGGTGACACAGGCCTCAATCGTGTAGTGCCCGGAATTGTGCGGTCGCGGCGCCAGTTCGTTGATCAACACCTGTCCATCAGCCAGGGCAAACAACTCGACGCCAAAGATCCCAACTCCATCAACAGCTTGAATTGCAGCGACGGCCAGTTCAGTGGCGCGATCCGCCATGGCCGGCTCGATTGCAGCCGGGGCGTACACAATATGGCAGATATGATTACGCTGCACCGTCTCGACCACCGGGTAGACGGCAGTTATGCCATCGCGCCGGCGGGTGACCATCACGGCCAATTCGCGCGAAAATGGCACCCATGCCTCAACCAGCAGAGGACTCCCGCCGCGCGTAAGCCGTTCCCATGCCGGTGTAACATCAGCCGGACTGCGCAGCGTTGCGTTGCCATAGCCATCGTAGCCGTTGCGACGGGCCTTAAGCACGAGCGGCCAACCAAATTCCTGGGCAGTGGTCAGCACCTCATCCGGCGAGGAAACTGCGCAAAACGGTGGCACAGCAAGCCCCGCTGCTGCGAGCCGCTCCTTCTGCCACAATTTATCTTGCACCACGGCAACTGTTGCCGGCGTCGGCCAGACCGGCGTGCCCAACGCAACGACCCGCTCGAGTAAACCAGCATCGATGAACTCATTTTCCAGCGTGATCAGATCGCATTGACGGGCAAAGGCAGCTAGCACCGTTTCATCTTCCCAAGGCCCGACAATGGAATGCTGCGTGTAACGCGCCGCCGGACTATCAGGCGCTCGTTCACAGATCACAACTTCAACGCCTAAACTGATGGCTGCCTGCACTAACATTTGCGCCAACTGGCCGCCACCAAAGATACCTACCCGCATACGCTTCCTGACCTGCTATCTCGTCGCCACAGTGGATATAGTACCGTCAGACTACCAGATGCGCAAGCCAGACACAATTGCGCTCCCGTTCAGGCAAACGCTGATTGCAGTATGGCACTCTGCGAGAGCAGACCATTCGGTTCAGCACAGCAGCGCATTATTTCCGCTATAATACAGACAGTAGCAACAACCAGGGCAAGGAGCATTGGATATATGTCAATTTCTTCACGCAGCAATCGTCGCCGTTCAACCCAACGCCAGAATCCGGTGCGTCGTCCGGTCGCGCGAACTGTCGAACCACCGGATTACAGTCGCGAATACGCTGATGTGCGCCAGGATTTGATTTGGATCACCATCCTTGGGGGCATATTGACGATTGGGATGATCGCGGCTTCGTTTGTGATCTAGCGTTTGGCTTCGTGATGCAGATGAAACTCTGGCACAGGCAACCAGTCCTGTCATAGCAGTATCATCTGACGGTTGATACTGGGACGGGCTATGAGTGAGTTCAATCACCGTTTGCGGAGCAAAGCCGCCCGGTTGCGTAATCTCGAACACAAACTGTACAACGCACCGCCGCGCGGTTATAGCGTGATCGAACTCGCCAAACTGTGCGGCGTCAACCGGCGCACCATCTACCGCGATCTCGAAACGCTGAGTGAGGCCGGAGTACCGATCTGGCAACACAACCGCAGATATGGCCTTAACCGTGACGCCTACCTCGCCACTATCCGGCTCAATCTGAATGAAGCCATTGCCCTCTTCTTTGCAGCGCGTCTGCTGAGTCATCACAGTGACGAACACAATCCGCATATTGTCTCGGCGCTTGATCAACTGGCTGCGGGTCTACCCGATCAAACAATTGCCAGTCACATTGCCCGTCTTGCCGACATTGTGCGCGCGCGTCCCCCCAATCCGCACTACATACACACGCTCGAACTGCTGACCCGCGCCTGGGCGGATCGGCGAATGGTGCGGATTCGATACCGGGCGCCGAACCGTCCACCAACCGAGCGCGAGATTGCGCCCTACTTCCTTGAAGTCACCCGCACCACGCCAGGCGTATACGTCATCGGTTACGACCGATTGCGCAACGATATGCGCACCTTCAAAGTAGAACGGATCGAGTCCGCCGAACTGATCGATGAGCAGTTCAGCATTCCGGCAGGCTTTGATCCTTATGAGCGATTAGCGCGGTCGTGGGAAGTGATGAACGAGGCAGAAGTAGCGATACATCTGCGCTTTAGCCCAACTGCGGCGCCGCGCGTGCGCGAGAATCGCTGGCATCACAGCCAGCAATTGATCGACAATGCGGATGGGGGCTGCGACCTGTACCTGACCGTTGCCGGCATTCGCGAGATCTTAGGCTGGGTTTTGAGTTGGGGGCCAGAAGTTGAAGTGCTGGCTCCAGAGGAACTGAGGATCGAAGTCATCAGCAATGCTCACCGCATCCTGGCTCAATACGGTGAGATACGCTAAGCGAAAAAACAATGCATGCGTTGGCGGCAACGCATGCATTTCTGGAGAGTATGCCAGACTGAACCGATGGCCAGTCCTTCCTTACTCAGTTTCTTCGCCGTAAATCTCTTTGAGCAGGCTCTTCTTCTTTGGCTGTTCACGGCTAGCGCGGCGAGATTCGCGCTCACTCTGGCGTTCCTGGGCAATATTGAGCCGACGCATGAAGCGATCGACCTGACCGGCGGTATCGACGATGCGCTGCTCACCGGTGTAGAACGGATGGCAATTGGCGCAGATTTCAACCCGGAGATTGGGGCGGGTCGAGCCAATCTTCCACACCGTGCCACACGTGCCGCAAACAATACCGTCAGTGTAATATTTGGGATGAATACCCTGTTTCACCGTCGTATCCTCTCTAACTGGCAGCAGCTTCGGTTGCCGCAACAGGTATCACGCTAACCATCTTCTGGGTGCGCGAATAGTGACCAAACTGCACCACACCATCAACGAGGGCGTAGAGTGTCCAGTCGCGACCAACACCGACATTCGCGCCCGGCTTAATCTTAGTGCCACATTGACGCACGATCACATTGCCGGCGCGCACGCGCTCGCCACCGAAGCGCTTGACACCGCGCATTTTCGGATTGCTATCGCGGCCATTGCGCGAGCTACCTACACCTTTTTTGTGTGCCATTGTTCAAGCTCCTCTAGGCGACGATCTCGCTGATGCGAATCTGCGTATAGCGCTGGCGATGACCGGTGCGGCGGCGATAGCGGGTCTTGTTACGGTAACGGAAGACCACGATCTTATCACCCTTCTGCTCGCCCAACACCTCGGCGCGCACCACTGCGCCTTCCACCAGCGGCGAGCCGACCTTTACCTGCTCCGCATCACCCACCAAGAGCACTTCATCCAGCTCGATTTGGCTGCCCGGCTCGGCATTGATCAGGTCAATAGTCAAAACCTGACCTGGCTCGACCCGGTATTGCATACCACGGTCACGAATAATCGCATACACGGTCTTCTTCTCCTTGGGGCGACGCTCAAACAGCGTCGAGACAACATGAAAACAGAGCGGTTAGACCGCCCTTCGCCTTGCGTAGTATAGCAAAGGCCGGGCATAGTGTCAAACTATGTGCTACGGGCAATGCGCGCCATCTCTTCACAGACGCGCAGAGCGGCAATGCGCGCCCAACCGAGCGAGGCATTGGCGCCGATTGCCAGCAGCAAGATGAGATCTTCCACCGAGGCCATGATGATATTCTGATCCTGGCCTTCATGAATGACCAGATGACCGGGTTGCTGCTGACCCAAATGGCGACCAATTTCGGCCAGGGCAAGAGTGTTGCCGGCAGCCAGTGCAGCCACGACCGTCACATTAATATCACGCCGACGACTCCAGTGACTCAAGACTAACCCGCTCATATCGGCTAAAATCGCACATTGCACATCAGGCGCGAGAGCGAGATCTTTGAGCGACTGGCGCATCTGTTCGAGCTGGGCTTCCGAGTAGCTCCGCCCAACCCGTCCACTTTGCTGGGGCGTAAGGCGCATCGCTACCGATGACGGACTGCCCGGTTGCGTTTGGGCAGGTTGGCGCGCGCGCAATGCGGCTAACCGCTGGCTAAAGCGGCTGCCACTCGCTGGTTCTGATGGCGCAGATTCGGCTCGACCGGCACTCGTCAATGGTTTGATTGGGTCAAGTAGCGTTGCGGCAGTCAGACGCAACTGCTCGGCGGTGGCCGGTTTGGCCAGTACATAGTCGATCTGCAATTCAGCTTTGAGCCGCGGTGTCAAATCTTCCGGACTGATGGTGAAGACCACAATCGCAGTGCCAGGATCGAGCTGACGAACACGTTGAATCAGTTCGATACCGCTCATGCCCGGCATATGCAGATCGGTAAGGAGCAGATCAACCGGCTGACGCGAGATGTGCAGCAACGCTGCTTCTGCCGATGAGACATCGCTGACTTCGTAGGACGTTTCTTCGGTCAAAGCCAGGGTGACCAGCCGACGAATGTTTGGATCATCATCAACAATTAAGATGCGCTTCGACATAACCGCTCCGGCGAACGCAACGCCGCGCCATCTGGCGCGGCGGCGGCATGGACGTCGTGCATCTATAGTATAGCCGGTTCTGGCCGGTTTTGTCGCCCGGATAGCGGTACTATTTTTGGGTCATTACGGTGCCCACTCCACTCTGTCATAGCGATACAGCGACAGGTGAGATACGCCAGTCTACCCATTTCGCACATTATGCGTTATCAGCCGCTGAACCGTTCACAATCCGGATGTGTAGTTCTTTCAACTGGCGCTCATCCACCGGCGACGGCGCATTGGTCATCAGGTCAACCGCCTGCTGGGTTTTGGGGAAGGCCATCACTTCCCGGATCGTCGGTTCGCCAGCCAAAATCATCACCAGCCGATCGATACCGGGAGCGATACCGCCGTGCGGCGGCGCGCCATATTCGAAGGCTTCAAGCATATGACCAAATTGAGCTTGCGCCTGATCTTCACTGATGCCGAGTAGCGAGAAGATTTGCTGTTGCACATCACGACGGTGGATACGAATGCTACCACCACCTGCCTCATAGCCGTTGAGAATGAGGTCGTAGGCCTTTGCCCGCACCTTGCCGGGATCGGTAGTCAGCAGATGCAGGTCTTCATCTTTGGGTGCGGTGAACGGATGATGCACGGCATCCCAGCGCTGTTCGTCGGCATTCCACTCCACCAGCGGAAAATCAACCACCCACGCGAAGCAAAGGGTATTGGGGTCGGCCAGATCGAGTAACTCGGCCAGTTTGCGGCGCAATTTATCGAGTGAAGCGGCTACCACTGCCGGTTGATCGGCCACCAGCAAGAGCAAATCGCCGGGTTGAGCAGCCATCCGTTCAGCAATAGCAGCAAACTCACCAGGAGCTAGATTCCTGGCAAAACTTGAGCGAATCTCACCGCCGTCAGCCGGTAACACAGCCCACGCCAGACCTCTAGCGCCACCGGCCCGAGCTACCTCGGCCAGCTCATCAATCTGCTTCCGCGAGAAGGTCGCGCATCCCGGCGCGCGGATTCCTTTGACCTGCCCGCCATTAGCCAGCGCCGCGCGGAAGACCTGGAATGGGGTTTCCGCCAGCAGATCGCTTAGATTGACCAGTTCCAGATCGTAGCGCAGATCGGGCTTATCTGAACCGTAACGTTCCATTGCCTCGGTGTAGGTTAAGCGGCGGAACGGGGTCAGCAGATGCTTGTGCGGAGTTATCGCGCGGCAGAGCGCCGTAAAGAGCCGTTCGATCAGATCGAGCACATCTTCCTGATCGACGAAGCTCATCTCCATATCAAGCTGAGTAAACTCAGGCTGGCGGTCGGCGCGCTGATCTTCATCACGGAAACAGCGCGCAATCTGAAAGTATTTATCGTAGCCGGCCACCATCAACAACTGTTTGAGCTGTTGCGGGCTTTGCGGCAGGGCGTAAAACTTGCCCGGATGCAACCGTGACGGCACCAGATAATCGCGCGCGCCTTCTGGGGTTGATTTAATCAGGATCGGAGTCTCGATTTCAACAAAGCCTTCGGCATCGAGAAAGTCGCGAATAAATTTCACCACACGATGGCGCAGGATCAGATTGCGCTGCATCCGTTCACGACGAAGGTCGAGATAGCGATACTTCAGGCGCACTGCTTCATCTTCACCGCCTTCTTTGGCAATATAAATCGGCGTCGTGCGGGCTGGATTCAAGACCTGCGCTGCATGGGCAACCACTTCAATCTCACCGGTGGCGAGATCTGGATTGACCGCTTCGGGCGGGCGAATCCGCACCTCACCCCGCACCTGAACTACATATTCCGAACGCACCGTCTCGGCCACAGTATGCGCCTCAGCATACGCGCTGCTAAACACAACCTGCGTGATCCCATAACGATCGCGCAAGTCTATGAAGATGAGATCGCCATGATCGCGCCGGCGATGCACCCAACCGGCCAGTGTCACCTCTTGACCGGCGTGAGCGGGGCGCAATTCACCACAGGTATGTGAACGGTACATAGACTCTCCTGCCGGATCGACAGCGGCAAAGTTCTTCTAGCCGTCGCATTATAACACAGGCCTTGCGCCGATTTTCATCCATCGATCTGCTGAATCAGATCGGTCAGCCACCGAGTGGTAGCGCCAACCGGTAACCGGTCTAACGCCTCTCGCGCAGCAGCTTGCTGTTCAGACAGCGCATTGCGCGCCGCCGGCAAACCAGCAGCCCGGATCAGTGGTAACGCTGCCGCGACCGTCATCGAGGTGGGTTGGGTGAAGACTGCATGTAACACTGGATCGAGCGGATCATCTGCTGCCAGGAGCAATGCCAGCGGCACATGACCGGTCTGCAACCGCGCTCCATCAGCTTCCAGATCGCGGATTTCGGCGACCAGTTGTCGGGCCAGACCGAGATGCAGACCGAAACGCGCTGCCGGTTCCAGCAATGATTCGGGCAAACCACCGCACAACACACCGGCCTGAGCTGCCGCACTGAGCAAAGCGCCTGACAGAGCTTCGGCTCGTTGCCAGTACACTGCCAGTGCCGCTGCGCGCGGTGTCAGGCTGGTCACGGTGGTAAGCTGACCCTCGCAAATGCGCATCACTGCCTGGGAATAGAGGCCGATAATGCGTGGATCAGGACTGCGCGCCATTTCACCAGCAGCCAGCGCAAAGAGGTAATCTCCCACCATTAACGCGACACCGTGATCCCATGCGCCATTGGCAATCTGCCCACGGCGACGAGCCTGTTCATCAATCAAATTGTCATGGGTACGGGTAGCGGCCTGGATCAATTCAACCGCAGCCGCAGCATGGGCGACTTGTTCATCAACGTGATGACCAAGCCTGGCAATTGCCAGCACAATCAGCGCGCGCAATCGATCAGAGGGATCGGTAATCAGATGTGAATCGACCAGCGTGATTACCGACAACCGCGCGCGCGTTCGCTCGCGCAACAGGCTCTCGACGCGCAAGAGATCGTGATGCAATTCCGGCGGAATGGTCAGATTCATGGCGCATTCCAGGTTTGGTGTCGTTTATCCACTGTGAGGAAAGATACGCTATCCCCGCGCCACTGTCAACCGCCTGACCGGACAATGGCCAGACTGAATAGCAATCCACCATCGTGTCAGTCTTGCGCGCCAGTTTGACACTTCAGCAGCTCAGGTTCACAATACAGGTATCACCTATTCAGCCGGAAACGGAGGTGGAGCGTGACATTTAACCCCTCTCGCCTTGGACGGGCCATCGGCATCAGTGTTGGCGCAATTGCGGCGCTCGCCGGCGTAGGCGCACTGGTTGCTCTGCGGCGTCCCTTGCCACGCACAAACGGGCGGATCAAACTACCCGGCTTGCGCGCGAGGGTCGAAGTTCGCCGTGATCGCTGGGGCATTCCGCATATCTACGCCGAGCATAATGAAGATCTCTTCTGTGCGCTTGGTTATGTGCATGCGCAAGATCGGCTCTGGCAGATGGAAATGCATCGCCGGATTGGGCATGGGCGGTTAGCGGAAATCTTCGGACCGGTTGCGATAGACTCCGACCGTTTTATCCGCACGCTGGGTTTTAGTCGCATTGCCCGCCGGGAAGCAACGTTGCTCGACGACGAGACTGCGACATTGATGACCGCCTATCTGCGCGGCGTCAATGCGTTGATCGAGCATACCGGCAACCGTTTGCCACTGGAGTTTACCCTTCTCGGCATCCAGCCGCAGCCGTGGGAATTGACCGATCTGCTGGTCTGGCCGAAGATGATGTCATTGACACTTGCGGCCAACTGGATGCAAGAGCTGTTACAGGCGCAGATTGTCGCAACTGTTGGTATCGAACGGGCGAGCGCACTGCTTCCGCGTTATCCCGAAGATGGGCCGCTAACGATCCCGGCTGGAGCGCACTACACCCCGGATATGGGTGCCGCCGCTCTGCAACTGGCCAGCGAAGCCGCTTTCTTTACCGGTGAGACCGAGACCCCACAAGGATCGAATGCCTGGGTGGTGGCGGGCAAACGTACTACCAGTGGCCGACCCTTGCTGGCAAATGACCCCCACCTGAATCTCTCGTTGCCGAACCTATGGTATCAAGTGCATCTGGAAGGTGGTGATTTTCACGTCGCCGGCGCAACGATTCCTGCAACCTGCGGAGTGATCATCGGCCACAATCAACGCATCGCCTGGGGAGTAACGAATGCCCGCACGGACAATCAGGATCTCTTCATCGAGCGTTTTGACCCTGCCGATCCACTCCGCTACCGCTGGCGCGATGAATGGCTGACTGCCGAACTGGTGCAAGAGACGATTACGGTCAAAGGGCAGGCTGAACCGGTTGTGATTGATGTCCGCATCACCCGCCATGGCCCGATCATCGATCCGGTAGCCGGCGCGCTGCGCGGTGAAACCCCTGCTTCCGGTGAAGAAAGCATAGCCCTGGCGCTGCAATGGACTGCGCTCGAACCATCTGCGCTGACCCGCGCTGTGCTGCGGCTCAACCGTGCCCGCAACTGGGAAGAGTTCCGCGCCGCTCTGACCGATTGGGACACACCACCACAGAACTTCATCTACGCCGACATTGACGGCCATATCGGGTACTGTCTGGCCGGTCGCCTGCCTGTTCGCCGTCGCAGCGACGGTATGCTGCCGGTGCCCGGCTGGAATGGAGAATACGAGTGGGAAGGAATGATCCCATTTGCCGAGCTACCCAGTCAGCTCGATCCACCAAACGGGGCCATTGTTACTGCCAATCATCGGATTACTGCCGAAGATCGGCCCACGAGCGCGCCAATTCACGGTTCCTGGCTCAACCCATACCGCGCCCAGCGCATTCAGGATCTGCTTGCGGCCACAAAACAACACGATGCGCGCAGCTTCGCCCGCATTCAAAACGATGTGCTTTCCCTCCCCGGCAAGGCGCTGGTCGAACAGGTTGCCCGTCTCAATCTTGAACCTGGCATGGAGCAGCGTGTCCGTGACCTCTTTGTCACCTGGGACGGTCAGCTTCGGGCCGAGAGTGTCGGGGGAGCAATTTATGAAGGCTTACGTTATCATCTGCTGCGAATTGTTTATCAGGAACTGGCCGATCTGTTCCGGGTTCCAGCAGCGCTAGGCACATTCAGCGTCCTGCCAGCCAATATTTACCTTGAAAGAGCGCTTCCCATGATCCTGACCCGGATGGCAACGCAACCGCTCGATCAACCTGACGAATGGTTGGGGAATGGACGCACCTGGGGCGGCGTTTTGCGGGCTGCGCTGGCCCGCACCGCTGCCGAACTACGCGAGCGTCTCGGCCCTGACCCGACCCGCTGGCAGTATGGTCGAATCCATTCCCTAACTCTACGGCATCCATTAGGCAGCGTGCCAGCCTTAACACCGCTTTTCAACCGCGGGCCATGGCCTATGGGTGGCGACATCGATACGGTCAATCATTGCTACATTCCACGCGACACTGCCGGCATGCAAATCTACAACGCGCCATCGGTGCGCTTCATTCTTGATTTGAATGATTGGGATGCTTCGCGGGCCATTTTACCTGCCGGTCAGAGCGGCCATCCGGCCAGCCCTCACTACGCCGATATGACGGCAGCCTGGCGCGCCGGGGCATACCATCCATTGCTCTGGACTCGACCCGCAGTTGAACGACATACCGCTCACGTGTTGACATTAACGGGCGAATGAACAACCTCTTCCAACTGATTGCCGATCTTACCGACCAGTCAGTATGGCTGGTCGGTGGCGCTGTGCGCGAATTGCTGACCGGCAACACTCCCACCGACATCGATCTTGCCGTCACCGGTAGTGGCCTGGCGCTGGCCAAAGCGATTGCCGATGCAGGTGGCGGCGCGTTCGTTGCCCTCGACCGCGAGCGCGATACCGGACGCGCCGTTTTACCCGACAATATTACGATCGACTGTGCAACTTTACGCGCCGACAATCTGATCGCCGATCTCAGCTTGCGCGACTTCACGATTAATGCGCTCGCCCTTCCTCTAACTGCGGCGCTGACCGGCGACTGGGATGCCCTGATTGATCCCCTCGGTGGGCGCGATGATCTGGCTGCCGGTCGTCTCCGACTCTGCTCGCCAGACAGTCTGCGCGATGATCCGTTGCGCATCGCGCGCGCAGGCAGATTTCGAGCTACTCATCGCTTACAGCCCACGCCTGACCTCATTGAGGCAGGCCGCCTGGCGGCGCCTTTGCTCGTTAACACAGCCGTTGAACGCATCCGTGACGAGCTGCTCAAACTGTGTGATGGGCCGGTCGCTGCTGCCGGCATACAGCTACTTGATGAGATGGGAGCACTTACGGTCATCTTTCCAGAACTTGAGCCGGCTCGCGCCTGCGAACAACCGCGCGTACATTTTCTACCGGTTCTCGCCCATATGATTGAAACGGTTGCCGCGCTTGACTGGCTAATTGACAACGGCGATCCACCGATAGCCGCGCAAACCCACCCCCATCTGAGCCGCAACATACCATTTGCAGCTCAGTATAGTGCGCTGCTCGATCAGCGTCGAGGGATTGCGCGGCGGGCTGCGTTGCTCAAACTGGCGGCACTCTTGCACGACAATGCCAAACCACACACCAAAGTGAGTCATCCTGATGGCACTGTCACCTTCTACGGTCACCAAAGTCTAGGCGCGGAAACAGTAGCTCAGATCGGGTATCGGCTACGGTTCAGCCGCGCCGACACCGCCTACCTCGTAAGCATCGTCAAAGAGCACATGCGTCCGGGACAAATGCGCGACAGCGGGCAATTGAGTGAACGAGGAATCAACCGCTTTTTCCGAGACACGGGCGATAACGGCCCAGACATCTTACTCCACGAACTGGCCGATCATCTGGCGACGCGCGGGCCGTGGCTCGATCCGGTAGCCTGGAGTCATCATCTGGAATGGTTAGGGTATGTGCTGGAATATTACTGGAATCCGCCGGCGCCGCCGCCACCACCACTGATCCGCGGCCATGAGTTGATGGCCGCGTTGCAGCTAGCGCCTGGGCCGGAAGTAGGTCGATTATTGCGTTTAATTCACGAGGCCCACCAGGCAGGAGAGATTCACAGCGCGGAAGAAGCTCTGGCTCTTGCCCGCGCGCTGCGGGCAGAGCAATCGTAAACGACACCTAGCGTGGTCGGCGAGGCAAGCGGATCCGATCAGTTTGCTGGCGTTCGGTCACAGGTGGGTGATCATCATCAAGCAACGGCAACAAGGCCAGCGTCAGCACAATCATCACAAACAACAATACTGAAGGCAATAGCGGTAGTAAATCAGACATAACATGCCTCCCGTTACGATGCCATCGACAATAACAGGCAGCATCATCGTAATGGGAGCATGGAGAGGATAGAATGAAAAAAATCTGATGGCTAACTGATGGACGACTTGCTCAACGTATCGCGCACAATCTGCTCGAGGCGATCAAGTGGAAACGGCTTCGGCAGATAATAATCGATGCGTTGCTCACGCGCGCGCCGTTCAAGCTCAGGGGTTGCATAAGCGGTGATCATCACAATACTGGTATCGGGGGAAGTTTCTTTGATAGCTGCGGCCAGTTGTAAGCCGTTCATGCCCGGCATATTATAATCGGTAATGACAAGGGGTACCCGGCGCAACGCAATTTGAGCCAGTGCATCAGCGCCACTATTGACGGTAATAATATCGTAGCCACCGGTCAAATCTCGCATTAAGCGGTGCAAAATGATGAGAATATCGGGCTCATCCTCAACCAGAATGATGGCAGGATTGCGACCGGAAAAATCGGACATAAGAAAAACTCCTTAACCGTCAGCAACTGCTGATGCCTGCTAAAAGCACGATGCCAATGCCTTTGCAAGGGTAGGGGTATTGTATCACAGGCCAGCATGACCGGCAAGCACTGATGGTATTATATAGCCGGCCCTGATTATCATGCTCCCGCCTTACCCCTCGCCACGGGGTTATTTGAAAAAAGATCCAAACCCGTATGAACCAGTTACCCGGCATCTTTCTCAATGTGCTTGCCCCGGTCTTTTTGCTTGTTTTGCTTGGGTATCTTACCGGCCCCAAACTTCAACTCGAAGCCCGCACCCTCTCGCGATTCGCCTACTTCATCTTGACGCCAGCTTTTGTATTTTACGTGCTCAGTCAAACCCGGATCGAAGCCGGCCTGGCCGGACGTATGATCGGTTTCATTACCATCGTCTACATCGGCTCGATCATCATTGCCTGGCTGATGGCGCGCTTGCTCAAACGCAGCCCGGCAATGACAGCCGCGTATGTGATGATTGCCGCGTTTGGCAATGTTGGCAATTTTGGCCTGCCGATCATTCAGTTTGCAGAAGGGCCGGCAGCGCTTGGGGCAGCAACCGTCTACTTCCTGGCCAACCTGGTGCTTGCTTTCATTGTTTGCGTCGGAGCAGCCAACTTCAGTCGCGGTTTCAGCATTGGGATGGCAATACAGGTCTTTCGCACTCCAGCGCTACTGGCGCTCCCGCCGGCGCTGCTGTTCAACTGGCTCAACATCACACTACCGCCGGTCGTGATGCGCCCGCTAGAACTGCTGTCAGGAGCGCTCATTCCCACTATGTTGATCGTCTTGGGCGCGCAACTCGCTGCCGCCGGCCTCCCGCGCATTAACGGTGATCTCTTAATTGCCAGCGCAATTCGACTGATCAGCGGGCCAATTCTGGCCTTTAGCACCGCTGGATGGTTTGCCCTGCCATCGCTTGAGCGAAACGTTGGCATTTTGCAGGCCAGCATGCCAACCGCAGTGCTGGTGAGCATCATCGCAATGGAAAACGATCTCTTGCCTGAATTTGTCACTGCGACCGTCTTATTCTCAAACCTGGCCAGCATCGTGACCCTGGCGATCGTGCTGGTGTTTCTCTAGCTACGTTTCTAACAACAAAATACTGGCTTATCAAATGTTTTACACACAATAAATTAGAGATTTGTGTAGCTATTAAACCGGCAATTATGCTCGCTATCCGAAAGCAAGCGGCAGGTTTCCGAAAGGCACACCTGTTTTCGGCTGCGTTCAGTTAGAGCAATCATCTGGTTAATCCATTGTTTGCATCATTTCACCAGATCGTTTATAATTAATATACCGATCTTTACAGTTCAGATTGCCCAGGAGCAAAACATGAAACGACGGGAGTTTCTTCGTGGCGCTGCCGCTGGCGTTCTTGGCGGCCTTGGTCTAACACTGGCCGCGTGTGGTCAACCACCAGCCGTTACCAATCCACCCACTACTGCTCCGGCCCAACCGACTGCCGCAGGTGGCGAGCAACCGACCGCTGCGGCAACTTCAGCGCCGGCGCCCACTGCGCAAGCACCGGCGCAAGGCTCGTCAATGCCGGCCATCGAGTGGCGCATGGGCACGAGCTGGCCTATCTCGCTCGACACCATTTACGGTGGCGCAACAGTGCTGGCTGAGCGCGTGGCTGAATTGTCGAACGGCATGTTTAAGATCACCACTTTCCCCGCTGGTGAACTCTTCCCCGGTCTCGAAGTGTTGCAAAATGTCTCGCAGGGCACTGTCGAGTCGGGCCATACCGCACTCTACTACTACGTCGGTCTTGATCCGGCGTGGGCCTTCGCCACATCGCTGCCCTTCGGTCTCACGGCACAGCAACAGAATGCCTGGCTCTACCACGGCGGTGGCGAACAGGCCATCAACAAGCTCGGCGAAAACTTTGGCGTGATCAGCTTTGCCGCCGGCAATACCGGCACCCAGATGGGTGGCTGGTTCCGCCGTGAGATTAACACTGTCGCCGACTTGCAAGGCCTCAAGATGCGCATCCCCGGTCTCGGCGCGCAAGTCTTGTCGCGGATCGGCGTGGTTACTCAAACACTGCCTGGCGGTGAAATTTTCCAGGCCCTCTCGACCGGCGCTATCGACGCCGCGGAATGGGTCGGCGCTTACGATGACGAAAAGCTTGGCTTGCCGGATGCGGCTGAATTCTACTACGCTCCCGGCTGGTGGGAACCAGGCCCCTCGTTGCACGCTGTTTTCAACCTTGAGGCATGGAACAGGCTGCCGAAGGAGTATCAGAACTTCATCCGCGTCGCGGCTTGGGAATCGAATATGAACATGCTCGCCAAGTACGACGCGCTGAATAATGATGCGCTCGAGCGGATCGTCGCCAAGGGCAAGAAGCTGCGTTCGTACAGCGACGAGATCTTGAACGCTGCGCAGAAGGCGTCCTTTGAGCTGTATGCTGAGTACGAAAACCAGTCACCGGCGTTCAAAGAGATCTTCCCAGGCTGGAATAGCTTCCGCCAGAAGATCCAGCGCTGGCACCAGACGAACGAACTGCCGTTCAACAACTTTGTGAAGAACAATCCGATCTGATAGCGGCCACTAGCGCCAGACCGGGGAGCGAAGCAGTTAGCTTCGCTCCCCGGTTTTTATTGTGTGAGCGTAAGGCCTTAATCTCAGGACTCGCCGTTGAGCGTCACCTGTAAACGCGAAGAGAAACCTCCCGCCGGACATCGAGCGGGAGGTCTCGTGATTTTTAACTTCAGATCAAGTACCGAAAGAGATAGCCGGCAGATAGAGTGCGAGCTGCGGGAAGAAGATCAAAATGACGACGATCATCAATTGAATAGCGATAAACGGTATGACACCGCGATAGATGTCTCCGGTTGTAATGCCGGGTGGCGCGACGCCGCGCAGATAGAAGAGCGCAAAACCAAACGGCGGCGTCAGGAAGGAGGTTTGCAGGTTTGCGCCCAGCAGCACGCCAAACCAGATCAGATCAAAGCCGAGCGCCTTAGCCACCGGCACGAAGAGCGGAATAACGATAAAGCAGATCTCAAAGAAGTCGATAAAGAAGCCAAGGAAGAAGACGATCAGCATGCTGATGATCAGGAAGCCCCAGGCGCCACCGGGCAGATTGGTCATTAAGTCGAAGACAAACTTGTCACCGCTGAGAGCGCGGAAGACCAGGGCAAACGCTGTCGATCCGATCAGAATGAAGAGCACCATCGTGGTGGCGCGCATAGTGGCATCGCAGACGGCAACAAAGTTCTTCCAGTTCAACCGGCGATTGGCCAGCGCCAGCAACGTTGCGCCGAGCGCGCCCACAGCGCCGGCTTCTGTTGCCGTTGCAATGCCGAAGAAGATTGACCCTAACACGGCAACAATCAGGACGAGTGGCGGCACCATCACTTTGGCCACGCGCAACGCCAGCGCCTGGCCGGTCATCGAACGGGCTGACAATGGCAGGGCAGGCGCCATCTCCGGTTTCAGCAGCGCAACCATCCAGCAGTAGAAGGCTAACGCTGCCGCCAGCAGCAGGCCGGGGATCAATGAACCGAGAAAGAGCCGACCTACCGAGACACCGATCTGATCACCCAATACGACCAACACCACTGACGGCGGAATAATCTGACCGAGCGTACCAGCGGCGCAAATCACGCCACAGGCCAGCTCTTTGTTATAGCCGTAGCGGAGCATAATCGGGAGCGAGATCAGGCCCATCGCGACCACCGTTGCCGCAACCACACCGGTCGTTGCCGCCAGCAGAGCGCCCACAACCACCACGGAAATGGCCAGACCGCCGCGCACCGGACCGAACAGAACACCCATTGTATCGAGCAGATCTTCGGCGAGACCCGATTTTTCCAGCATTGAGCCGAGGAAGATGAAGTAGGGAATGGCGAGCAGGGTGTAATTGGACATGACGTTAAAGATGCGCGACGGCAGAGCGCGGATAATAATTGGATCGAAGATGCCAAGTGAAACGCCAATGATACCAAAGACAATCGCCGTCGCGCCGAGCGAAAATGCCACCGGGTAGCCGATGCCAAGGATGACCAGCGCCCCGAGAAACATCATGGGTCCGAGCCACTCGTACATGGAGCCTCCAAAATTTTATAGTTTAGTCTCGCTTGCTTCTTCGAGTTGCGCAACCTTGAGCACGCCTCGGAATGCGGCATAATACTTGATTGCTTCAGAAATACCCTGAATGATCAGAAGGATTGGGCTAACGATGAGAAACGTCTTGATCACATAGCGCGGCAAACCGCCAGGATCAGGTGAACCTTCGCGAATACGCCATGATTGTTCCACATACGGCAATCCGAAGTAGATGAGCAATCCACAAAAGGGGATCAGGAATAAGATTGTGCCAAGTAGATTGACCAGCGCTTTGCGCTTTTCAGAGTAATTGCTGTAGAAGACATCAACGCGCACATGCTCGTTATGCTTTAACGCATAGGCAGCGCCGAGCAGAAAGATCAATGAGAAGATATACCATTGAGCTTCAATGTAGAAGTTGGAACCTAGCGTGCGCCCAATTGCGCGACCGACATAGCGATTGGCGACATTCCAGACCCCAACTGCCACTACGATTGGCACAAGAAAATAGGCCAGTCTCCCTACCCATTCAGTGAAGGTGTCAATTGCCCGAGAAATACGCAACAATGCCTGCACGTAGCCACCTTCCTTCCCTTTCCCAGCGTGAGACACAACAGACCAGAAGCAGCAAGTTGAATATACAACCGCTGTGATAGCAGTCTAACGGGAGATGTGTGAGATCTCAATATTATGGGATTATGCAACTTTATAGCTTCAATGGTACACGGAATCAGGCGACTTGTCAAAAACGGCAATGTAACAGAATGATCACACGATAAAAATACGAGCAGAGTGACGACCAGGATCACTCTGCCCGCGAAGATAACTCGACTGATATCCAATGGGCGCTCTCGTCACCGCAACACGATGCAGATGACGCTATTCGTGTGTTGCGCCCCATTTTTCTGGCGTGCGCCAGAGACTCGACAAGATGAGATCGCGCACCGATAACAACTCTTTGGGCAAGCGGTCGTAGAGCTTGATGAACAGTTCTTCGTGCAGCAAGATCTCTTGCTGCCATTCGGATACGTCGCACTCCATCACCTGATCAAACTTATCGGGACTGAAATCAAGCCCACGCCAGTCGAGATCTTCGTAGCGCGGCACCCAGCCGATCGGCGTCTCGACACTAACCGCCTGACCATGAGCGCGTTCGATGACCCATTTCAACACGCGCAGGTTCTCGCCAAAACCGGGCCAGATGAACTTGCCGTTTTCGTCTTTGCGGAACCAGTTGACGCTAAAGATGCGCGGTGGATTCTTGAGGCGACGCCCGAAGCTGAGCCAGTGATTGAAATAGTCGGCCATGTGGTAGCCGATGAACGGCAGCATGGCAAACGGATCGCGGCGCACCACCCCTTGCTGGCCCATTGCTGCCGCCGTTGTCTCAGATCCCATCGTCGCCGCCAGATAGACGCCGTAAGTCCAGTTGAATGCCTGATAGACCAGGGGCACGGTACGACTGCGCCGCCCGCCGAAGATAAATGCTTCAATCGGCACACCGTTCGGATTTTCCCACTCAGGGTCGATGGCCGGATTCTGGTAGGCCGGCGCGGTGAAACGGGCATTAGGATGCGCTGCCAGTCGGCCACAGCCAGGTGTCCAATCACGACCTTGCCAGTCGATCAGGTGAGCAGGCGGCTCGTCAGTCATGCCTTCCCACCAGACATCGCCATCGTCGGTCAAGGCAACATTGGTGAAGATGCTGTTTGCCCGGCAACTCTCCATCGCATTGGGATTGGTCTTGTACGACGTGCCAGGCGCAACGCCGAAGTAGCCAGCCTCAGGGTTGATAGCGTACAGCTTACCATCAGCGCCTGGCTTGATCCAGGCAATATCGTCGCCAACGGTCGTGATCTCCCAGCCTTCCTGCTTGAACGGATCAGGCGGAATCAACATGGCAAAATTGGTTTTGCCGCAAGCCGAAGGGAAGGCAGCCGCTACATACGTCTTGCGACCAGATGGTTCTTTGACTCCCAAGATGAGCATGTGTTCGGCCAGCCACCCCGCCTGACGCGCCATAACCGAGGCGATCCGCAAGGCAAAACACTTCTTGCCAAGCAGGGCATTGCCACCGTAGCCGGAACCAAAACTCCAGATTGCGCGCTCTTCGGGGAAGTGAACGATATATTTGGTTGGATTGCAAGGCCACGGCACATCAGGCTGACCAGGCTCAAGTGGCGTGCCGACACTGTGCAGACACGGAATGTATTCGCCATCTTCACCCAATACGTCGTAAATCTTCGTCGAAACGCGGGTCATGATGTGCATGTTGACGACTACGTAGGGCGAGTCGGTGAGTTCGATGCCGATGTGAGCAATCGGCGACCCTATCGGCCCCATGCTGAAAGGAATAACATACAACACCCGACCGCGCATACTACCCTTGAACAGCTTCAGCAGGATCTCCTTCATCTCTTTCGGCGCCATCCAGTTATTGGTGGGGCCGGCATCGTCTTTCGAGATGCTACAAATAAAGGTGCGATCTTCAACGCGAGCAACATCTGAGGGATCCGAGCGGGCAAGAAAGCTGTTGGGGCGAAGTTTGGGGTTGAGACGAATAAACGTTCCGGTTTCAACCATCTGATTGCAGAGTGCATCGTATTCGGCCTGCGTTCCATCACAAAAATGAACTCGCTCCGGTTCACAGAGGTTGACAATCTCTTCGATCCACTCGCGAAGCTGACGGTGCCGAATGTATGCAGGAAACTGCATGGCCTCCTCCCTCTCTCCTATACTATAACCACAACTGGAGATAATAGCTGTGACGCTTTGAACAAGGTCGATCATAGCATAGAACAGAAATCAATGCAGATATGAAACTGTAGACTTTCTGGAACAGTTGCGCAACTAACGAAGGTGGCCGGCCAGAGGGCAGGACGAATGCGATAGTGGGTCACGAGACTTCGGTAATAGTGGGGCATCAGCGGTTCTTTGCGCTTGCTCTGTTGCCCTGTGGTATACTGATATGCCTGCATCATGCAGCAAACCGTATCAAGATGAGGAGTGTTGCAATTTATGGAAACCGCTCTGTACATCGCCATTCTGGTTATTAGCGTCGTTATGAGCGTACTGGTGATCTTGCAGTCGCGTGGTGGCGGCCTTAACCGTGATACCAGCTCGATCTATCGCACGCGCCGCGGGATTGAAAAGACACTTTACCAGGCGACCATTGTGCTAGGGGTCAGCTTCCTTCTGCTGGCGCTGATCACCAGTCTGCCGATCTTCGATTAGGGTATGGCGCGACGTATTCGCTGGCAAATTGCCATTGCGCTCACAGGCATCGGGATTATTGTTATCTTGTTTGGCCGGCTGGCCGCATTGAGCGCTTCGACTAACAATCCGGCCAGTGGTGGCGTCTACCGTGAAGCTATTGTTGGCACGCCGGTTTTGCCAATCCCGTTGCTCAATGATCCAATTGCCGATCCCGCCGGTCGAGCATTGATCAGTCTTTTGTTTGAAGGATTAATGCGGATTGGCATTGACGGGTTGATCGAGCCGGCTCTGGCCGAAGGCTACACGGTCGATGCTACGGGTGAAATCTACACCTTTACGTTACGATCTGGCCTGCGCTGGCACGATGGCATGCCGTTGACAGCCGATGATGTGGTTTTCACCCTGCGCACACTCCAGGAGCTGGAAAACGCCGGCGAGCCGGCAGTAGCCAGTTTCTGGCGCGCGACGTTGATCGAGCGGGTTGATATTCGCACCGTGCGCTTTACCCTGGCCGGTCCGCTGGCATCGTTTCCCGCGCTGACACGAGTGCCAATTCTGCCGGCCCATCTGCTACGCGACCGCTCACCTGCCGAATGGGCCACGAGCGAATTTGCCAGCCGGTTGATCGGGAGTGGTCCGTTTCGCCTGGCTGAACTTCGCGACGATATGGCTATTCTGACCGCCAACCCGACATACTACAATGGCCGACCGTTTCTCGATCAAATTGAATTACAGTTCTTTGCCACCCCCGAAGCGGCCATTGCGGCTTTGTCGCGCGGCGAAGTGATGGGCTTTGCGGAACGCTGGGGCAGTAACCTGCGCGCGCTTGACCTGCCGGGTGAGGAACAGCGGATCATCTTGCCGGTTGATGAATACTCGTTGCTTACCTTTAACCTGCGCCTGCCACTTTTGCAAGAGATCCCGCTTCGCCGCGCCCTGGCGCTTGGCCTTCATCGCGACGACTTGATCGAAACAACGCTCAATGGTCTGGCCCAACCGATTGACACGCCGCTCTTGCCCGGCACATGGGCCGATAACCCGGCAATTCGCCGCCTGCCTGCCGATCCGGTCGCAGCCGCCGAGCGACTGGCTGAGATCGACTTTGAACCGGGAAGTGATGGCATTCGTCGGCGGGGAGCGCAACGCCTCAGTTTGACATTACTGGTCGATCAGGATGAGCGTCGGCTGGCCGTTGCCAGAGCGGTTGCCGAACAGTGGCAGGCAATTGGGGTTGAGGTGATCGTTGAGTCGGTTGATAGCGCAACGCTGAACGAGCGTTTGCGGGCAGGCGATTTCATGACAGCAATCCATACCTGGACGCGCATCGGCCCTGATCCAGATCCCTATAGCCTGTGGCATTCGAGTCAGGCTAATGGCGGACTGAATTACGCCGGACTCGACGATAGTCGAATCGATGCGCTCCTGGAGCAGGCGCGAGCTGAACCAGAACTGGTAGCGCGGGCTGAACTCTATCATGCGTTCCAGCAGCGCTGGATCGAGCTGACGCCAGCGATAACCCTCTATCAGCCGTTGTATGTGATTGTCAGCACCGCTAGCGTGCAGGGTCGCGCGTTTGCCAACCCCGATTTTGCCAATCAGACACTGTTCGGCGCTGAAGATCGCTTCCGGGATGTGAATCGCTGGTTTGTCAATAGTTTCCGCCGGATTGAAGGTGATTTACCCTAGGTTACGCACATAAACCGGCTCAGACAACCCCATCCGGCTGAACATCAGCGCACAACCCGCAGATCGAACAGTGGTCCATCGACACATCGCCGTTGCCGGCCCTGGCGCGTCTCGATCTGGCACGCCTGACAGACACCCAAACCGCATGGCAACGGCCCGGTCATAATCACATGGGCAAAACCGTCCTCCCAGCGCAGTCGCGCCGCGCGTACCGCCGCGATGGCCTGGCCGATCAGATGCGATGGCAAACCAAATACTACCTGGTCGGCCCATTGCAAGGCATGGCGCGGCGCAGGCGCTGTGATGAGTTCGAATAGGCCTTTCTCGCCGTCGGTACTGGAGAGCATTTCAACAGTCGCCGGCAAAAGGAAGGGTGGCGGCAGGAAACCCGCTTCACCAGCCAAAGCCAGCGTTACGCTGCGGCGGTCGGCTGTGCGCCGGGCCAGGAAGAGCAAGGCCGGCAGCGCAGATCCAACACCGGCCAGCAAGAGCGTTTGTGTCGTCGGCGCTGGCGTAAAGATCGCACACGATGGCATGCATAGCTCGACTGTAGCGCCAACCGGTAGATCAATCATCCACATACCGGATGGATCACGCGGATCGATCAGCAGCTCTACCGTACCGGTTGTGGGATCGGCTCCGGCCAGAAACAGAGCCGGCCACAAGAGCGGATCCAGGCTAACCCAGGAGCGGAACAAGACAAACTGGCCGGGTTGCGCCGCGCGAGCCAGTTCCGGCGCAGCGAGCGCAACCCAGATGAGATGTTCAAAGCGGCGTCGTTCACGAACTGCTGCGGTATAATAGAGTTGCATGCGATTCTTTTCTTTCCATTTTCGACAATCTACTTGCGCAGATCAAATTCGCGCCTCGGTTTGAGTGACCTGGTCAGACTTCTATCCCCAACCGAGAGGTTTAGGTTGACACACCACGATTGCCTTGCTTTCAACCTGGCGCTTTCCTCAATCATATGTCATCGTCTGTGACCAACGCATCATCGTTGATGTCCTGGCTGACCGATCCACTGGCTCCATCTGGCAAGATGAGCCATTTGCGGCGCGGTGAGGTTCTGCTCTTGCTCGCTGGACTGGCATGTTACCTCTATACGCGCTTTGCTGGTTTGACCGCTTTCCCGATCTACTTCTTCTGCGATGAAGCCATTCACGGTGTATTGGCCCGTGATCTGGTTGCCAATGGCTTTCGTAGCAGCGATGGCGTCTGGCTGCCGCCCTACTTTCGCAACGCAGAAAAGTGGAACCTGAGCCTCAGCGTGTATGTCCATGCAATTAGTATTTTACTGTTTGGTTTTGATCACTCAGTCTGGCAAACCCGCGCCACCTCGGTGATTGCCGGCTTACTGGCGCCGCTTGGTGTAGCCGCACTGCTGCGGTTTGGCTACAACAATCGGCACTGGTGGCTGGGCATTTTTGTGCTCAGCGCAATGCCGGCATGGTTTCTTCACTCACGCACCGCGTTTGAAACGGCGCTGATGGTGGCATGTTACGCCGGCTTTCTGGCTACGTATGCGTTCTACCGCTATTATGACGACCGCTGGATCGTGGCAGTCATCCTGTTTGGCGCTGCAACCTTCTACAGCTATGCCAATGGGCAGGGGGTGATGCTGGTTAGCGGTGTCATGCTCCTGGCAATCGATGCGCGCTACCATTTCAGTCGTCCGCCCCAACGCTTGTGGACGGCGCTGGCCGTGCTGGCTATCGTCCTGACGCCGCTGCTCCGCTTTCGCTGGCTCCATCCCGACGCGACGGTCGAACATCTCCGCGCGCTCAACTCATACTGGCTACAACCGCTGCCACTCAGTGAGAAAATTCGGCGGTTTCTTGAAATCTATGCCCAAGGGTTGGATCCGCGTTACTGGTTCTGGCCTAACACTATCGATCTTGACCGCCATCGGTTTCCCGATAGCGGCCATCTTCCCCTGTTCCTACTCCCATTTGTGCTGATCGGCCTGGGCGTCTGTCTCTGGCACTGGCGCGAATCGATCTATCGCTTGCCGATTGTCGCTCTGCTGGCAGCGCCGTTTAGCAGCGCTCTGGTCGGGATTGCCATCACGCGCGCGCTGGCGATGGTTATTCCGGCAACGGTGCTGACCGTGATCGGAATCAGTGTTCTGATCGAACGATTGCCGCTCTCGTGGCAACGATTGCTAAGCATTTTGTCAGGGGGCGTGCTGGTCATGAGCAGTTTGACGATGACGCAAACAGCGTTACTTGCCGGACCGCTTTGGTTCCGCGATTACGGTCTCAACGGCATGCAGTATGGCGCCCAAACGCTCTTTGGTGAGGTCATACCAACGCTCCTTGAACGTGATCCGCATATCATCGCGCGCGTATCGCCAACGTGGGCCAACAACCCCAATAGCTTTGCCGATTTCTTCCTCAACCCGGCGCAGCGCCGTCGCATCGAATTTGTGAACATTGACGCCTATCAATACAGCCGTCGCGATCTCGACCCACAGCGTGATGTCTTCATTATGACCGCTGCCGAATATGACCGCGCGCTTCAGAGCGCGAAGTTCATTATCGCGCCGCCTGAACAGATCATCTGGTACCCTGATGGACAACCAGGTTTCTACATTACTCGAATGGAATACGTTGCCAATATTGACGAGCTGATGGCTGCCGAACGCGCGGCGCGTATGGCGCTGGTGGAAGAATTCGTGACGCTTGACAGGCAGGAGCTGGTTGTTGCTCATTCACAATTCGACATCGGCAGCGTGATCGACCTCTTTGACGGCAATCTGGCAACGTTAGCGCGCGGCTTTGAGGCCAACCCGCTGGTGATCGAGTTACGTTTCGCCAATCCACAGTCAGTCAATACGATTGAATTGACTGTAGGGACGATGGATTTCGACCTGACCGTAACGGTTACGACACCTGAGGGGGAAGAGAGGGTTTTCAATCAACAATACCGGGGTCTATCTCGCGATCCAACGGTAACCTTCGACCTGCCCGCGCCGTTGAATGCTGCTAAATTACGGCTGGACATCTTACAGATAGGTGTCGGCGAACCTGCTCATGTGCATGTGCGCGAAGTGACATGGCGTTGAGATAGCGCAGAAGTGGCTCGCTGCTATAGATAACACTCTACCGGACGCGCAGACTATCAGCAATTATCTTCGCCCGGCGCAGATCGGCAACCAGTGCGCTGGCCAGCGCTACCGCGCGCGCGCCGGCAGCGAGCATTGCCCGCGCGTGCTCTGGAGTTGCAACACCACCCATGCCGATAACCGGCGCATCGACGGCAGCAGCAACCGCAGCTACTAACCGGAGCGCAAAGGGGAAGATGGCCGGACCACCCAACCGGCCATATACGAAACCGCCGTCAGCCTGGGGCATACACGCCGGCAAACCACCAATCAGAGCAATCGCATCGGCGCCGGCGTTGAGACTGGCCTGAGCTACTGCTATTGGATCGGGTAATTCGCCCGGCAGACGGACAATCAATGGGAGCAACGTTGCCCGTCGCACTGCGGCAACCTGACGGGCAGCTTCATGAGCATTGAGCGCAGGCAGAGCCAGCTCGAAGCCGGCAATTCCCGCTGTATCGGCAAGTGTCTCGGCAACAATGGGAGCATCGGCGCCGGCAATGCTCACCAGCACCGGCACCCGATACGTTGCCCAGCGCGAGACCAACCGTTCCCGTACCTGTTTGAGACCCAGACTTGCCCCCCCATGGTGGTAAAGCGCACCGGCGGGGGTTGGCAGGAATTGGGGCTGACCACGTTTTCCGGCAACCGTCACTGTTTGACTGATAATTGCACCCAGACCATGATCAGAGGCCGACTGCGCGAGACCCAACCAGCGCGCCACACCCACCACATCACCGAGGCTGCCGGCAGCGGCAATGACCGGGGTAGCGATGGTCAGAGTATGGGGATTATGAGGAGCCAGATCAAGCATCAAATTGTCTCAGCTATAAAGCTCCTGGGATGGCCGTTTCATAGAGCGCCATACCCTAGCTCGGCTAGCGCCCGCCGCGCTTCACCTTCCTCATCCCAAGGTAGCGAATGGTCGGCGTAGATGATGCTACCTTCGTGACCTTTCCCCAACAACAGCACCAGATCGCCGGGTCGGGCAGCGGCAAATGCGGCTCTGATTGCCTGAGCGCGGTCGGGAATGCAGAGATAGCCACTGCCCGCTCGCTTGCCCGCCTGCTCGGCGCCAGCAGCAATCTGGGCAATGATTGCCTCACGATCTTCACCGCGCGGATCTTCATCGGTTAACACCAGCAAATCACACATGCGACCGGCAATTTCACCCTGTATCGCGCGTTTGGCCACATCTCGCTCGCCAGCGCTGCCAAAAACCGCGATCATGCGTCCTTGCACCTGCGGACGCAGCATAGCAAAGATCTGGGTGAATGAGTCGGGATTGTGGGCATAATCAACGATGACATCGAAGGGCTGACCGGCGTGAACAGGCACCATACGACCGCGCGGCGCGCGGACGCCGGCAACGGCAGCCGCAACCTGATCGAGCGAGACACCCTGTGTGAGCGCCACCGTGACAGCAGCCAGCACATTACTCGCGTTAAAGCGTCCCGGCAACGGCACCGCCATTTCGGCAGCACCCCACGGGGTATCGACTTGCAACAGGCTCCCTGTCGGCCCACTGCGCAGCAACTGACCACGCACTTCAGCCGGTTCTTGCAAGCCGTAGCGCAGACGTATCGCCGTCGCTGGCGCAGCGCTTAGAAAGTGAGAATGATTGGGATCGTCGGCATTCACAATGGCCCAGGTCGAACCTTCACGCTCGGCGAGCAGCGCAAAGAGTTGACATTTATCGGCGCGGTACTGCTCAAACGAACCGTGATAATCGAGGTGTTCGTGGCCGATATTGAGCATCACCGCAACCGCGAACGCACAACCAACCAGACGCCCCCAACGCGGCGAAAGCGCATGCGATGTCGCTTCGATAACTGCCGTATCGCAACCGGCAGTTACCATCTCGCGGAGCAGCGCCTGCACTTCCGGCGCTTCTGGAGTGCTTTGGCGGGTGTCGTTTGCCCAGCGCCGCGTTCCGATCTGAAAATCGACGGTGCTGATCATGCCAACATTGCGGCCAGCGGCAGCAAGGAGTTGGGTGGTCAGATCGGTGGTCGTGCTCTTGCCTTTTGTGCCGGTGATGCCAATCGTGATCATTTCCCGCCCTGGATGACCATAGAAGGCAGCCGCCAGTGGAGCAAGCGCCACCCGGCTGTCGGCCACTACTACAACGGGCACGTCGGCAGGCGCAGAACCATGCCAGTGGCGCTGATCGACGACAAGCGCCACTGCGCCGCGAGCAAGCGCCTGATCGATGAACTGGTGACCGTCGCTGTGCTGACCACGGATGGCAACGAAGAGGCTACCAGGTTCGACTCGACGTGAGTCGTAAGTAAGTGAATGGATAGGAACGGCGGGATCACCAATCAGATGATGAATGATCACACCGGGCAGAAGTTCAGCAAGTGGTTTGGTCATATCTCATCTGACCTCCAGGGCAGTAGCGAACCGGCAGGTATCAGGAATGGAACAGATTACCGGCACGAGGGTCGTTGCATTTCGTATCAGCCGGCCAGTTTACGCTTCGCCAGCGGGTAGAGTGGCGGCAGTAAGACCAGATCAAATGCGGGCGCAAAACGAACGACACGACCACCGAAACCCTTCTTGAAGCGGTACACACCGATCAACGGATCGCGCTGCGCTGCCTCTTCAAGCGCAGCGCGGAGCGAATCATCGGTAGACAAGGCAGCTTGCCCTAGCGCGTCGGGAATGCCCCACAGATCATAGCCGATGCAACCCAATCCACGCGCCCAGCGCAACGCATGCCATTCGAGCAGATGGTTGGCGCCACTGCGCAAGCCATCCGCAGTTGCGCCACTGTAGAGGTAGCGACCGTAGCGCGAATCGGCAAAGACAAGATGGGCAGCCACCGGCACACCATTCAGTTCCGCCATCAAGAGACGGGCACGCGGTTGATGCAGACGCCACGCCGCAGCATAATACTCAGCGCTATGGATACCAAAGTCTGCCCGCGCGCCGGTTGCCTGCATGATAGCGAAAAATACCGGCAGGTCAGTTTCATCACCGGCACGGACTGTCACCCCAATCCGCTCGGCGCGTCGGATGTCGGCGCGATGACCTTTTGAGCAGGCAGCAAACAATGCCTCTTCATCTGGTTGAAGATCGACCAGAATGGTGCTCCGCGGTTGAATGGTCTCGGCAACCGGTAGACGGTGACGGCTGAGCCAATCGATCAAAGTATCAGTTTCAGGATCGCCGACAAGCAGATTCGGTTCCATGCGAATCAGCACGGCGGCCATTTGCCAGCCCAAACGGCGCAAGGCGCGCAACAGGAGCGCATCAACTGCCGGATCGCCGGCAAAGAGCGGACCGCGCGGCGTGTACCCAAAGGCCAGTCCATAGTAGCGGCGGAAGAGCACCTGAGCGCCGGCCACGATATGACCGGCGGAATCGAACACGGCAAGGCGTCGGCAGCTCCAGCCAAACAGCGCTTTGAGCAATCCCCAGGGGCTGGCCTGCAACAAATTGCCTTGTGGATGGTTAGCCACAAATGCGTCCCACTGAGCGGAAACAGGCTCAGCGACACGCCAGGAACTGCTCATACGCGCACCCATAACCGTTCCGCGTAGCGCATCGTTGGCAACGCCACCCGCGCAGCATACTCGGTCACCGCTACCGGCATAGCTGCCGCTCCCCCAAAGAGGACGCCCAACTGACTGCTATACGCCGCGATTGCTGAAATCTTGATTGTCAACAGCGACTCGTCAAGCGGAACATAGCGCGGAGTATAGCATTCACGTCCAACCATTCCCAGGCGCTGCTCAACAGCATCGGGTTGGCGCGCATAGGGAAAATCTTCATAGTAAGCAACCTGAGCGCCTGTATTGGTCAGGAACGTGGAAGCTGCGGCAAAAACGACCTGATGATCCACGTGCATACCAACCGCCAGGGGCAGATAAAACATAGCGCGCGGAGAGCGCCGGATCAGATCGGCTATCAGATCGGTCACGGTATCGAACAACGGATCCGCAGCGAATGGTGCGGCGAACAAGCTCGCCTCATCAGCGTAGACCGCCGGCAGGCGATAGATTGCATCAAGCGCTGACCCCAACAGGGCATCGGCGCCAAGAGCGCTCAGCGCCGCTGCATCTTCGGCGCGCCGATGCGCAACTACTGCTCCTGGTGGCAAAGCCCAACGTTCATGGAGTGATTGCGCAAACGGGCTAAACTGCGTATCTGGTGACGGACTACCGCTACAAACATTCACAACCAGCACCGATTCGCCAGTTGCGATTGCGCGCGCAATCAGGCCACCACAGGAAAGCGCCGCATCATCGAGATGCGGCGACAACACGATATGACGATAGCCGCCAGGCAAGGCCGTGGCCTGTTCGGTGATAAGGGGCATACATCCTCAGAGCGTATCAAGATCGAGTTCGGCGAGAGCATCCTGAGCCGCCTGCGCGCGCGCTTCATCGCGAGAACGAGCCAGGCGCGTGAGAATGCGGCGGGCATCTGGCCCACCGACCTGACCAAGCGCCCAGATTGCAGCCAGGGCAATCTCAGTATCATCGTCGTTTACCAACGGCAACAGCGATGGCAACAAGGCGCGCCCATCTTCCCCCAGTTCACCGACAGCGCGCGCAGCCTCGTAACGCAATGCCGGTGATGGACTCTGCAACTCTCGTTCGATGTAGGGAAACCAGCTCGGTCGCATCGAACGACCCATTGCCAGCACCGCACTTTCGCGCATTAGAATGTCGTCCATACTGTACGCGCGCCCTATAGCGGCCTGCGCTTCGCGCGAACCGGCAAAGTAGCCCAGCGCCTCGATTGCCCGTCGCCGAACTTCGAGCGGTTGTTCTGGATCATCGGCTGCATCGAGGAGTGCTGCATGCAAGCGTTGGCTGGCGCTATGAGCCAGCTCGCCAATTTCGGCGCGGTAGGCAAACCGGGCTAGGCTTAACAAAGCAGCCGCTCGCACTTCGCCAGCCGGATCATGGATCATCTTAATGAGACGATCCATCATCTGTTCGTGATCATCTTCCCACAAACCCTCAATTGCCAGCACCCGGATCTGAGGATCCTGATCGGCCAGGCAGGCCCGAAAAATGGGCCGGAAGTCAAGCCGAATCTGCTCCTCGGCCATTTCGGCCAGCAAATGCATGATATGACGCCGCCGATCAAGGCTAAACCGCTGCCATTGTTCCCAAAAAATGTAGACACTTTCCGGGCCAAGGTTTGCCAGCAGCTTCAAATCAACCCGCTTTGGCGCTGACTCAGCGGTATCAAGTTGGGCAACACGCTCAGCAAAACTCAGAGTCATGGAAAATCCTCACGTAGGACGCGAGAGGATAGCGGCGACGCGAGGAATCGGCGCCGCCGCCCAATACATTACTCATCTTCGTCGATGTAGCGACCGCTCCGACGGCGCAACGTTGGCTGTATCGGCAACTCTTCGTCTTCTCCCGACTCATCAGCCGCTGCCTCCATCGGGGGTGGCGTGAACAGATAGAAGCCATCGGCGGCAGGATCGGCTGTTATAGACGGATTACTCTCGATCAACGACTGTAAAAACGTCCGCGATGCCGGACGCAACACGTTGTAGGCAACAAAGATATCATCAAACGACACGCGGTAGGTCGGTTGATCGCGGCTACCACTACGCTCACCCATTGTTTCACAGACGTGCTCGAGGATCATCTCGGCTTTGCGCCGTTCGTTCATTGAGAATGCTTTAAGATTGCGCAGCTTACCGTAACGATTCTGATCGGGCAAGAGGTCAGCGTCAACGGCGCAATAGAAGGTCAGGTTTGCAAACGCAAACTTGTTCTTCTTCTCGTCAAAGGTGAGCAGGCGTTCCGTTGTCTCGCTGGCTTCTTCGTAGCTGATGGTAAAGACGTGGACTGCTTCGCTACGGCTAATCGTGATGAGCGCGCCAGGCACAAGATGCTCGTGGAAGAAATCTTCCAATCCTTGCAGCCAGCCACCACGATTACCGGTTGGATAACGCACTTCTACCAGATAGGTACTGAAATGCTGCGGCGACTCAAAGCGCAACACGGCGCTGCGCTGATCCGGGAAGAGCGGGGCAGGCAACAACGCCGACAGCGCTGCATCGAGCGGCAACACACCATATTCCCACTCGAAAAACGTGAGCAAGCGTGTCACGCTGCCACTATTTACAATCGACTCGGCGCTCTGATCGGCGAGGCTATCGTCAAACCCTTCAAGCAGATACGCAGTCAACTGCCCCATCTCTGCCGCTTTCACCCGCTTCGAGCCAATTGCCGGCAAACCTTTGGTTGACCAGATATTGGCGCCTTCGACGCCGACGTACTCAAAATCCTTCTCGCGCGAGAGCCGATAATTGAGTGAAAAGCGAAACCCTTCGTAATCAGATTGGCGCGGATTATGGTAGTAGAGATCGGCAATGATCTCAGTATCAAGCAGTGGTTCGTTGCGTTCGAGAATATAATCGCGAATCTTGCGCAGGTCATTCTTGCCAAAGCTAACCAGACTCGCTTCAGGATAATGCAGCCGACCAAAGCTCACGATCCGACGCAATGGATCTCGCTCGAGCTGTTCGGCCAGAATCCGCTCCAGAGTCGGGCCGTATTCGGCAACAATCTCGGCTGGCGAACGATGAAGATCGATCTCAATACCATCGACTACCAGCACTGTGCTTCGTTCACCAGATGCAACCGGCGTTACTTCAACCGACTCAACCGGCTCAGAGACTACAGGTTGTTCTTCCTTCCCGGCAACCGATTCAGTAACGACTGTTTCTACCGGCTCGACAGCGCTTGTCGATAGCATTTCGGTAGCAGGCTCCTCGGTGGTAACCGACGCCACAACCGGTTCTCCTTCAACTGACACCGCAGGCTCTTCGGCAGGCGCTGCTTCCACCGCTTTTGCCGCCGCTACCAGGCGAGCCTGCTCAATCCAGTAGTCGGAGATATAGACCGGCTCGACCGTCGTGATTGCAGGACGCGATGTTGAGACCACCACGCTCAAATCATCGATCGGCAATGGCTTATCTGGTTCGTAGAGTCGCTGCTTGAAGGTATGAATATCGGTCGTATCGCGCGGCACATACCGCCCCTGCCGAGAGGTCACAAATACTACCTGACCATTGACCTCTTCGCGGGTAAAACGTTCATCAGCCGCCAGCGCCGCCTCTAACTCAGCACGTATGCTATCGGGGTCGCGCTGAAGCTGCGCCGCAAAAAACTCGACCAGATTGCTTAACGTCTGGCGGATAGGGGCATCAACGGCGAAGAGGATCCCTTGTGCGGTCATCAGCCGCCATACTTCATCAGCCAGCGTTCCCGTTGTGGCGGTCATTCGCTCTCCTCCGTCACCAAGCTGCTCAAGATTTCAAGATACTTCAGCAACAAATCATGCACGTCCTTCGGTTCACCACTTGCTCGCAGCCATTGTAGCAACTGATCGACTGCCGTATCGCCAAAGATGATCGTCTTCGCGTCCATTCAGCCCCCGCTACACTTATAGACAACAGGAAACAGAGAGGCTTAATTGCCTCCCTGCTATCCGTAGGGTGTACGATATAGCTTACCGTATTGTAGCATTACCTGGCGCTACACGCAACTCAGAAAGACGGAAGCGTATGGTGTTGTTTCTTCTCGCCATTACGCTCATGCGACCATCCAGCGATGAATTCGGATGCTGAACGCGCGTTGTGTGAACTGTAACCATCGAATTGTCCGAATGTTCACTACCTGACTCACCTATCATCACCCGCTAACCGCGCAGGCAGAGTGGTCAATCCGACAGGCTATCGAGCGCCATTGCTACCGCGCCGATCGCAACACTATCAGGGCCGAGCACAGAAGCAACCACCGGCACAGGACGGGCAAATTGCGGCGCAATGAAATCGTTAACTCTGGCAGCAATTGCCTCTACGAATCGATCGCCGCCAATCCGCACCACAATCCCGCCTAATACCACCATTTCCGGATCGAGTAACGCGATTACTTGCGCAATCCGGGTAGCCATTAGATCAACCGTATGCTGCACTACCCGCTGCGCAACCGGATGATCGCTAAAGATATCTTCAAGGCGTTCGGCAACCATCCCCCCTGCAACAGCCCGCCTGATCAGGCCACCGATCGAGACCAGCTCCTCAAGCGTTTCTGGCCGACCATCGCCATCCCAGCCGTGCCCAACGACGGCATGACCGATTTCGCCGGCCATCGAGTGAGCGCCGTGATACAGACGACCATTTAACACAGCGCCGCCACCTACGCCAGTGCTCAGATGAAAGTAGAAAAGGTGTTGACAGCCCTTGCCCACCCCAAACGTGGCCTCGCCAAGCGCAATCAGATTGGCATCATTGTCGATCAACGTGACGGCATCAAACGCCTGTTCAAATCGCTCCTGCAAGGGATAGTTCTCCCAACCCGGTCGTCGTGGCGCCAGACGCACTGTGCCGTGACGCAGATCAACCGGCCCGCTGAAACCCACTCCAACCCGCACCAACCGATCAACCGTTACCCCCTCGCGCGCCATCAAACCGCGCGCCAGTTCGATAACGCGCATAACCGTCGTTTCCGGATCTTCGTGATGATCGAAAGACTCAATGGCTGCGTTCTGATAAGTATGGTGTTGGAGATCGATCAGCGCCGCGCGCAGGCCATAACTCCCCAGATCGATACCAAGAATGTAGCCTTGATTGCCGAGAACTCCCCACAGGTTCTGCGTCAACCGTTCACTGATCAGGGTGGGCAGATCTTTCATAGGGGGTTCCTCTCTACATACTTGCTTCAGCGGATTAGCCACGCCAGTGTTGTGAGATTATAGCACATCATGATCGCGTTGCGCTGCTCGCGCCGGTGTTGGTTCAGCAACAAAGAGCAGCAAGGCAATAACGCCGAATATTGCCGCTGCTATTCGCGACCACGACCAGCTCGCCTTAACACAATCGGCGCAATTGCCCTCAGCGATTGATGATGGGGTTGGCGTCAATGTTGACGCTGGCGACGTACCGCGAAGATACCCCGGAGCAGGTGAGCGAGGCGACAGAGAAGTAGGCCAGGGTTCAGTCGGGCGAGGCGCCATGATCACAGCAGATGTCATAGAGTTTGAAACGGCTAACGCAGTTAAATTTGGCTCAACACTTGACAATGTATCAGTTGCCGATTCATCTGATTGGCTCAGCATCTCTTCTTTTGATATCGATAATGTAGCTGAAGGATCCGGTTGTCGCCAAATCACCTGATCTTTAGTCACTGATGTATAGGTAAATGTATCAATGATTGCGCCGGTGGGATCATGCAATACTACCGTGTCATGACTGTTATTGAGTAAGGGGCGCGATAATGGGATACGCACTGACATTCCCGGTGCCAGTTCCTGAGCTGGCAGGAAGCGACGCTGTCCGCTGGCATCAGACACAAACCACTCCTCAAGCGCGATTGCCGTTGGATAGTGGTTGGTCACCTCAATCCATTCACTCTGGCCAGTTGCCGGCGCCGGTAAGAGTGCACTGATTATGACACTGCCCGGCGGCCATGATACCGGCAGGGTTTCTTCAACAGCAGCACTCTTTGGCGTCTTCGTCGCGGTTGGCGTTTTCGTCACGGTTGGCGTCTTCGTCGCGGTTGGCGTCTTCGTCACGGTTGGCGTCTTCGTCGCGGTTGGCGTCTTCGTCACGGTTGGCGTCTTCGTCGCGGTTGGCGTCTTCGTCACGGTTGGCGTCTTCGTCACGGCTGGCGTCTTCGTCGCGGTTGGGGTGCGTGTCTCAGTGGGTGTTCTCGTGGCCGTCGTCGTGGGCGAGCTGGTGGGCGCGCCGGTGGCCGTCGCCGCGCTCTCCGCCAGCGTGGTCGCGGTCGCCGTCGCCGGGAGCGCATTCGGCTCATTGGGGGTTGGATTGGCGCTGATTGCCCACGCCGTTGCCCCATCCCCCACCCGCGCATACACCGTCGTCGCGCTCAACGCCGGGTAGGCGACCGGCGCGCTCATCGGCGTTTCCCCCCACCACAGCGTCACCTGCCCGCCGCTGTCGGGCAGGCTACCCTTCGCCAGCGTTATGACCAGCCGTTCTCCCGGCCCGATCACCGCTGGCGACACCTCGCGGCGCGCCACAGCGCCGCTGTCGCTCACCCGTTCCAGCCGCCACCCGCTCAGATCGACGGCGCTCGCGCCGCGATTGTACAGCTCGACCCATTCCGCTTCCCCCGCCGCCGCGATTTCGTTGATGACGACCTGCTCAAATCCCGCAGGCGGAGTAGGCGTGCCGGTGGCAGTGGCTGATGCCGTCGCCGTCCGGCTCGCCGTCGCCGTGGGCGAGCTGGTGGGCGTGCCGGTGGCCGTCGCCGCGCTCTCCGCCGTTGCCGTGGGCGAGCTGGTAGGCGCGCCGGTGGCCGTCGCCGCGCTCTCCGCCGTCGCCGTGGGGACAACCGGGTCACCTGTAATGGCTGTCTCTGACAGAACGGTTTCGGTCAACTCTGTCGAAGTCGCTACCGGCGACAATGATGGTATCGCAGGCGGCATGCCACTGTTCCACCATGCCGGCGATGGCGCGCCCACCTGCCAGACGGCGCTGCCATCAGGCTGGCGTGCCAGCGTTTGCCCACGCGGCACGATAGCTAACGGAGTTTGATCGATCAATTCCCCGGTCGTGTTACTTAACTGTGCCTGATCGGGATCACCGTTATTGAGAATGGCGCTGGCGAGCGGTACGACCAGCAAATTGCCGGGCAACAGCAATGTGCCCGCAGGAATGATGGTATGCGCGCCACCGATTACCGAGTCATCAATCCGCCAGCCACTCAGATCAACCGGCAAAGAGCCGGGATTGTAGAGTTCGACCCACTCGGTGCCAGTCTCTGGATAAGACATCACTTCATTGATCAGCACCACCAGCGTTTGAGCCTGGGATGGTTGCCAACCGGCACCGATGATCGCCACGATTACGATTGCTGCCACTAACCAGCGCATGGTCGGTTCTCCAGCAGATCGGCCATCTACTAGAGAAACCGCGCAAGCAGGTCAAACGATGCGCTGAAATTGATAACAATCAACGTCTGATCTCGTTGTAACCTCTGAATCTACAACAATGGCAACTGACCGTGTGAGGCTAAGCGGTGGGCAAAACGGGTTGTTTCGGGCAAACGGAAGCGAGTTGTGCAGGCCATGACCAGCTCAGGAGCGCGTTCGAGACTGACCCGATGACCAGGGGAGACAAAGACCGGTTGAGCGTCAGCCCGGGTACGCAGCGCCCAACCAATCTGTTCCTGACCATCATAAAGCGCGCTCCGCGCTCCACGCTCAGGTGGCGGCGGTGTAAAGTGCCCCCAGAGGCGTTGCTTTGCGCAGCCGATGGCGGGAAGATCGAGCAAAACACCGATATGGCATGCAATTCCGCATCGACGGGGGTGGGCAATACCCTGTCCATCACAGATCACGAGGTCTGGCATCACCTGCAACTGATGGAGCGCCGCGACGATCGCTGGCGCTTCCCGAAAAGCGAGCAACCCCGGAATGTATGGAAACGTCACCGGTCGGCGAACAAGCGCGTAATCGATCGGGATTAGCTCAGGAAAGCGCAAGACGACAACTGCGGCGCGGATTACGGTACCATCACACTCAAAACCAGCATCAACTCCGGCCACTGATTGCAAATCGCCAAATTCATCGCGCAACGATACTCGCTCGCGCAACGATTGCTGTTCGGCAATAGCTGCGGCAATCCGTTCATCACGAGCATCAATCATCGGCATAACGCTCTTCGCGCCACGGATCGGCGTTATTATTGTAGCCGTAACGCTCCCAGAAACCCAGGCGATCATGGTCGAGGAATTCGAGACCACGCAGCCACTTCGCGCTCTTCCAGAAATATTTCTTCGGCACCAGCAGCCGCAGAGGATAGCCGTGTTCTGGCGTCAACTCCTGGCCGTCATATTTGTAAGCCAGCATCACATCATCATCAAGCAGCGCTTCAAACGGCAAATTCGCCGTGTATCCCTGCTCGCTGTGGGCAACTACAAACCGCACCGACGGCTTCAGCGCCGGGATGTGACGCAAAAACTCGCGAAAACTGACCCCTTCCCACACGGTATCGAGCTTACTCCAGCGCGTCACACAATGAATATCGGTCTTGATGGTGACGGTCGGCAAAGCGCGAAACTCACTGAAGCTAAAGCGCACCGGTTCGGCAATCTCGCCCCAACAGCGCAGATCCCATTGCTCTTCAACATTGGTATACTGAGGGACGGTTCCATAGTGCAGTACTGGAAACTTGTCGGTAACATACTGTCCCGGTGGGACGCGATGTCCCTGTTCGGATTGAGCCTGTTCTTTCCGTCTAAACGGGTTAAACATTCGTCCCTCCTTCGACTAATTCATTAGGAGTTTCTTTTCAAACGGTATTATATCGCATTTACAAGGAGTTGGCGATGACAACATTTAAGCGCGCTTCGATCGATCGACCAGCATACACGCTACCGGGTCAGTATTTCACTTCAGCAGAGATCTTTGCCCGCGAACAGGAACAGATCTTTGCCCGTCAGTGGATCTGTGTTGGACGAAGCGCTGACGTGCCTTCGGCTGGCGATTATCGCTTGGTCGAGATTGCCGGCGAGAGTCTTATCCTGCTCCGCGATCACAACCAACGCCTCTGCGCTTATTATAACGTCTGCCGTCACCGTGGCGCGCGGCTCTGCACTGAAATGCAAGGCAGGCTTGGTGAAACAATTGTCTGTCCCTACCACGCCTGGACATACCGGCTCGACGGCACACTGGCGACGGCGCGATATATGCAAGACGCTCCTGGGTTCCGACGCGAAGATTGGCCTTTAATCGGCGCGACGGTGGCAGAATGGGATGGATTTGTATTTATATCATTGGCCTCGCAACCTGTGCCTTTCAACCAGGCTTTTGCGCCACTGATCGGAAAGTTTCAGGCATGGGATGTTGGGCGATTGCAACGCGGCGCTCAGATTGTGTATGAAGTGGCGGCGAATTGGAAATTGATTGTCGCCAACTATTCGGAATGCTACCATTGCCCGCTCATCCATCCCGAACTGGTAGCCGTGTCGCCATGGCAGAGTGGTCGCAACGATCTGACCAGTGGCCCTTTTCTGGGCGGCTATATGGATTTAACCCACGAGAGCATGACGCTCGATGGTCATACGCGCCGGCCACCGTTACCCGGTCTTGATCCAGTCGATCGTCGTCGGGTCTATTACTATTCCATCTTCCCCAACCTTTTGCTCAGCCTGCATCCTGATTACGTCATGGCGCACCGTCTGCTGCCACGGCGTCCTGACGCGACCACCGTTATTTGCGAATGGTACTTCGCTCCTGAAATTGCAACCGCCGCCGATTTTGATCCGTCCGACGCGGTAGAATTTTGGGATCGCACCAACCGACAAGACTGGCACGTCTGCGAATTGTCGCAACAAGGGGTCAGCTCGCGCGCTTACCGACCCGGTCCTTACGCCCAATCGGAAGGACTGTTGTGGCAATTCGATCAAGAGTACCTGCGAGTCATGGCCCAAGAGTGAGATCATCATCATATATGCGCGTTCTGATGCTTACCTACGGCAGTCGAGGCGATGTGCAGCCCTTTATCGCCCTCGGCGCAGCGCTACGCGACGCTGGCCACCAGCCCAAGCTGGCAGCGCCAATGCGCTTTGCTCCACTGGCTGCGACCTATCAGATCGACTTCGTGCCCCTGCCAGGAGACGTAGTGACCCTGGCTCGCCAGATTGCTGATGAGGCGCGTGGTCGACCACTGCGCCTCATCAGCATCATCTACCGATTCGCCTTACCCATCGGCATTGAGGTAGCTCGTCGCATCAAACAGGCTGCCCAATCAACCGATTTCATCGCGCATACGTTTCTGACCATGACGCTCGGACATCTCTACGCAAAGCAGTACGGCGTCGCCGAGTGTGCCGTTGATCTGTTCCCTTTTTTCGATCCGCCAGTCGAACTGGCTAACCTGATATGGACGCACAACCGCATGGCATTGCACTGGCGACGAATCAGTCATCTCTTTGCTCAAACAGTGTTTCGCGTCAGCCAAAGCGTGACTTACCGCTTCTTGCGTTGCCGAAACCCTGAGATCGGTCCGCCACAACTGCTATGGGCAGCGCCAGGCCGCGAGATACCACTGTTGCTCGCCTACAGTGCCTTGCTCGCGCCACCTGGATCAGGGCCGTTATCAATCCAAACCGGTTCCTGGCATTTGAACCATGCCGGCTGGCAACCTCCACCTGAGCTTGCCGCCTTTCTTGCCGAGGGTCCGCCGCCGGTAGTGGTCAGCTTTGGTAGCATGGTTTCGCGTGAAGCCGCTCGAATTGCCAGAATAGTGTTCGATGCTCTGCAACAAACCGGACAGCGGGGGATCGTACAACGCGGTTGGGCCGATCTGATAGCGGAACGCCTACCCTCCCACATCTATTTAGCCGATGACATTCCTCATGATTGGTTGCTCCCTCAAGCCGCAGCAATGATTCATCACGGTGGCGCCGGGACAACAGCCGCTGCCCTGCGCGCCGGTCTCCCGGCGGTCATTGTGCCATTTGCTGCCGATCAACCTTTTTGGGCCTGGCGTGCCCATCTGACCGGAGCCAATCCAGCTCCCATTCCGATAGCAGAGCTATCAATTACCCGGCTAAGCGCAGCTCTGGCAGAGGCAATCAGTCCACTGCGGCGCGCTCGCGCCGCCGACATTAGCAAACGAATGCAAGCTGAAGGTGGAGTGAAAGCCGCAGTAAAACAGATCATACAATGGGCTGCTATGCGCTGAAGCATTTTCCAACAGGAGTAGCGCTCCGGCGATCTGCTCACATAACCAATCACTTCCGGGAACACAAACGGCACAGGCATTTAGCCTGCGCTGACTATATTTAATACACGAAGGCAGGTGACCGGGGAAAGGGGGGAGTTCTTCCGCAGCCGGTCACTGCGAGGAAATTATTTCAGTGGCGCCAGATCGAAGAGCAAAATCCCCTCATCGCGAGTGCTCACGGCCAGTTGCGATTCGTCAGGTGTGACAGCAACAGCCAACACCGCACCGGCTGCCAGATCGATTTCGCGCAGGAGTTCACCATTACTCAACCGGTAAAAGACCAGATGACCGCTAATCGTACCGGCAATCAGCAGATTGCCATCGGATGTTACCACCATACAGCTCAACCAACCGCGATCATTGGGGATGCGCATCTGCAAGACTTCGGCGTTATTATTGGCCACATCGCGCGCGCGTACCGAGCCATCACTGCTGGCACTGATCAGCACATTGTTATCGAAAACTAGACCGGTAATTGGACCATTGTGACCACGTAATATGACCGGACTCCCACCGCGCGCCATCTCCCAAACCGCGATCTGTGGCGAGTCTGGTGGTTGATTGGTCACTGCAGCGAGATAAGCGCCATTCGCGCTGAAAGCCAGTGTGTAGACCGGCCCGTTCAAGCCGGTCAGGCGACGCAGGTATTGCCGGCTGACAGTTTCCCAGATGTATACTTCACCCTGCTCGTTCCCGACCGCGATGAGATTTCGATCCGGGCTGACCGCAAGGTTGAGCGGAAACCCTCTCATACCACTCAGTTGCTCGTTAGGACGGCGATTAGTCAGATCGATGGTTACAATCTCACCAGCTTCACTGATTGCCACCACTTCAGTATCGCTAATAAAATCGATGTACTGCGTTGTCGCTGCGCCGCCATCGAGTTTCAATACGCGATCGCTACCCAGCGTATGCACGCGCACGGCGCCATTGGCGCCACTGGCAGCCAGCAATGTGCCGTCGGCACTGTAACGCACGCCGGTAACAATCCCCTGAGTTACTTGAAAACTCTGCACTACTTCAGTTGAATCAACGTCCCATACAATCAGATTACCGCCCATATCACTCGACGCCAGAATACGCTCACCATCTGGACTCCAACTCAACCCCAACAGACGCAAACCACGCTGGCGCAACACACCCCGGTTGGAGCCGTTGGCCGGGTTCCACAACCGCACACTGCCATCGAGGCTGGCGCTGGCAAGGAGCCGACCATCGGGACTATACGCAACACCCCGAATCACTACCCAGCCATCGTGACCACGCAACTCGTGCTGGACATTGCCGGAGGTAGCGTCAAGAAGATAGATATTACCGTCAATCGAACCAACGGCAATTTGACGACCATCAGGTGAGAAGGCGATACCGGTCAGCCAGAAAGGGGTATTACTCGTCGGATCAACCGGAGCGCTAAAACGAAAGGTATCAATCTGACGACCACTCACCACGTCCCACAGTCGCGCTGTCCCATCGCGTGAAGCTGAAGCCAGGCGCTGTCCGTCAGGACTAAACGCGATATTCCCCAGGAAATCGGTATGACCTCGCAAGATCACTAATGTCTCGCGTCGGTCTACATCCCAAATGCGCACTGTGCGATCGGCGCTCCCAGAGGCCAGCAAGCGGCCATCAGGACTGAACGCCAGCGAACGGATCCAGTCGTCGTGACCGCGCAACTGGGCCAGTTCGCGACCATTACGCACATCCCACAACCGCACGATTGGATCATCTTGCGCGCCGGAAGCAAGGATTGCCCCATCAGGACTGAATGCCAGTGAACTCACATCACCCGTATGACCGGTAAGTGTCATTTGCAGCACAAACGTTTCGGCATTGCGTAGTTGCACTGCCGAACCGACTGCGACGGCTGCCAGTTGACCATTCGGACTATAAGCGGATGCGCCCAGACTATCTTCGCGCAACTGTGCGGTCTGCGTGATAGCCTCAACCTGCTGAAGCAATTCCGCCGTTGCTGCCGGCTGCGTGGTCGGTAAAGCCGCAACTGTCGGCTCCATCGCGACTGCGCCACCCATCATGCCAAACAGCGATCCACCGGTGAGGTACAGGGCCAGCAGGACCGCTACAAGCAAACACATCCCTAGCGCTGCCACCGCCAACCCGCCCACGATCGCCAGCAAGCACGACGTACTGATGAACGGACGAGCCGGGGTTGCAACCGTTGCAGTCGCCCCGGTTTGCGCAGCGGCAACCGGCGTTGGCGGTGGAGCAGGCGGTAACGGCGTTGGCGAGACAGGTGGAGCAAGCGATGAGGGAGATGGGGTTGATGTTACCGGAGCATTCGCCAACGGTACCGAAGCCGTTCCCTGACCAATCGGCGCGGCAGCCCCCATTGGTCGTCCGGCCATCAGGCGCACCGTCTCAAGCGCGCTACGCATCTCACTTACCCGCTGATAGCGATTCGCCGGTTTTAATTCGAGCGCGCGCAATGTCAGTTGCTCAGCCAAAACCGATACTTGCGGATTCAGCGCGCGTGGCGCGTTAAGCGGCACACCGGCCTGGCGTTGATTGGCCGGTGGCGGCGGCCATCCGGTCAACAGATGATACAGTACAGCCCCGATTGCATAAATATCGCTGACCTGTGCCGGTTCAACCGCGTGGTCATACAGCTCCGGCGCGCGGTATGGCGTGGCTTCCAACCCGATATGGCGCGCGCAGGCAAACGGAGCCAGGCTCAGCCCCCCCTCCGGCGATGACCAGAGATCACACGTGCGCAAATCGCCGAGCAAGAGCGGAGGCTGATGGTGATGCAACCTATCCAGCACTACAAGCAACCGGTCAACAATCGCTAATGTCTCACTCTCAGGCAGGGGAGCGCTGCGTTCACGAGCAAACCTTTCCAGATCAGAACCGCCAGGGTCATCAGCCACCAGATAACAGACCAGATCGATGGCAAAATAGTCGCGCAATGCCAGCAATCCCGGCATCTGTACCTGCGCCAGCTCACGCGCCAGCCGCAATACATCGTCAACCGCCGTCTGATTTGGCTGAGGCAAAGCTGTGATGAGCACTCGCAGGGAAGAACGTTGATCGATTGCCCGATACAGCTCGGCGTCGGGATATGCATCGAGCGCAACCGTGATCCGGTAATGCCCATTCAGTAAAGTGTCGATGGCGAGCATGGCAGCCCTTCAAGAAACAGACAAAAATTGCTCCGAATCGACAACCCGCCCGCAACAGGGCGGGTTGCCACTTACGCTACCATCAGTATACGGGATGTCTTAATCTGCTGCGGCGAGAATCTGTGGTTGGATCACCAGATCACCGCGGGCCTGAGCTTCGGTAATGCGCTCAACACACCGATTCGCGCTGATCACTGCGCCTTCGATTGAAGCCAGGAAGTGTTGACGAGTATAATCACCGGCCAGGAAAAAGTTTCGTACCGGCGTTGCCTGATCAGGTCGATACTTATCCACACCTGGCAAGGCTTGATACACCGAGTTGGGAATTCGCACAATCGTATACTTGAGCAACCTGGCTTCACGCGCAATTGGATGCAGTCGCACAAACTCACTCATTACGAACTGCACCAGCTCATCATCAGGTAGCTTGATCAACTCAGCCGCCGGCGCCACTACAAACTGCATGATACTCCGTTCGCCCTTATGATATTCCGGCGCTACCATCGCCATATCAGCGTAGACACTCAAATGAGTGCCTGCGCTGAAGAGTAGATTATCGACGCCGGCAATGCGCCGGTCGAAGAAGAGCTGCATCGTAATCACTGGCGAACCCTTCAGATGGTTCAAATTGGCAAAGTAGGGTTGCTCACGCAACGCCGGCGGGATCACCTTGCGCAGATTGTGTACCGGCATCGCTGAGACATAGACATCACCGGTGACAAGGCGACCATCATCGAGCCGAAATCCGGTCACCTGATTGGTTTCGGCATCGTACTCAATTGCTGCAACCCTGGCGTTCAGCTCAACCCGACCGCCCAGCTTCTCAATCTGCGCAATCAATGGTCGCCAGATATTGGTGTCAGGCGATCCTTTGACCAGCGCCATCCGTGGCGCTTCTTTCTCATGCGCAAAGTGCAGCATCGCCGTCAACGGCAATTTCGCCGAGACACGGTCGGCGCGCTGAAAATTAAGCGCCAGCGCCATCGTGTGCATTACCTCATCGAGCGCGCGCTGACCCATTCCGTGGCGTAAATGCCAGGAGGCGTAGGTTTCGTTATCCTGTTCATCCACATATTTCTGATCGCCGAAGATTACTCTCATCAGCCCCAGGCCCATCCGCAGCTTATCGCCCAGCGACAGTGGCTTAAATGCCAGCACACCTGCCAGACCGTTAAACGGCGTAGGAAGCCAGGGCACAAACCGGATTGGCGCCAGGCCGTGGCGTTCAGAAGCGAAGATCATCTCTGCCGGCTTCCAGTTGAACGTATCACTTAGACCGTACCGCTCAAGGAAAGCCAGGAGATTGTGATACGCGCCAAAAAAGACGTGTAGTCCGCTCTCAATCCAGTCACCGTCGGCATCCTGCCAGGCTGACACCTTACCGCCGGGCACATTCCGCTTCTCAAGCACGATTACATCGTGGCCGCGCTCGACCATCGCGCGAGCGACTACCATGCCTGCCGGGCCAGCTCCTGCAATGACAATACGCATAGTGGTTTGATTCCTGTGACTATTCAATTCAATGTGCAAAAATGAACAACCTACATCTTTATAGCATGGTTAGGATGGTCACGCAAGGCATATGAACAGCTCTTGCACAACCTTGAGAGTCCGCAGTCGTTGCGAGGATGGCAAGGAATACCGGTGGGTAACGTAGCATACTCGCTCCTCCACCATTGGGATAGAGCATTGACCTGGACGACGCAGGCGTGGCCTGTCTTTCACATCACAGTGTAGCTATAGATTGCGAAAAAAGCGAGAAAATCCGGCAACAGGGCAAGCAAAGCTTTGGATAGAGTGCTACAATGCCTTTGAATTGTTGTGAGAACCTATCGTACCGGCACACCGTCTTATGCCCGCAAAGACAAGTATCGTACCGCGCGTGCTCCTGAGTCTCGGTCTGGCCTTTCTGATCGGCCTCCAATTCATTACGCCACGGCTACCTCGCCCCTTTGACCTTCCTTCACCTCGCACTGTTACTACCACTAATCCGCTCATCGGCGTGCATACTCGCCTGACCGGGATCGGCGATGAAGCCTATGTTCGCCGCGCGCTGGCTCAGGTCAACGAGATGGGCGCGAGCTGGATTGTCGAACTCTTCCCATGGGCCTATATCCAACCCCGTTCACGCTATGGCTTTGACTGGGCCGGGGCCGACCTGATCATCGCTCATGCCCGCGCGCAAGGTCTCAATGTGGTGGCCCGCCTTGATATTGTGCCGGCCTGGGCCCGACCACCGGGCACAACCGATCGCTATCTCGACCGCGACCATTTTGCCGACTTCGCCCACTTTGCCGCCGCCTTCGCTGCCCGCTACGCCAGCCAGGGTGTGCGTCACATTATCATTTGGAATGAACCCAATCTGCGCTTTGAATGGGGTGAGCGACCACCCGACCCGGGAGCGTATACTGATCTGCTCAAACAGACCTACCCTGCAATCAAAGCCGTTGCCCCAGATGCAATTGTGATTGCCGGTGCTCTCTCACCTGGCCCCAGCCTCGAAGGCGGCACGCTCCGTATGGACGACATGCAGTTTCTCGCTTCCCTGGCCGATGCCGGCGCCTTCCCCTTTTTTGATATGTGGGCCGTTCACGCCTACGGCGGCCTTGAACCACCCGATACCGAACCAGCGTTTGACCGGGTCAATTTTCGCCGGATTGAACTGGTGCGCAACCTGCTCGATCAGCTCGGCGGAACTGATAAACGGATCATCATTACCGAAGGTGGCTACAACGATCATCCCCGCTGGAGCGGCGCTGTGCGACCTGCCGATCGACTCCGCTGGACGATTGCCACCTACGAGCAATCACGTCGTTATCCCTGGCTTGAAGCCACCATTCTCTGGCAATTCAGCACACCCTTCCTCACCCGATCCTACCCCGATGCCTGGAATTTTGTCCATCCTGATGGCACACCACGCGCGATCTATCTGGCCGTGCAAGCCTACGCTCGCAACGGCATCCTGCCGCCATAAATCACATTGCCGACCCAGGGTATGCGTCATCGTGATACCGAAACGTCACCACGCCTTCCATGCCTCTGGTATAATCCCTTCAAGTCTGTGCGCGACCCAACAGGAGAGTTCTATGTCGGCCAAAATGGAATACCGCCTCGCCCGTCGCCTCGCTGCGCTTGAGGCTTCGGCGACAGCCGCAATGACAGCCCGCGTCGCTCAGATGCGCGCTGCCGGAATCAAGGTAATTTCGTTTAGCGTCGGTGAACCTGATTTCGACACCCCTGAACCAATTAAACAGGCCGCAATTGCCGGAATTCATGCCAATCATACCCACTACACGCCCACCGGTGGTACCCTCGAGCTGCGGAAAGCCGTTGCCGCCCGCGTTACAGCCGATCAGGGCATCAACTATGGTATCGGTCAGGTCACTGTAACGACCGGCGCTAAAGAGGCCTTGTATCTCGCCTTCCAGGCTCTTTGCGAGGAGGGTGATGAAGTGGTGGTTCCAGCTCCGTACTGGGTAAGTTACGTAGAGCAGGTCAAACTTGCTGGCGCTACACCGGTTACTCCGCAAACTACTGAGCAGACCGGTTTCAAGCTGACGCCTGAGCAACTACGCGCTAGCTTAAACGAGCGCACCCGCGTGGTGGTACTGAACTCACCCTCGAACCCGACCGGTGCCGTTTACAGTGCTGATGAGCTTTCAGCGCTGGCCGCTGTGCTGCGTGATCATTCGGCGATGATTATCACCGATGAGATCTATGATGCCATCTCTTACGTGCCTTATGCCCGTCTGCTGCGAATCGCCCCCGACCTTGCCGATCGCGCGCTGGTTGTGAACGGGGCGGCTAAAGCATATGCTATGACCGGCTGGCGCGTTGGGTATGTGGCCGGCCCACAACCGGTGATCGAGGCCATTAAGGCGATTCAAAGCCATACCAGTACCCATACCTCCAGCATCTCGCAAGATGCTGCTCTTGCCGCCTACACACCCAATCCGGAGATCGAGGCTACCGTTGCGGCAATGACTGCCGAATTTCTCCGCCGGCGTGATCTGATACTCAGCCTGCTGGCAACTATCCCCGGCGTAACGTGTACAGTACCTGATGGCGCATTCTACGTCTTTCCCAACGTCAACGCCTTGCTTAACCGACCGCTACGCAACGGCAAGGTGTGCGCCACCAGCGATGAACTCAATCTCTACCTGCTGGAAGAAGCGCATATTGCCTGCGTTGCCGGCGAAGCCTTCGGCGCTCCCGGATACCTCCGCCTGTCATATGCAACCGGGAGCGAAGAGATTCGGATCGGGATGGAGCGGTTCCGCGCTGCCGTGCAGAGTGAGTAATCAGGCGTGAGCGCAGCGCAGTTGCGCTTACGTCTGTTGCAGGCAGATGCTGGCGCAACGATGCTTCATTTCTGCTCTACCGAATAGAAATACGCCGCGCATTCGCAGCCGTGAGTGGTTAAGTCTGACGCGCAGCGATCCCGGCCTGCTCTCGTTGAGCAGGCCGGGTGAGGAATGGTGATGGCGTTCGGAGAGTAGCAACTTTAAACGAATATACCAATATCCCGCGCTTTAGAGGCAAAGATTGAGTCGTAGGAGCAGTGGAAAAGAGGCCTTGCTCCGCCTGCGCTTGACGCCGTAGACGCGCAAGAGGGCAGATATGGCGACTTCAGCCGCTACTCTCCTTCATACTTCCCGGCTCTGCGATGCCCGGCGCGGCATAGCAGACATTGGGCGAAACTGGCCATGACCGGCACACCGATCGACTACACCAGCCTGCCCGATCCATCCATTCTCGCCGGGAAAAGGATTGTGGTGGTAGGTGACATCACGCTCGACGAATACCTGTACGGTCGCGCTACCCGTCTCTCACGCGAAGCGCCGATACCGGTACTCGAATTTCTGCGTCGCGAAACCATTCTGGGCGGGGCGGCCAACCCGGCCCGCAATGTAGTCGCGCTCGGCTCGCAAGCCAGCTTGATTGCCATCGTAGGCGACGATGCCGCCGGCGCCCACCTGCGCGATCTCCTGCGCGCGGCAGCCATCGACGACAGCGGACTGATCACCGTTGGCGATCGCCTCACCACCTGCAAAACGCGCATCCTGGCCGACGCTGCCCCGCGTCTCCCACAACAGGTCGCCCGACTCGACCGGCTCGACCGCCGACCCATCACTGCTACCGAAGAGGAACTGGTAATCGATGCGTTATCAAATCACATACCGACCGCCGATGCCGTCATCTGTTCCGACTATCAGCTTGGCCTGCTTACACCACAGGTTGTTGACACAGTGCGTCAGCTTTGTCGGCAACACGGCGTCATCTTCGCGGTAGATGCTCAGGGCAACTCACGATACTACCACCATGCCGATCTCTTCCGCTGTAACGATGCCGAGGCTGCGGCAGCGTTAGGGATGGCGTTAAACGACGAAACCGCGCTGGCTACCGGCCTGACCCATCTTTACCGCCAGCTTGCTGCCCGGCTTGTGATCGTCACCCGCGGCCCAGCCGGGCTAGCACTCATTGGCGATGATGAGCCATATCTCCAGCTTCCCGCTCACCGGGTCAGCGAAGTCTTCGATACGACCGGCGCCGGCGATACGTTTATCGCGGTGGCGACACTCGCTCTTGCCGCCGGTTGCCGGGGGCGTATTGCCGCTGCCCTGGCCAACATTGCCGCAGCGTTGGTCGTGCAACGGTTAGGAAATGCAGTGGTGACGCCGGCTGAATTATCTGCCGCAATTGCCGCAGCATAGCAAAGCAGCAAAAAAGGGCGACGGCACCGTCACCCCCGGAGTAACTGCCAACACCTTGCCCTAACCCTGCTACTCGACACCGCTCAACCGGCGGAACGCACTCAACGCCTCTTCCTCGGTCTGGTAAATCTCAGCGTACTGCGCTAACCCAACCATGCGAAAGATCTTCTGGAAATGAGGAGACAATCCGCTTACTGCCAGCTTCTGCCCGTTCTGATTGACTTCAGTAACGATCCCAATCAGGATGGCGATACCGGCGCTATTGATATAATCATTTTGGCGAAAGTTGAGCAAAATATACCGATGACCCTGCGCCGTCACTTGACGATAGGCCCCATTGATCTTCTCTTCGGCGAAGGTGGTAACATCGCCGATCAGATCGATGACTGCGACTCCATCGCGATGACGGATATTGACGTTTAACTCGTCTTCTAACATCGATCGCTCCTCATTACTCCGATACCTGTAAGCTCAGGCAATACTCTACATACTGGGTTATGATAACGAGCGAGACGCATTTAAAGATTTTATGCCACAGCGCCAGATACGTTGAATGGTAGAGAACGAATGGTGTTGTTCTGGCGCATATGGAAAGTGCCATTATGCCCGCCTGGACGATACTCTGCCTTTTCCAAATCCAGACAGGTCAGGCAACGACACTACGTTACTCTACAGCCCAAACCAGATATACCCGATTTACTGATCACTGATCGGCATGCGCTCAAGATGGACAACCATCCGCACCAGATTACCACCACCCGGCGCCAGCGTAAATTCCACTTCGTCCATCAACTCGCGCATTAACCAGATCCCCCAACCACCCTTATCGGCGCGTTGAAACACATCGGCGATATGAGGGCGTAGTTTTGTTTGCTCCACTTCCAACGCCTTCCGGCCCTGATCAGACACACTGATCACGAGTTCGTTAGGGCGTACCGTTAGCAAAACCACCACCTTCATCGCCTCATCAGCCTGATTCCCATGTTCAATCGCATTGGTTACTGCTTCGCCAATCGCGGTGCGCAAAGCATCAATTCGCTCATCAGCAAATCCCATCCGTCGCGCCAGGGACGCCGCAGTATCCATCGCGATCCGTTCATACCCTAACCGACTCGGCAGGCGCAATTCAATCACCTGTTCTGTCACACCCTCTGCACCGCTCATGCCTGTCATCCCACCCAGACGGATCGTTGGAGTCGAGTCTAACAGTCTTATCATAGCACAGGCATCGATAAAATTGTGGCGAGATCTGTATCAGAATATTCCCGCTTCTGATTCATAACGGGATATTTCCATGTTTTCGCGCTGGCAGGCTCTGGCGTTTGGTGCGTGCCAGACGAAGCGCGCGAATCAGCGCCGGGCGGGTCTCTCGCGGTTCAATGACAGCATCAATATAGCCGCGCTCAGCCGCAACGTAGGGGTTGGCAAACCGATTCTGATAGTCTTCCACCAGCTCGGCCAACCTTGCTGCCGGGTCGTCAGCTTCGGCCAGTTCCTTGCGGAAGATAATCCGCACAGCAGCATCGACTCCCATCACAGCAATTTCGGCGGTTGGCCAGGCAAAGTTGAAATCGGCGCGAATGTGTTTGCTCGCCATCACGTCATATGCCCCACCGTAGGCTTTGCGTGTAATGACCGTCAGCTTCGGCACGGTTGCCTCGCAGTAGGCGTAGAGCAGCTTGGCGCCATGGCGGATAATCCCCCCATATTCCTGCTGCGTTCCGGGCAAGAAACCCGGCACATCGACAAATGTGACCAGCGGAATGTTGAACGCATCGCAGAATCGCACAAAGCGCGCCGCTTTCACCGAACTGTCAATATCGAGCGTGCCGGCCATTTGCAGTGGTTGGTTGCCGACCACACCCACGACATGCCCGTCGAGACGGGCAAATCCGATCACAATGTTTTTGGCCCAGGCCGGCTGCACCTCGAAAAAGAAGCCATCATCAACGACCGACTCGATAACCTGAATCATGTCGTAGGCTTTGCGTGGATTATCGGGAATGATGCTCTGCAACTGCTCGTCCATCCGTTCAGGATCGTCGGCAGGCGGTTGATATGGCGGGTCTTCCATATTGTTCGCCGGCAAGAACGAGAGCAGCGTGCGCAACTGATCAAAGCATTCATCTTCGGTATCGGCGGCAAAATGAGCGACACCGCTGCGAGTGTTATGGGTCATCGCCCCGCCCAACTCTTCAAAGCCAACCTCTTCACCGGTCACCGTTTTGATCACGTCTGGCCCGGTAATAAACATCTGACTGATATTTTTGACCATAAAGATGAAGTCGGTCATTGCCGGGGAATAGACTGCGCCACCGGCGCACGGGCCAGCAATGATTGAGAGCTGCGGGATCACGCCGCTGCTCAGCACATTGCGGTAAAAGATCTCAGCATAACCACCCAGACTGACCACACCTTCTTGTATCCGGGCGCCGCCACTGTCATTGATCCCGATACAAGGCACACCCATGCGTAACGCCAGATCCATCACTTTGCAAATTTTTTCGGCAAAGACCTCGCCAAGCGAACCGCCAAAGACGGTGAAGTCCTGGGCAAAGACACATACCGGACGGCCATCAATCGTGCCATGACCGGTAATGACACCATCACCCAACGGCTTCCGCCGCTCCATGCCAAACGCCGAGGTGCGGTGAACGGCAAAGGCATCAAGCTCGACAAATGAGCCAGGATCAAGCAGGCGTTCAATCCGTTCGCGCGCCGTGAGTTTCCCGCGCTCGTGCTGGCGAGCAATCGCCGCCGGGTCTTGATTGCGCGCCCGTTCGCGTCGCTCACGCAATGCTGCAATCTTTTCCGCTGTTGTTTGAGCCATAGCACTCCTCACTTCCACAACCGGCTTGCGCTGCCGGCAATTCAGGCAACGTTTCCTAAAGACTGCGCCGTCCCTGCCAGAACACTGTCAGTAAAAATGCTGGCACAGCATCAATGATCCGCCGCCAACGCGCCGGCTGCGCCACCAGTCGAAAAGCCCACTCCAATCCCAACCGTCGCAACCATCGCGGCGCGCGCGGCACTCGTCCTGCCAGATAATCAAACGTCCCGCCCACGCCCATTGCCAGCGGTACCCGTAAGAATGGCTGATTGCGGGCAATCCATAATTCCTGGCGTGGATGACCATACGCAACCAGTAAAATATCCGGACGAGCTGCGGCAATGATCCGACGCTGCTGCTCATCGGCCTCTGGCGCTGGCGAACCGGCGTAGCAACCGGCAACCTGGAGCGCCGGCCAGCGTTGTTGCAACCGCGCTGCCGCCGCTTCCGCCACCCCTGGCGCTGCGCCTAAAAAAAAGACACGGTATTGGCGCTCAGCCGCCAACCGGGTCAACCCTTGCGTTAGTTCAACACCGGTTACCCGACCGCGCAACGTCGTTCCCAACCAGCGCGCCGCCAGCAATACGCCAAAGCCATCGGGTGTATTCAGATCAGCCGCCCGCAATACTGCCCGAAACGTCGGATTGCGCCGCGCTTCCATAATGAATTCCGGATTGACCGTGCAAATTTGATGCGGGCCACCCGCCTCAATCATTGCAGCCGCCAGCGCCAGCGCTTCTGGCTCGGTCACGTTATCGATCGGTATTCCCAAAATCTCAATCCGGCCACTGCTCATTGCTTCGATCTGGTTCATCCCAGGATGTTATCTCTCATCATACCGCATTCGGTGACAAACGTTCACAACCGATGGAACAGCGATAGTGACCAGGTATTCGTTCGATGTGTGGCAAACCCAATCTCCGGTCAGGCATTGTTGGCCTTGAGAGAGGAGACCGACAAACACAACACTTTTTACGCAACGCTTAGTTCCCGTTGACGCGATCACATCACACGCAGTATCATGCCGGTAGCACAATACTGGCGGCGCCAGCGCCAATCTCATAACAGCGCAATCGCAGTGCCTGACATTCCCGTCCTTGCGTCGTGGAAACAGCGCCACTACGCCAGCCGGTCGTTGACACGAAACAACCATCCACGCCTCGGCTATCGATGAGCAGTATTTCATCGATGATTCCTCAGGCGAGCGACACATAGCCGAGATGCGCGCCCGTCACGGCGCACAGGCAGAAATCAATGCGGCTACTCCCCTATACGGTGCGCTGACAGGTCACCGCGGTGCCGCATTGCGCTCTGCATCCTGCCATCGCCAGTTACTATGGCAAGTTTGACAAAGGCCGGTGACAGTGCTATACTCCAATACTGCTGCGAAGAAATTGCGCAGCAAAGTATCTGTGCGCCATGCGGCCCACTTCTAAGGCGCAGTCCGTTACTGCGACCAGATCTTTGGGCCAGTTATTATTTTGTCTGCAAAAGAGATAGTCTATCGCAGGCCGGTTTAAAGGAGAGCAGTAAATGCCGACCATTAACCAACTTGTTCGGAAGCCGCGCAAGCCGGTGGTAAAGAAGACCAAAGCCCCGGCCCTGCGCTTCACCTACAACTCGCTGAAGGGGAAGCTGACTCGCGGCCGCGGATCGCCACAAAAGCGCGGCGTCTGCACGAAGGTGACCACAATGACGCCGAAGAAGCCTAATTCGGCGCTGCGCAAGATCGCCCGCGTGCGGCTCTCCAACGGCCTTGAGGTGACGGCATATATCCCTGGTGAAGGGCACAATTTGCAAGAGCACTCAGTTGTTCTGATCCGCGGTGGCCGTGTGAAGGACTTGCCCGGCGTGCGCTACCACATCGTGCGCGGCACGCTCGATACCCAGGGTGTCAGTGGTCGCAAGCAGGGTCGCAGCAAGTACGGCACGAAGAAGAATCAGCCTGTCGGCAAGGGCACAGCCGCCGGCAAGGGTGGCAAGAAGTAGGAGAGGTGCGGTATGCCCCGTCGTGGAACTGTTGAGCGTCGGCCCACGCCGCCAGATGCGCGCTATAACAGCGTTCTTGTGCAGAAGTTTATCAATAAAGTGATGGAACGCGGCAAGAAGAGCCTCGCCGAACGCATCGTTTACCAGGCGCTTGACCTTGCCGCCGAACGGCTCAAGAAGCCACAGTTAGAGATTTTCGAGCAGGCGATCCGCAATGCTAGCCCTTCTATCGAAGTGAAGCCCAAGCGGGTCGGGGGCGCAACCTATCAAGTGCCGGTGGAAGTAAAGAGCGACCGCCGCTATTCGCTGGCAATGCGCTGGCTGCTGATGTCGGCCCGCGCTCGTTCTGGCAAGCCAATGGTTGAACGCCTCGCTGCCGAATTGATCGATGCATATAATAATACAGGCAATACGATCAAGCGAAAAGAAGATACTCACCGTATGGCGGAAGCAAACCGCGCTTTCGCTCACTATGGCCGGCTTTAAAGCTGGCGTCGGTTTATGAGAATACGGCGATTTATGTCGCCTTACGCAGGAGTATGTGACGGTTATGCCACGTCAGATCGAACTCGACAAAGTGCGCAATATCGGCATTATTGCCCATATCGATGCGGGCAAGACCACCACGACCGAGCGGATCCTGTTCTATACCGGCCGCACCTACAAGATCGGCGAGGTTCACGAAGGTACCGCAACGATGGACTGGATGCCGCAGGAGCAGGAGCGCGGGATCACCATCACCGCCGCAGCGACGACTGCGTCCTGGCGCCTGGATGGCGTTGAGTATCGAATCAATATTATCGATACTCCCGGCCACGTCGACTTTACGGTAGAGGTAGAACGATCACTGCGCGTGCTCGACGGCGGCGTCGTCGTGTTCGACGGCGTGGCTGGCGTCGAACCTCAGTCTGAGACGGTCTGGCGCCAGGCCGATAAGTACAATGTGCCACGCATCTGCTTCGTCAACAAGATGGATCGCGTTGGCGCAAGCTTTGAGCGCTGCGTGCAGATGATCAAGGATCGCCTCGGCGCCAAGCCCGCGATTGTCCAGTTGCCGATTGGGGTCGAAGATACGTTCCGCGGCACGATTGATCTCTTCAAGATGAAGGCCACGGTGTATTACGACGATCTCGGCAAGGATATTCGCGAAGAGGAGATTCCAGCCGAGCTGCGCCCTGCCGCCGAAAAGGCCCGCAACGAACTGGTTGAGATGATCGCCGAGACCGACGATGAGCTGACCTTGCTTTACCTCGAAGGCCAGGAACTGTCTATTGAGGAACTGAAGCGTGGTCTGCGCAAGGCAACTCTCGAACGCAAGCTGGTTCCGGTGCTCTGCGGCGCTGCCCTCCGCAACAAGGGTGTGCAGAAACTGCTCGATGCCGTGGTCGAGTATCTTCCCTCGCCGCTCGACCGGCCTGCAATTACCGGCACATTGCCCGGTCAGGTGATGGGCGATGAGGGTGTCGAGGTCATTACGCGCCGGGTTAGCGATGATGAGCCGTTTACAGCCCTGGTCTTCAAGATCGTTGCCGATCCTTACGTCGGCAAGCTGGCCTACTTCCGCGTCTACGCTGGCAAGATCGAGAAGGGTTCGTATGTGCTCAACTCGACCCGCGGTCAGCGCGAACGCCTCGGTCGCTTGCTCCGTATGCACGCGAACCATCGCGAAGATATTGACGAGGTATATGCCGGCGAGATTGCGGCCATGGTCGGCCCCAAGAATTCGTATACCGGTGACACTATCTGCGATCCCGATCACCCGATTGTGCTCGAGAGCATCCGCTTCCCTGAGCCGGTGATCGAGATGGCGATTGAACCGAAAACCAAGGCCGATCAGGATAAGATGTCGATCGCGTTGAGCCGCCTGGCGGAAGAAGACCCGACCTTCCGTGTCTATACCGACTCTGAAACCGGTCAGACGATCATCAAGGGTATGGGTGAGCTGCACCTCGAGGTGATTGTTGACCGCATGCGCCGCGAGTATAAAGTCGAAGCCAACCAGGGCAAGCCGCAGGTTTCGTACCGCGAGACGATTACCATTCCGGTTGATCACGAGACTCGCTTCGTGCGCCAGACCGGTGGTAAGGGTCAGTATGGTCACGTGAAGATTAAGTTTGAACCATTGCCCCCTGGAGGTGGCTTTGAGTTCGTCAATGCAATTGTCGGTGGCGTGATTCCGAAAGAGTATATTCCCGCCGTTGAGCAGGGGCTGCGTGAGGCGATGCAAACCGGTGTGATCGCCGGTTATCCGGTGGTTGACATCAAAGCAACTCTGTACGACGGTTCGTATCACGAGGTTGACTCGTCGGAAATGGCCTTTAAAATCGCCGCTTCGATGTGTCTCAAAGAGGCGGTGCGCCGCGGTAAGCCGCAGTTGCTTGAACCGATTATGAAGGTCGAGACGGTTACTCCCGAAGATTTTCTCGGCACCGTAATCGGCGATTTCAACTCACGCCGCGGTCGGATTGAGGGTATGGAGCCGCGTGGCAATGCGCAAGTCGTGCGCGCCTATGTGCCGCTGGCCAATATGTTTGGTTATATGACCGATCTCCGCTCGGCGACTCAGGGCCGCGCAACCTCGTCAATGGAATTTGATCATTACGAGCCGCTGCCCGATGCGCTGGCCAGGGAGATTATTGAGAAGCGTGGCGCGAATTAGCGAGGAACGACGGGGACGACCGCCCCGCGCGGTCGTCCCTTTTCTGCGACGATGGAGCTACGCCTGCTGACACCGCCGCCCTGGCTCGATTATGAATTGATCGATTCGGGCCACGGCGCAAAATTGGAACGGTTTGGCCCGTATGTGCTGGCTCGACCGGAAACGCAGGCGATCTGGTCGCCCTACCTGCCGGCGACCGAGTGGCAGCGGGCCGATGCAACGTTTCACCGCGCGCGCGGTGAAGACGGACCAGGTGAGTGGCATTACCATCGTCCCTTGCCTGAACGCTGGCCACTCAATGCCAATGGGTTGCGCTGTTGGGTGCGTTTGACACCGTTTCGTCATACCGGTGTCTTCCCCGAACATAGCGCCCATTGGGAATGGTTGGCCCGACAGGCGCAACGTCGCGATCAGCCGCGCGCGTTAGTCTTGTTTGGGTATACCGGATTGAGCAGTCTGCATCTCGCGCGTTCCGGCGCCCACGTAACGCACGTCGATGCTTCCAAACCTGCCGTGCGTTGGGCGCAAGAGAATCAGGCGTTGGCAGAGTTGACCGACCGCCCAATCCGATGGCTGATCGATGATGTCGGTAAGTTTGTGGCCCGTGAATTGCGGCGCGGCAATCGGTACGATCTGATTTTGCTCGATCCGCCCGTCTTCGGTCGCGGGCCTAACGGTGAAATCTGGCGCTTGCACGAGCAATTACCACAATTGTTGGCCCAATGCGCTCGTTTGCTTAGCCAGCAACCACTTGGGGTGTTGGTGTGCGCCTACGCGACAACTATCTCGGCGCTCACAATCGGTAACTTGCTTGCCGAAGTGATGGCGCCGTTCCAGGGATATGTTACTGCCGGCGAGCTGGCTATCCCAGAACAACATTCTCGCCGTTTGCTACCGACGGCAATTTATGCTGTCTGGTCTGATCGGGAAATAGCCGAATCTGGCTGATTGAGGATAAGCAGATCGCGGAAAAACGCGGAGGAAGAACACAATGGCAAAGCAGAAATTCGAGCGGACCAAACCGCACATTAACGTCGGCACCATCGGCCACGTTGACCACGGCAAGAC
>OGCI01000090.1_pt1 | contig 107991 bp, 90 predicted proteins | sample 1570021 | NCBI WGS metagenome assembly OGCI01 (sample SAMN06264664, study PRJEB24512) | hot springs metagenome | isolation source: Hot spring water | place: South Africa: Tshipise | collected 2015-06-21
GTCATAGCGGCGGAAGCCGGTATCCAGTGGCTTTCAAGTCCTTTCCTGGATTCCGGCCTGCGCCGGAATGACAACATGAAAAAGAATACGCCTCACCTGCGTTAAAGATGAGGCTTGTAAGCGTAAACGGGCCCCCGCCCGCCATCAAAAAGAGGGTTGCCGCGGAGTCATTTTGTGATTCATGGTACGTACGAGGCGTGCAGCCACATTGGCCCCTCATTTTGGCCAGGCACGTTAATGAACCTACTCCGAGCTGAACGGAAAGCGGTCCTCTATGGCCTGATCTCGACGATCGTCCCATCCGGCACGAGGGCGTCGATCTCCTCTATCTCCTCGTCTGTGACGGCGATACACCCCTTGGTCCAGTCGATCCGGCTGTGGAAATCTCCCACCCACGAGAAACCATTTTTCAAGCCATGGATCATGATGTCCCCGCCCGGGGAAACGCCGCGTTCTTTTGCCCGCTTCTTGTCCTGCTCGTTCGGATAGGAAATGCGGAGAGAGAGATGATAGTGGCTGTCCCTATTCCTCGACTCGATGATGTAGACGCCCTCGGGTGTCTTGTTATCGCCCTGGCGTTCCTTCGGACCGTCAGGATCTCCGCCTAATGCGATACTGTATGTTTTGACTGCCCTCCCCTTCGAGAATAACGTCATCCGGCGCTCTTTCTTCTCGATCAGAATCCTGTCCACCGGCTCCTTCCGGAGCATAAAAACCTCCCGCTGTAAGGCGAGAATCTCCTTCTCTTTACCCTCTGCCTCTCGCGCCAACGATTCATTCCTCCGTTCGAGCGCACTCACCTTTTGCTGGAGGGTCTCGATCTGCGCGTGCTGCGCCGCGATCGTTCTGTCCTTCGTGATGACGTTTTCGATTTGAAATACCATCATCTCGCTATCCTTCCTGTAAGGACTCTCCGGATACTCACGCACGAGTCGCTGAAAATGCGCGAGAGCCTTTTGATAATCTTTTTGTTCATTTCCAGGATAGGAATAGACGATGCCCATCTCAAAAAGGACCCTGTCCCCCGCCGCGGGATATTTTTCGATAATCTGCTCGTATGTCCTGAGAGAGGCCTCGAATTTGCCCTCGTTGAAGAAATTACTCGCTTCCCTGAAGAGCGCACCGGCATGCAATGCCTGACCGACGTGCCCGCATCCACACGTCAGGCTTGAAGCGAGGACGATGGCGACAAAATGAAGAATGACGTAATTGCCGAACGTACATCGCTTCCCATCTCTCTCCCAAGTGATGCCCTTCCCCAGTCTTTTTGGTAACTCCATAGTCAAAGGTTTTCTCACTATATACAATTCCGCGGACGACATACGAGGAAGTGGCAGGGATTGAACTCCATGCCACCTCCTCTCCACAGCATCGAACAGGAGCCAAATATCTCCAGCGAAAAAACACTTACTTCTTCATGGATCTCTCGAAAAGAGATTCAGCCTGTTTCGCTTTTTCCTCCGCGATACGCTCCTTCTCCGCGGCGATTCGTTCCCTCTCCTCCGCTCTCCTGATAGCTTCTTCAGCGCGGGCAACGGCTTCGTTGGCCTTCAATGCAGCCGCATCGGCTGCCGCCTTCGCGGCCTGCGCATCCTGAGCTGCCTGGTCGGCTTTCGCGCCAATCAGCTTCTCCTGCGTTTCCACGCGGGCAAGGTCGCCCTTCGTTGCACATCCCACCGCAGCGATGACAAAAATGACCATGAGCGAGATCAACAAAAAACCTTTCTTCATCCTCTCTCACCTCCTTTCGTTTCATTGTACCTCATTCGACAGCACCCCCTGCGTGATTCAGAACCAACCTCTCCGCAATGTCGACTCTATCCATGAAAACACGAAGACGGTTCGAAGCACAAATGAATTTTTCTTAATAAAACACGGTAAAACAGTGCAGTGATACTGTATAGTTCTGCAGGACGATGCGAGACAGATCGAAGACCGAAAGGGAACGTATCGTCACTTTTGGGTTGCGTCGGCCTCCGATAGCTATGGAATTTTCAGGGCCATACCCTTTGGAATGTATCGTGCCCTTGGGGACTCCTGAATTATCATTTCCCGAATGTCGCCATTACCCCACGATCTCGAGCGGGTCGCGGGGCATGACCAAGCCTAACACCGAATACCCTAACTTATTCACTTCTCAGGAAGGATTATGGTACCCCCTGCAGGAATCGAACCTGCGACACCAGGTTTAGGAAACCTGTGCTCTATCCTACTGAGCTAAGGGGGCACGCTCGACAAACAGTATTATACCTCAACCCTCCTAAAAACATCGTCGTCCGAGACGGAATGTACGGCGTTTAGCGCTATAGGCTCACGGGCGAGCGATGCCGGGTTCCGTGGCAATCCGGATACGTGTTCACCTGCCAGCATGCCATGGAGCATCTCCCTTCCGTGCTCGGTTTTTTTTCGGGAACGTGCCGTTTTCTCACTCCTGTAGGAAAATAATGACCGTCCGAGTGGACAACTTGTGCGAACGGTGATAATATGTGCGTATTCCACTCGCGTCATAAAAAAATAAGACGATTAAGGGGGTGATCATCTATGGCGCTTTTCAATAACGGACTCAAGGGAAATATCTTGACGGGCCTTGCCATAGGAATCGGGGCTTCCGTGCTCGCTCCCGCGGTCATACCGGTTCTCGCGAACGTCGTGAAACCTTTGGCGAAAGCGATCTTGAAGGGGGGGATCGTCCTGTACGAAAAGGGTCTTGAAACGTTCGCAGAAACCAAGGAAGTCGTCGAGGACCTTATCGCGGAGGCGAAGGCGGAGCTTGCCGAAGCGAAAGCTCGGCCGGCCGACGTAGCGGAGGAGGTCGCGGAGTCTCAAGTCGCCCCGGAGAGTTAGGATGCGCGCGTATGCTGCCGGAAGCGTACATTAGCCACTCGATCCCCGGACGCCTCAGGGTGAAGATTCCGTCGAGGAAGGGCGACATGTACTTTTTCGGTGACGTGTTCAAGCAGCTCTCTCTCTGCGCAGGTGTCGAGCGCGTTGAGGTCAATTCACTGACGGGGAGTGTACTGCTGTTCCACACAGCAAATATAGGGCGCATTTCGGAATTCGCCCGCGAGAACAACCTCTTTCTGATACGGGAGGAAAAGCGGTTTGCTGGAGGTCAAACGTATCTCTCACGACGAATCTCCACGGCGTTCCGAGACCTCAACCAGAAGGTACTCGTCTCGACGAAGGGCTTCGCGAGTATCCCGGATCTGATTGTTGTCGCTCTCGTTGGATTGAGCATCTACCAGATCAGCCGGGGGAATTTTTTGGCACCAGCCTGGTACACAGCCCTGTGGTACGCCATGAACATTTTTCTGAAGTCCCGAGCGAATCAGACCGTAGACTAAGCATACCTCAAAGAACAGGGATCTTTAAAAACCTTCAAAGCGGAGGTGTTATATGCACCATGAAGAGACCATGGAATCGCCGGCGGAATCAATGAAGGAAACGATCGGGAAAACCGGCATGGACGTTAAGGAAGGGATCGTCAGCAGCCTGAAAGGGATCAACGAAATAGAGGCGGAGATCGTGAGCCTCGTGCGCAATAGCGTCTCGAACGCCTTGAAAGCGACAGGATCGGTCGCCCAGGAAGGCATCAATGTCACGCGGGACGTGATGAAAGGGGCGATCGCGGCAACGGAGGAAGTCGGCACCGGGCTCATCCTCAGCACGAAGAGCGTCGCGAAGGGGATCGTGATGGGGATCAGCGATGTCGGGGGAGACGTGATGACCGTCTCCAGCCAGACGGTGAGAGGAGCCGTGAAGGGTGCGGCCGAGATCGGAGCGGATGTCGGCCTCGTCGCCCGCAGGGCTGTGGACGGTGTGATCGAGGCGACAAAAGAAATCGGTGGCGATGTCGAGGAAGTCGCCAAAGTTGCCGTCGGTGGCGCCATTGAAGCGGCAGGGACGATAGGCAACACCGCTGTCCGTACCGTTAAAGATATGCTTGTCGGGGTCGTCGAGGGAGTTAAGGAAGTGCTCAGCTCGGCGCTTCCGAAACGGGTTGAGGCTCGACCGCAGAGGGTTTCGCCCCAAACGGAAGAGTCCGGCGACAAGCCGCCTGCCGGCAAGAGAACGAGAAAGCGTTAAGAATAGGCCGGGCAGACCATCCCCGGGCAATGTCGGATGACGCTGGGAGCGTAGCCGGTCGGAAACGATCGTTCTGAAGTACCGCACATAGGGAGACGTCGGCGTCTGAGGATGAGACTGACCGTGCGCTGGCCGTTTACCAACGCAGTTTGATAAGCCCGCGCGGGAGCACGAGCTTCTTCGAGGCCTGCCTTTGCGGCGTATCCCTACGAATCGATGTTTCCATCGACATTGAGGAGAAAAGAGCGGATCGAACCATGATTGAAGCAGTCCATACTGTCGTCAAAGGAAGGGCCCGCTTCCGAATACAGGAACTCTATCGATCGGATACGTTCAAGAAGCATCTCGAGTCGAACCTCACTGCGAGGAATGGTATCCTCTCCTCATCTGCCAATACGTTGACGGGCACTGTCCTCGTACACTTCAATTCCGAGAAAACCCTTTCCGATATCGCCGCGATCCTTCGGGAGATCGTGTCCGCGCACCGAAAAAAGAACGGCAAACCCGCTCCGGCGGTTGGGCGGTTCCAGAGTCCCCGACGCACGACTGAATCGCGAAGCACGCTGAGAAAGAGCGTCCACCGGTCCGAGCCTCAGGAACAGGTTGGATGGCATACGGTCAGTACCCGTTCCGTGCTCGAGTACTTCGGCACGAGCAGAGACACCGGTTTGACGGCGAAGGCTGCGGCAGAGAAACGCAAGAAGTACGGACCGAACATCCTCCCCGAATCTGTTCCGAGATCCGGCTGGAGCATCATGCTCGATCAGTTCACGTCCCTCCCCGTGACGCTCCTCGGTGCCGCGGCGATCGTTTCCGCAGCGACCGGCGGCATCGCCGACGCCATCGTTGTGATGGGGGTCGTCTGCATCAATGCGTGCATCGGCTACTTCTCGGAGAGCGGCACGGAAAAGACCATTCATTCGCTGAAAAGCCTGGTCAGGCCATCGGCTCTCGTGCTCAGGGACGGCAGGATCCGGGAGATCAGTTCCGCAGAAGTCGTTCCGGGGGATCTTCTCGTTCTCCGGCCGGGGTCGTATGTATCGGCGGATGCTCGGATTCTCGAAGCCGACCACCTGAGCGTCGATGAGTCGGCGCTGACCGGCGAGAGCATGCCGGTCATGAAAACGACGGAGCCGCTGAAAGGAGAGGGAACATCGCTCGGGGATAGGACGAACATGGTCTACATGGGCACTCTCGTGACGGGCGGCCAAGGGATCGCACTCGTGGTCGCAACCGGTCGCTTCACCGAGATGGGCCATATCCAGACGATTCTCGGGCAGGCGCGATCTCCGGAAACGCCCTTGGAGAAGAGACTCGACCGGATGAGCAAGAAGCTGTTGGCGATCAGCGGTGCGATTTGCGGTATCGTGTTTCTCATCGGGTTGCTCCGCGGTTACGGCCTGCTCCAGATGATCAAGTCCTCGATTTCGCTCGCTGTGGCCGCAGTGCCGGAGGGTCTTCCGACCGTTGCGACGACAACGCTCGCGCTCGGCATCAGAAATATGCGGAGGCACAATGTCCTCATCCGAAGGCTCGAAGCCGTCGAGACCCTCGGTTCCGTGCAAACGATTTGTCTTGACAAGACGGGGACGCTCACGATGAACAGGATGAGCATCCGCGAACTCTACTGCGGGATGAAGCGCATGAAAGTCCACGACGGAAAGTTTTTCACGGATAACGACTTCATCAGTCCTTACTCATGCCCGGAACTCTTCATGCTCCTCCATATTTCTGTTCTCTGTAACGAGAGTGAAATCGTCCAGAGGAACGGCGACTTCGTCGTTACCGGAACACCGACAGAGAACGCGTTCATCCATCTGGCGATCGATTGCGGTCTCGATGTCCATCAGATACGGAAGCAGACACCCCTCCTCCACGTTGTTCATCGCTCGGAAAAGAGGAACATCATGCTCACCCTGCACGGACAAATGCAGAACGGCGAGAGGCTCTTGGCGGTAAAGGGGAGTCCGAGAGAGATTCTCGATCTCTGCTCCTGGCACATGAAGAACGGGGAAAAGACGCCGTTGACGGACGAAGACCGCATCGTCATCGAACTTGAAAATGAATTCATGGGCGGTGAATCATTTCGCATTCTCGGGCTCGCATACGCCGTTGTCGCAGCCGGTATCGAAGATGATTCCGATGGAACTCTTTTCGGACAGGAATTCATCTGGCTCGGAATCGTCGGCATCGCTGACCCTATTCGGCGCGGGGTAAAGACGCTCATGGGAGATTTCCACCGGGCCGGTATCGACACCGTCATGATCACCGGCGACCAGAGTCCGACAGCCTACGCGGTTGCGCGCGAGTTGAACCTGAGCAATGGGCAGCAGCTCGAAATTCTCGATTCGAAGCACCTCTCGAACATACCGCCCGAGATCTTGCCCGCCCTGTGCGAGAGGGCCCACGTCTTCGCGCGCGTGACGCCATCCCACAAGCTCCAGATTGTGCAGGCACTCCAGAGAGCGGGGAAGATCGTTGCCATGACGGGTGACGGCATCAATGACGGACCCGCTCTGAAGGCGGCCGATATCGGCATCGCGATGGGTCATACGGGCACCGATGTCGCGAGAGAGGTTGCCGATGTCATTCTCGAGGACGATAACCTCCAGACCATGATCATCGCGGTCAGTTACGGGCGGACGATATACAACAACATCAGGAAATCTCTCCACTTCCTCCTTTCGACGAATATGAGCGAGCTCATGGTGATGTTCGCAGCGATCTCCCTCGGCCTTGGTCAGCCGTTGAACGCGATGCAGCTCATCTGGATTAATCTGATCTCGGATATCTTCCCCGGTCTTGCCCTCGCGCTGGAACCGCCCGAACCCGACGTTCTGGACCATCCGCCCCGTCCGGCGAACGAAGAGATCATCAAGCCATCCGATTTCAAGAGGATGACGTTCGAATCTGCGGTCATAAGTGCAGGCGCCCTTGGCGCCTACGGATACGGTATCGCCCGTTACGGGATCGGAGCACGCGCAGGAACGATCGCCTTCACGAGTCTCACCGTCGCCCAGATTCTCCATGCCCTGAGTTGCCGCTCCGAACACATCAGTATGTTCGACCAACAGAAACTGCCGGCGAACCCTTATCTCAATGCGGCGCTCGGCGGATCGCTCGCGCTCCAGGGGTTGGCCATGGCGGTGCCAGGGCTGAGGAACCTTCTCGGCATAACGGCGGTCGGTCTCCTCGACGGCGTAGTGATCGGGATCGGCGCACTCCTTCCGCTCTTCCTGAACGAGGTGACGAAGGCAGCAGGATATGGTTCCGGTGAACGGTCCCGGGGAGAGTCCCTCGCGCTGGTGTACGAGGAGCAGCCATGAAAAAGGACTTCATGTTTACCTCCGAATCGGTTACGGAAGGTCACCCCGACAAACTCTGCGACCAGATCAGCGATGCGATCGTCGACCAGTTTCTCGAACATGACCCTCATGCGAGGGTCATCGCCGAGTGCGCGGTATCCACGGCGATCATTTTCATCGCCGCCCGCTTCGTTTCGGACGTCACGGTGGACTTCCCTGCCGTTGCCCGCAAAGTCATCAACCAGATCGGGTACGACAGCCACTCGTTCAGCGGAAAAACGTGCAGCGTCGTCACGAGTTTGAGAGAACTTTCCCACGATGAGCACTATCACTTCGACGAGAGGACGATGTCGGACGAGGAGATCGAGAGGATACCGGTCAAGAACCAGGTGACCGTCTTCGGGTTCGCCTGCACTCAGACGTCTTCGTGCATGCCGCTCCCGATATGGCTCGCCCACAAGCTCGCTCGTAGACTCACCTCCGTGAGACTCCAGAAAGTCCTCCCCTACATCGCTCCCGACGGCAAAAGTCAGGTCGGCGTGGAATTCAGGAACAGACAACCGTACCGAATCCATTCCGTGACGGTCATCGCCAGCCAGCACAGGCAGGGGGAGCCCAGTCTGCAGCGCCTCCGGGATGATGTCATGGAGGAGGTAATCGTCCCGGTCTTCCGCGACGAGAAGATATCGCCGGACGAGAAGACGAGAATGTTCATTAATCCAGACGGCCCATTCATAACAGGCGGACCGGCGGTACATTCGGGACTGACCGGCAGAAAGAACGCCATCGACACGTACGGTGAGTACTCGAGGCACAGCGGCGCCGCACTGAGCGGAAAGGATCCCCTTCGCATCGACAGGGTCGGGGCGTACGCTGCTCGCTACGCGGCGAAGAACATCGTCACGGCGGGACTCGCAGACGAGTGCGAGGTGCAGCTCAGCTATTCAATCGGCATGTCGAGACCGGTGAGCATTCAGGTGGAGACCTTCGGGACCGGCAGGGTGTCGGATGAGCAGATCGCTCAGCTCATCGAAAGATACTTCGACTTTCGCATCGCCGCAATCGTGCGGCAGTTCAATCTGAAATACCTGCCCGCTGTCGTGAAGGGAGGCTTTTACCGGAAACTCGCCGCATACGGTCACATGGGGCGAATGGATATCGGACTTCCCTGGGAGATAACCGACAAGGCACAGATTCTCCGGGAAGCCCTTTCATGACGATGTGCTCGAGGTGACGAATGGTTGCAATGATGTTGTATGAAAATGAGTTGGACAAGCGCCAGCACCGCTCCGCGATCCACTTTCTTGCCTCGCATGCTGGGGTATCGGAAGAATTTGTCAGGCAGCTCTATGAGCTCGAACTCGAATCGCTCATCCGACGTGCACGGATCAGGGATTTCCTGCCGGTTCTCGTCGTTCGGCGGTTGAAAGAAAAGATCACACCAGAAAAAGCCTCAGAATCGCGGGCGATGGACAGAGGAGGATGAGGTCTTCCCGACGTCCCCGTTGACGGGGGGGTTGTTATGTCGTTGAACGATTCACGACGAAACCGAGCATTTTGTCACTCGGAATGAATTGGAGCGCCTTCGCCACGTCGTCCACCCGGGCCTTGCCGGCCTGCACGACGACAATGACATGGTCGACGAGAGAGGCGAGCGTCAGGGCGTCTGCTCCTGCGAGAACCGCTGGGGCATCGAAGATGATGTACCGGTTGGGGTACCGGCTCCTGACATCCGCCACGAACTCTCGCATGCGCGGCGAACCGAGGAGTTCCGCGCTTTCCTCTACCGCCTGTCCGCCGGAAATGATCGTCATTTTTTCGATCCCTGGCCAGATGATCAGTTCGGATATTGGCGTCTCCTCGGTGAGGTAGTGTATCAACCCCCTGTCGCTCGCGAATCCGAGAGACTTGTGGATGCTCTGCGTGCGCAGATCGCCATCCACGAGCAGGACCGTATGCTGAAATTCCCTCGAAAGGCTGAAGGCGAGATTGATTGCCGTGACCGTTTTTCCTTCACGGGGCAAGGCGCTCGTGATCATGATCGTGTTCTTCCCCAGCCCACTCGTCTTCTGGAGAATGTGCGTGCGGAGCATACGGTACGCCGCGCCGGGCGAGCTGTCCAGATAGGCAAGACACCGGTTCTCCGCAAGGTGCGCCGGATTCAACTGCACGGCACGACATCGCGCGTAGACAGGTGACATCCAGCCCGGTTTTGTTCTCACGGCATCGTCAGGCGCTTCTCGCGCTGGAGATTGCGGGAAAACCTCTGAAGGATCATGCGCCGATGCGAGGTGCGAGCTTTCCATGCGACCGGCCGACGCGCATTCGGCGAGAACATCGTGAGGAGGCGCTGCTGCGACAGGAGCCGCAGGAGACGCATCTGCACACACATCCTGCTCCGGTTCTCCGGTTACCGTCGCGACCTCTTCAGACGAGTCAACGTCGGAGGTTGGCTCGCCCCCGTTACCGTGCCGCTGCTTGAAGTACCGTATCGCCTTCTCCCATTTGTCACGGCCCGCGTTCCCTGAAACCGTTTCCTGCAGAGCCGTTTCCTTCGCCGTCCCTTCAGGCCTGGGATCGGGGTCCCGACCGCTCTTGATGAGTTTCCGGTTCCAAAGAGCGATTGCGCCTTTTATTTTCGCCTTCATTGATTCACTCCTTTTCCCCCAGACACGCATGTCGAAATCCTTATAGCCTCCTCATGACGCGCGCCCACAGTATGTCGAGGTCCATGATGAAAAAATGGACCACGAGCGCGAGGATCGTCAGCGAGATGACCGAAACTCCCATGATTATTTTCAAGCGCTTCCTGCTCTTCAATTCGTCTTTTAGGGTCACAATCTCCGGAACCTCTGCGAGGACCGGCAGAGGAAAGGAGCGCGTGAGGTCCTCGGACTGGCGCACCGACCGGTCGGATGCTTCCTGAATCGATGCGCTGCCGATGCCGGCCCCAAGACCGAGCATGATCCCGAGGAGCAGGATGAGCGGTCTATTCGGCCTGACCGGCTTTTCCGGAAGCCTCGCGGGGTCTATGAGAGTAAAACGGGTACCCATCTGCTCCCGTTCGAGTCCCCGAGCTACCTTCGCCTCCATGACTTTCTTCATGAGATCATCGTATTTTGCCTGGGTGTTGTTCCGCTCGACCATGAGGTTCATGTATCCCTCCGCCACCCGCGGATACATCTCGAGGCGTCTCCGATACTCGTTTCGCTTCCGATCGATTTCCTCGATCTGCTGCTTTGCCGATGAGATTTTGGACTGCACGCTGGCCAACTCGGAAGCGAGCGCAATGTAGGCAGGGTTGTCCGGTTTTGCGGGGACCTCCGACTGTTCATTCGCCTGTGTCCGAAGTTTCTTCTCGAGTTCGGCGATCTCCGCTTTCGTTTTTCTGACGTCGGGATACTCGTCCGAATAACGAGCCTTCAGGCTCACCAACAAAACCCTCAGTTCCTTCAACCGTTCTTTGTCCTGATTGATCGTGTCGGGTGCGACCGTCGCGAGCTGAGTCTGCAGGTAACTTTCCCGCTCCTGAAGGGCCCTCAGTTCGTCCTTCAACTGGTCGTAATTCCTCTCGCTCCAGTCGAGCGTTTGCAGATTGAACTGCAAGAGTTCCGGGAGAGCGCGCGTATTTCGCTCTTTATACGCAGCTATCCGTTTCTCGAGTTCAGCGAGGGTTGCCTGGACAGCCCTCATCTCCTCCTCGAGAAATTTCGTCGCGCTCTCCGTCTGTTGGCCGACGACTTTGATGTTCTCCTCGAGATAGAGTGACGCGAGAGCGTTCGCCACCTGCTGCACGATCACCGGATTTCTCCCCTCATAGGAAACGGTGAAGGCAATCGTTGCCTCGGTCGGCTTCCCCGTCCGGGGGTCGACGACGTCTGCCGTGACCGTCTCGAACGTGATGTCTTTCGTCCGCATCTCCTCGATAATCTCCTCGGTCGTGAGCCGTTTTCGTTCATCGGCGTAGAGGTCGAATCGGTTGATCAGTTCCATGAGTCGTGACGCGCTCATGATCCGCTGGTGGATCGTCTGCAGCCGCTGTTCGGCGTAGCTTGTCAACGTTGGCGTGACGTACTCCCTCGGCATCTCCTGATCCTCGATGAGGATCGTGCACGTCGAACGGTAGACGGGTTTCCAAACGATCACGACGATGACGGAGAGGAGGAATACCGTCACCGCCGGAATGGCGATTGCGAGCGCGCGCCGTTTTGCTACGGCGACGAGATCTTTGACGCTCATCCTTATTTCCTCTCCCATTATGGTTCTCCCGCGTTCTTTTCCCTATCGACTCCGCATTTATTTGCAGAAGGCGTGCTGGACCGAAAAACGAACCGAGAACAGGTGCCTGTCCGCGTCCGCACCGGCACACGCACTCGAGGTGCCGGATCGCGCGGACGAACAGCTCGTCACCCACGCGTATCCGTACGAGGCCTCGAGTGACGTGTCCCTCGTGAAATCGTATCGGACGCCGGGGTTGATGAACACGTTCTTTTGATCGATGCGGTACAAGGACTCGTCGATGTCCGCGGACCGATACGCATAGTAACCGGTCGTCACAATCGCCGAGAATTGACGGGTAACCCGGTATCGCCCACTCACGGCGAGCGCATCGCGCACCGATGAACCGTTGAGACCCGATGCCGCCGCAAAACTCCGGCTATAGGAAACGGTCGACGTGAAGTACTCCCCCGTATAGCTCATCGAGATCCCCCCAAGCCAGTCCCACGCGTCGTCGGACAGGTTTCTTCTCACCACTTGGCACGGCAGGGGATCGGGGGGATTGAGCGGAATGCACGCCGTCGCCCATGCCTCCGTGGACGTGTGACGGATACCCGCATCGACGGATACCGTCCAGAGTTCGTTTAAGGCGCGCGTGAGACCGACGCCGCCGTAGACCGTCGTATCCTGGGAAGACTCGAAATCGTATGCGCTGAACCCGGCGTGAATCCTCCCCTTCGCGAGGGGCAGGTACTGGCTGAGATCGTATTCGAAGCCGGCTCTCACGTCGTGCGCCTCGTCATCCGCGTACCGCTCCTCAGAGTAATAGTTCTTGTCGTACGTGTAGGCGACGTTCGTCGACGCCTTTTCCGTGAGCTGCAGATCCGCCGTGAGTGCACCGCTCATCGTGTTGCGGGGAACCGCGATCACGGGGAGCGGGGCCTCCGCACCCGGCGGGGTCGGCTGCCCGCCGCCGGGGGTTCCCGGTCCTCCCGGAGTTCCGGGAGGGGGCGTCGGCGGAGGGAATATGATCGTGCCCGGTGGCACCTGGAACGGCATACCGTAATCGATCGCCGGATTGGTCCTCTTTTGATACCCCGCCCTGCCGGAGACGGATAGGAGCGGGGTCACGCGGTAACGGAATCTGCCGCGATACGACAAGTCGGTGTCGCTCAGATCCCTGTTGTCGAAGTACTCGAGACGATCTATCCGCGCGACGACATTCGCTTCGAATCGCTCGGTCCGGTTGTTCATCTCGACGCCGGCCGAGGCGATGGTGATAAAATCGCTCTCCGAGAATCCCGTCGTGAGTACCTCGTCGGTATTGAGCAGAATGTTGCTGTTGTACTGACCCTGAATCCACGCCGACGGCGTGACGCAGAACTCGTTCGCCTCGAGTCCCGGCGGGCCCAGCGACAGAACGACAACGACGATGAGAATGGAAAAAAGCATCGCGCGCATCACGGCACGACGACAACGTCTCCACGTTTCAGATAGATATTCTGTTCGAGCCGCTTTCCCTCGATGACATCGTCGTACTGGAACGGGAATATCGTCGTCTCTTCAACCCCCTGCCGGAAAACCTTGATATCGTTCCTGTTCGCGAAGGGATTCAATCCACCAGCGGCCGCAAGGGCCTGCAAGACATTGATGTCTGTCGCGAGGAGAAATCGGCCGGGATTGTTCACCCTGCCGATGACATACACCACAAGGCTCCTGATCTCCCGTATCTCCACGGAGAGCGTGAGCTCCGGCACGTACCGGCGGAGCTTGTTCTCTATGTCAGCCTTCAGTTCGGATGCCGTTCTGTCGGCTGCCCGAACCGTGCCGATGAGCGGGAACGAGATGGAGCCGTCAGGCCTGACGACGCACGTTCGAGTCAGGGACTCGTCCTTCCATACGGAAATATCGAGCACGTCTCCCGGTCCGATGAGATAGAGATCTTCTCCCGTCTCGGCTTCGGCACAGCCGATCTGAATAACGAAGAGGAGGGCACTTAAACATCCGATCATCCCAGCGAGGATGCGCAGTCCTTGTCTTCGTCGCGCGCTATCCGCGTTTCGCGCCATCGAAATCACATTCCTCCTTGCTGTTAGGGATACTTCGACATGTCGTTCGTGACGACGAAACACCATGCCGACACCTTGTGACATTCCTCCACACCCGCGTGCGGGATGAGGCTTGCCATGACATTATCCCGTCGATCCATGGTGTTTATGAGGTATCCAGCCGCACCGGTTCCCTCATCCTGGAAAGACATGACGTTACGCCTTTTGACGAAGCGTTCATCGAGCAGCATCGGCACCCTTTTTCTGACAGACGGGATGGAAACCGTTTCGCCGCCCATCCGTCAGCTCCGGTTGCCGGAAAGAATCCTTTCCGCCTCATCTTTTCCCGGGAACCGGAGAGGGGAAGAAACGGCGACGCGGAGATACTCCTTCGCCTTTTCCTGGTTGCCGGCACGATACAGCGCCATCCCAAGGTGATAGTTAAAGATAGGGTTGCCCACGGCCTTTGCTCGTGCCTTTTCGAGCCAGTGAATAGCCCGATGCATATCACCCTTTCGGTAATAAATCCAGCCTATTGTATCCATGATGTTCGGGTTTTCCGGGTTAAGGGACAGTGCCCGTTCGGCGAGGGTGACAGCCCGTTCGAGGTCTTTCGGACCCGAGCCGAATTCGCCGAGAAGGACGGCTAAATCATTCATGACTGACCACTCCTGAGGCAGATTTTTCAAGGCGCTCTCCAGCTCGGCGATTGCCCTGTCCCACCGCTTCTGAGACATATAGAGCCCGCTGAGCTTGACAAAGCCGAGTGGGTGATTCGGGGCCAGTCTCTTGATCTCACGGAATTCGGCCTCGGCCCGTCCGAGGTCGCCTTCGGCAACTCTGAGATCCCCGAGGTCTGCCCGAATTTCTCGGTCATGCGGATCTCTCTCGAGGAGCTTCCTGTACTGGAGTTCGGCGCTCCGAAAATCTTTCTGTCTCACCGCAAGGCGGGCCATCGAACGGATGATCTCCCTCGATTCCGGATGCGCTTTCAAGGCGTTCTGGAGCGTATCGAAAGCGAGGTGCGGTTCATTATTCACCGCGTGTGCCTCGGCAAGGCTGATGTGGCCCTGAATGAAGTGCGGACTCTCGTTCACGACCGTCCTGAAGGCGGAGACGGCCTCTCCGCCTTCCTGTTTTCTCAGGTGGATCAAACCCTTGGTATAGTTGGCGTCGATATTCTTCGGGCTCTCTTTAATCACTTCATCGACGTACTGCCTTGCTTTGTCGATCTCCTGGCGGGACAGGTAGAACTGCGCGAGAGAGTTCTTCGCGTGGAGGATGTTCGGATCGGCGGGATCCTTCTTCAGCGTGAGACACTCTTCGAGCACGGAGCGAGCTTGATCCGTACGGCCTGTCGTCATATAGAGCGCGCTCAGTGCAAACCGGATCTTGAAGCTCTTGGCGTTCTCGCGAAGGCCTTCCTTCAGCTTCTGCTCCGCCTCAGCCGGCCGGTTCCTGACGAGGTAAAAGTCGGAGGCATCTACCCACCGTTCTTCCTTCTTCGGATCGCGCGACAAGAATTCCCGGAGCGTGTCGCCCGCCTCCTTCTCGCGTCCCGCGTTCCAGTAAATCCCGGCGAGGACCATGCGATACTGACCGGCATCCGGGTCGATCTCGATAATCTCCCTCAGAACGGCAGTTGCATCGCCCGCCCGTTTCTGCCGGAGATAGAGGTCGGCAAGCATCAGGTAGAGTTGGGGGGACTGTTCGTTCCGCTTTATGCCCTCCCGCAACATTTTCTCGGCCATCGCCACTTCCCCGTTTTCCGCGTAGATGGACGCCAGGAGCAGGTAGCCGTCCGCTCCCCGCACTTCTCCCCCCACGACAGATTCGAGGAAGCGACGAGCGCCGTCGTTATCCTTCTTCGCGAGGAGAACGGCCCCCTTGAGCACGAGCGCATCCTCATTCTTCGCGTCCTCCCGAAGGACGAGTTCAGCCTTTTCCATCGCCTCGTTCGCTCGACCGGCCGCGAGCAGGAACTTCCCTATCTGAACGTGGGCGTCCCAATATCGGGGATTCAGCTCGACGACTTTCGAGAAGTTCTCGTATGCAGCCTGGGGGCTGCCCGTCTTGAGCGCGATCATGCCGAGCATAAAGAGGGCGTCGGCATATTTCGGGTCAATCTGCAGCGCGTTCTTGATCTCGAGCTTCGCTTTTACGTAGTCGCCCTTGCCGTAGAGAGCCTTGCCTCTGTTGAAGAAGGTGACCTTCTTTTCTTCCGGACCGCTACAAGAGAAAACGGCAAGAACGATCCAGAGAATGCATAGTCCAGAGATCCTGCGCTTCATGCGCTCCGTTCAGCCTCCGCACACGAATGAAAAATGACCCTGCGAGGGGTTTTGCGTATAACGTATCAGGGATAGGGTTAAACCTACCGTGATAGTCTAATAAGGCCGTGTTACGCCGACGTTACAATTGTGTGAACTTTTGATGAAAACCGACTCGGCGTTCTCGCTCGCCTGGATGCAGTCTGATACGGGAACCCTTATGACGGGATTAATCCCCTCACCCCGGACACGATGAGTGTGACGAAGGTGACAGCGACCACGAGGTCCAGCTTCTCCCGCAGTTCCTTGATGAGTACTTCGCAACCGAACAGCAGAACCACGATCTCGACCGCCAGCCTGCCGAGTTGAAAGCTCTGAATCGAGCGATCCGGCAGATTTGGCACGACGACGGCGATGAACACGATGAGAAAGTCCATCGGCGTCGCTTTGAATCCCGTCTTCCTGCGCGAGTACTTCACGACGAGAAACACGAGGAACGCAATCACGCCGTAAGAAGCGTGGTACGCCGATACGAGCTCGTTACGCATCCAAGCAGCCCTGCCTTGTTCGACGAGGTAGAGGAGCAACGGGATGGTGAGAAAGAGGATGCACCGAAGGCACAGCCCCAGATGGGCCCTCGCGAAGAGGCGCACGATGAGCAGCGCCGCGACGAAGAGGAGGGAGATGACGGCCGCGTATCCCGGAACGTGCGAAAGCTGCAGCGAGGACCACACGAGCACCGCGGGCACCGCGATCTTCGATAACGCGAACGAGAGACGAATGATCACGTTTCGATCTTTGATCTTCCTCAACGTTCCCTTCACGTTCGTATCGATGAGAGAAGATCGTTTGACGGTAAAGCCCGTCCGGTCCGCAACGGCAAATGACCCGATAACGGCGCCGGCGAAGAGGACATACGCCATGACGAGCATCCAGTCGCTGTGATACTTGAACAAAATGGCGGCGATGATCATGGCCGCCTGGATGGCATAGATAATGAAGACCGCCTCGGTGTGATAGAGGCCGAAACGGACGAGGCGGTGGTGGAAGTGATTCGTGTCAGGAGAAAAAGGCGATCTCCCGGAACGGATCCGCTCGACCATAACGGTGAGCGTATCGAGCACCGGGAAACCGAGGATGAGGAGCGGCAAGACTGGGCTAAGTGGCGTACTGGCCTGGGTAACGCGGATCGCAAGGACGATAGCAGAAAAACCGAGGAGCTGGCTTCCCGTATCGCCCATGAACAGGGTGGCGGGATAGGTGTTATACCGGAGAAATCCGAAAATCGCACCGGCGAGCGCCAGCGAGAGGAAGAGAGCCGACGTGTCTCCCGTAAGATACGCGAGATAGCAGATACAGCAGAAACCGAGGAGAGATATTCCTCCCGCGAGGCCGTCCAGGCCATCGGACAAGTTGATCGCGTTCGTGACCCCGACGATCGCCACAATCGAAAGTGCGATGGCGAACCCCTCCGGTATCTCAAGGCAACAAGGGAGCAATCCCCCGAGAGAATCGATCCTCACCCCGCCGGGCACGACGACGATCACGGCCGCCGCGATCTGCCCGGCAAACTTCGCCTTGTACCCCAGCCCTCTCAGGTCGTCAAGCAGGCCGAAGATGACCAGAACGGCCGCCGCGATTAGATATGACCGCACGAAATCGTCGACCGATGTCCAGAGGACGATCGGGACGAATGCGCCGAGTGCCATGGCGAACCCGCCGATCCTCGGCACCGGACGCGTGTGGACCTTCCTCGGGTTCGGGACATCGACGAACTGGAAACGTTCCGCCAGCTTCGTCATCATCGGGATGAGGCTGACGGTGAGGAACACGGAGAGGAGAACCGTCGAGATGTAGAGCATGGGCAACGCGTGAATTGCCTACGCCTGCAGTTGCTTCTCTTTCAGAAACTGCAGCAAAACGGGCATCATATCGCGGACGAATCCGTCCATACGCCGTTCTGTGCTGTCGATGGTTTCCGTCGGCGCGACCGGTGCGATGGGGCGGACGAACAGATCGTACGTGTTATCCCTCCGAAGGGCATGGAGAGATAAGTGGAACCGGTTGATGTTTTTATCGTGCGTCGTCATGTCTTTCGTCTGGAACCAGAAGTACACGATCTGGCGGCTTCCCATCCGTTCGATGACCATCCTCGTGACCATCAGAGAGCCGAAACGCTCGACGCCCTGTATCGTCTTCCTCGTTTCTTCCTCTACGACCCAGCCTGCAGACGGTATGCACACGGTCGGGCTATGGAAAAAATTCTCGTTCGAGAGGAAAGCCGTGCTCCTGTAGCCGATGTAGAGCGACACTTCGCCCCCTGTGCCGTCTCGGAAGACTCCGCTGAACGCCTCCTCCGCGCCGGACGCCCTTATGATTTCCGGGTCTATGGTCTCCTGTCTCCCCGTCCACTGCCCGAACGACAGGGGGAAACTCTGGATACCGCCATCGAGTTTTACGGCGGGGAGGGCGCCCGTACTGAAACTGAGCGCCGCAATGAGAGAGAGCGCCGAGGCCGAGACGAGGAATGCTGCGGTTGTCCGGCCATGCCGCCTGCTCTGCTCGCCGTGCGCACGAACCTCCTCGTGCGCACGGGCTGCACCGCTTGCTCGCACGGGGACGACGATGGAAAGCAGACGACCGAACAGGAAGAGGATCACGAAAGCCACGAGGAAGAGCAGCCATCCTGAAAATCCGTGGAAGAACCCTTCGGCGACGTCGCGCCCGACCTTATCGGTCAGGACCCCCGTGACCCCAATCCGCACGGCGTTGATGACAACCCCTATTGGTATCGTGATGAACACGCAGAGGAGCCGCCTCCAGAGGTCCCGTTGAAAGTAGTACGCATAGAGGACACCGAGGGCAAGGAGGGGGAAGATATACCGGAGACCGCTACAGGCATCGATGACCTGGAGTTGGGTTACGCCGAGGTCGAGGACGTTGCCACTGATGTGAACAGGGATGTCGAACATGCTGATAAAAGAGCCCCCAAGTCTGGTCGAAACCGCCTTCAGGTGAAGGCTGACGTGCCTCTCGATGAAAGCGGGGACGGGCACCATGAAGAAGAGAAACCCGAGAGGGACGATGAGCAGCTTCAACGCCTCTACGCCGAAACAGAACAAGGTGATGAGCACGAGCAGCAAGGGGACGGACGGCATCGAGATGTTGCCGCTCGATCCGAGAATTCCGTAAAGAGAAAGGAGGAGGAAGAAGAGCACGGCAGGCAGAACCGGCCAGAAACTCCGCACCGGAACGCCGCTCAGATGCTTCCGCTTTTCCCACAGAAGGTATGCCGAGGCGAGGGGGATCAAGAAGCCGTAAGAGTAGTCGTCGTTATCGAGCCATATGTTCACCATAGATTTGAGTGGCACGAAATAAGCGGCGAAAAAGAGTATTGACAAGACGATTACCTGTACCCGCACATTTCCCATCGAACGTGTCAGCGTGTTCATGCGGTCCTCACTTTCTGTGTCTCCACTTGCTCCGCGCGATCCAGAGGAGCGGCACCCACACCCGCTGCCTCATGAGGTGCCCCACGCTCCCGATCATCCAGCAGTTGCGGGTGCAGGCGTCGACGCACCGTCGGGCACGTTCCGCCTCGGGACTGTTCCAAACATCCTCGAAAGACGCATTCCTGATGTTCCCGAAAGGCATGTCCATGACGTTGCACGGGCGGACCGTGCCGTACGGGTCGATGAAGAACGAGTCGGTCGCCATCGTGCATTTCAGTTCGCGTGGTTTCCCGAACATGTGGTCTACGATGCCTTTGGTGAAATATGCGCGAAACCAGTCCTTCGGGTGGGAAGAGCGCAGGTATTCCCGGACAAGATTCCCGACCTCCCGTTCGACGTTTCTTTTATGGATGATCTCATTGTCTTCCTTGTGAAAGTAGTAGGCATTGTGGAGGATCGACGTCGCGAGCTCGACGCCGTGCTCGCAAGCTAACCTGTAGAGGGGAACGAGGTCCTGGGCATTCTGATCCGAAATGGTCACTGCGATGCCGAGGTCCTTCACGCCGAGCCCCTTCAGCTCGCGAAGGGTACCCAGCGCGCGCTGGTGGGCTCGTGTCACCCCTCGTATTCGGTCGTGGGTCTCGCCGATGCCGTCGAAGCTTATGCGGACTCCGACGTCGCGGTGCTGCTTCATCACATCGACGATTGTCCGCGTCAGGAACCCATTCGTACTGATGACGACGCGCTTCGCTCTCTTTTTGACGACAGCGAGAATATCGGTCAGGTCCTGTCTGAGGAATGGCTCGCCGCCGGTGATATTGAGCCTTACCATCGGAGGGAGGTTCACCAGATCCGCAGGTTTTATCTCGCGTCGGCGATCGCTCGGGAATTGCCACGTATGGCACATGATGCAGCGGCTGTTACAGCGGTAGGTTACTGCCACTATGCCGTCCATCCGTCACCTCAAAACGCGGGATGATAGAAGGTCGCTCACGAGGCCTTCTGCACGAGCGTCAAGTATAGTGCTTCCATCTCATCCGTCACCCTATCCCATGAGTAATGGCGCCGCACGTGCGACCGTGCGAGACCTTTCATCGCGAACACCTCATCAGAATGCCGAAGAAGATGCTCCAATACCCGTTTGAGATCGTGCGTGTCCCTGTTTCGAAATGTAAAACCAAAGCGGTCGAGCACTTCGAGGTTCTCCGGTATGTCGCTCGATAGGCAACAGTTCCCGTAATTCATCGCCTCGAGGAGGGCAACGGGCAATCCTTCCACCGTCGACGGCAAACAGAACACGTACGCGTTGCTGTAAAGCTCCCCGAGCGGTCGGCCTGTCACGAATCCGAGAAAGCGGATCCTCGGATCTCCTCCCGCGAGGCTCTTCAAACGCCCTTTATATGCGTCGGCATGCGCGGCGTCCCCCGCGATGACCAGCGTCATGTCCGTCTTCAACTCCCTGAACGCCTCGATCAAAAAGTGGGCGCCCTTCTCTTCGACGAGACGCGCGGCAAACAGGATGTAACGATTCGGCTCGAGACCCTGTTCGAGAATCCACTGCGGAGCGCACGACTCGACAGGGCCGATACCGTTCGGAACGAACACGATCTCTTTCCCGAACCGTTTTTCGTAGTACCGCTTCTGGACTTTGGAGACAGCCGTGGCTTTATTCGGGAAATAGGCGACGCTCACGTCCGCTATGAGGAAAAAAGCCTTGCCGACGACTCCCCATTTGTCTCGCTTCCACTCGATGCCGTGGGTCTGGACAACGGTCGGGATACCTCTCGCGCGCGGTACAATCGAAAACAGAGACGGACCCACCGCGTGATAGTGCACGAGGTCGACGTGCTTCTTCTCGAGGATGTCCCGTGTGGCATGGTAGCAGATGGATAACTTATGGAGCGCCTTCGTATTGATCGATGGGACGGTTTGGATATGCATCCCCTTATAGATGCCGTCCGACGTTCCGTAGTCACGGCTTGAATAGACGACGACCTCATGCCCCTTTGCAACGAGCCGCGAGCCCACTTCCTCCGTTACTTTTTCGATACCGCCGCCGATCGGCATGCCTTTGACCGCTACAAAAGCAATCCTCACCTATCGTCTCCTCCGCTCCCTCGCGTCATCTTGGTGATCCCTCGAGAACACGCCTGTACGTCTTCATAAGCGCCTCGTAGTGGCGCTCTGCGCTATAGGACCGCTCGACAGTGAGCCTGGCCGACCGACCCATCTCCTTGAGTCGTCCATCGGGAAGCGATACGAGAGCTCTCAGCTTTTCCCGAAGGTCATCCACGTTACTCGGTTCGAAGAGATAACCGTTCACCCCATGTTCGACCATCTCCGGAATGCCGCCAATATTCGCACCGATCACGGGTCTACCGCTGCTGAACGATTCGAGGATGGCCATGGGCGCATTCTCGTAGCATTCGGAAGGAACGATGACAGCACGTGCCGATTTCAGCGCTTCGGCGAGAGTGTTCGAATCGAGATAACCGGTGAACGTTATGCGAGAAAGGTTCGCCCGCCGAACGACACCTTCGAGGTTTCGCCGTTCCGGTCCATCGCCCGCTATGAGGAGAGGCACGTCAAGACCAGCCCTTCGATAGGCCTCGATGAGCGTCATGATCCCCTTTTCTCGCGAGATTCGCCCGAAATAGAGCAAGTGTTCCCCGGGACGGTCCTCAGCGCCGCCGTTCATGAGCCGCACCGGATTTGGGATGTGAACCATTCTTTCCGCATCGAACCCGAACTCGACGTGCTTATCGAGCAGGAACCTGCTCGGACAGATGAAGAACTTCACGACCTCATATTTTTTTAAAGAATGGCTGAAGTAAGATTCGGCTGCGTACACAGCGGAGGCGAGGATACTGTCTTTATGGCATCTCGCCAGAATAGCCTGATGGAACCGCCGGCCTTTACAGCGCTCGCAGACGTTTCCTCGATTCACCATAAGGTAGCTCGGACAGATCAGTTTATGGTCGTGGAGCGTCATGAGGACGGGCACCTTCGCCTCTTTCACTGCGTCGAGCACCGCGGTGCTCAACCCTCCGTAAATATTGTGCGCGTGCACGACATCGGGCGTGAAGACCTCGACCATTCGCCTCAATCCTTCACGAGCCGTCGAAGAGTAGAATATCTCCCTGACGGTCTTTAGCCCGTCGATGGAAAGTGTGTATCGATCCCTCTGCATCTCGGGCGGAAAGAATCTTTCATATGGAGAAGATTGGTTGAGGGGATACGCCCTCGTGAAAACGGCAACGCGGTGGCCGGCTTCCTTCAGCAGCCGCATCTCCTCGAACATCACCCGCTCGGAGCCGCCGCGGAGATAGAAAAAATTGTTGAGGAAGAGCACGTTAAGGGTTTTCATTGTGCTCTCGCGTTCGCTTCTCTATCATTCCAGCAGTGTGATGCCGACGAGAGCAATCTGTGCCCCCTTCACTTCATCACCTATGGAAAGAGTGATGCGCTCAATCGCCCTGTCAGGATGGGGATTGCTCCACAAGAAAAGCTGCATATTGAGCGGTACGCCGGCCAGGGAGTACCCACACCACGCGGTCTTCGCTCCGATCAAAACATCCGGACGCCGCGTAAATGCCCACGCGTTCTTTCGCACGCCCTGTCCGCTCCGGATATCGGTAATATTCCAGTTAGTAACAATGTCAATCGTTTCCGATCGGCCATCGACGTAAGTGACCACATACGTACCCAGCCTCATCGGTGTCATGGACGGCTCCTCGATAAATGCTGTGTGGAGAAACGCCAGTGCCGAGGCCTTTGCGCCTCCGACGTGGACTTTGAGAGATCTCTGCATGTCGCCCCCTCTGTCACCCGCATTCGATACGATGACGGCGCCGCTCGGGTTTTCTCCCTCTCCTCCAGAAAGGTCGAAGAGAATGCCCCCTATTCTCTGCTTCCCCTTTTGAAATTGTTGCGCGTCGAGAAAAGTACCGATGCCAAACGTCGTTCGAGACGGTCGTCCTCTATCGAATTCCGTTACCCGGCCTGTCGCGCGACGAAGCTCGATCGGGGTATGATGCCCGAACGTTCTCGCATACATCGGTGCACGCAGGGACTCTGCGAATACCCGTGTATCGTTATCCGTGCTATCGATGCCACACTGGAGAGACCATGCGCACAAAAGAGTGTACAGTGTCGTCGCAGCCGGCGAAAGAGTCGACCAGAAACCCCAATCCGACAAAAACATCCCGTAACCTCCGTATTGTTTCACGCTGCGAGCGAATGATTGTGCTGCCTTGGGGTCATGCCACGAAGTGCCTGCAACACGAAACCCCTGTTTACGGAAGTACGCTATGCTGTCATAGCTCGCCGCGTAACGATAATGCCAATCCAAGATGAATATATCCCTGGGCAACAAAGGCAATGCACGATGTGTCTCGCCGGAGTCGAAACGAGGACTTCCCCCATGCGCAGAGCCGACTTTCCTCTCCCATGTTTCGCTGTCGAGGAGCATATCTCCCCAGAGAGCCGTTCGTATCCCGCGCGCGCCCAGCCACGTATAGATCTTCTTTACGTCACTGGCCAATATCTCCGCCGTCCGGTCCCCCGATAACGCGGCATAGACAGACAAGCCCTGTATTTCGTCACGGCCGATCAGGAAAATCGTAGGCTCGTAGGTCGACAGAATCTCGCCGTAGAGGGCGAAAAGCGCACGGTAGTTTTTTTCGTCGGATGGGTCGTAGATATTCGATCCGTTCCGTATTGTCATTTCGGGGAATTTTTGCGGATCGAACGCAGAACCCATACCGCCCCAGACGTCCATATGAAGCCACCGCGCGTACTCGACGATCTCTCTTACCTGTTCTTTTGTCCATCCTCCGTCATCTTTTTTGTGCAACCACGAGCGAACGTGAACCGGGTCGTGGAGAAAGAGAACCGTGTTGGCGCGTGCCTTCGACAGTACATCGAGATATCGCTTCATGAGTTGAACGTCACGGACAGCGGGCCTCAGCAGTTCGATGCAGGCTCCGCGAAGGGAGAGATCCGGCCAATCGCCCATCCGCACGCACCCGAACTGCCATTGTCCGTTGTCTCGGCGGAGGCGTCCCATGAGAGCGTACGCGCCGTAGAGGCATCCTCTTTCATCCGGTCCGCGGATGACGATTCGAGTCGGGGATACATCGAGTTCAAAGGCTTCCGCCGGAAGACGTCCATCCGAAATCCTCTCGATTACGATGGCACCCGGTTTCTCAGATAGGTTCTTTGTTCTCACAGGAACGCTTAAAGAAGTCATCGCATGTATTTCGCGGGCGAGTATTGCTTCTGCGGTACGGCCAGGTACCCCTGCTATGAAAGTGTCAGTCGTCAGCGGAAATACACCGAATTCCTCCACCTCTTTTTTTGCGGGAGGGTTATAGAACTGCCACGGGTCGGTATGATTCACACACTCTCGGGACGTGACCGAATAGATTTTCTTCGCGCTGGTCGGTTCGAGGCATTTGATCACATATTTGAACGTGTACTCTGTGCCAGCTCGGAGCATCCCCGGCTGCGCAGCGATAATAATACTTTTTCTTTTGTCCCAGGGGAGGTCGCGACCATCTGCGGCATAGAGCGTTTTTCGGTTCATCGAGTCCGTGATTTCGATATCACAGAACGTGCCCCTGACACGAATCCAGTTTTTATTTCTCACCAACGTCGTATTCGGATGAGGGAGAGGCTCCATGGTAACCACCGAAGCGTCTGACATTGATGCTGGTGCGGATTCGAGATGTGCGCCGAGGAATAAATCGCCCGATACCTTTACGACATCGAACCCGAGCTCGCACGGCTCGGAGGGTAACGTAAAACGAAACAGTACCGCAATCGTGCTTGCATCGACTTGGGTCAACCCAATACTGTACGCTGCGCCCGAAATGGGGTCATTTCCGGTCAGTGTATAGTCTCCGGGTGAGTTTTCGATGACTCGGCTGTTCCAGGGGCCGTCGAAAATACGATTCCTGTTGCCCAGGAGATCCCGACGGAAGAACTCGACGTAGTCAGCGATGCCCACCAGAACCTCGAGACCATTGAAATGGGCACGCCCCCGATTCCGACTATCGACGCGCAGCTCGAGATGAAGCGCATCGTTCGTGCGGTCAGCGCGTGGCGGGACATATGTCGTACCGACGGACGGTGGCATGTCATTCCTCGGAAGAAAAATGACCACAAGGAATGCACCAGCGAGAGCAAGGACCGAAAGAATCCGACCGGAAGATTTTGTCAACAATGTTCTGATGACTTCTATCACGATGCTCGCTCTTGTGAAGGGGGTGGAGCAACCGATGCCGTGTGATAGGCCGTGGCGATCTCTTGCGCCTTCACGTCCCAACTCAAGGCGACGGCTCGCCGAAGGGCGCCCTCCGATAACTGCCCGACGCGCTCCGGTTTATCCAGAAGACTCACTATCGCATCACGGAATCCAATGATGCTGCGCGATGCATTCTCGAAAGGAACTGTAATGCCGCACGTTTCATTGACTGCTATCTTCATGCCGTACGCATCGTGACAGATCACGGGCATGCCCAAGCCGAGCGCCTCGAGAATGACCATCGACGTCGCCTCGCGAAAACTGGGGTGCACGAGGACGTCGCACTTCCCCATCGCCTGCAGTGCGTCCTCGTATGACAATCGGCCTTCCCAGGAGATATTTCTCAGCCCCAAAACGCTCGCCAGCGTCATCCATTTTCTGCGTTCCGGGCCGTCCCCAAGAACCGTGAGATGCACGGCCTCTCTCTTTGGGAGCTGAGCGAGTGCGTGCAACAAGAGCGGAAGAGCTTTGTGAACCATGTGTTCTCCGGAAAAACACAGTCGAAGAGGCTTGTCGCCGACAAACGTGCGGACGTACCCTTTGAGGTGGGAAGGCGGTGCCGCGTCTATCATCGTTACGGCCTTGCCCGGAGAAATCTCGTTCATGATACGACATTCCTCGCCCGTGACGGCCCAGATGCGGGCTGCAGATGAAACCACCTCCCTCAAGCGCGGCGACCGAATGTCCTTCACTATGCTCAGCGATCGGAGTTTTTCAAAGACGTGCGATTTCCACCCGCCCACACGAGCAAGTGCGACAGGCACGTGACTCATTCCGCCCACGGGGCCCCAGAAAAAGGGGCGGCCACTCCTGAAAAAGAATCCCGGACGTCGAAAGCTGATTGGCGTAAGTTGGTGGACAACATCGAAGGAGGATAATCCTAACCGTCTGGCGACATCAAAAGCCGCCTTGTGCCATGCGTCAAGACCGATGTAATAGAGCACCTGCCAGCCGATCCCTCCGGTCATCTGCATCGCGAGCCGGTTCGCACGGGCGAGGCGAACAGTTGTCTCCGGCTGCGCAACGAAAACGACGTTCAATCCGGGAATCCTTCCGTGTGTCTCCAAATAATGCGACACGGCATTCCGATAGGCGTCGCGATGGCCTGCAGGTCCGTCGGCGCATAAAACGGTCACGTCATGATAGGCCGCGAGCCGCGTCGCGATATTCCATCCGACCGCGCATTCCGATCCCTGATACGGTGAAAATTCATGGGAGGAGATGAGCACGCGCAGGCGTTTCAATTCGACGACCGCGAGAACACGCGCAGATAGAATTCTTTCAGCTTCGTGCAGTGCTGATCGATCGTGTAGCGTCGGCAAAAAAGATCATGGGCACCGCCGCCGACTTTTTTTCGAAAGAGATCGTCCCGCAGCATGCGCACAATCGCCTCCGAGAGACGTTTGGGATCGTCGGGTGGCACCAAGATACCCGTTTCACCGTCATGAATGACTTCATGATTGCAGCCGACCCGTGTGGCGATGATCGGCACACCGTGGGACATCGCCTCGAGCAATGTCATGGGCAACCCCTCACAACGAGAAGAATTGACGTATAAATCGCACACTGCCAGCACCTCATGGACGTCACGGATCATGCCGGCGAAACGGATGCGATCACCGCAGTGCGAGGACCTTGCCATTCTCTCAAGAGTTGCACGTTCTTCACCGTCTCCACCGATGAGCAAAAACGCATCAGGTACACTATGTGCCACCTCAGAAAAAGCACGGAGCAAGACGTCGATTCCCTTCTGCCGCGTGAGACGTCCGAGCGTCAGGAGTATCCGGCTCCCCGGTCTGATGCCGAATTTGCGCACGATATCCGCACGCCGCAGATCTCTTTTTTCCGGCATCCGAATCGCGTTATCAAGCCTCGCAATTTTCCCCGGGGGGATGAATCGACCGACGTTTTCCGAAACCCGCTGGCCACAGGCCAGCACCAAATCGCTCAAGGCGAGGACAACCCTTTCGACCGCGCTATACTGTTTATCAGAATGTGCAGTCGCCAGGACCCGTACGCCGGCCAATTTCCCAACGAGAGGACCTATCCCATCCAGCAGATGACTGTGGAGAATATGATATTTGTTCGCCCGGATGTGACGGATGATCGCCGCATACTGCCCGAGCATTCGCACAGATTTATGCGGAGCGTCCCAAACAAAAAACGGCAATCCGAGCGAACGAAGTGTTTCGAACATCAGCCCTTTCTCGAAAACGAGATGCACTGCGAACGAGAATTGAGGATCATTCTTGAGCCATGCAAGCTCTTCGATGACGAGGCGCTCCGCGCCCCCGACATTGAGTGACGGAAGCAGGACTGCGATTTTTATTGGCCCATTCATCGACGCAGCTTAGGCACTCGTTTTAAGAAGTTGCGCACAGAGTGCCCGGACTTTTTCTGCGTTCGCCTTCCATGTGTAACGTGACTCTGCTCTTCTCCGCGCATTCGCCCCTAAGGTGCATCGGTAGTCTTCATCCGCATGCATGCGGGCGATTTCTTGGACTATCGCGGTGACATCCTCTGAATAGATCAGCCGCCCGGATTCCCCGTCTGCGATGAGTTCAGATATCTGGCCCAAAGGCGGCGCTATAATCGCCTTCGCCATGGCCATGTATTCGAATATCTTGAGCGGCGAAAAGAAGAAACCGCCCGCTGTTTCGTACCACTCTTTCGGATAAGGAGCGAGTACGACATCCATGAGGGCAAGATACTCTCTGATGCGCACGTGCTGCACAAATCCGGTGAAAAAAAACAGACCTGAGAGACCTTTTTTTTCGAGCACGGCTTCGAAGTTGCTTCTTTCTTTCCCGTCGCCCACAATCAGAAAGGCAACGCTCGGACAACGTGCAACGAGCCTCTCCGCGACTTCGGAAAGAGTGTGAATGCCGTGCCAGGGTTTGAAGCTGCCCACAAACCCTATCACAAATCGCCCATCGAGTCCGAGGTTCTTTCGTAACTGGCGGCAGGGTCGCGTCGGTGCAAACAGATCTGTGTCCACCCCATTTTCTACAACCGCCACTCGGTCAGGCTCCAACCGAAAACGGGCGAGGAGGTAATCTCGCATGGCGTTCGAAACGACAAAACATTTCCTCACTTTCAACAGGGTGAGGCGATCCAAGAGAGCGATCACCCAACTCGATCGACCGGGATGATCCATGGCGCGCACCGCATTGATCTCGAGCAGCACCGGGTACACCGACGAGAGAACAAAAATAGGGAAAAAAAGCTGGTGATTCGGCATGAAGCGAAATATCAGCACATCGGCTCGAGCCCGCCAGGCCTTGCGAAGGACATGAAAAAACATCGTCAGGTTCAGTTTCAGCCATGGCAGATGCGCCCAGACCCTTCGGGCAAGCGTCCATTCGGACTTATTCCCGGTAAATTCAGGTGTGACAATGCCGGCATCGATCAAGGATTCGCCGAGAGCCGTGAACGCTCTCATGAAGCTGTCAATGTGGACCTTCGATCCGTCAGTCGCCGACGTTATATAGCAGTACACAGCGGTCATTCAGTCGTATGCGGGGGTCGGTGCGAAGCGAACGGCGCTGCTCCCTTGGGATGACTCGTTGCGGACGATACGCTCGCTGCGCGACAGCCCCAGAATAGCCCAGAACGCGAGGAATATCTGGGGGTTATTCAACTCGGTGCCGAAACTCGCATGTATGAGAACCGCTATCGCAGCGCAGGTGCCGCCGATACGCAAAAGCGCCATATTGTCGATGGGGGCTGACGGTTTGATTCTGCGGCATGCGGAGCGTACCAAGGAAATCGTGATGAGAAGAAATAGAAATAAGGCGGGGATACCCGACTCGATGGCGATCTGGAGCTGACTATTGTGCACCTGATTTTCGAGATTCACGTCGGGGAGAGCTTTTTTGACATATTTTCGGTGGTCATTCCACCGTCCGAAAAACTCTGTTATGCCGGGGCCTATGCCGGTCAACGGATAGTTCTTCACCACGTCCCATGCCTTCTCCACTTGCGTCAACCGCCCAGTCGCGGATTGAATCGCTTCTCGGCTTTGGAAACGATCCACTATTTGGTCATGATAGGCCACGACGCCCACGAAGAACACCAGACAGCAGAAGAATGAAACCATGAGCCACCGCGTGAACTTCAGCATGCCGGCGCGCATCATCATCACGACGGCGAGAAGACTTCCGATCGAGAAACTGAGCCAGCCAGCCCGAGACAATGACAGCATCAACGCTATGCAACCGAGACCGTATCCGAAGAAGAGAAGCGGCTTGCGGTAAACGAATAAAAAAGGCAGCAGAAATACCAACATGAGCGTGATATACCCCGCAAAACTGTTCGTTCCGGTGATGGTACCGGAGACCCGGACGTTTCCCTTTACCAGATACCCCCTGCTCACGTCCTGCGACACTTCCCCGATTATGTCGAGACCGATCGGACTGCCCTTGACAAGCTGGGCGAGGGCGAGGATCGATTGGACCACGACGATGATCACGACCCCATGAAACAGGCGGCGCACGAGGGCATCGTTTATCTGAGTATTGACAGCAAGGCCGTAGAGAACGAGAAACTTGAACTGTCCCAGAAGAAAAATCAGGCTGCGGTGGTAATGAGCCGACGTGAGCGTCGCAAGAGCGGACCAGAGCAAGAGCGCCAGAAACAGCCAGCCGAGCGAATCAAGACGAAAACGAACCCCCTCTTCGATCGCCATAAGAACCAATGCGATGAGCAGGACGTCACTAAAAAAGATCTGCAATTTCACGGGCGGATTCAAATCGATAGAATGCAGCGAAAGATAGAACTGAGAGAGAACGACGGTAGCGATGAGGAGGGCTTCGTACTTTTTCCGCTGGAAGAAGAGAACGGCGAGGGCAATCGCCGCGCCGACCGCGGCGAGCTGGCGAGCCATCGATTCAGGCCAGAGAATAACGACAGTAAAGAACACCAGCGGTACGGAAAGAACAGCAACGAACGCCATGACCGCTGAGATGCCAGATTCAGGTCGTGTGTTCGCGTTCAACGGGAGAGACTTTTTAGAGGACATCATTCACGCACACTATGAAGCGCGCACATAGGAGAGAAATTGGGCTATTTGATCACGGCTCAGAAGGAGAAGAACGCTGACGTAGGTAACGGCGCCGAAAGAAATGCACGTGGCGATTCGAGGGATGATATTCCATTGCTGAACTTCGCTCTGGAGCACTATGACGACGATCATCATAGCGCAAGAGGCCACCAGACTGCCACGATGATTCTTCACATAGAGTGACAACGACAAACGGAACGAACGCTTCGCGGACCACAAGAATGCGAGAAAACGATAGGAAAATGCGGCCAGATATGCCCAGAGGACACCGGCCATGCCCCACTGCAATGCCCCGATGTAGTACGCGGCCGGGAAAAAGGTGACCGCGACGAGATTGATGAGGGTGTTGACGCCCGGGCGGCCGACGGCGTTCAACGAGGCGGTCAGAACCCATGTGACGGTCTCGATCGCCGCCGCGATCGAGAGCATTTGGAGCGGGAAAACCGCAGCCTGCCAGCCGGGACCGAACAACATGTCAATGATATCCGGTGCGACCGCCGCCATACCGAGAAAGAGCGGGAGACTCACAAGCGAGAGAAAAGAGCTTGCGTGTGTCACGATGCGCCCGAGTTCCTGAGAGTCTTGATAGCGCGCAAAGAGAGGATAGAGAATGCGATGCCACGTGGAAGGCACGAAACGAGCGATCGTCTGAGGGAACTGAGCAGCGATCGTGTAAGCCCCCAGCAGCTCGGTTCCGAGTATCCTGCCGATGACAAAGACGTCCGCCTTGGTATAGATATACCAGAGCATGCTACTCACGGTAACCTGCGATCCGAACGAGAAAAGATGCCTCAACGTCGACCCCTCGAACTCGAAACGAGGCGTCCATCGGGTTCTTAAAACGCAACCGGCTGTCAGCAGCATCCTCTCGAAAATAAAACTGATGACCAAACTGAGAACCCCGAACCCGAGCATTGCCAGGAAGATCGAAACCGCCATCTTCGACAAACTTGCAATGAGCTCGATTTTTGCGAGCGCATCGATGCGAAGCTCTCGGGACAGAATCCCTTTGCCCACGATTTGAAAGGGCGACAAGAGAAACAGAGGAGCTAACCACGGGATGAACGATTCGATACGCCGTGCGCCAAAAGCATCCGCAATGAGCGATGCGGAAAGCAGCGTCAGAAGTGTGAGTATCCCGGAGAAAGCCATCAAAACCCAGAAGCAGCTCGAAAGCTGAGTGCGACGAATGTCTTTCGCTTGGATGATCGCAGAAAGGAATCCGATGTCGATGAACGTGTCGATCAATCCGACGAAAGCGATAGCCATCGCCATTAATCCGAAATCTTCTCGCGCGAGAAGGCGCGCCAAAATCAGGGTCGTCACGAGGCCGAGCGCCTGCGAGACAATCTTGCATTTCGTGGTCCAGAAGGTAGACCGGAGAATTTTTGCGCGGGTTTCGTCGACTGTCATGCCACCTGTTGACGTAGCCTGAGAGCGATACAGCGTATCATCGAATTATCCGGGAAACGGTAGTGACGATCTATCCCAGATTATTCGCATCTGCGATGACAGGACACGGCATTCTCGCTCATTCTTGCCCTGATGGAGATCGGGGGGCCCGCGGGGCGATTTTCCCTCGTTATCAGTGAATACACTGCGTTTGACTGTCGGCACATGAAGCCGCTTTCACGTTCAATAAGCCGTTTCTGCGCACCGAGAGGTGGATCCAACCGTTCCCGATTTGCCGTGCTTCCGGCAATGCTCCGCCCTCTCGGTTACATCTCTTGAAAACCGCAACCGAGAAGGTGCAATAACGTCCGCGCCTCACGCGCGGGGGGATGCCCCGCGGACTCCGCTTACGCCGCTTCCAGGTCGTCGGCGTGAATCGGTACGCCCACACTCTTGCCGAGGAGCGTAATGCCGACGATGAAGAGGCACACATCCTTCCTCTTCACGAGCACGCCCTCGGCACCTTCGAAGACGCCTCGTTTCACTCGGACACGGAGCCCTTCTCTCAACCCTGGATAAATGTCAAGCGGTTGCCCGCTTTCGAGCATGATTCTGAGAGACTGAATCTCTGCCGGATCGACCGGCGTCGGGATTCCGGGATTCAGCGAGACGAATGAAACCGTTCCCCTCGTTTTTATGACACGCGCGAATTCATCCGGGTGAGGCCGCACAGAGGTGAAGACGTAGCCCGGGAAGAGCGGAAACGAAACCTCCTTCTTCCTGTCTTTCCACTGGCGCAGCTTCATCACGGACGGCAAAAACGTGTCGATCCCTTTCCGCCGCAGCTCTGCGGATACGACGAATTCATGCCGCGGTTTCACGTAGAGGGCAAACCACTGTGCACTCGACATACGACTCTCGTCACGAACGGCTCGCTACGGCTTTGCCGACGTGACCTCCTCGCTCAGAAGGATCCGCACATCCGCTTTCTCCCGGAGTACCTTCGCCTGCCGGTCGGCCTCTTGCTTCGCCTTTTCTTCGAAGAGGAATTGCCGTATCTTCTCTTTTACGTCTTCGTACGCCAGGATCGTCTCCGGTTTCTTCTCCACGACCTTGAAGAGGTGGAAGCCGTTGTCCGTTTCGATTATGTCCGACACCTCTCCCACCTTCAGCGCGAACACCTTGCTCTCGAACTGCTTGTCGAGCTGCCCCGGCCTGATGTACCCGAGGTCACCGCCGTTCGTCCTCGTCGGGCCATCCGAATGCTCCCGCGCGAGCGCCGCGAAGTCGCGATTCTTCTTGAGGTCGTTCAGGATCTCCTCGACCTTTTTCCGTGCGTCCCGTTTGCGGGAGGCGTCCCACGAGGGATCCGACTGGACGAGGATGTGGCTGACCCGCACCTGGAGCGGCTGCTTGAACACGTCGAGCTGGTTCTCGTAGTACGAGACCATTTCACTGTCGGTCACGGTCACCGTCGAGGCATACTGCCGTTCGATATACTGTTGGATCGCGCTGTTCTTCTGCAGCCGTTGCCGGAGCATATCCTCGGTAATATTCCTCCGGCTCAATTCGTTCCTGTAGTCATTCTCGTTCGAGAACTGATTTCTGAGCGCCTTGATCTCTCTGTCGACCGCTTCTTCGTCGGGTTTAATCCCCGCCTTCTTGCTCTCCTGGTAGATGAGTTCCCGCCGGATCAGGCTCTCGAGAACGTCCGTGTGGACCGCTGATATCTGGTTACACGTGAGCGGCTTGCCGAAGCCGAGAAGAGCCTTCTGGATACGCAACACTTCGCCGTCGAACTCCGCCTTGTCGATCGGTGCGCCATTCACGAGCGCAACCTTGTCCGCCGTTTCCGCCTTCTTGCTCTGTCCGTACGCGGGACCGGCAACGCCCGCACATCCGATCACAGTGAGCAGGACAAGAACGTATATCTTGATCTTCCGCATCATTTCATCCTCCCATCACTTGGTGGTCACTTTCTTCTGCCTGATCTGATCCAGATACTTCTGGGCCGCCTGTTCCAGCTTGACCCTGTTTATCTGCGTGAGGGGCTCCTTCTGCAGGATGACGGATCCCAATCCCTTGCTCTTGTATTTCTCGACCAGTTCCTCGGCGATCAGGCATAAATCCGCGTTATACGATTTGCACTGCTCCAGTTCCTGCTGCTTCTTCTTCAGATCCGCGAGGACCCCCTGCTTCTCGCCCGCGACCTGTTTCATTTCCTGATCGAGAACTTTATTCCGCTGCTCCGCGTCTTGGAGATCTTTCCTGGCCTTCTCTTTCGCCTGGTCCGCTTCCCGAAGCTGCGTCTCGAACTTTTTCGCCTGCGCTGCCGCCTCCGCACACTCGCGTACCTGTAGCTCGCATGCACGGGCCTGATCTTTGAGTTTCCCGAGCTGGATCACGAGGGCATCCTTCTCATCCTCGAGTTTCGCGAGCTTTTCCGCATCCAACTGACACTGCTGCAGAGCGGTCCGCGTCTCCTCGGCCGACGCATCGGCCTTTTTCTGGAGAAAGACGATTTTCCTGTTCGCCTCCTTCATTTTCGCTTCGAACTGTTTCTGTTCCTCAGATACTCGCAGTTGACCGATCCCGAGCCCGACGAGCAGGCCGATCGCGAGGAGGACAACACGCGGGAGCATGTTCTTCGTCATGGGCGTTCTTCACATCCGCGAGCGGGCATCTCAAAAACGCGCGTTCAGATCGAGGAAGAACACGTCGATGGCGAGCGGCGGTCCGCCGATTTCATCGGCCGTCAACCACCGCAACGAGAGCCAACAGTTCTTTAAGAGACCGATTTCCGACCCGATGATCCAGCCCTTCGCGTTCGTCCCGCCGAGGTGAAAGTCCGAGTCGGTAAACGCATCGACGACGGCGTCTGCCTCGATGTACCTGTACTGGAGGTACGCCCTCCACGCTCCCCACCTGTCCACTTTCGCGTGCCCGACGGACAGGCCCATCTGGTACCCGATCGTATCCTCCGGCTGCTCGGGATTACCCGTCCTCTCCGCGACGTCTGCCCTGTCGAAGCCGATGTTCTTCACGTAGTCGCCGAAGATGACGATGTGGTAGGGGTCCCAGAATCCGACGTCGAGGCTCGCGGACAGAGCGACTTCCCGGAATTCCGCGGCGAGCGCCGTCTTGATGTCACCCGGGGTCGCGCTGATGTTGAAGAGGGTGTTCCCTTTCTGCTGGTACTGGGGAGCCGTCCAGTCGGTTTCGCCCGGCCTCAGGGGATCGTTGAGTCTGCCCGTGATGTTGCTGAAATGGTAATACGCCGCGCCCACGCCGAACGAGAGACCCTTGTCCTCCGCCCGGTCGATCCCCGCCTGCATCCCGACCATCCACTTGTCGCGCTTCGAGAATTCATAGCTGTCGAGCGGGAACGCGCCAGCGATGAAGAAAGGCGTCCACGATCTCCAAATGCGTTTCCTCACGTCCAGGGCGATCCCCTCGAAATTGAGATCGTCGTCCCAGACGAGCGTGGTCGGCGAGAACCACGGGTTCGGGATCCGTCCGGCCGACAGGGTAAAGATGTCCCGATGCCATGCGAGGTAAGCCAAATCGATCACGACGTTGTCCTTGTTCAGATAGTCGCCGAGGAGTGTGTTCGTCGAGATGGGCGTATTGATGTTGCCGGAGGAGAGGAGGATGACGGCATCTAACTGTTCGTTGACCTGAATCTGGGCACCGAAGCGGAGCCTGTATTTCAGCCGATCCTGATCGATCTTCGTGTTCATGAGTTCCGTCGGCTTCTCCGGTTTGAGAAAATCGGCGTTATTCTTGTCGAAGAGGTCTTTCTCGTATCTGAGGCGAATATCCCCGCGGAGCGTGATTCTCTTCGTCCACTCCGGCGCCGCAGCCTTCTCGATCGCCTTCGGAACCTCTTCTCCCATCTCCTTTCTCACCGTTTCCACGACCTGCTTTTTCTCCAACCCCGCCTGCTTCTCCGATGTCTCTATGATGCGTTTGCCCTCGTCGGGACTGATCAGATTCTTCGCCTCGAGAAGGGAGACGAGTGCAGCGATCCCTTCATCCGGCGGCATCTTCGTTTCCTTCGTTTCCTTCGTTTCCTGCTTTCCCTTCTGTTTCAGGGAAACAGCCTGACCCATCGACGGTATCGGCGCGTGCTTGATGGTCACGGGCTGGCGAGGCGCGCTCGCACACCCGAGGAAAAAAGAGACCGTAACGACAACGATGACGGCGCATCCGTACCTCATTGCCCGTAAACGAGCAGACGATTCCGCGCTCTGAAGTCTATTCACGATTTTTTGCTCACCGAAGAGATACCTGACGTTCTATAGTACGGGGGCACTATTACAGCAGTATTACAGTTCCATTGCAATTCGATGAAAAAATGATCGGCGCTTGCGCGCGTCGCCCGCGTTTTCCCGAAGCGTGAATCGAAACCGAGGCGACCGAATACCCGGCGTGCCGGTGGAACCGCGGAAGCACGTTATGGCCTGGTCAGAGGAGTGTCGAAATTGCCCGGAGCATATCATCGATCTATTCCGAGAGGACAAAACTCTTTAGCTCGGTCCTGCTGTGCCGTTTCACCCCGTCCCAGGATTCAACGTACCAGTAAACCGTCGCGCCGGGTTCATCTCCCACGAGCCGCCGTATCGCCCTCCACTGCCCCATCGTGAGCGTCTTCGAAAATACCCCTTCGTTCCGGAGGGGATCTTTGATGGTAAATGTCAGCGCTTTTTTCTTCACCCCGGGAACGGTGAAATCCGGACCGTTCCCGAACCACGCCCTGAACTTGATATTGTTCCGATTTGCCCAGGAGAGCGCCGGAGGGGGCTGGAGCGTTCTGCTCGCATGGTCGATCCGAGGTTCCCCGACGCCCTCTGCAGCCGTGACCGTAAAAGCATGAACGGCGCTCTGCACCGTGCTCCCGTCTTTGCGAATGCCGACAACACGCCACGAAACGGTTCCGCCCTCGCTCCCCGGCAGTTTCAGGATCTTCTTCCAAATCCCGGGCGAAATAGACGCTTCGGTGGCACCCCCCTTCATTCCGACCTTCACGGGAGACCTGGCGCCATTGTCCGCCCAGAACTGGAGCTCCACCTTCGCAAATGTTTCGGCAGAACTCCACGAAAACAGTATGGGTCTGTAAAGCGACGCGGCATCGACCGTCGCCCCGTCAGCGGGGGATAAGAGCAAAACGACGTCGTTCCGTGGCGAGAAGGTCGCGATCACCGACCTATCTTCGTTCATGTCGAGTGCGCAATTTCCCGTTCCGGTGCAGTCGCCCGACCACCCCGTGAAGAGGGAACCCGCACCCGCGAGCGCGGTAAGGTACACCGCCGCCCCTTTCGGGTACTCGCGCGAACAGTTGGAACTACAGTCTATCAGCCCGTCACTGCTCGTTACCGTTCCGTTTCCCACCGTCGAGACCGCGAGCAGACAAGGCTGAGCCGGGTCGGGAGGAGCCTGTGGCTCACCGATTTCCGTCGCCCCGTCTGCGTATGTCCTGATGGCAAAGACCGGTAGGCCGTCATATGTGTTTCTTGAATTCGTAGGAGTGTCAAAGAAGTAAAGATACTGTGTGACCGAACCTCCGGTGACGAGTGCTGCGAGGTTTGCCTCACCGGTCGGTGTCGTCAGAAACCCCATGAAGGTGCCGGCAACGCCAGAACCGAAAAGGCCTGCGAATGAAGTGGAGCTACTCTGGAGGTTGACATTCTGGGAGAAGCCCGTTTGCATATTCGCTCCCGCCAGGTCACCAATCTTACTGATGAGAGCATTGCCGCCACTCCCCTTAGCACTCTGTGCTCCCGACGTATCGCCGCTCACCCATACGAAAACGCTCCCCCCCTGGACGTACCTCATGACATAGGCGACGTACACGTCGTCCCAGCTCGTCGCGTCCAGGTCGGCCAGGGTGAAGGTCACGGGTACCCGTACCACGGGACCGCTGTAAGGGCTCGTCATGTCGAACGCACCGAGATCGGTCACGATCTCCTTCGTTCCGCCCCTCTCGTAGACGACTCTGATCAAATGGCCTTCCTCGAAGTACGCGGCGCCCTCTCTCCCCGTGATGAGCACGAGGAGGGCGACGGCGAGAAAAAGTATCACGTTCCTCATGTGTGCAATCCTCCTTTTTCTGTCGAATTTCAGCTCTGATAAGTGAGCCGTATGTCCATAGTCTTTGGCATACCGTCCGGAGGGGGGAGGCTGATTTTGAACTGATCGAGGGCTCTCCGGATCGTGTTGTCCATGGCGTGATTGCCCGAGGAACCGATGATCCTGCACTCGAGGATCACGCCGTTCTTATCCACGCTGACCCGTGCGATCGCCTGAAGCTTTCCTCTCGGTATCCCTGTCTGCTCCTCGAGGTGCCTCATCACCTGCTTTCTTACCTCAGCTTGCATGACCTGCGTGTATCCGGCGTATTTGCTGAGGAGGGAGAGTTTCTCCATGCCGCCTCCCTCTCCGGCAAGGATGCTCCTCCCGCCCTTTTTGCCGATCAGCCCGAATGCGTCGCTACCGGCGCCGCCTTCGGCATCCAACCCTAAACGGTCACCTGCCGGTGTATTGTCCTGATTGTCAGCCTGCGGTGTTGGATCGTTCCGCTCCACGGGACTGACAATCTCTTCCTTCTGCTGGATCTCCTTCGGCGGTTCGGGCGGTTTTTCCCTGACCTGCGGAGGCGGAGGCGTCTTCATCAGCGTCACGATCGCGATCGGTTTCTTTTTGCGGGCACCCTCATCGGAGAGGACCATTTTCACGAAGGACGCGATCGCACCCAGCGCCACGACCAGCAGCGCCATCAGCGCCCACGTGAGGGCGGACATCTTTTTCACCTGCCTCGCGGACATCCTGATACCACCGCTAGAGGGGGGAAATGATTCCTCAATGGTATTTTCACCGCCTGCATGAAGACATTGGGTCACTTCACGAGTTTTTGAGTGACGAGTCCAAGCTGGGTGATCTCGAGCCTCTGAAGGATGTCGAGAACTTCGATCACGTTCCTGTACTGGATTGTTTCATCCCCCCTCACGACGACCGGAAAGTTCGGATCGACCGCCTTGTACTGGCGGAGCCTGTCTTCCAGTTCGCCGAGGGTCATCGGGAAACTGTCGAGATAAATGGTCCCGTCCGCCGTGATAGTGATCGCTTTCGTCGTCGGTTTCACATTGCTCGCCGCGGCGCTCGCCTTCGGGAGGTTCACGCTTATTCCCTGCACGGAAGCCGTGACGACGATCATGAAGACGAGGAGGAGGTTCCACGCGAGATCCAGCATCGGGATCACGTTGAGTTCATCGTGCTCTTCGTACTCCTCGTAAGGGTTCTTTTTCCTCATGGTGTACCCCCCGCCTCTTCTTCGAACCGTCGGATGAAATCATCGAGGAATAGATTCATGTCTGCGTTTACGTCCTTGATCTGGCTCGTAAGGTACGAACTGCCGAACAGTGACGGGATCGCCACGAGGAGGCCGCCCAGCGTGCACGAGAGGGCGGACGCGACACCGGGCGCGATCGCCGTGAGGCTCGCCTCGCCGCTCTCGGCCAAACTCGCGAATGTATTCATGACGCCCCACACCGTTCCCAAGAGACCGAGGAACGGGCCACCCGAAATGCTCACATTCATGATCACGAGTCCCGCGGATAACTTGCGGCTCTCGACGATGGCAGCCTTTTCGATGGCTGACCGCACCCCGTTCACGATGGCGTCCGAGACCTTCTTGCTCGCCCCGAACGCGTCGCCCTTCCGCTCCATGAGGAGCGCAAGCTCCTCGCATCCGGCACGGTAAACGCGGTAGAGAGGAGACATCGGAAATTCTTCGTTCTGCTCGATCATGGAGAAGAGGTGTTCGCTGGAGCGGAATGACTGGGCAAACGTGCTGTTGGCCTTCTTCGACTCTCGGATCAGGGTGATCTTCCTCCCGAAGATGTACACCGCGGATGCCCCCATGATGAAGAGGACACCGATGATGATCCAGGCGTCGAGCGTGATCGTGCGGATAACGACTTTCAAGAGTTCGATCGTGAGCGATTCGCCTCCCGAACCAGCCTCGGGCTCTCCGAGCGATGTCAGCAGACCATCTGGCCCCTGGCCCCGGTACAAGGCTCGAATCCATCCTAATGGCCGGACGATCGTGGACAGATGCAGCTCGTCAAGATCCCCCACAAAGCCGTCCGCCCCGCCGGCAGCCGAACCGATGAATATGTCCGATGAGGGCGACGGCGCGGGGCCCGTCAGAGGGCTTGACGCGACCTCGGTCCCATTGACGAAAAGGGAAATCTGACTCTGAGGATCAACCGTAACAGCGAGGTGATACCATATGTTCGGCACGAGCCCATCGGCTCCTTTTGCCATCACCGTCCGGCCCTTGCCGGAGTATACGCTGCCATAGGGACGGGAATCAGCCAATCCGACAATGACGGACTGGGTCCCGTCATCCCACGAGAAAATGCAGGACGTACCCGACGGTTGGGTCAGGCGAATCCACGACGCAAAGGTGAACCCCTTCGCAAAGTTCAACGACGAAGATCTGCCGACCTTCATATAGGACGCTCCATTGAACTGGACCCCTGATCCCGAGACGCTCGGAAGACCGAGCTTGCCGGTAAACACAATTCCGTGATTCGCGTAGGATGTCGAGTCCCTGGGACTCCCATCTTTTTCCGAGAAATGGAAGACGGCCACCTGGCTCACGTCGTACGTCCCCCCTGGATCCTGGCCATCCGGCGCAGTGGGGTTGCCATAGTACATCCACACGGCGTCCTGCGCGGAGCCTCCGCCAATCCGCGGAACTTTCACCCAGATGAGCGCGATATCCTCCGCCGGATCGAATTTCTCGATATGGAACTTCAGCGGCGACTTATCATCCAAGCTCACGAACCGGATATCGGACCCATCCTCCTTTGCGTCCGCGAAGCTAAAGTTTCCTCCGTGTAGGCGCACGAGAACGGGCACATCGGAGAGGGTATCCTTTACGTCAGCCCCCGCGGGGGACGCGTCGAACTGTACCTTCATCCTGTACTTCCATTTGCCGTCCCACCACGCGTCGGCATCCGGGAGGCAGAGGATGCCAAGAAAAAGAACAAGTGCCACCGCAACACAAACAGCTGTTCTCATGGATAGTCGAGCGCTCCCTTCGAACTGTGTCGTTCCGGCGCATACGGATTTTCTTTTTGAAATCGATCTGCGTACTCTCACCGCGTTCTGTTATTCCTCCTTGTCCTTCTCGTCTAGTACGAAATCTATGACCTTTACGTCCAGCCACCGGGCCATGATATCTTCGATAACCTTGGATGCCTCGGCAGCGCGCGAGACAGCGAGACTCGATGCCTCGCTCGTGAGCTGGCTCGCTTGTGCCAGCGCTCCCGAACCCGAGATCGTTCCGATTCCCACTGCACCGGTGGACGGCTGCGGGACGCCGATGGATCCGGCGGAGAAGATGATGTTCTGGACGTTCAGAACCTGCAAGGCTGCCAGCACGATCTTGCTGCCCGATATTTCGGCTTCGCCGGCATCGATGATGCCGCTCGGGGCAAAGAGGTGGATGTTGCCGGGTTCAGGTGCGTTGTCGCCATAGGTGACGGCTCGGATTCCGCTTCCGATCGCGGGCGGGCTGAACACTTTCGTCCCGTCGTCCAACACCTTCGGAGGAGACGCGCTCACCGCGGTCCGCGAGCCTCTCCCGGCGTTGATATTGCCGTCGTCGCTCCAGATGGTGATGTCCCCGCCCAGGAAAGTCATCACCCTTGATTCGTTCACATTGACATCCTTCCGGGCAAAGATGTTGATCGCGCCCCCGCCCCCTGTCGTGATACCCGTCTTCTTGTTCACCGTGCCCGATACCGGCAGGGCGGTCTGGCCGAGGTTCATGTTGCCGGCGGCGATGATGAAGATGTCGGACCGACCGATCGACGTCGCGATCTGCGAAGAGGTCATATTGATGTCCCCGTCGCCCGATGGATTCCTGAGGAACGGCTTGATCACCTCATCGCGTGTCTCCTTGAGAAGAGCTTCTCCCTCGTCCACCTTCCCCTCGGCGAGGAGTTCCGCGTACTTGTCCCCGGCGGATCTGATCTTCGTAAAGAACGATGAGATCACTTCATGTGTCTCATCGAACGTGTAGCCGGAGACGATGAACAAGGCGCTCCGTTCCGTTCCGAGCTGAGCATAGCGGCCGTTGCCAATGGTCTGAATGCCATCCCGGAGGGTTCCGAGGTCGATCGAACCACCCGACTGGACGAAGAAGATTCCTGGCCCGCCCTGGACGATGCCCTCGAGTTGGTTGTTCAGGATGGCGGCGGCTTCATCGGACCTCACGTACGCCATCGAGATGTCGCGTCCGGCCTGTATCTTCGATATGTCAGTCGCGTTGTTGTTCTGCCCTTCGTACATGACGTTCTCGATGCGCCCGCGGGCGGTTATTTCCGCCCTCTTCGGCAGGTAGAGTTTCAGAGTCTTGATATCCCCGCCGGCGCTGATTTCGATCGGTCTCGTTTTGAGCGCTTTCACCTCCTCGCTGTCCCTCTCCTGGACAGCGTGAATCGGCCTCGTGCTCGCCTGCTTTTCTGCATCCTTGTAAAAGCCGTGCTTGTTGTTCGCGATTGTGTCATTGACGGTCCTCTCCGCAATCCACGTCCGCCCCGTTTCAGGGGTGCCGTAAATCTGGAAGAGTCCGTACCAGTACTCCGGCGCGATGTCGGATACGAGGAGCATGTGATACTGGTCGGAGCCGTCTGGTGCGACACCCCGAATATCCCTGCCTGCGACGAGCCGCAAATTCCCTGTCGGGGAAGAGGTGAGCGTATGGTAGCTCAGGAGGTTGATACTACCGCCCGCTTCGATATCCACCGTCGGCGGGAGAATGGTCTCCTCGATCGCTTCCTGCTGCCGATAGAACGGGGATTTCCCTGTGAGAACCGCGTCCGTGCCGGCTCTCATGGATACCGCCGTATTCAACGAATAGGAACAGTCGATGAAATTATCGCGGTACTGCCGGTTCTTGTCGCTCGCCAGCGTCGGATTCAGCACGGCGGCGAGTTGGACTTCTCCCGCCGCGGTCATATCCATGCGGCTGCCGAAGAGTTCGATCTGCTGGCGTTCCGCGGCGCTGCCGATGTTCCCCGCTGCATGGAGTTCTCCCGACCCCGACCGGACGAGGAACCTCCCTCGTATATCTCCTCCTGCGACGATGGAAAGGTCACCCGCGCCGAAGGTACCCGCCTGCGCGAGGAAATGCCCGCCGGACCTGACCGAGAGGCTCCCGCCACCCATCGTCGCCAGTCCCGACGTCGGCGTCATCGATGTACTGAAAGACTGCTCGTAGCTTGCCGAGAAGAGGCCGTAGCTGATCTCGGTCGGCCTCGTCTGCCCCGGCTGCAGCGGGAGAACGACGGTCTTCTTCGCGAAAGCATCCCACGCATATCCATCCAGGGCTGTCACCCACCGCCCCTGTTGGTACCAGCCCACGTACCGACCCACATCGATGGAGATGTCGCCTCCGTCCCGATAGGTCCAGTACTGCCCGAGGTCCTGCACCTGCGCGCCCACTTCGTTCGTGATCGTCGCCGCGGTCTGTCCCGTCGTGCGCACGGAGCCCACGTAACTGAGCCTGTCCCTGAACAGGTTGAGCTGTAGATCCCTCCCGACCGTCAGAGCGATATCTCCTGTCGCAGTCTGGATCGCGCCGCCGGTAATCACGAGATCCCTGCCCACCTGCCCGCGCACCGAGCCGGCGTACGACGCAAGAGAGTACCTCATATCGCGATTGATCATGTGCCCGGCGTCCAGACCGGACCCGATGATCGTGTCGCTGCCCGAAGCGAATCGGATAGGCGCGTTCTCCGAATAAACGACGACCGTGTTCGGTACCGAAAGAGTTCCCCTGCCTCGCACGACGGAAAGGGGATCGGCGGCGCCGATATCCGCTCCCGCGACGAGCGCGTATGACCAGGTGGGACGGGCCGTCGCCGTATTCAGAACTTCCCGAGGTGTCGGATTGTCCGACATGCTGCGGCCGATATTCAGATTCCCCGCCGCCCGAAGGGTGAGAGCGCCGGGCTCCCGAACGCCGTCACCGTCGAAACGTGTCGTGAGGAAATCCGTTTTACCCACCGAAATATCTCCGGTTTCGTTGACGACTTCGATTCCCGGCAGGAGGCGCATGACGGATGCCACGGCGGGCGCCTCGGCCTTCAGGCGCGAAAGGGCGCTCGTGGTCGCATAGTACGAAGACGCCTCGCTCAGGTATTCCGAGGCGACGCCGCGGATTGTGCTTCCGCTGGCAAATCCAAACTGCGCCGGCGCCGAAAAATTCAGGATATCTGAATCGTTCGGAGAAACGTTCCTGATGGACAATCGCCCGGGGACTGTCTTCCCGTAATCGACGGCGAACAGCGCCCCGGCGAGCGGCACGAGCGAGCCATCGTTCTCGAAGTCGGTGTACGATGCCGTATTCAGCGCCGTCTCGAGCGCCGACGCGAGTTCGTCCCCGCTCGCATGCGCGCGCGCCTCCAGGGTCGCCGTGTAGAGACGGCCATCGTAAACGAACGATACCCGGTTCCCCTCGCTGATCGAAAAGCTGGAGATCCCGGTCGATGCCGTGAGGACGGTGTCCACGAGTTCGAAATCGAGACCATCCCTCAGACGAAAGGTATAGTACTTCACCGCTTCTGCCGTCACCGCGGAAGCCCCTCTCACCGCTCCATTCAATCTGATTTTCACATCCTGATCATCGCGCTCCGCCCGCAGGTAGACCGTACCGCCCGGAACGTCCATGATGCCGCCGGCTTTGAGGTCGACCCAGCCCCGGGAAGAACCCAGAATGACGGATCCTCCGTCGGCAGAGGCGGACGCTACCCCCGTCAGAATCTTGCCGCTCTGTTCGATGACGAGATCGTTGGCTGCGTAAAGTTCGACCCTCCCGCTGCGAGAACCGGATGCGGTGTCGAGCGTTCCCGCAACGGTAATCCGCCCCTCGCCCTGATCGTCCGCCTGAAGCTTAATATGATTGGCGGTCATCGTAAGCGTGTCGGGTACGCTGATAGCACCCCTCCGCGCCCTCAGATCGATGGCGCCAGTAAATCCGCCGGAGACGAGTTCGCCCTGATCGTCGAACCGCGCCGTCAGCTTTTTGTTCAGCTCGGTCACGTCGCCGATCTCCTTAGCGTCGAGGATGAACGAGCCCCCGGTTCCCGATCCATGGGAGGAACCTTTGAGAATACCGCCTATCGTCACGACCCGCTCAGGAGCTGTCAAGCTCACCATCCCCGCGTCGCCCTGACCGCCGGCGGATACATCGACGAGCGAACCCTCTTCGAGGAGAATGTTGCCGCTCTTCCAGCCGCCCGACGCGTCGGCGTACCCGGTTGAGAGTATCACCTTCCCGCCCGGGGTGCGGTCGGTTCCCCGTGCATAAATCGCCGCTCCGCTCCTGAGGACGATGCCGTCGTCAGTGCTGTCCGGCGATCCCACCGTCCTCAAGGTCAGGGTTCCCGAATCCATCTGCAGAATCGTCGATACCTCGATACTCCGTCCGGAGAGTTCGAGGATGCCGCCGGCAGCCGGAGAAACGCCCGCGGTACCGACGCTCTTTTCGAGTTTGAGAACACCCGAACCCGCTTCGATATGGAAGTGGGGTGCGCGCACAGGCGTCGTCAAGATGCCGCCCGTGCCCGCATTCTCGACAGGTGCATGAGCCGTCTTCACCCGCGCCGTCGTTATCGTGAGATCCGCATTCCCCGTGCAGAGGCTTCCCGCACCCCGCAGGATCACCTCGCCCGCGGTGTTCAGGTGCACATCCGCGAATCCTCCGATGAGCACGCTGCCTTCACCGACAGAGATGGTGTCTCCCGCGAACGTAATGGATCCTCCATTCCGGGCAGGGAGTGTCGCGGAGGCTGATCCTGAATTCGAAAGACGGATCGAGGGGGCGTTCACCCCCACGACGGTCCCGTTCTCCTTGAGGCCGACGATCCGCGCCGCATCTATCGAAATGCTCGAGGCTGCCGTCACGTCGAAGTCGTCCATGAAGGAGACGTCCGAACCGCTCACGAGTGATATGTCTTCGCACCCGCTGAACCTGCTCCAGAGGCCCTCGGTGATGGCGAGACCCCCGCCCGTGTAGCGTTCCTTATCCTTCACGAAAACGATTTCTCTCGCCTGCAGCATGAGGGCGCTACTGTCAACCTCGAGATCTCCCTCGAGGTTGGGCCTGCCGACGTTCAGATTGAACGCGTGGGACGCGTGAACGAGGGCGCCCTGCTGCAGCACAGCGCTCCCCGAAGGCGAGGAGAGGGTGACCGACCCGTTCCCGCTCTGCGAAACACCGTGTATTTCAGCCCCCGTCTCGATCATGATCATCCGGCTGGCGGCACAGGTGACAAGAGGAGCTTCGAGGACGGCCTTGCTGCCGACGGTAATCGTTTCGGTCGTATTCGCATCTCCAATCTTTATTTCGTGGAACCCCTGACCCGCGACCCCCGATGCGGTCACTCTGAAGACGCCTCTCATCTTGTCCGGCAGCGGCGTCGCGAAGCCGAATCCCCCCGCCAATGACTCTGGCGCCGCCTGAATAGAGATCGTTCTGCCGCTCAGGTGGAGCACACCGCCTTCGTATCCCGTCAGGGGCGATGCGCGCACTATGCCATTTATGATCGCGGAACCGCCTTTTACGGTGACACTCCCGCCGTCGCCGGATTGCAGCGGTTCCGGCAGGACGAAGTACCCTTCGGACAGAACGTCGGCCGCCGTTCGCACCGCGAAGACACGCGGGCGCGTCCCGATGATGTCCGTGTCCGCCACCGCGGAATATCCGACGGTGAGAGGGTATCCCAACGTGCCATACGCCTGCTGCCCGGATGTCGGGATTAGAGTCCCCTTCTGCGCCTCGAGGATGCACGCGCCGGGCAGGAACGCATACCTCGCGTTCTGCGGGTTGCTCGCGTCAAGGGGGAGGATGGTGTACAGCCCTTCGCGGAGACCGCCGCCTTCCCTGAGGTAAATGGCCGATCCCGGCAACGGAAACGACGTCTCTTTCAAAACGACGTATCGGCCGGCCTTCGAGAGCGGGTCGTTCGAGCCCTCGATGCCGGGGAGGAACTTGAACGCGAAGACGGAGCCGCCTCCTGACACATCGACGACCGCTCCGTCCATGACAATTGCCGTATCCGCATTCACCGTGACACTCTTCCGGGGCATCTGTTCCTGACCGATGAGCACCGCGTTCTGAATGCTTATCTTGTCGTCGGTTATCCACAGATTGCTATTATCGATGATGCCGTACGTGATGGGAACGTGGGGATTCCCCGTCGTCGTGATCGTACTTCCGCCGGCGAGGAGGATGCGTTTTCCAGGAGCATCGAGGCTGATCGTTCCCATCGGAGCGGCGAGGCAGACGCCTCTCATGAGTTCTATCCCTTCGCCCGCCTGAACGGTGAGGCTGCCGCCCGCCGAGTAGATGGGCCCTTCCGCGGCGCTCTCCGAGGAGTTACGGACGGTCAGTTTCCCGCCGGCGAACATGGTGAAGTCGGAATAGACGCCGGTCGATATAGCCGTACGGCCCCCTTTGTACGTGTAAAAGCTGGAGGGGTAGATCCGGTCGGCATCGAGCGTCAGATTGCGAGACGTGAACAGGGTGCCGCCCCGTATATTATCGTTATAGAGTGCTTCGCTCAGTCTGATGTCCTTCCCCGCCTTGAGGGTGACACTCTCGAACCCGGTGAAACGAGTGGAGCCGATCACGTCGATCCACTCCCCGGAAATCGAGAGGGATCCCTTCGATGCGCTGCCCGATGTCGTCACCGGCTGCGTTCTGTTGGTGAGGACCACCCAGGGCGCGTGCAATTCCACCGTGTTCGAGGCACCGTCGATCACCGGAGCGTCCAAGGTCAGCTTGCGCCCGATCCGCCCGGTCGCGGCGTCTATCGAACCGGTGAAGCGAATCGTATCCAAGCTTCTGAGAGTAATATCATCGAACCCGGCGCTCTGGTACATCTTCATCTCCTTCTGGCCGATGTGCAGCACGGCCTCCTCCTGCCCGAGTTCTGTCTTGGTTATGGAAAGCGTCCCACCCCGTAACCGGTCGCGTTGAGAAGATGCCCTCTCGACCTTCACGGTGCCAGACCACGAAAGGTTGCCGCCGTACGATAAAGAAAGGCTTCCCGGGTCCCCCGCGTCGAAGAAAGTAAAGAGGGAGCCGTCTGTAGAGCGCATGTTCACCTGGACTTCTTCGGATCCGGAAATGTCGATGACCGCCTTGGATGCGAGGATGAGATCCGTGTGCGCGGACAGACTGACGGAACCGGCAGCGACCGGCTGGTAGTTTACCGGGAACCCCTTCGGCGTCGATGCGGGATCGGGCCGGTTATACCCCCCTGCGAAGATTCTGGTATCCGGACCTGTCTTCACGTGGGTGTGCGTCGCCTCGACGCGAACGGTACCGGCCGGGGACTCGAGAATTCCCTGAACGTCGACCGACGGTCCTTCGAGGACAATACCTGTCCGGACAGGACCGAGGGTGCTCACGACGTCATTGGCGATCCTCGTCGCGGAGGAACCGCCGGGAAACGTTCTCAGCGTGGCGCCCTGAGAAACGACAACTTTCGCCTTCGTATCGACGTCCGGTTCCTTCAGATTGCCCGTAAAGCCGGGGACAGAACCATCGAATTTTTCCCCCGCGACCGCAACGAGCGACGATGGACCGGCCATGTAGGCAAGCGCATCGTCGAGCCTCACGAGATCCGGCGCGACCGACTCATCAGCCGAGCGCGTGACCTTATCCCCCGCGCGGACGAGATTGACGGGGCTCTTCAGCCTGACGAGCGACGGTGCGAGGATCGTCTTCGGCTCTATGACGGTATCGTTGAAGCTCAAGAGTTTGATCTGCGTGAAGCCGGTATTTCTGAAACGGTCTCCCGCGAGCACGAAGGCGTCCTTGAGTGCGTATGATGTCGGGGCTACCCTGATGTTCACCGACCGTATGGAGACCGAACCACCGAGTATCGAGCCGTTTTCGTCGCTCAGGGCGTAGCCCCGGAGGTCGCCGTCGAGGAGAATGTTCGCACCCTGAATATCGAGGAGACCGGCGCTCCCGCCCGCGACCGTTCCGTTCGGATTGATAACGTAGCCGCCGCTCACGTCGACGACTGCGCCGGATTGGATGAAGACGCCCTTCCCGTGGTCGGTCTGATCCTTTATGGCGATGCTCCCGCCGGTGGTGTGCGCGAAACCCAACGTGTCGAGTCCCTTGATCGCGGCATTCCTATTGTCGATCCTCTCGCCGGACACATCGAGACGACTCTTCGGTCCGAGGACGATCTTCTCCTCGAGCTGGATGACCTGTTCCGGAGGATTCTCGTGCCCCCTACTGTCCTTTTCGGTCGTGAGGTTCTGGTTCGCGATCAATCGGACGGAGCCGCCGGGGACCGTGATCTCTCCCAGGTGCTCGACGCGGCGCGCCTTCGCAGAGAACGAGCCGCCCGGTTCGAGACCGATCGCCGCATCTTCTTCGATCGAAATCGTCAGGTTCGCGGCGAGATTCAGCGTGCCGAGACCGGCCGAGTTCAGGATCTCTGCGGAGATCCTCGTCGGCTCATCGAGTGTAGGGCTGTCGGGTAAGAGTTCGCTCCTCGGCCTCCTCTCGGAGACAATGGCGATTTCCCGCGGATAGTGTGTGACTTCGTTTCGATCGAACGGCACGATCTCGAGCGTTCCCGTCCGGGGCACCTCGAGGCCGCGACGCTCCGAGAGGGCCATCGCGAGGTCGAAGTCGCTCCCGGCGTTTTTGCCCGAGAAGGATCCCCTCATGGTCCACGACTTCTGGAAAACGCCCCTCTCGACGCCGCCCACAATGGTGCCGTCCAAAACGATCGTCGAGGCCGAGAGCGACAGCTTGCCCGCGTCCCCGCCCTTCACGTAGCTGTCCACGTATGTCTTGAGCGGGGAAGACCCGCCATAGTAGAGACCGTTGTATTCCTCGCGGATGCCGAACTTCTCGAACGTCCTCTTGTACTGACCCATGAGCTTGTCGTACCGGATCGACAGGGGAGCGCTGCTGATGTCGTAGATCTTCGTGCCCGCCAGGAGCATCGTGCTATCGACGAAGCCGCTCCGGTAGTGAATCGCTCCACCGGAAAAATCGAGTATAGCCCCCTGCTTGACGATGACGTCGCCGTCCGCGGCAAGAATGTTTATCTGACCGATTTGCGGGTTGTTGTAGGTGATGACGCCGGTCGTCTCGTCGACGCGCGTTCTCGTCGCCCCGCCGACGCACCGCTCGACGGCGGTCCTGTCCTGTGTGAGGATCGCCTGCGAGAGATCGCCGATCGTCGAGCCCGCGATGAGCGGCGTCGTAATCTTCTGGCCCTGCAGAACGCCGCCCTTCTGCCCGTACGCGTCCCTCAGCTCGACCGTGTTCAGCTTGAAGTCCGCTATGACCGGCGCCGGGAGATCCGCCACGACTCCCTTGACGTCTATCCTGCTTCCTGTTTCCAGAAAGACCCGATCTGCAGCGTGAAGCGTAACGTACCCGGTCGGCGCCACGATCGTCCCCCGGTGCTCGATCCATCTCGCGTATGCGGTGTCGACGATCGAGTCCGTCGAGGACCATGCGTGCAGCCCTCTCATTGTCACTTCGGGCTGGATATCGAACGTGTCGCTGATCGTCCTGATTTTTCCCGTCTCCGGATCGAGAGAGACATCGACAGGAAGAGAGATGACGCTCTCCTCTCCGGTCGCTACCCTGTTGGCGGCCCTGAGCTCGACGACGCCTTTCTTATTCTTGAAGGCGGTCGTCGAACGGATGACGCCCCACTGATCGACGTTGTTCCCGTACATGCCGACCATGCCGCCGTCGGCAGACATCCTGCCGGACTGGCGGTTCACCGACTGCCCGAACGTCGCGTCCGCTCCGGAAGAATTCGGGAACTCGTCCGCGATCAGAACGTAATATCCCGATCGGGACAGGTCATTGGCGTCAGGTTGCGCGAGCGTCACTTCGGTGCCCGCCGCGAGACCTATTTGACCGGCCGGGGCATCGATCACGCCGGCGTTTTCGACACGGGGTGCGATGAAGAAGATAGATCCGCCCCGGAGCGCGACGATCTCGCCCTCGTTCGAAACCGCCGCCAGTCTGTCGGCATCCTCCGTCTGTTTGAATACGAGGATTCTGTTCTTGTTCCTGAAAATGTCTTTCAGGAAGTTTTCGTCGGTTATGGTGAGGGCGGACGCGATGAGGCTGTGCACGTTTACCTTCGAACCGGGGCCGAAGAGGATGCCGTTCTGATTAATGAGATAGATCTTGCCGTCGGCGGTCAGCTTGCCGTAGATAAGGCTCGGCTTGCTGTCCCAGATCCGATTGAGCGCGACCCACGTCGCGTTGCCCTGCTGGTCGAACTGCGTCCACGCGTCCGCCCCGATGTCGAACGAGGACCAGTCGATGATCGCCTTCGGCTGGTTCTGCCGGATGACGAGGTGGTTTTTCGCCGGATTCGTCTCGATGCCTGAGATACCGGGGATGGCGACCGAAGGTTGTTTCAGTTGGGGGAGCTGAAGCGGCGCGGGAGGCCTGATGGCGGACGTCCCGTAAAAACCGGGGATGTTCGCCTGCCCGGCGTTCGAATAAAAAGGAAAAAGAACGAGCGCACAGGCAATCAGCCGGAAAAGAACGGAGCAAATTGTATAGTGCATATACACCTCGTTGATCTGCTCAGTGGCTTATTGCTCGACGCCAGCGGTACTTGAAAATGATCACTTTCTCATGTGCGATATTGCGAGCACCGGAAACATGCGGCAACCCCCCTGAAAAGATGAGATTGCTTTGCTCGCAATGACGATCCTTTCGATGAATATGAGTTCCTACTGCTCATTTAGAACACCGTCTGCAGTTTGAAATGGGTCCTCCAGTCGCCTCCCTTGATCCTGCCCGTCGAGGCGAGGGCTACCGCGACGGCGAGTTCGTACTCGATATTCTTGAACATCGAACCCCTCAGTCCGAACCCCGCGCCCTGGAGCGTGACACTCCGGTCCTGCTCCGGCAGAGGCTCGTAAATCGTGAGTTTCGCGACATCGTAGAAGACGTACGGCGTGAGGTGGAGCCACGCGACGAGGCCGGATGCCTCCACCGGGTCCGGGAACGATATCTCGACGGTCAGGTGAGCGGCGTTGTCGCCGAGAGCCTCGCTCTCCTTGTAACCCCGAACGCTCTCCATTCCTCCGGCCGGGTACTGCTCGTTGTTGACGAGTGGGCCGTCCGCGATCTGCGCGGACGCCTTCACGAGCAGGCCCATATCGAGAGGCAGTTTCTGCGTGCGCTGGACGCCGAGCGTAGCGAACAGATAGTTCGCGTCCGCCTTGTACCGCTTGAGTTCGAACTCGGACTGTCTCGAGACGAGCCCGCGTATCGAAAGGTTGAGTCCGCCGTTGAACTGGGTGACGCCGCCCCACATGTCGGGGAGCGACGCGTTGTACGAGAGGCTGAAAGGGAGATACGAGACGGGCGTCCTCGTTGTCTCGCCGCCTTCCCCCGCGAAACCGACGTCTTCCCGGAAATGCTTGTAGTCGACTCCCACCGTTAAGGTGTGATTGTAGAGTCGGTGCGGCGGCAGAGGGACGACATAGCGCAGACCGAATATCTCGCCGCTCCCGACAACGGTGAACCCCTCGCCAAACGCCGTGTCGCTGTCCGTCCATATACCGTAGAGAGCCACGAGGTGGTCGTCCGACCAGGGCGATGGGAGGACGTAGGAGAGGCCGATCACCTGCACCTCCGAGAAAGCCTGCGGAGACGTCTGGTACTGGAGCGCGATGGAATGTTCTTTCTGCCAGAGGTTGTCGTAGCGGATCATCGAGTTCAGCCTCAGCTCGGTCGTATCGTGGCTGGACCTGTTGTTCAGCTCCACGTACCCGTGGAGGGGCAACCTATCCTCGACCTTCAGTTCCACGTCGATCGTTCCCACCTCTTTCCCGGGCGAGATGACCGGCTCGACCTTGATGTCCTGGCTCCGGTTCAGGCGTCCGATCTCCTCCTGCACCTTCGGGAGGTAGAGCATGCCTCCCGGCGTGAAGGATGGCAATTTCGCCATCACCTTTTCCATCGTGAAGTAGCGGTTGCCGGTGATCTTCACATTCCCGATCCTGCTCTCGATCACTTGGAGTTTGATGATGTTGTCCGTGAGGGTCTGTTCCGGTATGTTCACCATCACGGTGGGGTACCCCGCTTCATGGTAGAGCTTTTCGAGGGCGTCCCGCGCCTGTTCGACGTCGGTGGCCGTCTTGCCAGAACCCGTGAACGGCATGACGACGTGCTGGAGCCTTTCCGTACTGAAGAGCGTGTTGCCCGTTATCTCGAACCCGCGGATATCGAAGCCGACGTCCGCGGAGCCGTCGCCGCCGAAAGATACCCCTACAGGGGCAGAGAGCATCAACAGGACGAGGACCGACACACAACGAATCGCCTTCATGGGTTACTGCTCCTCCTCCGCAGGCACCTCGGTCCCTGCTTCTTCCGACTCGCTGACGGCAATGACCTGGATGTCGCAGATCAGTTCCTCGTAGCCGAAGGGGTGTCGGTAGTCGATGACGATGACCCTGTCGTCCACCTTCGTGATGCGGCCGATCTTGTTGCCCGTGCGGACGAGCGTCCCTTCTTTCGCGTCTATGTCCACCTTGTACCTGTCCGCTTCTTCGCGGACGCGGCCCGTGCCGAAAGGCGTCTCGATCGTATCCCCGCGCTTCGAGAAGGCGATGGTCACGTCCGTTTCGGTCACGGAGGTCACCCGTCCGGGGAATGCCGGATCGTAGGAGTACTCCTGCCCAACCTCCGGTGCCTTCCGGGCGCGGAACTCGTAGTCGCCCTTCGGCATCGTCATCTCCTTCGGACGCGTCCGGACCCGCGAGAGGTACGCGAAGCCCTCCTGTTCGTTCTTCGGCATCACCATCGAGGCCGAGAGGTTCACGCGCTGCGTTTCTCCTTCCTTCATGCCGGTGACCTGGCGCGCCAGCCGGTGCTCAATTTCCAGCTCGAAGGGGCCGGGATAGAGCTGTTCCGGGTATGGATCGTCCGGAGCCACCGCACCAAGTGACACAGCGCCCGACCGCTTCCCCGGCGCGAAAACCGGAGATTTCCGCTCTGCATCCGCGACCGCGCCTGTCGATGCGACCACCTCGCCGGTTTTCAGGCGGCACAGGTAATCGAGCGTCGCGACGTCCCCCGGCTCCACCATCCGCGCGTCCCGGGTTCGAACGTCGCCGGCGGAAGGAGCCTTTTCGACAGCGCCGAGGGAAAGATTCGTCGAGACGACGAGGATTGCCAGGAACGCGAAGAGGCCCGAGCACTTCGCTCGTGCGCGGAAACTACGCATTCTTTTCGAAAGCCATCCTTTCGTCTCCGTCGTCGGGGTGCACGAAAGACGGCTCTTCGATCTCCTCGAACTTCTCGACCCTCCCGATGCTCCCCTGGCTGAAGTTGATCTTGATGTACCCGCTGAACTGCCCGTCGGCGAGAGACCGGATGGTCTCGGCGAGTCTTTTCATCCTGTCCATGCCCCACCCCTCGCTGTTTTTTTTGGTTTTGGAAAAAGAGTGTCGCGTGAGCGTTGCTGGGATATGTTAGAGCAGATTTATTACAGGAGTATTACACGAATGTTTCGAATGGATGAAATGATGACGTCATCTCCGTGCGCGGGGAAGTGAATTCGACGGCATTGTCACTCCGATCAACTCTTTGCGATGTCTCCCCTCTGTCATGCCGGGACGCGATCCGGCATCCAAGGACGTAGCGACGGCAGTTTTTTGCGCCGTGTTGTCAGTGCGAGGTGTCCCGCATTCCGCGGGCGACGAAGCACTATCCGCCGTGGGGATGGGATTGCCGCGCTCCCTCCGGTCGATCGCAATGACACGATATCTCAAACGGAGGTCATACCGGTCCTGTCTTGTGTATGGCGTGAACTCCCGTCGGCGTCCGGTGACCCTGTCTGTCATACCGGCGAAAGCCGGTATCCAGTGACTTTCAAAGCCTTCCTGGATTCCGGCCTGCGCCGGAATGACGGCCTATGAATACCAAGCTCCTGCTGGTCTTATCCATGCTCTTTTTTGTCTTGCCGTCTTTTTCTTTTGTCTTGCCGTTTTCTTTTTTCGTCATACCGGTCCCGTATCGTGTACGGGATGAACTCCCGTCGGTGTCCGGTGACCCTGTCTGTCATACCGGCGAAAGCCGGTATCCAGTGACTTTCAAAGCCTTCCTGGATTCCGGCCTGCGCCGGAATGACGGCACAATGAACTCCTGGATTCTCGTCTCAGGCGAGTCACCGAGGAGACCGGGTCACGCCCGGAATGACACCGCGGAGAGTAGCGTCTCTCCGGTCGTATACGCCGTCCAAGGAATTCTTTTAAACAGGTTTGATTTTCCCCCAAAAAAAAGGGCCCCCGGAGGGGCCCTTAATAGTGGATACGTCAGGTCAAACGGCTACGGACAGGCGACTCCCGTCCACTGAAGGGGGAACGCGTCGCACGGCCTCGCCCTCTCGTAGACCATCTTGCACTTCGCGACCCAGAGGGGGTTCGCGATGTTCGCGGGGTTCTTCGCGAACGCGCAGAGCGGGCTTCCGTCCGTGATGCCGTAGAGATGCTGGAGACTGTAGAAGTTGTAGTTCCCGCCCGCGATGGCGCCGGCGCTCGCCACGACGCCGTTGAGGGCTATTTGGGTGGTGTTCGGATACGACGTCAGGATCTGGTCGGCGTCGGCGTAGCCGATCGCGCCCGCGCCGCTCCATGAGCCTGAGCCGTTCACGCACCTCATCATGTCGGTAGATCCGTCATTGAAGTAGTACTTGTAGGTGCTGGCCGAGTCTTGAACGGTGATCATCGGGCTCTCCAGATAGCCGTCGATCGCCGCCTGGGTGCCGGATCCGGCGTGCCTCATGCAGACGGCGATGGGCTTTGCGTCATACGACGTGCCGTCGCTGTCGACCATGTCGGACCAGTCCTGGATCTGCCCCGAGAAGATGAGTTCCGCGTTGTCCTTGGTGATGTTCGTGATGGTGTTGCCGAGCTTTGTGACGGATTTGTTCACGAAGAAGGCGAACGGCACCGCCATCGGCTTACAGGGCTCGGCGCCGGTCCAACTGATCGGGTTCGTCTTGAAGTTCCTGTCCGTCCAGCTGCCGCCGAGGGGCCCTCTCAGGTTGCCGTGGGATTCCTGCGTGAAGCACTGGACCGGCACGTCGGAGGCGCCGACCGTCACGTTCATGCACCTTGTCGCCGAGCACTGCCCGGTGGCCCAGTTGCACGTCGCCTCGTCGATCATCCTCCGCTGGAAGGGCGACGTACACTCGGTGACGCGGAAGGGGTTCGTGGTGTTGCCCTGGATGGCGAGGATGCCGTCGTAGGAGGCCTTTGCAGAGGTGCGGAAATACCTGACCGTGCCGCCGCAGGTGCCCCTGGTGATCGCGTTCCTCCCGTCCGGCGCGCCGCCGACATAGAGCTGCGCCGACGCGATGTCCGTGCAGCCCTGTGATGCCATGAATGCGGCGGCGTTGTCCCTCCACACGATGAACTGGGCCGACGCGCCGTAGACGTTGATGTCCGAGGTGATCTGCGCCGACGACGTCCCGGCGACGGCGAAGAGGGCGAGGGCGGCGACGGCCACCATGATAATGTTCTTGAATTTCATCTCGATAGTCTCCTTTCCGTGATTGTTAGTGAGCGTTCTTTACCGTCCTGCGGCGGATCCCAACGAGCCCGAGGAGCCCCGCCCCGAGGAGGTACGCGGTCGCCGGTATCGGCACCGGGCTCACTACCGCCTTGTTCGTGAACGTTTCAGCCGTCAGAACTGCCACCCCGTTGTAAGTGAGCCGCGCGTTGGTCGGCGCATTATAGTAGTAGAGGTACTGTTTCACCGATGCGCCCGGAGTGGCGAGTGCCGCGAGGTTCGCCTCGCCGGTCGGCGTCGTGAGGAAGCCCTCGAAGGTGCCGGGCGTGCCGCGGCCGAAGAGGCTCGCGAAGGACGTGGGGCTGCTCTGGAGGTTGACGTTCCGGGCGGAGCCGGTCTGCATGTTCGCTCCGGCCAGGTCGCCGATCTTGGAGATGAGGGCGTTGCCGCCACTCCCTTTGCCGACCTGAATACCCGTCGTATCGCCGCTCACCCACACGTAGACGTTGCCTCCGACAATGTACCGCATGAAGTAGGCGACGTAGACGTTCTCCCAGCTCGTCGCGCCGAGGTCCGCCAGATTGATGTCCGTCGGTCTCGTCACGACCGGCCAAAATCTCGGTGTTACGAGACCCCCAACGGGGTCAATCCCCAACCTGTTGCCGAGGTCGGTCACGATCTCCTTCGTCCCGCCCCTCTCGTAGACCACCTGGATGAGGTGGCCTTCCTCGAAGTAGGCCATCGCCTGCCCGCTCATACCGAACAGGAGCAGGGCGGCCATGAGAAGCATCACGACTCTCTTCATCTTCTTTCTCTCCTTTCATTGTTCATTAGTTTCTTTTCCCTCCCTCAGTCAGTCCGGCCGCGCGGTGCACACCCAAAAGCGCCGGATGTATGCTGAAGGCAGATTGCCGTTGCTACCGGCTTCATCCCATTGTCGCGTAACGGATACCCTGTTTCCCTATCACCCCCTTTTCCCTTCGGATTTTTTTGAGCGTTCCCGGCACTCTGCGCACAACCCTCTCTCGTCCGGAAAGCTCGCACTGCAGGTTCCCTGGTACCCGAAACGGGTCAGCCAAATCCCTGTGAAAACGCGCATCCATGGCTACGACCCCTTCCTCCTCAGGCCGAGCAGGCCGATCAGCCCCGAACCGAGGAGCCATGCCGTCGCCGGGAGGGGGACGGCGGAAGCGGCGTCGGTGATTTCATACCGCCCGGCTATCGCTCCGCCGGAGGTGGGGATGCCGGTAATGTTTGCGACCTTCGTTTGCGTTAAGGACGCCGTGTCGATGCGGTAGAGCTCGAAGTGGTTGTTCCCCGCCCTGCGGACGCCGTAGAGGGTTCCGCCGTCGAACCCGAGCCCGACGTAACGGTTCAGCGCCGCTTGCGTGTAGCTGAGCGTCGCCATGTCGAACTTTAGGAGGGCGTTATCGTAGGAGAGATATCCCATACCGCCGCTCACCGCGAGGTCCCCCATCGCGCTCATCGCGCTCAGGAACGGGACACACGAAACCGTCTGGGTTCCCGGCGCCCCGAAGATAGTGCCGACCGTGACGAGGTCGCCCGTGTGCCGGTCGACGAAATAGAATGTGTCGCCCGCCGCGTCGCCGTTCGCGATGTTGTACGGATCGGCCGCGGGGATCGTCGTGAGGGCCGTTCCGTTCCGGTAGAGCGTGTCGGGTCCCCGAACGTTGAAATTGGTGAAGAAATACACCCCCCCGCTCACCCCCAGCCCGTTCGGGGAATACTGCTCCTGCCTCGATCCGCCCGGGTCCGGGAACTTCACGGCGAGGCGCGCCTCTCCGGTGGCGGTATCGAGGGTGAATACGCTCCCGTCTTCGCCCAGCAGGGAAATGAATCCGGCGTGCGCGGTGCCCGCCGGCAGGAAGAGCACCGACAAGAGGGCGAGGCAGAACATTTTCTTCATGCGCATCTCCTTTTACGGGGGCAGGCATTTTCCCCTTTCTCCTCATTGCCTGCCACCTTTCTCACCTGATGTGTTCCCCATTCCCTCAGGCAACCCGTCCATCCCCTGTTTTTCCGGGATACGTCGGCTTTCCGTCGCCCGGTTTCCCGGGCTTTGGCTTTCTTCTGAAGGCCGGATGCGGGCTCGCGCCGCACCCTCCTCATCCTCTTCTATGCGTTTCCCTCCGCATCACCTCCCTCGCCCCGAAAAGTTTTCTTCGAGCCTGCCGATTCCTTCCCGCTTCGGTTTCTCCGGATGATCAGCACGCCCATGGGCAGGTTCGCTGGTGCCGCGCGAATGGGTCAGCCAAATCCCTGTGTAAAGAAATAGCCCGAACCGAGATCGACTCGGTTCGGGCTTTCTGGTGCCTCAGCGGCGTCCGCCGCCGGTCAGCAAAGTACCCTTACGTTCACCCGAAAAGCGCGGACATCCGTCCGCACTTTCCACATCTGTTCATCGCGTTAGAAGGGGTGTTCGTTGCTTCCCCGTTACTCTACCAACTGAATGCTACATTTTTATGAAAGCAGAATTACAAATCGATGAAATTTTTCGTGCCGAAAAAATTCTTCCAATCGACGATCGCGGATTGAGACTTTATCCCCGAGGCGCGCGGCCACTCTGCCGCCTCCGGTATCTGAGCGCGATCGACGCGGCGAGCCCTGAGCCGAAGAGCCACGCCGCGCCCGGAATGGGGATCGGCACAACGCCGGCCGATATCTGGACCTTGCTCCTATCCTCAGGCCGAAACCGCCCGCCGGCTTCGTTCAGTACGATCTTTCCGCTCATCTCGAAGCCGCCGCTCAAATCGTATCCCCCGAGATACCAGGTGAGCGTGCCCGAACTCGCTGGCAGTGACCGGAAACTGCCGAGAGATTCGCCGTTCAAAACGACATCTTCGAGAGCGACCGATATGCCGGCGGCCTGGGTCTCGATCATAATCTTGATCGTATTCAGGTTATTCAGCAGATCAGGGTTCGCAAACCGTGAAGAGACACCGTCGAATGTGACGGTGCGGGATCCCGATACCGGGCTCACGACTGTCGTCGTCAGCCGGTCTTCCCCGGGAAGGTAGGTGAAGAAAAAGGTGTTCGCACTCTCGCCATAGCTCCACTGTTTTACGTGCCCGGCGGAACGGTCTCTTCCCCTGAGAAGATCGCCGTAACCGAGCCATATCTCCTTCTGTCCCGAAGGGTTGCCGAAGGAGTGGTAACGAACAGAGAAATACTCCGGGTTCATGGTGTCCTGCGGTCCCTCGTTTGCGAGAGAGGCCAGTGCGGTGTCAGCAGACAACGCCATAAGTGCGATCGCGATGGCCATCGATATCTTTTTCATCGTCCCCCCGATCTCTCCTTTGAGTAGGCGTAGCGAGATGCGCCTACTTCTTCAGAATCTCCTCGAATTTCTCGATCTTCCCGATCTCCCCGTGCCGGAAGTTGATCTTGATGAACCCGGTGAATTTCCTGCCGGACAGCTCCTTGATCATCCGAATCGCCGATGCCGATTTCTCAACGATCCGCCGTTCGGCTTTCCTGCCGGATGTGTATGCCTTTTCTTCTCTCTTTTGCTCGCGCATGGGTGCAGTGAGAACAATGCGTGCCGGCCGCTGCAACCGAACGGATAGAATAAAGTATAAAAATTCAGTATTACATCCGCATGACAGGAATGTTACGAAACGATTAAATTTGCGCCGCGCCTCAGCCCGTGGAGATGTTCTGCTCGAAGTAGTAACCGATGCCCCTCAGTGTTTTGATGTACTTCGGTCGGGCAGGATTGCTCTCCAGAGCGGTTCGCAGCCTCCGGATGTGGACATCGACTTTACGTTGTTCGACGGCGTCATCGTCGTTCCAGACGGCGTCGAGGAGCTGACTCCTCGTGATCACCTTCCCCTTCCGCTCGGCGAGGTAGAGGAGGATTTTGAACTCCGTCGACGTCAACTGGACCGGCCGTCCCCTCAACATGACCTTGTACCGTTCCGTGTCTATCTCGAGTTCCCCGAACGTGAGGGTCGTGCTGGGCGGTTTCCTGTTCGACCGCCTGAGGAGGGCCTTGATCCTCGCAATGAGTTCGCGGGGGCTGAACGGTTTCGTGACGTAATCGTCTGCTCCCATTTCGAGTCCGATCACCCGATCGATCTCTTCTCCTTTGGCCGTCAGCATGATGATCGGCACCGTTGCCGTCCTCGGGTCTTCCCGCAGCATGCGGCAGAATTCGATCCCCTGAATCCCGGGGAGCATCAGATCGAGCGAAACGAGATCGTAGTGCTTGCTCCTCAGCATCACGAGGGCGGATTCGGCGTCCGGTGCGGCGTCGACCGCGAACCCCTCTTTCATCAGATGATAAGAGACGAGTTCGACGATATCGGGCTCGTCGTCGATGACGAGAATCTGTTTCGCACAATCCTGGGACATATGGACAAGTGGTCGACGTTCCGAAACGGGGGCTACCGCAGCGCCACTAACGATGCTTCGCTTTCCATCGGCACCGATGCCGGCGACCGCCCTCCGCGAGCGGTGGGTGAGCTTTGCGTTAGAACGCGCGTCCTGCCACCGCTCCGTTATTTAGACCATAAAGATGTTAAGAATGCGTTACAGGATCATGACAGAGAGATTAAATTTTTCGGGCGACTGCCTGCAGGTACATCAGTCCGCCGGGAATCATGCGATACGAGAAATTCATCGGTACGTAACATTGCATTCATCACCCCGTAATATTCACTCCATACAATGAATCGGCGAATTGGGCAATGCTTCCCCACGGTCGTTCGATCCGAAGAGAAGCGGGCTCGGCATGGAAACAGCGGAAAATACGGCGTTCAGCAGTGAGGAGGCAATGATGCGCATGACTCGATGCATGGAGTGCGGGATACTCACCTACCAGAAAGACCAGCAGTGCGTCATTTGCAAGATCGGCCTCAGGCAGATGCACAGCGAACTGCTGATGCTCCTGCTCGAAGACGGAAACATCGGTCTGCGCCTCGCTGCGCAGAAGCAGTCCATCCACTCGTCATTCGCGGCGACAGCCCCGCCCTGTTAAGGATTGCCTGTCCGTTCGTGCCCCCTCAGAGCCGAACGATCAGACAGCGCCCACCAGGATATCGGCCTCGCATCTGTCCCTCTCCGGGGAAGAATCACCGGAATCGCCCATGCCATTAAATAAATTCCGGGCGATAGCGATGGGACACCGTATTCGAGCAGGTTAAGCGCGCAGACAGTCAGACACTGTGCATTCGATGATAATGAGGCACGTCCGCATCTCAGGCCAAAGACCGGGAACGAGCGAGAACAGTATGTCCTGTCACTTGAACACAAGAATAATCTGGGCTATAATCGTTGGGGCGTCGCGACGGATTCCCTCCGTGCGGTAGGTTCACCGCCCGATGCGGGGACACTCAGAGGAGGTTGCGTGCGGCAGGTTGTCTCGATCGTAAATCACAAAGGCGGCGTCGGGAAGACAACGTCGGTCGTCAACATCGCCGCCTGCCTGGGTGAACTCGGGGAAAAGGTCCTCGTCATCGACCTCGATCCGCAGGGGAGCGCCAGTTTGTCGTACGGCGTGGCTGATGATAGAAACGCCCTCCTCCAGTCTCTCCAGAAGACGACCGCGTTGCCCGTTCTCCCAACAAAAGCTCCGCGCGTCGACATCGTGCCCGCAGGGCCGAAACTCGCCGAGGCACGGCAGAGATTTTCAGGGAGCATCGGGAACGAACTCCTGAGGAGGTGCTTCACCTATACGGACGGCGATTGGGCGTACGTCATCATCGACTGCCCGCCGAGCTTGGGCATATTCACGATAAATGCCCTCACGGCGTGCGCCCACGTGCTCATCCCCGTCGAAGCGAACTTCCTCTCCTTCAGCGGCCTGCGCCAGATGATCGATGCAGTGCAACAATTCACGTCCCGGAATCCGGCGCTCACGATCCGTGGGATCATCCCCTGCAGGGCCCGGACCCGCCGGCGCATCCACGAGGCGTTCCTCGAAAAGATCGAGGAACTTCTCCCCGGTGGGGTCACTCCCACGGTGCGCGAGAACGTCTCACTCGCCGAGGCGCCGCAGAGTGGATTGCCGGTTATCCTCTACGCTCCGAATTCGAACGGAGCGTACGACTACCGTCGGGTCGCGCAATGGCTTCTGGACAAGCTCTGATCGTAGACATCATAGGAAAGCGCGGACGGTCGAAACTGTTTTTGCCCCTCCCCTCGCCTGCTGCGCATCTCCGCGATCGGGGCGAGGCACCTCTCCTGTATCCCCCGACCCACGTCCGGCGAAGGAAAACAATGTTCCGTTCGCGCGGCACTTCATTTCAGTGCCGCCTCTTTCGATGGACGGCTCTCAGAGTTCCGGGAGAAATTTGAGGGCCGCCCCTATGAACGCCGCCTGCTCTTTGCTCAGCTCTCCGATCTGACCGCGCCGTTCGGCCATCCGACGGAAGCGGGTGAAGTCTGTCGGTAAATCTTCGGTATCGACCAGATACGCGAGTCTCTGGATGATGCTCCGTATGTGCTCCGGCGATTTCACGCGTCCTTTCGACTTCGCAAAGTAGAGGACCTTGATTTTCCCCCGCAACCGGTCGTATTCGACGTCGGTCACCCGGTGAACCGCGAGAACGATGTAATCCCCGAGCGCCTGCCAAAAAACCTCGTCGTACCCCTGCCATTTGGGCAGGAAGAATCTGAGCACGGCAGGTTTCAGCTTCCCGTTTTGCGGGAAGCTCTTGTAGAGGATGACCGGGAACTTCTCGACCGTTTCCTCCTCGAGGCTTTCCAGCATCTCGAACAGGATGATCCTCTGCTGTTTGCGGAGGAGTTTGTCGATCTGTTCGAGCGTGCTGCCCTGACCCGGAACCGAGCCCAATTTCTGCAAGACTTTCAGAATTTCCATGTCGCGATCCCTCCAAGCATCCGGACCATTATACCAAGTTGGGACACCCGTGGTCGTGGCGGCCGAGCGACCCTTGGCGCAGGCGCACCTTCAGGCTATACTACCCCTATGGCGATCACCGTGGACCTTTCCCATTGCTTTGCCGGGAGGACCCGATGTTCCCTGCCGCATCGGGTGCCGGGCGTGGGGGCTGCATCATGACACGTGCGTTGGGAATCCTCCTCAATATCCTCCTTTTTGCCGTCGCGACCTTCGGAACCTCGCTCATGATAGAGAAATATTATCGGGGCGGAATGAAATGGATCCTCGTCCCCGCTCTTACCCTCCTGTCGGGAATGCTGCTCGTGACGACGGATTTCGTCGTGCAGGTGCTCACCTCGTTGACGGCTCCCTTTTCCCTGCGCGATTTCGCGCTGATCGTCGTCGGCGGAGGCGTAATCGGTTTTTTCTTCTCTTTCCTGTGAATGCTCTTCCGTCTGGTTCAGTTGATCCTCGAAAAACTTCTGACGCCGTCTTAGACTCGTTATCGCCCGATTTACGGGATAGTGACAGGACGCCCTCTCCGATCGGTCCCATATTGCCGGCAATAAGATACTTCGTCACCGCTGTCCAATAAATGTTGGAGCGCCTCCACGTTGGTTTACTGCTCACGATAGAAATGCCTTCGTCGCTGTCCATGAGAGTTCAAAGTATAAAGGGATGCCGAAGAAACGCCAAGACGACACGCGTGCTGCACGGGGCAAAGCACCGGCGAGTGCCCGATGCGCGTCGTGACCGCAAGTGATCAAGAATGCTCAATCCTGTGATCGACTAGACGAACGCTCCGGAGAGCGCACTGAGGACTCCGCGTCGAGCGACGAACTCGCGCGTCGGGGATAGTGTGCCGTCTGTGGCGAGATGCGATGGGAAACGGATAGTAAGGGAATCGTATCAACGAATACCGACGTTGACGGAGAAAAGGGTTGTTCTTATAGGAGGGCGGCAAGGAGAGAGAGCGCGGATCCCTCGAATGCCTTTTCGACGAAAGCGCCCACCACTGCTTTGTACACGAGCTGACTCGCTCTCGAAGCGCCGGCATGAATGTACTGGTCGTTCGTAACGGCTCTGGACGGATCGAAAATGCCCCTCGTCTTCAGGGTATCGAGCAGCATTTTCGACGTCACTTTCTTCTCGTCGTACGTCATGATGATGCTCCCGGTCACCGGATTCGTCGCGACCGATTTGATACCGTTTATCTGCTCGAGAAACTTTTCGACGTGCTTCGCGAGGCTTTCACTGCCCTTTATGAAGGGCGTCCTCACGCGCAATCTCCCCGGCACATCATGCAGGTAATAGCTCATCTCTCGACTCCTTGATCGGTCATCGGGATTTTGACGTACATCCTGCAGGCGGGATAGCCGGCGCAGCGGAATCTCATCGAACCGGTTTCCTTCTTGTACACGTGCATCATTCTGCCGCACTCCGGACAGACCGGCTTGTCGGCCAGGCGAACCCGACTCGCACTCGGGGTAAATTGTCGCCCGCAGAGGATGCAGTAATACCGTTGTTTTCCGCTTTTGATCCGTCCATATCTGTACAGCGCTCGAGCCCCACAATACGGGCACTGAATCTCATTCTCCTCCTCATCGCCAACAGATGCCACAGGTACATGATACAGAACATTTGTTAAAGCTTCATGAAAACATTGTTACAATATTGTTACAAGAGGCGTTCGGTTTCCCGCGGGCTTTGACGCCGAGGACGTCCAGTTCCTGCAATGTTTCGATGTAGATAGGGCAGACTTCGAAGTGCCGGCTCATGCACATGTCGGGATCGATGTCTTCGAGATTCCTCAGCAGCATTGTTTTCGCGCCGCAGACGCCTCCGTCGGCGCTCCCGGTCAAAAAAGGGCATATCGTAAATACTCTATCACAATACACGCTATCCTCCTTGTCGACAACCATATAGTACAATGGGTGTGTTACAGGAACGTTACATGACGGTGAAGATTTCGTTACCGGACGCACGCGTCTCAACGATCACGAGAGGCGTGCGATGCAAGACACGGACGAGGTTCCCGCTTTGCGGGGTGCGAGTGGGCGAAAGGGATCCGGTGGATCCTCCCCGCCCACTCGCGCTCGAGCTGACGAGCTAACGAACGGTCACGAAAATCGGATTGGAGTAAAACCAGAGGTCTCTCCAGGCCTCGTCGGATTTATCGTACGTGAGAAAGAAATCGTCGCAGCCCGGATTCAGATCCGCATCGGCGCGATCGAGCAACGGGTTACCCTGCCCATCGGTCTCGCACGGTGTGCCGGGCGGCAGATTGGTACCGCGCAGTCTGAAATACATGCTCTTGTCCACGTTCTTGATATGGTACACCACGGTGTACCATCCGTCTTCATTCAGTTTCCAATCTTTCGCGGTGAACGTCGCGATGACTCTGGCGGTTTCATTGACCGCCTTGGTGTAGTCCGGGGAATCGGGGGCGACGATGCCGGTCACCTCACCGGCGATGAGATCGATGTGATCGATCTGAACCGGGTCGCCGTTGTTGTTGACGGAAGGGCTCTTGAACTGGATCTTGATTTTCAGTTTCTGCCCCTTCTCCATTACAAGCTCCTGACCCATCGTCGCAAAATCAGCCCTGTACTGCGCGTGGAAGTCGAGGGCGTTGATCAGATCGCCATGGACGACGAACGAATTGCCCGAGCGAAGCGCGTCGACGATCTCCTGCGCGGAGATGTCGCCGTTTCTGTCCCCATCGACGACGAACGTGTACGTCTTCTGGTATTCTCCGGGCCAGAAATCGCCATCGAGATCGTGAAAGTCCGAATTCGCGAAGACCCACCAGCGACGGCCCTCCCCAAGCAGAGCGTCCCAGAGGCCACCCACCTTTGCCACGAAAATACCGGCTCCGCCGTACGTCCCCTTCCCGACAGCGCCGGTGCCGTAGCTTCCTCTGTCATGCTCTCTCTGATGGCCGGGGATGCTCTCGAAACCGAAGGCGACATCGGGGGCGGCATTATTGAGATCGCGGAAGTGTTCGATCTTGTACGTTGCGCGGCGTTCCGGGTGAGCCGGAATCATCCAACTCGAGCGCGGATAACGCGCCTGCATCCACGCGGCGGCTTCGACCGCTTTTTTATGGCCCGAGAGGATGCTCTTCGTCCATCCCTGCGCGGCTCCGCCGGTCTTATCGGTGTCCGAATTGTCAAACGCGTACTCGAATTCGGCCATCGCGTTCGCGTTCGGCATCGCATCGAACTGACCCGCAATGATCGCCGTACTGCAGTGCTCGTGCCCCGGCATATTCCATTCGAGGCCCTGGATAATCACTTTTTCGGGATACGTCGCCCGGGCTTCGAGAACATCCGCGAAGGAATAGTCGCGGATCGATTGCCAGCGCCACATCTTCTGATGTCCCCCGCTCATCGAAGCATCACCGATGATGGTTCCGGCGGGGTAGACCGATGTATCGTCCCAGAACCGGGCATATTCGCCGGTATCGAAGTTGTCGGAGAGGATCGGGCCGAACCCGTCACGGGTGAACCCCCCTCCGTGCTCGGAATTCGCCCACCAGTCGAGACCGAATTCGTAATTCTTGTGCATGACCGTTTTGATCGGGTTCGACCCGTCGGTGTACGTGGTGTGCTGGTGAAAATCGCCGGCCATCCACCTCCCGTTCTTCCAGTACGGTTTTTCCATGTCGGCGACGGAGACCGATGAACAGGCGAAGACCGTGCTTCCTGCAATAACGATCGCGCTCAATCCTCTGTTGAACGCCTTCGCTAACGTTCGCACCTTCGACCACATCATTGATTCCTCCTTTGCGTTTTTTTAAAGAAAATGTTCCTCGTTCACTCCACACAAAAAGGCTCCTCTCCGCATCACCTCCTATCCGCCCACGGAGAGTGTAAAAAACGGATGTTACGTCCGTATGACAGGAAGGCGAAATGACATTTACATGACTGTGAATTTTCTGTGACACATGTTCCGGGGGACGGATCCTGTGCCCGGCAACGCCCGAACGGCGGGAGCGGCCGCTTCCCCCTGACCAGCGGCGTAGGCGACGCCGCGACGGCCGGCACGCGGTCCGGTATTCTTGGGGACGAGCGGTGCCGCGCGTGCGCTCCTTATGATAAGATAGTCAACATTTCATTCCGGCAAGGAGGCATCGGATGGGCACCTATGACGAGATGTTCCGGAGAAGCATAGAAGACCCCGAGGGATTCTGGGGCGAGGCGGCGCACGCGATCACGTGGCACAAAAAATGGGATGCGGTTCTCGACTCCTCGAACCCGCCCTTCTATCGTTGGTTCGTCGGAGGAGAACTCAATACGTGTTACAACGCCCTCGACCGGCACGTCGAAAACGGGAGGGGCGACCAGATCGCCCTCACCTACGATAGCCCCGTCACGAAAACCATCCGGAAATTCACCTATCGCGAGGTGCTCGACGGTGTCTCGCGCTTTGCGGGAGTTCTCAGGAATCTCGGCGTTGCCAAGGGCGACACGGTCGTCATCTATATGCCGATGATCCCTGAAGCGGTCATCGCGATGCTCGCCTGCGCGCGCCTCGGCGCGGTTCACTCCGTCGTCTTCGGCGGATTCGCGCCGCACGAACTCGCCCTTCGGATCAACGATGCGAAACCGAACGTCGTCATCTCGGCCTCCGGCGCGGTGGAAGTGACCCGCCTCATCGAGTACAAGCCTCTCTTGAACAGGGCGATCGAGCTCGCGACCCACAAACCGGAGAAGTGCGTCATTTTTCAGCGGCCTTTCCTGAAGGCGGGGATGATCCAGAATCGGGATCTCGACTGGGAAGAACTCATGTCGAACGCCTCGCCCGTTCCGTGCGTTCCCGTGAACGCGACCGATCCCCTCTACATCCTCTATACGTCGGGGACGACAGGGAAACCGAAGGGCGTGGTTCGGGACAACGGGGGCCACGCGGTCGCGCTCAGGTGGAGCCTCGAGTACATCTACGACACGAAACCCGGCGAGGTTTACTGGGCGGCATCGGATGTGGGCTGGGTCGTCGGCCACTCATACATCGTTTACGGGCCGCTCCTCACCGGCTGCACGACCGTTCTCTACGAAGGCAAATCCGTCGGAACGCCGGATCCGGGCGCTTTCTGGAGGGTCATCTCCCAGCACGGTGTGAAAACCCTCTTCACCGCGCCCACAGCATTCCGGGCCATCAAGAAGGAAGACCCGTCGGGCGAGCATATAAAAAAATACGATCTCTCGCAGTTCCGGTACCTCTTCCTCGCCGGCGAGCGGCTGGATCCCGATACCTACCACTGGGCGCACAACCTGCTGAAAAAACCGGTGATCGACCACTGGTGGCAGACCGAGACGGGCTGGCCGATCGCGGCGAATTGCCTCGGGATCGAGCACTTTCCGGTGAAACCCGGCTCGTGCACGAAGCCGGTGCCCGGGTACGATGTGCGCGTCATCGACAACCTCGGGAATCCTGTCAAAGCGAGAGAGGAGGGATTGGTCGTCGTCAAACTCCCTCTCCCGCCCGGCACCCTGCCGTCCCTCTGGAAAGCCGACGAACGGTTCGTCGAGTCCTACATGAAGATCTTCCCTGGATACTACTTCACGAGCGACGGCGGTTTCTTCGATGAGGACGGCTACGTGCACATCATGGGCAGGGTCGACGATGTGATCAATGTCGCGGGCCATCGCCTCTCAACGGGCGCCATGGAGGAAGTCATCGCACAGCACAAAGACGTCGCCGAATGCGCGGTCATCGGCGCGAAAGATTCGCTCAAGGGGCAACTCCCCGTCGGCCTCGTCGTCTTGAAAGCAGGCGTCATCAGGGAAGAAGAAGAGCTGAAACGTGAGCTCGTGCAGATGATACGGAATGAAATCGGTCCGATCGCGTGCTTCAAGGAAGCGATCATCGTGACGAGACTGCCGAAAACCCGCTCGGGCAAAATCCTGCGGAGCACGATCAGGAAAATCGCCGACGGGCAGGAATACGCAATCCCGTCGACGATCGACGATCCTTCGATTCTCGCGGAGATCGAGGAAGGGCTCAAAAGGATCGGCTACGCGCAAAGGGACGTGCGGCGCAGCCCGTGGTGACCTCTGCTCGTGCCGTCTTCCCCTGCCAGCCATCCCGTGCGGCGAGTGCCCGCTCGATGTCGAGGAGAATCTGCTGCTTGGTCCGATTCCAGACGGGGGCGATCAACAGGTCTTCGGGAGCTTCCGCGAAGAGCCTCTGCACAGCGATGCGCGGCGAGAGCCGCTCGAGAAAGTCGACGATGAAGCGGCAATATTCGTCGTAATCGAACACGTGAAACGGGCGTTCCCGGTAGATGAGAGCGAGCGGTGTGCCGCGGATGACCTGGAGATGGTGAATTTTGAGGAACGTGACGGGAAGATCCGATAGCGCATCCGCCATGGCGAGCATCTCTTCGCGCGTCTCCGTCGGACAGCCTGCGATGACGTGGGCACCGATAGCGATACCCCTGTCGCGCGTCAATTCCAGCGCCTTTAAAAAAGAAGCGTAGTCGTGCCCGCGGTTCAAGAATGCGAGCGTCTTATCGTGAATCGATTGCACGCCGTATTCGACGAGGATGAAAGCGTTTCGAGCGAGTGTCTCGAGGAGTCGTATCTTCTCCTCGTCGACGGCATCGGGTCGGGTTCCGATCGCGAGCCCCACGACCCCGGGGAAGGACAGCGCTTCACGGTAGAGCTTTTCGAGGACGGCGACGGGAGCGTGGGTATTCGTGGAAGGCTGAAAATAGACGATGAACGCGTTGGCCTTGTACTTCTTCCGCGCCCGCTCGATGCCGATTCGTATCTGATCGCTCATCGGTCGAGACGGCTCGCAGGAGCGGGGCCTGTAACTGTCGGCATTGCAGAATATGCATCCTCCGGTGCCGACCGTGCCGTCCCTGTTGGGACAGGGGAACCCCGCATCGACGCTGATCGTGCGGACCGGCTCGCCGAACCGTTCCTTCACATAAGAGCTGAAGGCGTTATATCGCTTGAGGTCGCCTCTATGATCCTTCTGTCGCCGTCGCTCCATAATCCTTCATCTTGCGGGCGTACGCACGGAGACGCTCGTCGACCAGGTAGTTCACCGTGCCTTCCGGATAAGAACCGTCACTCCGGCGCTGTCCCGCCGGCATTCCCGTCAGAATTTCGATCCCCTCGTCAATCGTCTTCACTGCATATATGTGGAATATGCCGTTCCTGACCGCCTCCACCACGTCCTCCCGCAGCATGAGGTTCCTCACGTTCTGATGCGGGATCATGACGCCCTGTCGGCCGGTGAGTCCTTTCGCGGCGCAGACATCGTAGAACCCTTCGATCTTCTGGTTCACCCCTCCGATCGGCTGAACCTCTCCCTTCTGATTGACTGACCCCGTGACGGCGATATCCTGGCGGATGGGAACCTCGGAAAGGCTCGAGAGGATCGCATAGAGTTCGGTCGAGGAAGCGCTGTCACCCTCGACACCGGAATAGGACTGTTCGAAGCAGAGGCTCGCCGAGAGCGAAAGCGGGGAATCCTGCGCGTACTTCCATCCCAGGTATCCCGAGAGGATGAGCACCCCTTTATCGTGGATGCGGCCGCTCAACTGGGCCTCTCGCTCGATATTGATGACACCGCGCCGTCCGACAAAGGTTCGCGCGGTGATTCGGTTCGGACGTCCAAAACTGAACGTGCCGAGATTGTACACGGAGAGGCCGTTCACCTGCCCGACCACGGATCCTTCCACATCGACCATAATGGTGCCGTCGAGAATCATGCGGCGAATGCGTTCGGCGATCAAATCGAGACGATGAATCTTCTCTCGAACCGCTCTCTCGACGTGTTCCCCATAAATCATGGCCGTGCCCGATTGTCTGGCCCAGTAATCGGCCTCGATGAGGAGATCCTTGAGGGGACCGAACCTCGCCGACAGTCTTTCCTGATCCCCCGCGGCCCTCGCCGCATACTCGATTACCTTGCAGACGCCGCTCCGCGCGAACGGTAGGAGTTTTTCGTCATCACAGCACGAGCGGACATAGCAGGCGAAGGACCGCAGATTTTCTTCGGTCCGCTCCATCTGGGAATCGAAGTCCGCTTTGACCTTGAACATCTCCCAAAAATCTTCGTCGTAAACGGTCAGGAGTTGGTAAATCTCGTCTTCGCCCATCACGATCACCTTGAAATCGACGGGCATGGGTTGAGGCCGCATACCCTGTGGAGCGAGAAATCCGAACTGATCCCACGGGTCCTCGACCCGGACCTCTTTCGTCTTGATGACCCGCTTCAGTCCCTCCCAGACCCCGCCATGCATGAGCACGTCGCGAATGTTGAGGACGAGATACCCGCCGTTGGCCGCCTGCACGGCCCCTGCCTTGATCATGGTGTGATCGCTCACATAGGTACCCATCAAGGCCCGGCGCTCGATCTTCCCGAACATGTTAAACCAGTTCGGGTTCGGTTCAAAAATGATCGGCGGGCCGCTGACCGCGCTATTGTCGACAAAGAGGTTCACTCTGTATGCCAGGAACGCGTCGCCCTGGAATGGAGGCGCACCGAGGCCCTGGGCAGACGGAAGCCCCTGCAGGAAGCTATCCAATTTCGTGAGCGTGTACTCCTTCATTTCGGAAAGGAACCCGACGATATCGGGGTACGCCGCGTAGATCGAGAACACTTCGGAAAACGGACGCTCGATCGCGAACCGTCCCGCTTTCAGTTCGATCTCCCTCATCTTTTCGGCGATTTCTCCTTCGAGCTCCTTGAGGTACGTGAATGTCTCGTCGACCCGCTTCATGATTCCGAGGCGTCTCGATTCGATCTCGGCCCTCTCTTCTTCCGGCAGCTTCAGGAACTCTTCCCTCGAAAGCGGACTCCCCTCACGCAGGGGGACAACGGCAGCGCCCATCGGCGAAGGCTCGACGAGGAGCCCTTTCGCCGCGGCTTCCTTCTCCAGTGCATCGATCGCGCGCTGATATTTGCGCTGGTGTTCCTCCATGATTTCCTGTTTTTTCTTGCTATACTCCTCGCTGCCAAATGTCCGAGGAATCACCTCTCTCAGTGTTTTGAGGAGGGTTTCGATCCTGGACACAAACTCCTTCCCCATCCCCTGCGGTAATCTGAGAATCTTCGGCTGGTCGGGAGCCGCAAAGTTAAAGACGTAACACCAGTCATGAACGTCATACGAAAAGCCTTGCGCCTTCCTCTCCTCGATGAACTTCCTCAGGCACGCTTGTATGGTCGATGCTTTTCCAGTCCCGGTAAGTCCCGTCAGGAAAAGGTTGTAGCCGCCCCTGCCCACCGCGAGACCGAACGTGATGGCATCGATCGCTCTCCCCTGACCGATGAATCCTTTTAACGGCTCGATATCGGACGTGCACTCGAACTGGAAGAGATCATCCGGGCATGTCCACCGCAATCTTTCGACGGGCACAGCGTACTTTTCCGCAGAAATTGACTCCCCCATCTTCAACTCCTTCTTTTTTTTGCACATTATAGCACGATATCTCGCTCACTCTTACGGAAGAACGCCGACAGAGTGGTGCCGCTCATCGGGCGCTGTGCGGATCGTCACCATGATTTTTCCCCATATCTCTGCTATACTGCTATACTTTTTAATGCGCATATCGCCGACGGTAACGAGACGTAGTATGCGACGCGTTGACAAGAAATCTATACGGAAGAGACAGCTTCTTGCCGCGGCGGAAAAAATAAAGCTCCTCGTCCTCGACGTCGATGGTGTCCTCACGGACGGCAGTATCATTCTCGACGATCAGGGGAACGAACTGAAGGCGTTTCACGTCCGTGACGGGCACGGGATAAAAATGGTCATGAGAGCGGGCATTCAGGTCGCCCTCATTACCGGGAGAAAATCCGAGGTTGTGCGGAGAAGAGCGCTCGAACTCGGCATCACCGACGTTTTTCAGAAATGCCTCGACAAGAAACAGGCGTACGACCGGCTCGCGAAAAAATACGCTCTCGAGGACGCCGAAATCGCGTACATCGGCGATGACGTCATCGATATCCCGGTCCTCAGAAAATCCGGGTTTCCCGTCGCTGTGGCCGACGCGGACGAGACCACGAAGCGCTTTGCCCTTTTCGTCACGAAAAAAGGCGGGGGAAAGGGGGCGGTGAGAGAATTCTGCGATTTTCTCTTGAAGGCAAAAGGACTGTGGGAGGATGCCGTCCATGGCGACGCTTAAACTGAATGTTCCGACCATCCTGACCTTGAGCAGAATCGTCCTCATCCCCATCTTCATCCTGACGGTCTATATGCACCCGTTTTGGGGGGCGCTCATCTTCGGGGTCGCCTCCCTCACCGATTTCCTCGATGGCTACCTTGCGCGGCGCTCCGGAGAGATCACGAAATTCGGCGTCATCCTCGATCCGATCGCTGATAAATTCCTCGTGATATCCGCGCTCATCGTGCTCGTCGACATGGCGCGGCTGCCGGCCTGGATAGCCATCGCCATTATCGCGAGAGAATTCCTCGTCACCGGGCTGAGGGTCGTCGCCCTCTCGAAGGACATCGTCATCGCCGCTGAGCTGGGGGGCAAGATCAAAACGGCGACACAGATAACGGCGATACTGTGCCTGATACTCAATTTCAGCCTGTGGGGCATCGATTTTTACGACATTGGCATCGTTCTCATCTGGATCGCGCTCGTCGTCTCCGTCGTCTCGGGTATCCAGTATACGGCATCGTTCGGCAAACAGATGAAATAGCGGTTTATGGGAACATTGCTCCTCCTTGTCATCGTCGCTTTCGTTCTCGGGTCGATCCCCTTTGGTATAATAACGGCACGAGCGAAGGGCATCGATCTCAAGAAAGTCGGGAGCGGAAATATCGGGGCAACGAATGTGCTCCGTTCACTCGGGAGATGGCCGGCCGTGATAACCCTCGCGGGCGATATGCTCAAGGGGACGGCGGCCGTCGCGCTGGCGAGGGTCGCCGGCGTCGAACCTGTCTATGAAGGGTTCATCGGTATCGCGGCGATTTTAGGTCACAACTATTCCGTATTTCTCGGATTTCGCGGTGGCAAGGGGGTTGCAGCAAGTTTTGGCGTCCTCCTCATATACCTGCCCTCCGGGGCCCTGTTGAGTCTTGCCATCTGGCTTATCATCGTTCTCCTGACGCGGTACTCGTCCCTTGGTGCGATCGTCTCGTTCGCTCTCCTCCCTGTGTGGGTTTTCCTCCTCGAGGCCCAGGATCGAACAAAATTGCTCGTTTCTGCCCTCATTTCCTTTTTTATCATCATCCGGCACATCGATAACATCAAGCGCCTCGTGCAGGGAACTGAGCGGAAAATCGGGCAGCGCGGATGAACCGATCCCTTGTCATTCTTCTGGCCATGTTGTGTTTCATGCCCCGGGGATCCGTCGCCGGCGACCTCTACGAAGAACGGTTGAACCGCGGAATACGAAATACGGACCCGTATGCGTTTCTCCTCATCAGCTCCTCGCGGAGCGAAAAAGAACGCGCTGACTCTCTGCTCCATGAAGCCCGAAAATACGCCCCCGACCTCCCCGCGACGTATTTCGAGATCGCGAAGAGGACCTTATCGCTCTCCCCCGCTTCTCTGTTCGAAGCGGTCGACTACACAATTCAGGGCATTGCCGCTTACGGAAGGAACTTCTGGTGGTCCTTCATGATGGCGGCATCCGTTTTTGTGGCCGCGATCCTGTCCTTCTTCGCGTCCCTGATCGTCCTCTTCGGACTCAGGCTGCCCCAGGATCTCCCTTTGCTCGCCCACGACATGGCGGAAAAGCGCGCGAAAGCGATCCTGCTGCTCATCCTGGTGATCGGCTTCTTCGGCCCGCTCTTTCTCTTTGCCGGCATCCTTACCCTCATCAGTTTCTACCAGAAGAAACGCGACCGGCTCCTCCTCGCGACGTACATCGCGCTCCTCCTCGTCTCGCCGTGGGTCTGTAAAACCGCCTCGACGTTCCTGTACGCTCCCGTTTCGGGACCACTCAAAGCGATTGTCGCGGTGAACGAGTCCCGCGACAACAGCGCCGCACTCTCCCTGCGCACCGGCCAGACCACCGCCGAGCAGTTCTCCTACGGCCTCGCCCTCAAACGCGAAGGGGAATACGGCGAAGCGCGTGGTGTCTATGAGAGGCTCATCCGCATGGCTCCGGACGCGCGGACATACAACAACCTCGCGAACATTTACGTGGCGCTCAACGATTTCGATCGGGCCAAAGAGTTGTACCTGAAATCGCGCGACTACGGGCCTCTCCCCTCGACACTCTACAATCTCAGCCAGGTTTACCGGGAGACGCTCGATTTCGAAAAAGGGGAAGAGTGGTTTCTGGCGGCGCAAAAGATGGATCCTTCCGCGGTATCGCGGTACCGATCCGTCTATAGCAGGCACCCGAACCGCTTCGTTATCGACGAAACCCTCTCGCAAGGGGAATTGTCTGCGTACGCCCGCTCGCGAACGAAGAAATTCCTCACCGCGGGATTCTTTTTCGTCCCGCCGGTTACCGCTCCTTTTATCGGACTTGTCCTGGCGGCAGCCGTTTTTTTCCTGTCCAAGTATTTCACGCCGTGGGCGTACCGTTGCAGCCGTTGCGGCAAGATCCTTTGTTCGAAGTGCGAAAAACGTCTCCTCTGGGGGCAAATGTGCGGCCAGTGCTACGGTTCCCTCGTCAAACTCGATGAATTCGACGCGAAGGAGCGGATCGCCCGACTCCTCGCCGTCTACGAGCACCAGCGGAGGAGGCGCTGGAGGATGAAACTCATCGCCCTCCTCCTCCCCGGTGGCGGTCTCATCTACGGCGGCGATCTCCTCTACGGATTCTCGTTCCTCTGGATTTTCCTTTTTGCGTGTCTCCTGCCTCTCCTCAACTCGTTCTTCTCTGTCGGCATGTACCACTTCACGCACGTGTGGCTGAATGTGGGCGCGGTCGCACTCGCGATTGTCCTCTACGTCATATCCAACGTCGTGACGAGAAGGAGGCTCGCGAAAGGATGGCTTTAGAAGGATCTCTCAGAGACTTCGGCCTCGCTGACATTCTCCAATTGATCTTTTTCCAGCGGAAGACCGGCGTTCTCACGCTCGAAAGCAGACTCGACAAGATCCGCATTCTCTTCATCGACGGGCATATCGTCGGAGCGGATTCGAAGCGGAGGACGGAGGCAATCCGTCTCGGAAAGATCCTCATCAAAAAAGGTTTGATCAGAGAAGGGGATCTCGAGAGCCTCCTCGAAGACCAACAGAAATCGAATCTCCGGCTCGGCAGTTTTCTCGTGCGGAATGGGTACGCGAGAAGAGAAGATATCGCAGAGGTTCTCGAAGGCCAGATAAAAGAGACCGTTATCCAGCTTTTCGGCTGGAAGGAGGGCTCCTACGAATTTGTCCCTCAAGCGATCCCCGTGGACAAAGAACTTCCCATCTCGATCGACACGCAACACCTTCTCATGGAAGCATTGAGGATCGTCGATGAATGGACGCTCATCGAAGGCAAGATCACGCTCGATACGGTGTTCGTCCGGGAGAGCGACGAAACGTCCGGTCTCTCGGACACGGAGAGAGAGATCCTTCTCCTCGTCGATGGTGACAATGATGTGAGCACCGTCATCGATATGAGCGGGAGAGATGACTTCGAGGTTTCGAAGACCCTCGTCTCTCTGGCGGAGAGGGGTATCATCAGAGCGAGAGAGTTTGCACCCGTCGCCACGGGCATGTCTGCCGTCGAAGCGAGGAAGATCCCTCTCGTGCTTCGAGTGCTTCCGGCCGCCGCGATTGTTCTGGGGTTACTCCTCTCCGTCGCGGTCGTGCTGTATCAGTCCCGCGACAGTATCAAAACGTTCCGCACCGCGAAGGCGGTCGATGAGATGAAGGTCCTCCTCGCCGCGCACAAATTCGCGCACGGATCGTATCCCGCGTCGATCGAACTCGTCGGGAACGCCGTCGATGCCTGGGGCATTCCGTACAGGTACCAACGGACCGCCGATTCTTTTTCGCTTTTCAGTGTGGGGCCGGACGGGCGCGAGGGCACCGACGACGATATCTATTGACGTGGGACCGCATTTCGTGGCACCCGCGACGAGCCATGTCCATGCAATAAAGAACCGATGAGAACGCCCGCGAAGACCACGAAGAAAAAAGCCGTCGTCCTCCTCAGTGGCGGAATCGATTCGTCCACGGCCCTCGCGGTTGCCCGTCGCGACGGGTACCACACCTACGCGATCAGTTTCGATTACGGACAGCGCCACAAGCGGGAACTCGAGTCGGCACGCATGGTGGCTTCTATTCTCGGCGTGAAAGAACACCTCGCCGTCTCGTTCGATCTCCGGGCTATCGGGGGGTCCGCTCTGACATCGGAGAGGGCGGTCCCAAAAAGAAAAGGAGAACGCACACGCGCGCCCGGTATCCCCGTAACCTATGTCCCGGCCAGAAACACGATCTTTCTCTCCTTCGCCCTCGGCTGGGCCGAAGTCCTCGAAGCCGCCGATATCTTCATCGGTGCGAATGCCGTCGACTACAGCGGATACCCTGATTGCAGACCGGAATACCTCAAGGCGTTCGAGTCTCTGGCGAATCTCGCGACGAAGGCTTCGGTCGAGGGGAAACTCCGCTTCAGGATCCGTGCGCCGCTCCTCTCTCTCTCGAAATCGGAGATTATCCGCGAGGGGATGAAATTGGGCCTCGATTACGCACTCACGTGGAGTTGCTATGATCCGCGGACAAGGGTCAAAAAGGGGGAAACGAAAGACGATTGGCGTCACCTCATCCCCTGCGGTCGATGCGATAGCTGTGCGTTCCGAACCAAAGGATTTCGGGAGGCAGGCGTCGACGATCCGCTGCTCGGTGTCGATCCAGGCAGATTCGATGCGTTCTTGGTTTAACGAACGAGGCGCACAGCGCGCCCGCGGCGGCGTCTCCCCGTGGCGGGGATGGCTCGCGGCGAATCGCTCTCTGTCCGCCTCGATGGTCGCTTTATGCTGAAGCTGAGGGGACATCACCTCATCTGCCTCCATTTCTTCCAGGGCGAGGGGTATTCTCCAAACTTCGTCGAGCAGTTGAACGACGTCATGCGGCGGGCACGAGCAGGGGAACCGATTGTGGTCGTACAGGGAAGTGACAGTGTCTGCATCCACTGCCCCCACCTCAGCGGGACGATCTGCCGCTCCACGGGGACTTCGGATTCGGAAATACGCGAAATGGATGAGAACGCGCTCGACCTCCTCGCGGTGAAAGCCGGGGCCCTCGTTCTCTGGGAGGAGATCGAGAGAAAAATCTTTGCGGTATTTCCTGCCTGGTATCGTTCGTACTGTGGCGCGTGCGAGTGGAGATCCGCGTGCGAACGCCATGATTCTTTCAGCGGGTTCTGCGATGAGACGGCTTGAGGTCGACTTCGACGAGATACAGAAAGCCATGGAAGACGTGCAGAGGGATCTGTTCGATTACTACCTGGACCTCGAGACCGGAGAGGTACTCGTCATTTCAGAAGAAATTCTGCTCGAACTCAAGGATCGCCTCTCCGACGGCGTGTCGGAGGAGGAACAGATCGAATACGTCGAATTCGACGAAGAGCCGACGATTCCCGACTGGATGGCCGACGAAATGGAGGACGTGCTCGAAATTGTCCTCGACGAAGAGGGACGGTACGTACGCATTCCCGAACGCGAAACGCGCCGCGCGTATCAGACCATGAGGGAGTTCATCGCGACGGTTCGGGATGCCGATCTCCGGCGCGCCCTCGAAGCCGCATCGGATGGGAAAGGCGCTTTCAAAAAGTTCAAAGATACGCTCGTCGGCTTTCCGAGGGAACGGAAAAGGTGGCATGGCTTCAACGCGAAAGAGGTCAGGAAAGAAATACGGGAATGGCTCATGTCATTGGGGATACACGCCGTCCCTCTCAAGAAAGCGCCGTGAAAGAGCGCAGGCGATAAGACAAGCCTCTTCCGTCAGGACTGCGCGGACTCGACCAGTTGCCACTCTGCGAATCCACGTTTCCGTTTGGCGATCTTCCCGCCCTTCAGGAACATTTTTCTGATCGTCGGGTGCGTCTTGATCGTCACATATGCACGGACGACGTTCGCGATCGTCGCCTCCTGAAATACCAGCTCCTGCCCGTCCCGCAGCACAAAGGTCATCCTCAGGTGAGCGTGCCCTTCCGGAATCTCGACAGACACAGCCTCTACATCTTCATTCTGAAAAACCATAGCGCATGCACCTCGCATATCATGAATCTCTATCGGCAAGATCGACTCATCATGGGCGAGCAAGGCTGCGGGGTCAGAAAGCGCTGTATCTCTCCGCATCCGCACTCTTGAAATCCTTTTCAGAAGAAAAGGCTACGCATCGGCCTCTCCCTCGTGTTCCATATCCGTCAAGTCGATCCGCACGAGGGCGAGAATCGCCGAATGGGGTACGATTAAATACCTTTTTTCCTCGAACTCTATCTCGACGGCCGCCTCTTTGAGGAAGAGCGCATAATCTCCCGTCGTCGCCTGCAGAGGAACGTACTTCACTTTTTTCCCCGCCGCCGCCCAGGGTTCGTCGGACACGGTAGGGTCGGGGACCGGATATCCGGGGCCGGTCTTCACGACGTATCCGCTGAGCACTTTTTCCCTTTCCTTCACGGTCGGAGGAAGGTAGAGGCCGGAACTCCTCTTGTCGATCCCTTCGTCCGGATCGATGAGCACTCTATCGCCCACGATGACGAGATTTTTCCCTGCTTTCATAAAGATATTCTAAAACATTTCTCGGAGATAACGTATTCTCAGCGGGTAACGATCAACGACGGCCCCTGCGCAGAGGATCTACGCTCACCGATGACACTCCTGCTCCGCGGGTGGCAGAACCTCCGGCCAGCCCGGCTATCCAAAGGCATTTATGCACTCCTTCATCCCCCAGGCGCTTCGCCGCCGCGTTCGTCCAAATCGAAATGTTCTCCGCGTTTCGGCACGTGCGTCCGAAAACCGAACCGTTCTTCCACCGTCTTCCCGAAAGAATGTGCGACATTCTCCTCTGCGTGGACGATGAAAACCTCCGGGGAATCTTGAAAAGCGGAAAGCCATTCGATGAGCCCTTCCCGGTCGGCGTGGGCCGAAAACCCGTTGATCGTGTAGATCGATGCCCTCACCGCAATCTCCTCGCCAAGGATCGTGACCGATGTCGCGCGGTCGACGATCTGTCTGCCGAGCGTTCCCCGCCCTTGATACCCGACGAACACGACGCTGCACTCTTGCCGCCACAGGTTGTGCTTGAGATGATGCCGAATCCGGCCTCCGTCGCACATGCCGCTTCCCGCGATGACGACGATACCCGAATGAATCCTGTTCAGAGCCATCGATTCCTGTACGCTCCGGACGAAATGAAGTTTGAGGGCATCGTCGAACGTCTCGGTAGAAAACCGCCTCAGTGCGTCCTCATCGAAAACTTCGGGATGCGAGAGGTAGACCTTCGTCGCCTCTTCCGCGAGGGGACTGTCCAGGTAAACGTGGAGATCCGTCAATCTCTTTTCCCTCACGAGCGCATTCAATATGTAGAGGAGATCCTGCGTCCTGCCGACCGCGAATGCCGGAATGAACACATTTCCCCCTTTTTTGAACGTAGTCTTGATCGCCTGCGCGAGCTCCTCGATACTGTCCTCCAATGGCTTGTGCGCTCTGTCCCCGTACGTCGCTTCCATCACGATATAGTCCGCGCCGACAGGCACCGAAGGATCCCGCACGATCGGGTTCCCCTTTTTTCCGATATCGCCGGAAAACACGATCTTCCGCTTCCCCCCGGATACCCGGTACCACAGTTCGAGCGTGCCGGATCCGAGGATATGTCCCGCGTCGAGGAAACGATAGCTGAGACCACTCTCGAGTCGGAACACCGTGTCGTAGGGTTGTGCTTCGAAGAAAGGCAAGGTTCTCTCGACGTCCTCGACGGTATAAAGGGGAGGGATCGGCTCCTTAGCAGCCCTGATCGCTCTCTTCGTCTTCCACGCAGCGTCATTCTCCTGAATGTGCGCTGCATCGTACAGCATGATCTCGGCGAGATCTCGAGTCGCCCGCGTGGCGAACACCTTCCCGAAGAACCCTTCGCGGACGATCCTCGGGAGCATCCCCGCGTGATCGAGGTGGGCGTGCGTGATGAAGATCGCATCGATGCTCCGCGGATCGAAATCGAAGGCCGATCGGTTCATCTCGTCCGCATCTTCACCCTGGTGCAGACCGCAATCGACAAGAATCTTTCCCCCGTCATGTTCAAGCAGGAAGCAGGAGCCCGTGACGGCCTGCGCTCCGCCGATGAATCGCAGTTTCATTCGGCGCCCCCCGCATGTCGGCATATCTTCGATCCTGACGGTCCGGTTCTTCCGTACCGAGCAGAGAACGGGGGATCGAGAGGGGCCCGTCGCGGTGCATGACAGACGGCGAGGCGCGTGCGCATCCGTGTCAGCACTCCCGCACGACGAGATTTCTACAGACTATCACACGCATATCCGCCTCCGCGATCGTCCTCGATCATCTCCGGAGTCAACATCCATTGGATGCTCCACACGCCGGCCTCGTCTCTCTTGAGACAGACCACCCCCGCCATTTTGAAGGCGACGGGGTTTTTATCGGCGTCTCCGCACAAAAGGAGAGACGCGAGGCGGCCGAGATGAGGCAGATGGCCGACGAGCATCGTATCGCTTGCCGTCTCCCTGAGGCGAGCGGCCCAGATATCGGGCGGATCGACGGGGGACAACCCCGCACTCTCGAGGACTCCCTCCGCCGGCTTCAGATAGTCGGATAACACTCGGGCCGTCTGTTTTGCCCTCAGCTTGGGGCTGTGAACGATCTGCGCGACCGTAATACGCAAGCGCTGGACATACGAAGCCATGCGGGTTACATCGCTCATCCCCTTCTCGGAGAGCGGCCGCGACGGATCCTCCTCCTCCGACTTGGCGACCGCATGTTGGACAAGGTAAAGGTACATCGCTTCTCCCTCCTCTCTCTGTCACGCCGGCATGACGCCCGACTCTTTTTTGTGCTTGAGATACTCGACGAGCCCCACTAGGCTGCCGACGGCGGCCGACAGAAACCAGGACAAGGAAATCGCCGCTGCGGCATCGGGTTTCACGCCGATATAGCCGAAGAAAAGGACGAAAGCACCTTCCCGCACCCCGAGGCCCGACAGCGAAACCGGAATCATCGAGATCAGAATAATCAACGGCAGGCAGACGACGATCGCGAGGTAAGGAACGTGCTGTCCTAAACCGTGAGCGAGGACGTAGACTGCCGAGAATCCGGCAAACTGGACCAACACGGAGAGGAGGAGGGCTTTTCCGATGACGCCGGTTTCGTGGCGATAGAGTGAAAAATACTGATAGAAATCCGCAAGGTGCTTGACGCTCCGTCCGAGACGGAGGCCAAAAAACAGAAAGCTTCCGACAACGAATGCGACGATGACGAACAGCACGACCCATTCGACGTGCGTGCCGCGCAGATAGGGATACCCGAAGGGAAAGGCGAGGCCGCAGATGGCGATGAGGACGACCAACCCGATATAGCGGTCCATGAATACCGACGCGAGCGACAGGCCGACCTTCCCGGTCGCACGGTAGAGGTAGAACCCTTTGATCGCATCCCCTCCGACGATTCCCGGGAGGAACGAGTTGAAAAAAGCCCCGATCATGTAGAGCGAAAAGAGTTTTCGGAGGCCGAGGCCCGTGGGGAGGAGCAACTTCCAGCGCAGCGTCGAAACGAATTGTGCAAAAAGGTAGAGAGCCGTCGCAGCGGCAAGCGAGAAGATGTTGATGCTGCTCAGTGTGCCGAGGATTTCCGTCGCGCCTACTCTCCTGAAAACGAGATACAGGAGCGCCGAGCTCACGGCGATCTTGAGAACGATGAAAGGGACTTTATGTGCCGTCTGGGCCAAGGATCTTCTTCATCACGTAAATCGGTTTTCTCTGGCTTTCGTGGTACACCCTCACGAGCATCTCGCCGAGCAGCCCCATGCCGATGAGTTGGATCCCGACGATCACAAGGAGCGCCCCGAGCAAAAGGAGGGGCCTCCCGCCGATGGGATGCCCGAACAGGAGCTTGTCGACACTGAGATAGAAGAGAATGAGGAATCCGAGGAACCCACTCAGCAAGCCGACGGGGCCGAAAAACTGGATCGGCTTCGTCGAAAAACTCTGGAGGAACTTCACCGTAATCAAATCCAGCACGACCCGGACGGTGCGCGAGATGCCGTACTTGGACGTGCCGTGACGTCTCGGATGATGCACGGTCTCGACTTCCGCGACCCGAACACCGTACCAACTCGCAACGGCAGGGATAAATCGGTGCATTTCACCGTACAGCCTCAGGTTCTTGATGACGTCCCTCCTGTACGCCTTCAGGGAACAGCCGTAGTCGTGCAGTTTGACACCCGTTACGTTGCTGATGAGCCAATTTGCGATGATAGACGGAAGCCTTCTGGAGAAAAAGGGGTCTTTCCGCTTCTTGCGCCAACCGCTCACGAGATCGTTGTCCTCGATCATGGCGAGCAGTTTCGGGATGTCGGCGGGGTCATTTTGCAAATCCCCGTCCATCGTGACAATCACGTCGCCGCGGGCGAAATCGAAACCCGCAGCGAATGCAGCCGTCTGACCGAAGTTCCTCCGCAGACTCAGGACGACGACGCGTTTATCGGCGGCCTGAATTTCCTCGAGGAGCGAAAGGGTTCGATCGGTGCTCCCATCGTCAACGAACAGGATTTCGTATTCTTGCCCCAACGGGTCGAGGGACTCGCGGAGATTCTGGTAGAGCGGTCGAACGTTCTCCTCCTCGTTAAAGAGAGGGATGACAACGGAAAGCGTCATCAGTATTTCGTGGGAGCTTCCTCTACCAAACCCCGGAAGTCGTAGCAGAGAAAAATTGTATAATCCCTGATTTTTTCATGATTCTTAGTATAAGCGGTAACCACCTTTTTCTCGACTTTTTCGAATGCGGCGACGATCGCGTCGGGAGCAGAGACATCGCCTGTTTTCACGAAAATCGCGTGGTAGTGCACGAGGTCGCCGAACGACGGCCACAGATCGTACTGGTTCATTCTCCGGCTGCCCTTCATGCAGAAGGTTACGGGGTGCCCACGCACGTAGAAGGCAAGTTGACTCGAAACCTGATACCGATCCGAGAAGATGAAGGCAGGGTGTCCCGCGGAGATCTCTTCGTACAGTGTGGAGACTTCATTCCCCAACTCTTTCCATCCGGTGAGTCGGGCGGTCGGATCGAGACTTCGGGGAAGATTGAGCAGAGAGGGATAGTGTCCTACCGCGGTAACGGAAAACGCGAGCACCAGCGATCCAACGACGATCGCCTTTCGAAAAGCGCCCCGCGAGGAAAACGTTTCGAGGACATACGCCGCGTACGCGAGGACGCCGCTTACATACGCAGGGAGCGCCCAATTCGCCTGAACTTTTCCCTGAATGCTTTTTGCGAGGAAAAATGCCAGGACGGGTATCGAAAACCAGAAGAGAAACGCACCGTGCTTCCGCCGTCGCGCCACGAAGAGCGCAACGAGCATGAGAACGAAGACCAAGGGGGTTAGGACGCCGAGCTGCGATGCGACGAATTCGCCAAAACTCTTCAATGACAAGCGAATTCCCTCGGTCAGGTGGGCCTGTCCGGCGGTGTGTTTGAGCGTCACCCAGTCGTGCTGAGCATTCCATATGATGACGGGGCTGAAGACCAAGATACTGACGATGACGGCAAGAAAGGGGCCCTTTGTCAGGAGAATCCTTCTCTTCTCCCTGTCGAGGCACAGGAAAAGGAACGCGCACGGGTAAAAAAAAGCCATGGTGTACTTGGTCAGCAACCCGAGCCCTATCGCTGCTCCGAGCGCGGTCCAGAGCGCGATCGAACGTCCGGGCGCCCCTTTGAGGTCAGAGACGATCCTGTAGAAGAGGTATAGCGCCAGTATCCAGAAGAAGAGGAACGGGGAATCAATCGTAAAAATAATGCCGAATACCGCGAAGAGGGGGATAACATGCAGGAGCACCGCCGCCAGAACCCCCGTTTTTTCATCGTACATCCTTTTCCCCAGTGCGTAAAGCACGATACTGCCGAGGGTCAAAAATACGACGGCCATGCTCCTGATGCCGAAGACGGTATCCCCGAAGAGCCCCGTACCGATGCGGATCAGGTACGCGATCATGGGCCCCTTCGAATAGTAACTGAGGTCAAGCCGGCGGGACCATTCCCAGTAATGCGCCTCATCGGGGCTCAAATCGAACGGTCCGTTGAGAATGTAATAGATACGGAAAAGGCCGACGCACAGGAGGAATGCGCCGAGAAAGGTCGGAAAAGGCCGCCCGGAGAACTTTTTTTCCGCAAAGCGCGCGAGAACAAGACAGCAGAATGACACCGATACCCCGACCAGAGCGCCGACGATTACGTCCGCAGGATAGTGCACACCGACATAGACCCTCGAAAATCCTACAACAATGGCAATAGCCAGGAAGGCGCCCATGATGACGCTCTTCCTGTAGAGCACGACGAAGGGCACGACCAAAGCGAAGGCGTTCGCGGCGTGATTCGAGGGGAGCGAGAAGGATTTGCCGCATCCGACGAGAACCCTTGCGTCGGCGTATGCCGCGCACGGCCTGATCCGCGCGATGGCCTCTTTCAGTGAATTCGCCGCCCAATCAGTCAGGAGGACCGACGCGATGCCGAGGAGGAGCGCACGGAGAGCAAGATTCTTGTCCCTTCGGAGAGACCAGAGATACACCGGCAAAAAAAGCACCCACGCCCTTTTCGTGACAAAGGGCATGAATACGTCGAATACGCTGTTTTGAAGAGACTGGTTTATGAAGGAGAACAGGAAGGCATCGACCTCGGAAACGCTCATATGCCTTCGCGCGAATGCGTGCCCGCTTCCTTCTCCTTCTTCCGGCACATCCACCCGATAATCTCATCGACCAACGAATCGACGGTCGCCTCGCGCGGCATGATATCCACGCGCAGTCCGGTCTGCTCGACGGCCGATGCGGTGACGGGACCGATCGCCGCGATAGCGACACCTTTCAGGTATTCATCGGCGTCTTCCCCCATGATCTCTCGGAAGTTATGGAAGGTAGAGGCGCTCGTGAACGTGGCGACCGATATCCTGCCCTCCCGCAGGAAGCGCCGCAGCCGCTTCCCCCGGGATTCGGGCCTGCGAGTCTTGTAGACGGGCGGGATGTCGATCTCCCCTCCATGAGCACGGACCGTGTCCGGAAGTACCTCCCTCGCTTTTTCGGCCCTCGGGAGGAGAAACCGCATACCCCGCAAGAATCCCGCGCGCGATCTTTCCGAAGGAGGACTGTTTTCATCCCCGACGGGACCGCATGCCCTCAAGATCGACTCGACGAGACCTTCCGCACGGAATTCTTCCGGCATCAACTCGACTCTCAACCCGTACCCATTCACCTCCTGTGCCGTTTTCGTCCCGATCGCACAGATCTTCAGGCCCGCAAGTTCCCTGATATCCCTCTCCCGCTCGAAAAATCGCCTGAAAAAGTATTTCACTCCGTTGCGACTCGTGAAGACGAGCCAGTGGTAGGAAGAAAGACGATCGATACACGCATCGATCTCATCGTAGCTCGACGGAGGGACAATTTCGATCGTCGGGAACTCGAGGATTTCCGCTCCGAGTTCCTCCAGCCGTTCGAACCCCTCCATGCGTTCGCGCGTCACGAGAACCCTGCAACCGAACAACGGCTTTTTCTCGTACCACTGCAAGGAATCACGGAGCTTCACGACGTCACCCACCACCATCACCGCCGGAGGTTGGATGTCCTTTTCCTTGAGCAGCGCGGGAATTTGAACGAGCGTTCCGACAATTGTCCTCTGATCGGCCCTCGTTCCCCACCGCACGACCGCAACCGGCGTGTCGGGCGAGCGGCCATGCGCGATCAGTTTTTCGACGATCGCATCCACATTCTTGACCGCCATCAGAAAGACGAGGGTCCCCGTTGCGGTTGCAAGTTTGGACCAGTCGAGCGAACTCTCCTTTTTCGTCGCGTCTTCATACCCGGCCACGACCGCGAACGAAGATGAATACATCCTGTGGGTGAGGGGGATACCCGCATACGCCGGCGCTGCGACAGCCGAACTGACCCCGGGTACCACCTCGAATTCGATGCCTTCCCGCGAGAGCGCCTCCGCCTCTTCCCCGCCCCGGCCGAAAACGAACGGGTCTCCACCCTTCAGTCTGCATATAATTTTCCCTTCCTTCGCGTACCGGACGAGGATTTCGTTGATTTCATCCTGCGAGAGGGTATGGTGTCCGCCCCGTTTTCCCGCATAGATAAATTCCGCGTGGTGATTGATGTAGTTGAGAACCTGCGCGTTGAGATGGAAGTCGTAGACGACGACGTCCGCTTTCCGGAGGCATTTCAGGCCTTTGACCGTCAACAGTCCGATGTCACCGGGCCCCGCACCGACGAGGTATACTTTCCCCTTCATCGAAGTATTGTAGCACCAGGCGAGATTATCACGCACGCGCGGGCATTCCGCCGCGATGGGCAATTTCTCGATTCCCTTGAACGAACGCCGCTGAAAAACGGGAAGGGCGCTGATTTAGTGCGGATTCATTGCGTCCCGCAATGCCTTCCCCACTTTGAAATGGAGGACCCTTTTCCCGGGCACGTCGACCTTCTCACCGGTCTTGGGATTTCGCGCCTTTCGGGGTTTTCTCACTTTCGGCTTGAAATTCCCGAACCCTCTGATCTCGATCTTTTCTCCCCTGATAAGGGCTTCTTTGATACTGTCAAAAACCGTATCGATGACGATTTCCGTCTGCTTCTTCGTGAGGCTGCCAATCCTCTCCGAAACCTTTTCGACAAGCACCGACTTGGTCATCTATCCCTCCTGTACTCTATGAATGGTTCAAAAACGACAGCAAAGTGCCTATGTGCGAGCCCAGAACCAGAAAAATCTCTTTTCACGGGATGAAGAGGTATTTGAGCTTTACGCTCGGAACCGCTTCCGTAAGTTCTCTCGGAACCGCACCCCTCAGCAGGCTGATGAGGGTAATCTTCTCTTTCTTCGTCACGACCGACGGTTCCCCTTTGATGCCGGCGAGCCGCGCAGCGGTTTTCACCGCGTCTTCGAGGTTTCCCAGTTCATCGACGAGACCCACCTTGAGCGCCTGTTCCCCTGTAAAGATGCGTCCATCGGCGATTCGCCGCACGTCGTCCCGGAGCAGTTTCCTCCCCTCGGCAACCGCGTTGATAAACTGTTCATGCACGTTATCGAGGACGTTCTGAAGAATCTCCCGCTGTTCCTTGCTGATCCCCCGGAAGACGGAAGCGATGTCCTTGTGACGGCCGCTCTTGATCACCTCTGTCTTCACTCCTATCTTGTTCATGAGGCCCTCGACGTTCGGGATCTCCATGATCACGCCGATGGAGCCCGTGAGCGTGCCAGGGTTCGCGACGATCCTCGTCGCAGGCGATGAGATGTAATATCCGCCCGACGCGGCGATCGACCCCATCGATACGACGACCGTCTTCTTCGAGGCAACCTTTCTCACTTCCTTGTAAATTTCCTGGGCGGGCGCAACCGCTCCTCCCGGGCTGTCAACGCGAAGAACGATCGCCTTGACCGAGAGCTCTTTCTCGTACTCCTTGAGTTCCTCGATCACCTGCTTCGAATCCAGAATCGCGCCTTCTATCCGGACAAGCGCGACTTTGTCGCCGATCGGGAGATTTTTGTGGAGGAGAGCAAGAACGAGGCTAATGATAAACGCGAACCCGACGAGGACCAGAAAGAAAATGAGAATTTTTTTCAACTTTCCGACCTTCTCAGGTTCTTCATGCTCAGGCCGATCTTCCGATCTTCGCAGTCCACTTTGATAATTCTGACCGGAATCATGTCGCCTGGCTTGATGACGTCCTCGATCCTCCCCGAGGGGGGCTTCACGATTTCAGACGAGTAAATGAGTCCTTCGCTTCCGCCTTCGAGTTCGACGAATATGCCGAAATCCGTGATGCTGAGCACCTTGCCGGTCACTTCCGACCCGTGCTTGAACCGTTCGGGAATATCGTGGAGCCACGGATCCTGTTCGAGTTGTTTCAGGCCGAGCGCCATCTTCTCCGCCTCCGGATCGATGCTGAGAACCACCGCTTCGATCTTCTGACCCTTTTTCACGACCTCGGACGGATGTCTGATACGCTTCGTCCATGAGAGATCGGATATGTGGATCAACGCGTCGATCCCCTCCGGCAACCCGACGAAGACACCGAAATCGGTCAGCGTCTTGACTTTCCCGGAGACCCGCTGACCGACGGCATACCTCTGGGCGACGAGCGTCCAGGGACTCGGTTTTATCTGCTTTATGCTGAGGGAGAGCCGTCGCTCTTCCTTATCGACCTTCAGCACGAGCGCTTCGACCATCTCGCCGACAGAAAGGTACTTGGACGGGTGCTTCGCCCTCGACAGCCAGTCTATCTCCGATACGTGGACGAGCCCTTCCAGTCCTTCTTCGAGCTCGATAAATGCTCCATAGTCCGTGATACTGACCACTTTTCCTTTCACCCGCTGCCCGACAGGATATTTCTCGTCGACGACGGTCCACGGGTCGGGTTTCTTCTGTTTGTAGCCGAGCGTAACCTTTTCCGTCACCTCGTCGAACTTGAGCACGACGACGCTAATTTCCTCGCCGACGGAAAAGACCTCCGATGGATGACTGATTCTTCCCCACGATATATCCGATATGTGCAAGAGGCCGTCTATCCCGCCGAGATCGACGAATACCCCGTAGTCGGTAATGTTTTTCACGACGCCACTCAAAATTTCCCCTTCCCTCAGCCTCGTCAGTGTCTCGGCCTTCTTCTTGCGCAATTCTTCTTCGAGCAACACCCTCCTCGAAACAATGACGTTCGACAGTTTGTTATTCAGTTTCAGAACGCGAAAGAGGAGCTTTTTCCCCATGAGAGGTTCCACGTCTTTGAGCGGTTTGACATCGACCTGTGAACCGGGCAGGAAAGCCGTCACCCCTGCAATGTCGACGGAGAATCCCCCCTTCGTCCTCCCGATGATTTTGCCCTCCACCGCGTCGCCGTGCCGCAACGCATGCTCGAGCATTTCCCATACTTTTATCTTCGCGGCGCGTTCCTTGGATAGCGCGAGCATCCCCTCCGCGTCCTCGATCTTTTCGACAAAAACGTCTACGTCATCTCCAATCTGCAGGCTTCCCATCTCTTCCGGCGAGAACTCCTCTATGGGAATGAACCCTTCGGATTTGTAGCCGATGTCGACAATGACGCCATCGGGCCGAAGGGACAAGATTTTCCCTTTCAGTATCGCTCCCTCCTGAATACTGTGGAAGGTTTCGGCATAGAGTTTTTCAATTTCGTCGTTTTTCAGTTCCACGCAACTACTGTCCTCCTCTATCTCTCAGTCTCTCTTCAACATCTCTGATGATCCACGCAGGGGTGGATGCCCCCGCCGTAATACCCACTCTCTTCGCACCGCTCAGCCATTTTTCTTCGATCTCGGTCGCGGTCTCGATGTGGTATGTCGGCACGCCCAGCGACCTGCACAGTCTCGTCAGCTGGGTCGTGTTCGCGCTATTTTTCCCCCCGACAACGATCATGACTTCGACCTGTCCGGCGACGTGCGCTGTCTCTTTCAGTCTCACGGCGGTCGAACTGCAGATTGTATTATACACTTTCATCTCCCGGGCATATTCCGCTGCCTCCGAGATGACTTTCTTGAGCGCGTCGAGAGGCTGCGTTGTCTGCACCACGATGCCGACTTTACTCCTCAACTTCGGGAGAGGTGTCGCCGCGTTCACGACGAGCGCACCCTTGCCCGCGTAGCTCATGAGACTTTTGACCTCCGGATGGTTTTTCTCTCCCAGGATGATGACTTGATACCCTTCTTCCGTAAGGAGTTTAGCATAATATTGAGCTTTTTTTACAAATGGACAGGTCGCGTCGATAATCTCGCACCCCATCTCTTGAAGCTGTCGGTACACGCTGAGCGGGATCCCGTGCGTTCTCACAATGAGAGCCCGTATGTCCTTTTTCCCGCGTATGGAACGGAGCGGAACGACCCCGCACTTCGCGAGTTTTTCGACCACTTGCGGATTGTGAATGATCGGGCCGAGCGTGTAAACTCCCTGTCGTTTCTTCCTCGCGATCGCGAATGCTATCTGGATGGCTCTCCTTACCCCGAAGCAGAACCCTGCGCTCTTTGCGGTGATGATCTCCATCGTTCACGATGCTCCGTGACCACTGTTCCTGCCGTTCTCTCCCATCAGGGATCTTCCCTCACAAACGTGAGGATTGCCCTTTTCACTTCCTCCACCGTTAGGCCCGACGAATCGATGAAAAACGCATCGGGTGCCTTCACGAGAGGAGCGATCTCGCGGGAACCGTCCCGTTCATCTCTCTCCCTGATTGCACGGATCGCCTCTTCAAGGGAGATCTCGATCCCCCGTTCCCGATACTGATGGTATCGCCGTCTCGCTCTCTCCTCCAATGTCGCGTCGAGGTAAATCTTCTTCCGGGCGTCGGGGAAAATAACGGTCGTGGTGTCTCTTCCCTCGATAACGAGATCGTCATGTCGGGCCGCTTCCCTCTGCACGGAGAGGAGAAATTGTCGCACGCTTTTCTTCGCGGAGAAGACCGACGAAAAGTGGTCGATCTCCTTCGAACGGAGGGCTCCCGTCACATCTTCGCCATTGATGATAACCCGCTCATCTCCGAAAGCAACGGTAACGCCACTGAGGATCTCGCCTATCCTGTCATCGCTGTCGTCCGGCGATATCCCCTGCCGCCGGAGGAAAAAAGCAACCGCCCGGTAGAGGGCGCCGGTGTCGAGATACCGATATCCGAGCGCTCCGGCGATACATTTCGCTATCGTCGTTTTGCCGGAACCGGAAGGTCCGTCGATCGCGATCACATTCCTCATGCCGTCAGTTTCGTGAAAAGTTCGAAGAACCCCGGGAAAGAAATGTTGACCGAGGATACCCCGCGGATGGTTGTTTTCCCTTCGGCGACGAGCGCCGCGACCGCCATCGCCATCGCAATCCGATGGTCACCGTGACTCTCCACGTCCGTCCCCACGAGCCGACACCTCCCCCTGACAGTCAAACCGTCCTCGTACTCTATGACGTCCGCTCCCATCTTTCTCAGTTCCGCCGCCATACTACTGATTCTGTCCGACTCTTTGACCCTCAGCTCGCCCGCTCCCCGGATCGTCGTTTCCCCCTCAGCCTGGGTAGCCGCCACGCAGAGAATGGGAAATTCATCGATAAGCGAAGGAATCTGCTCGCCTGAAAGAGAGACGGCTTTCAGTTCCGCGCCCCCGGCGCAGTGGATATCGGCGACGGGCTCCCCTGACAATTCGCGGACGTTGGATACCTCTATCGAAGCCCCCATGTCCCGAAGGACCGAGAGGAGTCCCGTCCTCGTCGGGTTGATCCCAACGTTTCTCACCACTACGTCCGCATGCGGGCACAGCAGGGCCGCGACGATGAAGAAAGCTGCCGATGAAAAATCGCCCGGAACGCACACCTCCGTTCCTCTCAGCTTTTGGCCACCGTGGAGCGTCACGCGAAGTCCGTGAACATTGATGACAGCCCCGAATGCGGGCAGCAGGCGCTCCGTGTGATCTCTCGATTTCTCGGGCTCGACGATCTCCGTCGTCCCGTCCGCGTAGAGTCCCGCAAGGATGAGGCACGATTTCACCTGGGCGCTTGCGACCGGCACTGCATAGGAGATCGCGCGGAGGGGCCCGCCCTTTATGCAGATCGGCGGATACCGGTTGCCGGCACGGGCTGTGATCTGCGCACCCATTCGGGTCAGCGGTTCGATGACCCTCGCCATGGGCCTCTTCCGCAGCGAGGCATCGCCCGTGAGCACAGTGAAAAAGGGATTACCGGAGAGCACCCCCGCGAGGAGCCTGATCGTCGTGCCTGAGTTCCCGCAGTCGACGACATCGAACGGCTCCTGAAGGGCGTGCATCCCTTTCCCAATGACAATGATATCCGAGCCCCTGTCGTCAATTTCGACTCCGAGCGCCTTGCACGCATCGAGCGTACTCATGGGGTCGGCTGCCCGCAGAAAATTCTTTATGCCGCTCTTCCCTTCCGCGAGGGAGGCGAAGAGAATAGCTCGATGAGAAATGGATTTGTCGGGAGTCGCCACGACATCTCCTCTGAAGCGTTCGGCCCTATGAATTTCTATCGCGTCCAATGCGTTCCCTCAATTTCCTCGCCTGCTCGAATCTGGCGAGCAGCGACTTCCCGTCCCGCGTCGTCAAATACTCCTTCACGACATCGAGATTTTTTTGAAAACGATCGAGAAACATGACGATATTGTCCCGATTCGAAAGGCAGATATCGCGCCACAGCTCGGGGTGGCTTGCGGCGATTCGGGTCGTATCCTTGAACCCCTGGCCCGAATACGCGAGGTACGAGTCGTTGATTTCGGCGACCGTATTGACAAGTTCATAGACGAGGACATGCAGCAGGTGGCTGACAGCGGCGTAAATCCGGTCATGCTCGTCGGGATCGAGAAGCTCGACCGCCGAACCCACGGCCCGCCACATCTCGGCAATCTGCTCAAGCGCCCCCTTATCCGTGAGAGGAGTCGGCGTCACAATGCATCGGGCGTGAACGAAGAGATCCGCCGAAGCGGTCCAAATTCCCGAGCGATCGCTCCCCGCGATCGGATGCCCGCCGACGAACCGACCCTTCGGGGCAAGCACCCTCTCCATTTCCCGCACGAGTTCGCCTTTGACGCTCCCAACGTCCGTGACGAGAGCCCCCTCTCTCACGCAGTCGGATATGCGCTTGGCGAGGTCGAGGAAGATACCTACGGGGGTCGAAAAGACGATGAGGTCGGCGCCGTCGCACGCCCGCGCCGGGTCGCGCTCGAAGGCATCGATAATCGATCTCTCCTGCGCCACTACAAGATGAGCTTCCGTCCTCCCATAGCCGATGATCGTTTCGGCGAGCTTATATTTCTTAAGGGCGAGAGCGAGCGAGGCTCCGATGAGCCCGACTCCAAGGATAGTGACTTTCCGGAAATACACGCAGAGAATTCCTCATGATCCTTTATCGTTCTGCACTGATACGTTAAATCTCTCTCCCGACGGCCCGGGCAAGAGGTTTCAATTCCTTCATGAGTCTCGAAAAATCGTTCGGCCGCAGGGACTGCTCGCCGTCGGAAAGAGCCTCTTCGGGATTCGTATGCACCTCGATGAGGAGCCCGTCCGCTCCCGCGGCGACGGCGGCCTTCGCCATCGGAGCGACGAGATCCCACTTGCCGACGCCATGGCTCGGATCGACGAATACCGGGAGGTGCGTGAGTTTTTTCAGGACCGGCACCGCGCTCAGATCCAGCGTGTTGCGGGTAGCTGTCTCGAACGTCCGTATGCCGCGTTCGCAGAGGATGACCATCTCATTCCCCCTCGACATTATGTACTCCGCGGCCATAAGCCATTCCTTAATCGTCGCCGACAGGCCCCGTTTCAGGAGAACCGGCTTTTTCGCGATGCCGACTTCGAGGAGGAGCCTGAAATTCTGCATATTCCTCGTCCCGATCTGGATGATATCGGCGTATTTGACGAGGATCGCCATGTCCCGCGGATCCATGATCTCCGTGACGACGGGAAGCCCCGTCTTCTTGCGTGCTTCAGCGAGATACTTGAGCCCTTCTTCCCCGAGGCCCTGAAACGAATACGGCGACGTCCGCGGTTTGAACGCTCCGCCCCGAATGAATGATGCGCCCGCGTCCTTTATCTTCCCAGCAATCGCCATGAGGACCGTCCTGTTTTCCACGGCGCAGGGCCCCGCGATGACCTGTATTTTTTCCCCGCCGATGATCTTTCCGCCGACGTCGATCGTCGTGTCTTTTTGCTTGAATTCCCGACTCGCCAATTTGTATGGCTTCAGGATTCGCATCACATCTTCGACGCCCGGCATTACCCGTATCGCATTTTCCTCATCCTCGGTGATTTTCGACGTATCCCCGATAACCCCGATAATGGTTCGTTCCGTGCCCTTCGAGACGTGCGCCCGAAGACCGCGCCCCTCGAGTTTTTTCACGATATGTTTCAGCTCTCGTTCCGTCGCGCCGGGGCTTAAAACGATAATATCCATACAATCCTCCGTTTGCGGGTCGGAAACAACGACCCTAAAACCGACCTATCTATCCCGTCCAGATCGCCCTCATCGCCTCGATGAACCGTCTGTTTTCTTCCGGAAGGCCGATCGTTACCCTTATCTCCTGCGGCCCCACGGGTCTCACAATGATGCCCCGTGCGAGCAACGATGAGTACACTGCCCGCGCATCCCTCCGGAGGGGCATATAGAGAAAATTCGCCTCCGTGGGGACGTACGGCACACCCATGGCGTCGAGTTCCCAATACAGGTACCGCTTGCCCTGCTCGTTGATCTCCCGTGTCCTCCGAAGGTGGTCCTCGTCCTCGAGGGCCCACATCGCCGCCTTTTGGGCAACCGAACTGGTGTTGAACGGTGGCCTGAGCTTGTTCATTTCGGAAATGAGAGCGCTCTGCCCGAGACCATAACCGATTCTGAGGCCCGCGAGCCCGTACATTTTCGAGAACGTCCTCAGTATCAGGATGTCTCTGCCCTCTCTCAGGTACTCCAGACTATTCGGATAGTCGCTCCGCTCCACATATTCGCAGTACGCCTCGTCCACAACGACCAATATGCCGTCCGGGACGCGGTTCATGAATTCCTTGAATTCCCGTTCCGTATTCATCGTGCCGGTTGGGTTGTTCGGGTTCGCGACGAAAATGATCTTCGTTCTTTCCGTCACCGCATCCGCCATCGCGAGGAGGTCGTGCGCGTGCCCGTTCAGCGGCACCTGGATGGCGTTGGCACCCTGCGCCCGCGTGGACATCGGATAGACGACAAACGACGGATGCGCCATGACCGCATCATCCCCCGCCTGAAGGAAGGTCCTCACCGCGATATCGATAAGTTCGTTCGACCCGTTCCCGAGGATAATCTCGTCCTCCGACACCGACAGCTTTCTCGACAGGGCCTGCTTCAGGTAGTATCCGCTCCCATCCGGGTAGCGGTTGAGGCTCGCCGAGGCCGCCGTCTCGCTCAGGTCCTGAATGAGTTTTCTCATGGCGAACGGAGAGGGTCCGAGAGGGTTCTCATTGGAAGCGAGCTTCACGGAATCACGGATGCCGAGTTCGCGTGCCAGTTCCTCGACCGGCTTACCAGGAACGTACGGCGTTATGCTTGCAACATAGTATGGGGGTTTGATCATTCCAATCCTCCGCACGGATACGACCCGAGAATTTTGAGGAAAAGACAATTTTCCTTCACCGCTTCGATCGCTTTTCTCAATTTCTTGTCTTCAATGTGACCTTCCATATCGGCAAAAAATATATACTCCCACGCCTTCCTCTTCGATGGTCGCGACTCGATCTTCGTGAGATTGATTTTCGCTTTCTTGAACGGTTCCAGACTGTGATAGAGACTCCCGGGGATATTCTTCAGCGTGAACATAATCGACGTCTTGTCACGCCCGCTCGGGCCGGGAAAGTCTTTCGAGATGACGAGGAACCGCGTATAGTTCTGCCGGCTGTCTTCGATATTCCTCTCGACAAACCGAAGATTGTAGATTTCCGCGGCCAGGTCGCTCGCGACGGCCGCGGCTTCCTCGTCGCCTGATGCCATTTCCGCAGCTTTGGCGGTGCTCGTCGCCTCGATAATCGGGATCCCAGGGAGATTCTGTTGAATCCAGTGCCTGCACTGGGCGGTCGCCGGCGAAAAGGAGTAGACGCGTTTTATCCGGGACCTGTCCCCACTCAAGGAAAGGAGATTGTGGGTTATCTCGAGCATCACCTCCGCGGAGACTTTAAGCTCGGAATCGATAAACAAGTCGAGTGTGTAACTGATGACCCCTTCGTTGGAGTTTTCGATCGGCACGACGCCGAATTCGGCCTTCCCTTTTTCTACTGAGTCGAATACGTCCCTTATGGTTTCCACGGGAATGAAGTCGGCAGACGATCCAAAATGGCGGAGGGCCGCCAAATGGGTAAACGTTGCGAGAGGGCCGAGACAGGCGACTTTCAGCGGTTCCTCGAGGGAGAGCGAAGCCGAGAGGATCTCACGGTAGATGACCCTCAACGTTTCATTGGGGAAGGGACCCGGGTTGCGAGACGTGAGTCGCTCCAAAATCTGTCGTTCGCGCTCCGGAGAATAAAACTTTGCGTTCTCGTTTCGCTTTACATGCGCTATCTCGAGAACAATGGTCGAACGCTTGTTGAGGAGTTCGACGATCGCGTCGTCGATTTCGTCAATTTTTTTTCGCAACTTCTCGACACTCTGCATTCCGCCATGCGCATTCTTTCCGCTTCTTCAACAGCAGAGAACCTTGCGGCAAGTACGCGTCCACCTCCTTCGGTGTTTAGAGGTACATGATACCTATTTCGCGCTCATTTTTTCAATCGTTCACGGCAACAGATCGGCGCACATCGTGAACGAGATTGCGCATAGACGAAGCTCGCTATGGGAAGGCAAACGGCGCTCTGCTCACCGCCCGGTGAGCACCTTCATTTCACTCAGCAGCCCGGCTCCCCCGGATGCCCGCAGCATGTCTGGAATTTGGTTATCCTGATCGAGACGTTTTTTACGAAGAGCCATAGCTTCCGACGAAAGGGCATCGACTGTTTCAGATTAGCGACGACTTCTTTCACATTCGGTTTCATCATGCCGCACAACGCAATTCCTAAAAAGCAACAGGATATCGAATGTATAATATAGCATACGTACGGGATACCGGCGAACGAGGACGGCATGACGAACGCGAAACGTATCCGCACTATCAGGGAAGGCGCAATAAAGAAGGGCCCTGTCGCTCTCTGGATGAGTCGCGACCAGCGGGTGGATGATAACTGGGCACTCCTCCATGCACAGGAGCGAGCGATCGAAAACAGAGTCCCCCTCTGCACCGTCTTCGTTCTGGTACCCAGATTCCTCGGTGCGACCTCGAGGCAGTACCAGTTCATGCTCGATGGATTGCGCGAGGTCGAGAGCAGGCTATCCGAAAAAAATATTCCTTTCTTCCTCGAATGCGGCCCGCCTGCTGCGGTATTGCCGCGGTTCATCAGAAAGTGGGGGATATCCGCTCTCGTCAAAGATTTCGATCCGCTGAGGATCAAGGCGGAATGGACGAATGCTCTCGCGCAGGAAGTCGACATCCCGATCTACGAAGTAGATGCGCACAATGTCATCCCCTGCTGGGTCGCTTCTCGGAAGCAAGAATTCAGTGCGCGAACATTCAGACCAAAGATCCAGCGGCTCCTTCCGGAATTCCTCGATGAGTTTCCGAAGCTGAAGAAACATCCGCTCCGCTGGCCTTCTCGCCCTCCGACGATCGATTGGGAGAAGTGCACGCGGTTCTTAGACGCCGAGCATGTTCCCGAGGTTACGTGGATTAAGCCCGGGGAGCGGGCCGCGCGTCGACGACTCTTTGATTTTATCGAACAAAGATTGCTCCACTACCCTGTCCGGCGAAACGACCCTTCGACGGACGGGCAATCGGGACTCTCACCGTATCTCCACTTCGGACACATTTCGGCCCAAAGGATAGCCCTCGAAATCGCGAAAGCCGACGCGGGCAAACAGCCGAGGGAAGCATTTCTTGAAGAGCTCATTGTTCGAAGGGAACTCGCCGACAATTACTGCTTTTACAATGCCCACTATGACACCTTTCAAGGGTTCCCCGAATGGGCGAAGAAGACCCTCGACGCGCACCGCAATGACCGCCGACCTTACATTTACGCGAAAGAGCAGCTCGAGTCCGGTCACACCCACGATCCGCTATGGAACGCGGCTCAGCTCGAGATGGTCAAAAGAGGCAAGATGCACGGATACATGAGGATGTACTGGGCAAAGAAAATTCTCGAATGGACGCCGTCTCCAGAGCAAGCTCAGGAGATCGCAATTGCGCTCAATGACAGGTACGAGATCGACGGACGGGATCCCAATGGATACGCAGGGATCGCGTGGAGCATCGGCGGAGTGCACGACCGGGCGTGGGCGGAGCGGCCTGTCTTCGGCAAAATACGATACATGAGCTACGAGGGGTGCCGGTCGAAATTTAATATAGAAGAGTACATCGCACACGTTCAGGCACTGTGAGAGTGCGCCGTATGGTGAACGTTTCGGGATACCCTCGCACTCTGCCTCCTCGCCTACAGAGAACACTTCGTGAGTTCACGGATCACTGCCATTTCGAAAGGGAGGAACACCATGGGAACAAAAGGGAAACAGCAAAAACTCCCCGATAGGGTAGAACGCGAGGCAATCTCCGTGCGCGATCGGCTCATCGAGCTCGATAAAGAGCAGCCCCTCGCGGTTCTCGCGACGGAATCGGATGGTCAGCCGTACACGTCCCTGATTGCCTACGCGCTGACGCCCGACGCCGAGGGAGTCGTATTTTTGACCCCTCGCTCGACGCGGAAATACAGAAATATACGTAAGAATGAAAACGTCGCGCTCCTCATCGATTCTCGAAAAAACAGACCCGAGGATTATCTCTCTGCAGATTCCATTTCAATCCTCGGGAAAGCGTATCCGATGAGAAAAAGCGAAAAAAGATCGAGCTTGGAGACAATTATCACTAAAAAACACCCTGTTTTAAGAAAAATCATGGATTCTCCTGAAACGGCTCTCATTCTCGTGAAAATCCACCTCTGCATTCATGTGACGGGGTTCCAGCGAGTTTCAGTTTGGGAAGTTCGCTCGTAGCATTTAATTCTTGAATTCACGGGGGTAATGATAGGACCTATGAATAACCTGGGTAAAATATCGCCGCGAAGGGAAACAGTCATGCACGCGATGTTCAGTGCGCTCGCTGCCCCATCTTCGCCGCGAGATCCACGAGTACCTTTTCGAGCGGAACAGGATCTCTGCCGAGAATTTCCTTGAACCGATTCTTCGAAGGAATAGTATCAGTTTTTAACCCCTCGGCCAGCGCCATGCCGATGCTGTTCGGTATCCCGGTAATCAATTCGATCCAGAGAGAAGAGAGGTTGACGGCGAAGAGAGGAACCGGCACAATGACGTTCGGCACGCCCCGTATCGCTTTTCCGCAGAGGGAAAGCAGATCCCGGTACCGGACCACATCCCCTCCGATCTCGAAAATCTCATGTCCCCTGATATCCCGCTCCACGAGTGCATCGATAAACCGCGCTGCGTCATCGAGCCAGATGGGCGCGCACAGAGAATTAAGCCATCGCGGCGTTATCATGACGGGTAGCCGTTTCGCGAGGTAATAGACGATGAGATACGACGCACTGCAGGTATCGAGCAAAATGCTCGCGCGCACCTCTCCAACGGGAATCCCGTGGGACGCGAGAGCCTGTCCGGTCTTCATCCTGCTCATAAGGTGCGGTGACGCTGCTCTTCCTTCCGGCACAATCCCTCCAAGGTAGATGATCTTGGCGATCCCTGCCTTCTGCGATGCCGAGCCCGCCGCGTGAGCCAACTGAATGTCGAGCTGTTCGAAATTTTTCGCACCGAGGGAGTGTATAAGGTAAACGAGGACCGTGACCCCTTCGAGAAAAGACTGTGCACTCGCCGGATCGAGAAGATTCACCTGCCTCCAAACGAGACGTTCATCCCGCATGCGTGCGGGAATTTCATGTTCCGAACGATACGATGCAATAACCCTGTACTCCGGATGCTCGAGGAGTTTCCCTATGAGATTCTGCCCGACGCACCCCGGTGCGCCAAGAATCCCAATAGAGACGAACCGCGAAGACAAATTATCCTCCATCCTCTCCGCTTTTCACCCGACGGTACGAATCTCTGCGCCGGCGATATTTCATGCACATAAATGCGGGACCGTTCGCTGTCATGTAACGGCGTGGACCCTCTATCGCGAAAAAACTCGCGCGGTTTTTCCGATGAGAACAGAACATTCGGCAACGCTCACGATATATCGTGAGATGCTTCCGACGACTCCGCGAAAGCCGCCCATCCCTTTACTCCCGAGGACAATGATATCCGGTTTGAGCTCCGCAGCCATTTGGAGAATTTCATCTATTGGGTCGCCCACCCTTGAGATTCCCTCGACCTTGGGAAATCGTTTCTGCAAATCTTCCTTTGCCCTCGCGAGGACGGAATCGGCTATTTCGAGATCTTTCCGGACAAGGTGCTGCAAATCCCTCTCCGCGTCGGAATTGATGATCGTTCGATACTCCTTTGGAACGTCGTAGAGGGCGGGCGTCACGACATGAAGCACCGTCACCGACACATCGTCGAGAAATGGAATCGACATGACGATATCCGCGGCCCGGCGCGCGTGATCAGATCCATCGGTCGCGAAGAGGATTTTCAATCTTCCCGCGATTTCATCGGGCGAGGGTTTGACCACCAGCACCGGTTTTGTCGATTGAATCGTTACGGATTTCGTGACGCTCCCGACGATGCGGGATTGTATCCCTTTCGCCCTCTTCGGCCCCATAACGACGAGGTCAACATCCCGATTCGCCGCCGTCTCGACGATGCACGCATCGGGGTCTCCGGACACGATCAACGGTTCGACTTTCGCCGCCAAGGGCTTAAGGATATCGAGTGCGCGCGTGACGATTTGGGGAGCGATCGCTTTCTTCACTTCCCTGAGCTTGACGGTGTAATACTCATCACTGGCCTGGAGCGGGTCGTCACAGATCGCGTGGAGGACATAAATTTCGTCGCGGGAAGACAACGCGAGCCTGAGGAGAAATTTCGCGGCCATCTCGGAATTATCGGAGCCGTCTGTCGGAAAAAGGACCCTCACGGGAAGATCTTCCCCGGATTCAGGATATTCTTGGGATCGAAGAGACGTTTTATAGACTCCAACACGCTTATCTGCCGGCTGGAGAGTTCCATGGACAGATACGGCGCCTTCGAGAGTCCCACTCCATGTTCACCGGACAGGGTACCCCCCATGTGGAGGGTTTCTCTGAAGATTTCCTCGACCAGTGCCGAACCTCTCCGGTATTCATCGGCATCCGCCCGATCGACCATGATATTGACGTGAATGTTCCCGTCCCCCGCGTGGCCGAAGCTCACGATCGGGATCTTACTTCGATCTGACATTTCCCTGAGCTTCCTCAACATTTCGGTCAGCCTGCTCCGCGGAACGACGATGTCCTGGTTGATTTTGGTTGGCTTTAGACGATAGAGAGCCGGCGAAACGGCACGACGCGCCGACCACAACCTCTCTCGCGCGAGTACGTCCTGTGCTACCTTAACATCTCCGCCCAGTTTCGTGCAAATCTCTACCACCTTTCCAGCTTCGCGGGTGATCGCATGAGGGTGTCCGTCCAACTCGATGAGGAGCAGTGCTCCAGCGGATTGCGGCAGCCCCGTCGGGCTGAACTGTTCGACGGCTTCGATCGCCAAGCGATCCATGAACTCGAGCGCCCTCGGTATGACATTCGCGCGGATGACGGCTCTCACGGCATCTCCAGCGGAATCGAGGAGGGGGAAAACGGCGAGAAGCGTGACGATGTCTTCGGGCTGGGGGAGAACTCTCAGACGAATCTTAGTGAAGACCGCGAGCGTACCCTCTGAGCCTGTGAGGAGACGCACGAGGTCGTACCCGACGACGCCCTTGCACGTTTTCACGCCCGTCGACAGCACCTCGCCATCCGGCAAAACCGCCTCGATCTGCATGACATAATCTCGCGTTACGCCGTACTTAATTGCCCGCGGGCCACCCGCATTTTCGGCAACGTTTCCTCCGATCGTGCAGAAATTCATACTGGCGGGGTCCGGGGGATAGAAAAGCCCAGACCGTTCAAGCTCCTTCTGGAGCCTGCCGTTCGTGACCCCCGGCTGGCAGAGCACATTAAGATTTTCATCGTCTATCTCGATGATCTGTTTCATCTTCTCGAAACTGAGAACGATGGATCCCTGCGATGGCAAAGCGCCTGCCGTAACCCCCGTGCCCGCTCCCCGCGGAACGACGGAAATATTCTCCTCGTAGGCGTATCTCATGATTTTCGAGACGTCATCCGTCGTCCGCGGCCAGATGATCGCAGCCGGCGTTGTTTCGAGGCCCGAGGCGTCGAAACCGTAACAGATCAAATCTTCCGGAGCTGCGGAAAACGGGATATCAGGAAACCGATCTGCCAGTCTCGCTATGTTCGTTGGAACAGTTTTCATCGGTCAGGGGAATTTATTCGAAGAGTTCAGTGACTATTTTATATGACGGAAGCGAAAGAAGAGAAGTCGCCCTGTCAGGCTTCGACGAGCTGCATCGAAATTACTTTCGAAACGCCCGGCTCTTCCATGGTGATCCCATAGATGTAATCAGCGATGCTCATCGTATTCCTGTTATGGCTCACCACGATAAATTGGGTATCCTTCGAAAAATCTTTCACCATTGCCGCGAACTTGTCGGTATTCACCTCATCGAGAGCCGAGTCTGCCTCATCGAGCACACAGAGAGGGGTCGGTTTGATGAGAAAACTGGCGAAGAGCAAGGCGAGCGCGGTGAGCGCTTTCTCGCCGCCCGAGAGCAGGTTGATATTCTGAAGTCGCTTTCCCGGAGGTTGGGCAATGATGTCTATCCCTGTTTCAAGAATATTGTTTTCATCCGTCATAATTAATTCTGCCTTCCCACCCGAAAAGAGCGACACGAAAACTTCCGAGAATTTGGCGTTTAGCGCTTCGAACGCCTCTCTCAGTTTTCTCCTCGTCGTAACGTTTATCTTCGTTATCGCCTCTTCGAGCTCGGCGATCGAGCGGGCCAGGTCATCCTGCTGGTTTTTCAGAAACTCATATCTTTCGCGGAGTTCCTCGTACTCTTCTATCGAGCCCAGGTTCACCTGTCCGAGCTCCTGTATTTTCTCGCGTAAATCGAGGAGTCTCGCTTCATCTTCTTTGGTGGGGAGTTCGACATCGATGACATCGATCGCCAGGCCATAATTTTGGCGAATCTGTTCGTGAAGGTTCTCCATTTTGATCCTGTACTCCGTTTTCCGTACGTCGAGTTCGGTCAGTCTCTGTGACAACGCTTCCACATCCTTTCGCAGCACCTTCAGCCGTTGATTTACGGAAGCCAGCGCGCCGTTCTCCGCATCTATGACGTCTTTCCTCTCCGTAATATCTTTCCTAAACCTGTCGGCCTCCGCGACGAGAACCCTCATCTTCTGTTCAAACTCCGCCAACTCCCGATCGCGTTGGGAGATGCGCAATTCCGTGGAAGTAATTTCTTCCCTGAGATAGTGCATCTTCTCCCTGTTCGCAGTTGCTTCCCGGATAACGCTCTCCTTTTCCTTGCTCACGGAATCGAGTCTCTCCCGAAGGGATGTCGATGATAGTCGAATGTCCGTGATTTCAGCTCTGAAATCAGCAAGAATCGCCCTTTTCCCCGTTATTTCTTCACTGAGAGACGCGCTCTGCTCTTCGATCTCCTTTTTCTTCGTTTCGATCCGCCGAACCTCTTCTTCTTTTTCCCCGATATCCTTCTCCAAGACTGCTTTTTCACGCGATATCTGTTCGATCTCGAGCGAAAGATACGCAAGTTTCTTGCTTTTTTTCTCCTTTTCATCCCGCAGGTTTTCTGCGGTCATCTTCAGCATCGACAGCTCTTTCTCGTTTTCGACAATGGCGGATTCAATGGTCTTAAGTTCCTTCTCCCTGGCCTCGATGTTTTGCTGGATTGTATGCAGAGACGTCTGCAATTGCCCGATTTTCCGTCTCGTCTCTTCCCGTGCGTTCTCCGCTTCCCTGATTTCCCGTTTCCGCTTGAAAAACCCTCGCGTCTCGCCCGCGACAATCGATCCCGTGGATTCGATGACATCTCCGTCGAGTGTTACGAAAACCGATCGGGAGCCGGAGGCGAGAAGATCGATCCCCGTCTGCAAGTCGTCAACGATGCACACGTTTTCGAGAATATTGTCGGCGATATGTCGATATTGCTCGCTCGTTTGGACAAAATTGCGTGCCCATCCCAGCGCTCCGCGAGGGGCGCTCTTTTCCTCGCTCACGACCGGCGAATGTAGAGGAATAAAAGCGGTCCTCTCCAGCCCCTTTTCCTTCAGCCCGGCCACGGCCCGCCGAATATCCTCGTAAGACGATAAGATGAAGGCATTCACTTTATCTGACAGAACACTTTCTATAGCTTTTTCATACTTATTTTCGACTTCCAGAATATCGGTAAGCGAGGCAATGATCTCGAAATGGAGGTCTTTGCTGAGAAACTCCCTCGTCGCGTCATTGAACATCACTTCGCCCAGCGATTCAATGCGAGCACTGTACGAAGCAAGTTCTTCCCTGCAGGTTGAGAGCGATGCCCTGACCTGCTCCGCTTTCTCTCGAAAAGAAGAGAGTTCGCCAATTTTCCGCGCTTTCTGGTCTTTGAGCAATAGAACGTCATTGCCTCTCATGAGGAGCTTCGACTCCACATCCTTCAACAGAGAATCCAATTCCGACAGTGACCTCTTGACGTTGTCGGCATCCTTAATCGAGCCTTCTTCGCGATACTTCAGTCCCTCCAAGACAGTTTGTTGCTTGTTGTAGACGTTCCTGATATTGCTTAACTCCTCGGAAAATTTGAAAAGATCCTTTCTCCTATGTTCGAGTTCCTCTTCGAGTTGACTCAACGCATCCTCGACTTCCTGCATACGATCATTCCTCTCGGCAAAGACCTTCTCTTTCTTTTCTATTTCTTCCGTGAATTCTCTTTCGCTCGCCTCGAGAGTCTCTTTCCGCAGATCCAGCTCTCGTTCTTTGTCGCTGTACTCCGCTTCCTGGGCATGCAGTTTTGTGAGATACTCTTGAAAATTCTCTTTTTCCGTCCTCGCGATCGCGATCTCCCTTTCGATGAGTGCAATTTCTTTCTCGAGGTCGGCGAATGCATTCTGTATCCGCTCTAATTCCTTCTCAAGCGCGACGACGGCGATCCGTTTCGTCTCGGTATCATTCTCTATCGTTGAAAGTTCCGATTTCATGAGAACTTCTCTTTCTTTAATCCCGTTGTATTCAGTCACTATGTCATGAAATACATTCTTCAAGGTCTGATAGTCCCTTTTGGCTATCTTCAATTCTATGCCATGGATCTCGGAAGTGAGTTTTTTGAATCTCTCTGCCTTTTTCGCGAAACGGTCGAGAAGTGCTATCTGCTTTTTGACTTCGAGGATGATGTCATTTATTCTTTGTAGATTCGATCTTGAAGACTCCAGTTTGGCCATCGCCTCTTTTCTTCTGGCATTGTACTTCATGACACCGGCGACTTCCTCAATAATGATTCGGCGCTCAATAGGCTTTGCATTCAGGATTTCGGCTATCCTATCCTGCTCGAGAATGGAGTAGCTTTTCACTTCAAGCCCAGTATCAAGAAAGAGATCTCTGATGTCCTTTAGCCTGCACGCGCTCCTGTTAATCATGTACTCACTCTCGCCAGATCGGTAGAGCCGCCGGGTAACTGAAATGGTATCTGTGCATGTAGGATCTTCATCGCCACGATACCCTGAACCACTCATTCCGGAGATCACTATGGTGACTTCAGCCATTCCTTTTGGCTTCTTCGAGGCTGAACCGGAGAATATCACCTCCTCCATTCTTTCACCTCGGAGACTCTTAGCACTCTGCTCGCCGAGCACCCATCGGAAGGCATCAACGATATTGCTTTTTCCGCAACCGTTCGGTCCGACTATACATGTTATCCCAGGATGGAAATGGAAGGTTGTTCTGTCCGCGAAGGACTTGAAACCAATGATTTCAATTCTTTCGACTCTCATTATGCCCAATACTATACAACACATGAAAAACGCTGGCAAGGTCCCAAAAACGAAGCGTAAGCAGTGCAATATCCTGCGCAAGGACGTACCCTGGAGCCGAGGACAATTCCCGCTCGGCATGAGGGCATTGTTCCACGTGGAACAATTTACGAATGTGCCTTGATATTGTTGCTCAAGCCGGTTAAAATCGAACGAGAGGAAGGAGTTTTCCGATGGAAGATCGTGAAAAATTAATTCGAGAGAAGATAGCTGAGAATGAAATGATCGAGAGGATACAGCACAAGGGGCTAAAACAATTTATGTGCGAATTTTAAAACAAAGGATTTCATTATGGAAGACGTGGCGATAGATCCTCGCTTCCATATTGATACGGATATCGGCACGGTGGAAGTCGGCATAAACTTCCTCATGTCTCTTCAAGGACATGCTTTTTGCGCGATCCACTGCGCAACGTCGGCGATAGAGTCATGGGAGAGATATATCATCGCATTCGCGCGGGCTGCAATAGATTACCAAATACCATACGCAATCATTACCGATGGTGTTAGAGCTAAGGTATTCGATATCCTTGGAAAATCCTCGAGCACACTTCCTGTCGGGGAACCGTTCCCCTGCCAGGAAGCGCTTCTCCTCATGAACCATTTTCGGCAATTGCCGTTTCCAGAGGGAAAAAGAGAAAAAGAAAGAAGGATTATCTATGCTTTCGAAGGCTTAGGTGATGTCCTAAA